>WNFX01009267.1_pt1 | contig 23081 bp, 26 predicted proteins | sample 5400111 | NCBI WGS metagenome assembly WNFX01 (sample SAMN13153363, study PRJNA577476) | soil metagenome | isolation source: 40 cm soil or saprolite under grassland replicate 1 | place: USA:California | collected 2016-06-15 | reverse complement strand
TGTTAATACTCTTCTTTGGGACCTTATAGACATCCTTAATTAGATGATGAAAGCAGATAATTGATTGAATCAGGAAATTGTTTATTTTATCATTGAATACTTTAGGTTAAAGTTAAACAGTGTGATATTTCGTGGCAGCGATTAAAATTCCTCCAGATCCCAGAAATAATTCTGGCGGCAAATCCGATGGTGCTTTCTCCTCCGTACGTTCAAGGTTGGCAAAAATGTAGAGAAACAGCCGACAGATTAGACGGAATATTGGTTGATTTAAGGAAATACGGCTTCACTATATTGACTGGCTTAACAACTGCTGGATCATTTCTCGGGTTCTCTTCACCTACGAAATCTATTCAAATTGGGGTGATAGTTGTCACAATGGCTTTAATCGTGGTATTATACTGGTTAGACACTTACTATCAAGGCTTGTTATATGGAGCATCATTTCGTTCTAGATTTCTAGAGATTTTTAGACTTAATAGAGGCTTAAGTGTCTACATATCTGCCTTCTTTGGCGCAACTTTCTCCGCTAGAATGTTTCAACTCCTCTACTTCGGATTCCTAGTAGGCTTGTATATTTTAGGCCTATTTGCTGCCGGTGTTTTAGGTAGTAGTGGAAAGATTCACAGCCAAATTTCCTAAAATCATAACACATGATAAAAGGCTAAAGGATGTTGACAAAGAATTGGAGCGATGGTTCGAAGCGATGCGCCCACTCGCTGACAAAACACTGGCTCTACTAATACAGCTGCCCCCTTCTTTGCATATATTCGAAGGCCTCTTGAGGCTTAGGGATTTAGTGCCAACATTGGATAATAGATTCAGGTACGCAGTAGAGGTAAGACACAGCTCATGGTTTCAAGATTTGGCATATAATTTCTTTGCAAACAATGACATTTGCTTGGTTTGGAGCCAGCTTGCAGAATTACAAACACCCCCATTCTTACAACAGATTTTCTATATTTGAGATTTATTGGAGACAGAAGCATACATGAAAAGGATTTTGGAAGTATTCAACTAGATAGAGTATTGGAGATGGAAATGTGGGCTGAAAAAATTAAGACGGTCCAAGATGAGCGTACCAAGCTTGCAATTGTGGCAGCAAATAATCATTATGCTGGTTTTGGACCAGGGCCTGCGAATGTATTTAGGAATATGTTGGGGTTGCCAGATGCCAAGTGGGAGGCTAGCAGAATAGAACAAGAACAAGAAGCTAGCCCTCAGTATGACCTGGACGTAAAGCAGAGCACGCTTTCTGATTTCATAGATTAAATCCTTGAGACAAGATCTACAAAAAATCATATGTCTCTTTGAATATCACGACCATATGGATGTGGACTGGTGATATGATTACATGGAACGCGGCCCAATCATTGTAATCTCGATCATCATAATCGCAGTGATCGCGGCCTTGGTTATCGCATATTATCAATCAGCGTCTACCAAAGCAGTAGCAGCGCAATGTGATAAAACCAAAAAAGTGTGTCAAGTACAGAGCGAGACAACCCACTTCGGCGGTTATTTTCCTGTATATTCGTACTATTATATTCCATTCCCATTTTACGGACCGGGGCTTGGCACATCGGGGCTTGGCACATATTATCCAGGTTCATTCGTCAATACTCCGAGTGTGTGTGATAATTGTCTTAACAAGATAACACCCCAGGATGAACAAGATATTCAAAATTCGAAGGCTCCTGTGTCTCAATCGGATTTGCCGTCAGATCAACAAGCCCCACAATCATCTCAATCCGAAAGTAATCCGAATCCATCAGGATCAGCAAATCCTAGCGAGCAATCGCCATCATCTGAAAATTCACCTCCGCCTGAATCCTCCGGAAGTGGCGGTGATAGTGGACAAAGTGGTGCAGTAGGTGGTGGTGGGGAGAGTGGCGGTGGTAGCAGCGGTGGTGGTGGCGAAAGTGGCGGTGGTGGTGGAGGGGACGTAGGTGGTGGTGGCGGTGGCGGTGGAGAAGGGGGATAAGGCTTGTCAAACAGCCAGCTAGAATTCTGGCAAAGTTGAGTGGCAGCATTTCCATCAATAATTCCTTTTGAGACAACAAAGCCCAAGCCCCCTATCCCTTATGTCCTCCAACAGATATATCGATAAAGATCCGGCATTCAATTCTATATAGATGAATTAATAAAGCTCGAACAGAGAATTAACCACAAAATTGCGCAGACAAAAGACAAAATGCACAAGACTCGGGAAAGGGTGGTGACTGATCGTTTCTGGCCAGAGATAGAGACATTGAATTGGGTATTGAATGAAATATTGGTATTAAGACAGAGGGATGAAGGATTTTACAGCAACATCTGAAATCCTCCTGAATATAAATTTGTAAACTTTGATTTTCCCTCTTCTTGTAATTTTAAGAGATTGTTACTGTTTACTGATAAACAAATACGCAAATCACATAGTACGAAATGAGTACGGTATATTACGTGTACGCCCCTCCCCCTCCTAATGTAGCTCTCCTTGTTATAAAACAAGAGAACATCGGGTACAGCATAGAAAGCATCTCTCAAAATGTTAGTGGCTTGCGACTAGAGGATCTAGAAATAAAACTACACTTAATAACCAGGCTTAGAGGGGCTGGTTGTTCTTTTGCATTAATTGCCCTTGTCTACATATTAGGGCGGCTGAATTCCCCTATGACGTTAGATCCCGGGGTAATTAGATGCATGGACTGTTGGAAAAGTTGGCTCATAGTTTCATCATTTTCTATCCTAGCCATGACATCATCTAGGTGCTTTCGATCTCTAGAAATTTAGATGTAGCCAAATCTCCTCGTCTCGGGTAGCAAATACAATATTTGCTATGTTAGTAAAACCTTCATATGTCTCAGTACTGCCAAGCACGAAAGATTCTTGCCGTAGAATCCCATGTTTATTGCCTACCTCATGGCCTTGTTTGCCGATCTGTACGATCGTATCATGATTCTTTTTCGGCACTCTGAAGATATGCATCTGGACATAATCACAAGTCTCATGCTGCGCATCCATTCCGTTTGATTTACCCATAAGTGACAATATACTAGAAGAACTTAAAGTCTTGCGAACTAGATTCGCACCCAAGTTTCCTAAATGAATAACACATTATAAGTGAGTATGTGGAACACGACGAACCCAATACCGGTTATGTTCTTGTAGCGAATTAGAAAACATTGATATATCGAAACTATACTTTTATTGCCTTGTACATTAATAAACTATGTTTTGTATTGTATCACAGATATGCCAACGATAGTTCATTTTGATATACCTTCAGACGATATCGAAAGAACGAAGAAATTCTACACCGATCTATTTGGATGGAAGATAGAAAAATGGCCTGGTACAGAGGCTAGGCACCAGGAGGGATACTGGCTGGTGACCACAACAGATGCTAAAGGTAATCAGGCCGTTACCGGAGGTATTATGAAAAGACAGGATTTACAAGGTATTACAAACCATTTTGAGTAAAATCGGTTCAAGAATATTCCAAAGTGGAAAAGTTCGGAGGGAAAGTTATAACCCCAAAAACGCCGGTGCCAGGTGTTGGTTATTTTGCCATGTATAAAGATACAGAGAATAATACCTTTTCTATTTTTGAAGCGGATCAAACTGCCAAATGAGTAAGCAGAGGCATTTAGACCATAAATACAAAAAGGACTGAATCAATGATCAAAGACTCAAAAGCACTTCAGAATGAAGATCTGAATTGTTCGTTTTGATATTGGCAATCCGCTCATCTTAAATGAAATAGTTACGCATGTCCCTGACGCTGGATCTTACGAACCTTTTACAGGTTTAGTATACGAGAGAACAGACAGCGTATATTTGTTGTATAACAAGATGGCAAGTTATCTTTCCCCTATCGAAACCCTGACGCTCCATCGCTAAGGAATTGGATATGAAAATTGAGAACCTTCTTAGAGATTCTGCGATCTGAAGATGATCCTTTCTTTTAGTTGGGCCCCTGCAAACTTTTGCAGATGGTCACTTGGTTATTTATCTTACCCTAGCCTAGCTATTCCACCTGATGTTGATGAACAAGCTGGTCATAGAACCTAATTGACTTGATATTGACAAACTCCAGCATGCCATACCTTGATAACTCTCTTCCAAATCCACTCTTCTTCACACCACCAAAAGGTACTCTTGGATCAGAAATTACGACATTATTTACAGTCACTATACCAGACCTAATCTTCCTTGACAGATTCTCTGCTTTGTCAAGATCTTGAGTCCAAATACTTGCTCCAAGCCCGTACTGAGAATCATTTGCAAGTCTCACAGCTTCCATCTCGTCTTCAGCAACCATTACCGCTGCAGCGGGGCCAAAAACTTCCTCTTGTGCCACGCGCATATTTGTAGAAACGTTCTTCAGAATTGTGGGTTTGTAAAAATACCCTTTGCTTTCAATCTGTTCTCCTCCTGTCAATATTTCAGCACCCTCTTTAACCGAATCTTTTACCTGGGAATCTATAGTCTTTAAGCCTGAAGCATTCACAATAGGTCCTAAATCTGTGTTCTCTGACAGAGGATCGCCCACCTTAAGTTTTTCTGTCTTTTGAACAAACTTTTCGATGAATTCGTTTGCAATATCCTTTACTATGATAAATCGTTTAGATGCTATACAGCTCTGACCATTATTAATAAATCTACCTTTGACAGCCCCAATCGATGCTTTTTCAATATCAGCATCTTTGCATACAATGAATGGATCACTACCACCAAGCTCAAGAACACATTTCTTTATTTGTGATGTTGCTCTTTGAGCGACTATACCTCCTGCAGTAACACTTCCTGTAAACGTCACAGCATTAATATCTTCTGAATCAATAAGTATATTTGCAATGCTTGAATCCCCTACTATCGTTTGAAAAACTCCATCTGGTACCCCACTCCTTCTAAATGCTTTTTCAATTTCTATTCCACATCCCATAGTGGCACTTGCCGGTTTTAGTACTATGGTATTACCAGCCATCAGCGAAGGAGCTGCAAATCTTAATGCTTGCCAATAAGGAAAATTCCAAGGCATTATACTTCCTACTACCCCTAATGGTTCAAATGTGATAGTACTTTTCCTAGCATCAGTGTTTACAGATTCGTCGTGAAGAAAAATGTTACCGTTATCTGCAAAATAATCCATCACCCATGCACATTTCTCGACTTCAGGCCTTGCATCTTTTATTGGCCTTCCCATCTCTTTTGTCATTGCCCTTGCAAGCTCTTCCTTACTCTTTCTTAGTTCTTGAGCAAAATCGTGAATATGATCAGCTCTTTTAGGAATATCTTTATTCCAATCAAGAAACGCATTCTGAGCTTTCCTTGTTTTTTCATTTATCTGCTCCTTAGTCATTATCTGATATGTATCAATGACTTCCTCTGTTGCAGGATTTATTGTCTTTAATTCTCTTGCCATTGTTGTTGTACTTCGCTCCTTTCGTCTCTTTTAAGGATTTATTATACCTATTCCTATAATTTTTCCATCTTTTAACATCTTCAATCCTTCTTTAGCTTGCTCAAGTTTGAAATGATTTGAAACAACTGGTTTGATTACTCCTCTTTTTGCTAATGAAACCAATTCTATCAGATCACTTATAGTTCCAGTATATGATCCGATTATCTTGTATGCTCTAGTTGGCATCATAACTAAACTTAATTTCAGTTCGCCACCAAAGAGAGTCCTACTAAACCTAGTCTTGCCCTTCTTCTAAGAAATTGCATATCAGTCTCCACGGTTTTGGAAGCATTGACAAAATCAATTACTGCGTCTGCACCCAATTTGTCAGTCAACTCCATGATTGCTTTTACAGGGTCCTCTTTTTTCGAATTTATAGTAATATTAGCACCATTCTTTTTTGCAACTTCTAATTTTTGATCATCTAAATCCATCGCGATGATCTTTGACATGCCAAATCAAGCTGCAAGCATCCGCAATTCAGTAATTGAGGACGTACTCGGTAGGATGACGACACATGGGAGAGATACACATCATGGCAGGGCCCATTTTATCCCCACACAATCTATAATTCTGGTTGGCTAAAATATTATTCGCACGTATTTGATTTCGTAGAGATCGATTCTTCTTTTTACAGGGTTCCGTCTCCTTTCATGCTCAAGAATTGGTACAAGAGGAGTACTCAGAAATTCAGATTCACAGCGAAATTTCCTAAAATCATAACACATGATAAAAGGCTGAAGGATGTTGACAAAGAATTAGAGCGATTTCTTGAACCGATACGCCCACTTGCTGACAAAACACTGGCTCTATTAATACAGCTGCCTCCTACTATTCATATATTCGAAGGTCTCGAGAGGCTTAGGGATTTAGTGCCAGCACTCACTCATATCATATAACTAGAACCTCTGATATTTTGAATTTCCAGTAGCCGATATTCAGTTGTTTAAAAAGTCATAAACAAAAGGCACCTTTTAAACAAAGCCTCGATACAGCAGAAAAAGTGCATACAGGAAACGTAGAAAATACAAGACTAGTGCGTTTGGTTTCTAAATATTAGAAAAGAAAAAAGATGGATGGTTAACCTGGGCCAGATATGTTGTTTCTAGGTTGCGGTCCAGGTTCACCAGCGATTTTTACGTGGTCCACCTCGCACTACTCCCTTCTGGCGACGGTGGAGGCGATCTTCAACCTTGGAACCCTGGGCAGGAACGACACTTCTGCGGCCCCAATGTCGGACATGTTCAGGGGTGGATTCCCTAGAATGCTCACGTGCGTTTCGTGGACTTCTTTCCGCCAGAAGTATTGAGAGCGACGGCCGCCCGGATGAGCGCTTTGAACGCATTCGCGTCAATCTCCTCACCCTCGTGAATGTCGATGGCGCGCCTTACGTTCCCGTCAAGGCTCGAGTTGAAGAGCTTGGCAGGATCTTTCAAGGAAGCGCCCTTAAAGAAGGTCAGCTTCACTATCGACTTGTACGACTCTCCCGTGCAGATGCCCCCGTCATGGGACCATACCGGGGTTCCCCTCCACTTCCACTCTTCCACAATATCAGGGTCGGCCTCCCTGATGAGGGCGCGCATCCTTGCTAGTGTATCGCCTCTCCAGTCACCCAACTCGGCAATCCTTTCGCTGATTAGTTTGGAGGCTGCCTTGCCTGCTGCCTTTGGTTGACTCTTCATCTTCCTACCTTTCGTTGGGGTGTAATTTGACCCTAGCGCACCGGTTGTTGGGACTCGTTCAATAGCGCAATGATGTCTGCATCCTCTCGTCTTGGGAGCTTGGCGATCATTCCCAAGCCCGTATTCATCCGTGATTCAGCAGCGCGATAGGGCGTGTCTGTATTAAACATAGCCTGAATTGTTAGTTTTAGCTGTCCATCACGACCAAAAGAACCAACGTTCCATATCGTGCTTCCTGACGGATTGCCGAAAAAGGGGAATCACTATTGGTTGCCGTTGTTGTTATTCATGTTCCTCTCTTCCTTTATTTGTGCCACAGACCGACACCGTTGAGCAAGCTCGTCAGCCCCTGGGTCGCCCTATGTGGTACTCTTCTATCAAGCGCCAAAGCAATCCGTAATGAGATCCCTGATAGTAGTCCGGATGTAAGAAACACCAGGTGGTGATGCGAAAATACGAGTATCTCATGTATATCTTCTGCTATAATAGTAAGTGTGTACCAAACATTGATCAATTCCAAACTTTTGCCCTTCTTAAAATAAAATATCCTATTTCCAGATAACCGTGTCCGATAAATGCTGTCTTAGAAATTCAGTAGCCTCGGGAGACCGAAGACAAACACAGAATTTCGGGACACTCAAAACTCTCGTCCGTTTTTTTGTTTCATCCCTCCCTTATTGTAACCCATTATCCTGCAGCTCAAAAGATGATTCGAGATATGAAAAACTTGATGATACTACCCGCTTTACTCCCTAAAGAAATCATCGAGAAATCTCCAACCCCCATATAGAGTGAGATTCTACAATCCATGTAAAACAATCTTATAATCCTCAGCGATATTTCAATAACCACATAGAAACGTGTGCATGTGAGCTAACCGAGTCTAAAACCGTCTTGCAAACATATTGTCATCGATAAATTATCTACTTTTTCAGTTTATTACAATTATTAGTCAGAGTTATGTTCTGCCATAATCTAATCGAATAATTTTTGCAGTACGTCTAGATGGCCTAATCATTATTTCATCATTACTTGTAATTGCTAATCCTTTTGAATGTTCAGTAGTTCCATACAGACGTACATCTGCATTTCTGATAAGACTAAGTTTTATTTTTGATTGAAATGGAATTGTATAACGAATGTAGCTGCTTGGAACCAAGGTCCTCTTTTTTTTATTCTCTTTTCGTTTCCCTAGACTTAATTTTCGAACTAAAAATGTGGGTATGATATGACAGATACCTAATCTATGATCAGGAAATGTCTGAATGCTACTACTATTAGCTTCATTGTTTTTCTTCCCTTTACCCGCTGTTATTCTGTCTAGATAAGAATAATATCCACGTGCTCCAAACGATGTACTAATAATTATACCATTTCCTATAGCATACTCTGTAAATTTTTTCAGTATATTATATTTAGAGTTCGCATCGTGTATTGTAACAGACAAGGCATATCTTATACAACGTGAGAAAATACCGCGTTCGACATATATATCTGTCAAGATATCTGTCGCTCCTGAGATATAATTCTGGTTATCATTATTTTTATGTTTGATAGATACAGAAAACATCCTTCTTTTGTCTAACCTGTAGTTGCCATTGTTGATATCATCTATTGCTTTTGGAAGATCTTCAAATAAAACTTCTGCAAGCCTTGCTTTACTGCCTATTATGTCTTTATCATTTACACCTACAAAGAGCATAGGAATCTGAAGTCTTTTTCCGTAATAGCCAAAAGTGCCATCTCCTCCAACCACTATTGCAATATCTGGATTCCTGTTTGAAAAAGGAATGCCAGCAGATTGAACTACTTTCAATATTTCATTTAGAGAAATCTTTGGTCTAATTGAGTGAACATATATTCCGAACTTCAAAGGAGAATACCTTTAGCAATGAACCATTGGAAGAATGAATTGTTGCTGAATGTCAAATCTGTTTAAAGCTACCAATAAAATGGTTATGAATACATCCTTATATACTATATTTATGCGATAGATTATGGTCCAAGCGACAGGTTTAGCATTATTTTTAAAGAAAAAAATAATTTGAAGCAATGTTGGAGAATGGTTATTCTGCCGAGTTTGTAGCAAAAGCTGGCAGCTTTAGTCGAATTAACATCTTGAGCAAGGTAAGGTCTTTTATATGATATCGCATAATTTTTATACGTAAAATGTTAATTAGACCAGAACAATCCTTTATTAAATCGGTAGAAAAACTGAACGATAAGTTTTCAGAACAAGATAGGGAAGAGCTATCACAAAGAACTGGAATGCTCTTAATCAAGCTCTTAACCTAGCTAGATACAAAAGCTTGAGAAGAACTGATTACCAAATGATAGCAACCGATGACACTTTCTACCCATCAGATTATGCACAAAAAATAATCACGTAAAATTTCTTCTGATTGTAAAGATGATTAATATTATCTCTTATTCTTCTGTAGAGTCTCCCGAAAATATGGCAGTACTTTTTTACAGAATAATTTGATAAATTCTATTTCTTCAGGACTTGTGCTGTGTAGATAGACCCTTGTGAATCCTGCTTTAAAATATTCTTCTATGGGCTTAATACAATCCTCTATTGAGGTAATAATCGGATTTGATTTCTTTAATTGTTCATCTGAAACTTCTTTTTTTGCTTTCTCTTCTAATTCTCTTGGGTCACTGATATCTGTGTTAAATACTTCTTCTAGTAATGTAGCTCTCCAAAAATCTATATATTTGAAAGCCTTGTCATAATCCGTTGAGTAACATATCTTGGGTTTGGCTATCTTTTCTAAGGAAAAAGGATCTTTACCTGCATCATTTGCAGATTTGTTAAATAGATCTAGTATTTCTATTGATTGTTCAGCTTTTGTAACTGTAATCAATCCGTCACAATATTTTGCAGCAATTTTAACTGCTTCTTGACCAACGGCAGCCATGTAGAGAGGAATATTGTCACTATGAGGAGGAGTATAGAGTTTAGCATTTCTAATTGAAAAAGATTCACCTTTAAAGTCAACAAATCCATTTTCTCGATTTTTTCCTTCATTCCATAACTTCTTTATAATTTGGATTGCCTCTGTTGTTCTTGCTAACCTGACCTTTGCAGCAGGCCAATCAAATCCTAAAGGAACTTCATTCATCGCTTCTCCCGAACCAACGCCAAGAGATATGCGTCCTGGATGTAACACATCAAGAGAAGCAAATGCTTGAGCAATTATACCCGGATTGTAGCGATATACAGCAGCCGTAACTCCTGTTAAAAATTGCATCTTCTTTGTTCTTTCGGCAGCAGTTGCTATCCAAACCCATGTAAAATTCCCATATCCACCATCATGCCACCAAGGGTGGAAATGGTCACTTGTCATTGTAGTGGTAATCCCTCCTTTTTCAGCTTCTTTTACGAATTCAATTAATTGTTGCATAGAATACTGCTCTTGAGAAGCCCAGTATCCGATAGATGCTTCATTTACATGTTTTGACGTAGAATTATTTATCATCTGCTAATGTGAATTTTATTGTTTAATAAGCTTATTAATGTAAAGTGGTAGTGCGCTGATCACAGGCTAATGCCCGTTACGATCCGGAACCTTTGAAATAGTAGAATTTTATGCTATCATAATCCATCGCTCATATCCATCAAGAGTTGGATAGGTGACTCTACCTGCTCTCCCTATGCTAGCAGCTGGTTGTTGTGACTTCACTCGTGACTTGCACTGGCTATCCCTCTCCAGAGTTTGGCCGATTATGTAGGAAGCTTTGGTCCCATCTTAGACTAGGGTTCAACGATCCTCTAGGAGGAAGCAAAATGGAAAATGAGGAGGTGTATTATGCTTCAACGAATAAATATAGCAGAATATACGCCCAACGCTCCTGCCTTATCTTACCTTTGTAGCACAATTAATCTCTTTCGACCTTTTTCTTTTATATAGATCAGATACTCTGTTCTAGCTCTACGAAAACCTTGGAAGGATTAACATATGGAGTAGCCTGTTTTACCTTCTGGTCAGATATTATTCGTTCACTTAAAATGCTGGCTGTGAAAAGAATACCACTGCTATCGCATTAGTGAATAGGCTGTAACTTGTTTATTGGTAGAAGTAAAAATATATACAAGACTTTTGTAATAACTTCTGCTTGAACTCCAAACAGGAGGACGCTAAGACAATCAGCGAAATTCTTCTTAGAGCTGCCGGCGAACCAGAATTCAGAAATCAGTTGATAAAAGAGCCTTCTCACGTCTTAAGGCAATACAATATTTCTGAGGAAGCAAAATCTATCATTACGACTAGCATTACTGATCTCTCGCAATAGTTGAAAGAAGGAATTTAATTTTAGGAATCATTCTTTTGTAGGCTGCTGCTTAGTGCTAGTACTATGAAGCATCAACTGAAGACAAATAATCATATAGCATCAACTATTAAAATTCTTTTTTCCTGGAGCCGAATGAGAAGAACATTAGATAGGTTAAATGTATGAGTAAGCCTACGTATCTCGAGCCTATAACGATGATTTTTGAACTATGATTAATGTATGGGATGTTATAGCAGATTTTGATAAGGAACCTGAGTTCTGGCATGGCACTAAGTCTATAAAAAATATTAGCAAAACAGGTAACATTGTCGTAAGGGAGATAGTAATAGCTTTTAGAAATTCTATATTCTGAGAGATTGTAGGATTAGATGTCAAATTTAAAATAAAATAGATTTCATATTTATTACCATGTATATCCACCGGAATGGCACCAGTTAGATAGAGTCTTGTCGCCACCTGATTCCTCTTATTATGCCTAACTAAACGATAATCAGAAATAGGAAGTCAGGATATAGCATCTAAACTATGACCAGGTTTATCTGCAGACGTTGTAATATGGAAATTACTTCAGGAGATCAGATAATGAAATTATCGCAACATATTATAGACAAACATCATGGAAAAATGTATTTGCCTTATGAGATGATAAAGAATAATTTTAAGATCGTCGATGAGTAGTATTCTTGAAGTATGAAATTCTACCAGTGAAAACTGTTCGAGTAAACGGGTTTGCCCATTTACTTTTTGAGAGCTTTAATCTGGACTCTAGTAGACATACTCAAAAAAACATAAATTTGAAGAGATGTCAGAAAAAGATTTCATTAGTCATGTAGACAAGGCTAACGAACGAAAAAAGGAATATTATATCGAAGAAGGATGACTTTAGATTTTTATTGAAAGTCCACCTTGAGGTACCAGAACATTTTCAATTTTATTAGAAGACATAACAATATCTCCTGATTCGTTTCGCTGTTTTACTACAGTTATAGTGATACATGTCTAAATCGTTGTGTAATCGTATGATCCAGTCTGATATGGCTTACCTACTTAGCAACTTATTTCTACTGTTCTTAAATAATCCGTGTTCATTACTACTGCTATGACGGAAAAAATAACCAATAGTCAACTTTCACAGTCGGTTCTGGAACATATAATAACATGGTAATGCAAAGCATTCTTTTCTTTGCTGCTATGCTATTATCTTTATGTATTACTCCCGTTAATCTCAAGATTAAAGACACAAGACTTAGATCGAAGTCGTAGTGTTTGTTATCTTTATTTTCTACGCTCTAATTTCATACGCATCCCATATTTTGGACGCAGTGTAATAAGTGGTTTTAATTCAACCTTATGATCCCCGTCATGATGCATCTTCCACTCCCGACATATTGTAGTTAGTAATAATATTCCTTCCATCCATGCAAATGGCTCGCCTACGCAGCCTCTGATACCTCCACCAAATGGAAAATAGCTAAATCTAGGGAGCTGTAATTTTGCTTCTTTGGTCCAACGATCTGGATAAAAGAGATCTGGGTCAGAAAAGTAGCGAGAATCATGATGCATTACATATTGACTCATTAAAATGATAGAGCCAGCAGGTATTACGTATTTGTCAACCTTGTAATCATTTATAGCTTGGCGGCCTATAGTCCAGGCTGGTGGATAAAGCCTCATGGATTCTCTAAACACCTTTTCAGCATATTCCAACTTTGGAATATCTTCAACAGTTGGAATTCTTTTGGCATCTTTATCACCAAGTACAGAACAGAGTTCAGCATAGAGGCGAGCCTCTGCAGTTGGATGCTGCGATAAGAGATAAAATGTCCATGTGAGTGTATTGGATGTTGTTTCATGACCTGCCAGAAAAATTGTCATTATTTCATCTTTTAATTGTAAATCAGACATTCTTCCAATTCCAGCTTCTGCATCTTGCGCTTGTAACAGAGTGTATAGCAGGTCGGCCTCATGGTATACACCCTTACTCTCCTTATCCCTGTGCTCCTTAATCATACTATATACTATCGAATCCAATTTCTTTTTTGCAATTTGATAACCTTTGTTAATACGTAGTATAGGTATTTTTTCAATCAGCTCGCCAAAAGGCATTTGAAGGCGAGTAAAGTATTCCATGCAAGTTTGCAATGCAATACCAACTTCGTCATCTTCTGGTTTAACATCCGAACCTAAGACAGCCTTACTAATGATTTCTAACGTTACATGCATCATTTCCTTATGTATATCCAACGTAATTCCATCCTCCCATCGCTGACACATACGTACTGCATAGCTGGTCATGATGTTTCCGTATCCCTTTATGCGAGTGGGATGAAATGTAGGTTGAATTAATCGCCTTTGACGATCGTGGTATTCTCCCTCACTAGTCACTAATCCCTCGCCTAAGAGACGCTTGGAAACTTGCAGCCCTCTACTTTTTATGAAATTATTATAGTTTCTAATTAATACTTCCTCAATGTAATGCGGGTTATTCAATAAGTAGATATGCTGTTTTCCGAATTTAAAATGGCAAATATCTCCATAGCTATTTGCAATATCCATCAAGGTCTTGATGGGGTCATGCATAAATTCGCGCAATAATTTGTTAGGTAAAATTGAGTGAGGTCCAGGTGGATACTCGATAGAAGAGGAGCCGGATCTCATAAGTACGTTCTTTCACCGGCTAGAATATAAAGATGAAGACAGACTTTCCTAATAACAATATTAATGCTACACTGGTCCATGTTACAACTGCAAAGAAGGACATCATCGGCTTCTGCAAAATTGCATGGCTCAGCTATTGCGTGGTTTAATCTTGCTTGCTTCTACCCTATAACGTGGTTATTGCCATTTAACGACTAACGTCTTTTGTTGCCATCATTCGCATTTTTCTTCCTGATACTCCTGATGCAATAATCTGTATTCCTATGACTAGTAGTACTATACCTAATACGAGAGATGCGAAAACTGCTCCATACAAAGGGGATGCCATCATCAGTCCAGAAACCGCTACAGCTATTACTCCTGCAACAACGCCGAATACCCTAGACCATCCACTACCTTGTTTATCCGCTATTCCACGTATAATACCGGCAATACCAACGAATAATAGCGCAACTGCTATTAGAAGTAGTAGGAAGACAGTAGTGCCTACGGGGTATGACAGAAATATTGACGCTAAGATAATTACTAGAACTCCAAGACCTATGCTGCCCCAACGTGAATTGTTATCCACCAATATTCCGCTTAGAACCCTCTCAATACCAACTACTAGTAATATGACTGAGAGTGTTACGGTAATTGAAACAACAGAAGCTGCAGGATGAACCAAAATTAATGTTGATAATATTATTGCAATTGCACCAAGACCAATTTGTGCTGCTCGCACCGAATTAGTGGACTTTACACTAGTCAACATAACTGAATTCCTCTCTGGAAAATTATCTTCAAATCTTGTGCTGTAGTAACTGTATTTGACATACTCCATAATATACGTATATACATATAAATACATATCGATTTATAGGCATTTCAACTAATACAGCAATATGGCTATAATTTTATGTTTTAATAGTAAAACCCTAATAATGTTAATATGGTAATATAGAATAATGGCTAAGTTTACGTTGAGCCAGAAAACATATCTAGATCAAAAGAACATCATTCTTAATGATTTATCCCTACTATTTTGCTGAAGAAAAATAAAAAGTAAATTACATCTAGATGTACTGTATTAGATATATAGTCTGGAGGTTGATTATAGTATTATGGCAGCTTTTCCTCCATGCAGATGAATCGTCAGAAGGATTAAGATGCTGCTTTTCGCGTAATCAAACAGATAGAATACTATCGCAAAGTTAAATGGTCTGAAAAAAGACTTATCCAGACTATGCATTCATATATGCAATTAATGAGGTTGTAGGGCGAAAATATAGGGCAATCACTGCTTTGATTAGAATACTAGAATAGGGTATAATCGAAGATAAAACGGAGACCCAGCAGCTTAATTCCACTGAGCCGAAAATCCACTCGGACATCATTACCTCGAAACCTGTCTACTCGTGATTTCGGAACTAACCCACTGATGTTACTACTACCCTGAATATTATATCATTGTTGTTCCTACTTTGAGTAATATCGAAGTCAGTTTACTTCTTACCTTGTATCGTACTCCAAAAGATACGAAAAACATAATAATTGGAAATACGCCTAAGACTTTGTGTTGTGTATCCATGTGTAAGAAACCGAGTCCTCTGCTAAAGTTGGAATATATAACAAATGACTCCTAAACGAATTGGAGAGCCAACTTGCTAAGGAAATTATTAATACATGGAACAACTGTTTCGTTTGGGTAAATTATAAAGACAGAATAGACACTTATACTCTGTATGGTTGATTTATTACCTAGATGCGTAAAATGTGGCTTTCAGGTGGCTGATTCTGTAGAACCAGAAGTAGAGAAAGGAGGTCAAGTAAAGGAAGGTCATTATGTCAATAGTGTTTGGATGTGTGATGATTGTTTCAGAGAGACATAAGGTTTTTGAAATGGATAGCTTGGCGGATGTATCACCAAATTCTCCACGATCTGATGAAGCAAATATTACCTAGTATTTTTTGCACACATTCATTACAATATTGGTGGTTCGTCCATGTGTGTGGATACATCCCAAATCCAAATGCGCATGGATAGCTAATTTGAATTTCGCATCAAGCATTCCTTCTATCTATAGTACTAACTTATAAGAAATTACCACGCATACTATGATACCAATATATTCAATTGAAATACAAGATTATAAAACCACTTAATTCAGGAGCTTTTGGAACAGTATATGAAATAGAAACAGATGATAACATGAGATATGCATTAAAAGAGGTAAAGAACCTCAACATAACTAATAAGCAGCGCTTCGAAAGAGAAATCAAAATACTCTCTCAATTAAATCATCCAAATGTTGTCAAGATATTGCAATGGAATATGGGAGGAGAAGCTCCTAATTTTACTCCCTATTACATAATGGAGTATCTAGGCGGTGGTTCTCTTAGACAGCACATGGATGAAAAATTTAGTAGTGATGAAAGGTATGTTTTTGAAAGGAAATGGACGATCAATCGAATCATTCTCCCAACATGTAATGCACTAGCGCAAGCTCATAGTTCCAATATTTTTCATCGGGACCTAAAGCCAGATAATATTATGTATACAGATCCTAATAAAGCTGAGATAAAAATTACAGATTGGGGACTTGGTAAAGATATCAATAGAGAGTCACTAGCATTGACTGCTGCAGCAGGTGGAGAAATAGGTGGAACACCTGGATATTGTTCACCGGAGCAATGGTTTGCATTCGATGATTTAATTGACGGACGTACTGATATTTTTTCTTTGGGAATAATATTTTATGAAATGATGACACGTATCAGACCTCCATCATATGACAATAAAATGAATAGACCACCAGTTGATCCTCCCTCAAAATATCATTCAACAATTTCTCGAAAGCTCGACCGATGTATCATGAAGATGATTGATCTCAAGCCTGAAAATAGACAACAGTCAATCTGGGATTTAATCTTTGACGTTGAAACTCTGCCTGATAATTACTCATGACCCTGCAGGGTTTACGGCATGGGTCATGATATTTGCTATAACACGCCAACATAATTGTGTGATCATATTGTAGTATCGATATACGAAACAAGCATACTAAGTCAAGTAGTGGAGTGGAAAAGATTACTAAATACACCCTTGCCAATGGACTTGGCCTACCTCAAAGTTGCTAGGTTCCTCCCCAAAGAAAGTGTTGTCTGATTTGCACACTTTATTCCAGTCGCTCATTATTATTCCAATTTTGTCTTTTTACAAGCTTGAGGAACTGCGACTACAAATGCTCCTACAAATAAAGCAGTATTCTCAAAAACTTTATAGAATCGTAAATGCTTATCTACCTTGACATTACCAGTGTTGAGGTTACCGGGTTGAGGTTTCATCAGAACTAAAATGAATTGAAAGAACCATGAATTCGATCTTCCTAAGCTTGTACATTATGCCAAGCATTTTTCCACGGAAACCGTACTTTTGATTAAAAAGTTGTTTAGCACGTTTGGATTCATTATCGTTAGCGATCTGGATCGTACCATTAATCCATTCGCCTTTCGGCCGCCCTCTAATATTACATGGCATTATACGTACATTCGGATTGTTCCGCACGCGTTTCACTTTGCCTGAATTCTTATCTGTCCTAAGATAAATTACCCCCTCGTCAAGAACAAACCAAACTGGCGTATGTACTACTTGGCCGCTTTTCTTGTAGGTTTCAAGATTAATGTACTTTTGACCCAAAAATTGTGTTAGCGCATCTCTGCTCAATTCTATTTCACTCTTTGTATGTCTTCCAACACTCTATATAATATCGCTTTTCATCATCACTTCTCTGTGAAATGAAGATGTTCATTTTTGAAGGAAGTAATTCATCTCTAGATGGAATCAATATGAGCGAAGCAATCTCTCTTATTGTACTGAATTGAATAATTTGCAGTATTTGGCTCTATTAATGCAAATGTATTCATTAGCGTCTACTTGTAGAATGCAAATTATTCATTGGCCTTATCCTCTACTATTATTACCATTGCAGCCTAAAGATAAGGCCACATAAATTGGTGGTTGGCTTTCTGCATTAATAGTTATATGTCTCAAACAATAAAGATAGTTTGTTCGAATACATTGATTATTTAGGGTCAAGATTTAGACATTCAGAATAGCTCTTCTGATAATCTCCTATGAGACAAGGACGCGGCAGAGTTGATTTGTATTCTTCGCTTAGTGTATGGACGATATAGGATCTGCTGTAATGAGCACAGACCAGATTTTGCTGGCCTGGTCTAAGACTCACTCAGCTACGTGTATCATACAAATTCTCATAGAATTTCAGAGTTATTTCATATTTTATTTTTCCATAGGACTTGCAGTGATATTACCCGATTCAGTACATGATCCATCGTAGTTCTTCACATTGATGATAGTGGCTCTCCGTTTAGCAACAACTCAGATACAATCGCAGAAAACCATGATGTAAAGGCAGGCAATATATCAGATATTTTCCTAAAGTATCTGATTATCCTTTCGTTTGGTTTTGTTGCGGTTTTGCTACTGGTAATTGGAAAAAAGGAGATGCACCGCTTCCAAAAGCATAAGGCATTTGATCATTCCACCTGTTAATTGATAGCCACTGAAGATATTGGGGACTTTGTTTTAACTGTTCAGTAATGACTTTGATTGCCTGTTATTTTGTTCAGTCAAATATTTTTGGAACGCTACTACTTTTGATTCTACCTGACTGGCAAAAGCTTGTGAAAATTTAAAGTCAGTTATAAATACTGCCTCGACGACTATATTCCTTGCTGTAAGTGTATTGCTGATAGCCTGGGCTATCACAGCCTTTGCAATAGCTCTCTTTGTTATTAGCTCTTCGGCATTGAATTTTGCAACACTGGCCTTAACTGATTCCTGTATAGTTGGTGCAATTATCCTATCCGGATAGTTAGCACCTAGATGCTGATAAATTATGTTCGCCTGACTTGGACTAACATGATAGTTCAACGCTATTGTAGTCTGTACCTCTTGCAAATCATCAGATGCGGCTGAAGCAAGGGCTTGGAATTTCAAAGTACGTACTTCCATCTGGATTGCCTGCTCTGCAAAAGGAATGATGAAGTGTATTCCTTCCCCTAATACACGGTTTTCTACTGCGCCCACATATAGAACAACTCCTCTATGTCCGGCTTGCACTACAACTACTGATTCAAACATAACAATGACAATAACAACAATCGTTACTACAGCAGCCAAGATTTTTAATTTGTTTTGTAATCGTGGTGCTCTTGGCATAGTTGTTGGAGTTCTTGGCATTAGTACTGAATATTCAAAAAATTAACCTTATCATATTTGAGGTACAGTTGTCTAAATGTCACCTACTCGAAACTCAAACAAAGGACTATATAACAACACATGATATCGTAATAGAAGGATCAAAATTTTGCTATGGAGGTTATACTATGAATTACAATAAACTAAACCCGCAGGAGGAAAGAGTCATTGTAGATAAAGCCACAGAACCTCCTTTCTCTGGTGAGTATGACAATTTTTATGAAGACGGAACATTTATCTGTCGAAGGTGTAATGCGCCTCTGTTTTCATCGAAAAGCAAGTTTGATGCAGGATGTGGATGGCCAAGCTTTGACGAAAACTTCCCGAATGCAATAAAGCGTATACCCGATCCTGATGGGACAAGAACAGAAATTGAATGTACAAACTGTGGTGCACATTTGGGACACGAATTTCTTGGAGAACATTTGACCAATAAAAACACTCGGGAATGTGTAAATTCATTATCTATACGCTTTTTCCCAAAGGGAAAAGAGTTACCAAAAACGATAATTGAATAACATGACTGAAATCACAACACTCGCCAACGGATGTTTCTGGTGTACTGAAGCAATTTTCAAAAGACTCAAAGGTGTCAAATCAGTTCTACCCGGCTATGCCGGAGGAACAGTAAAAAATCCTTCTTATGACCAAGTATGTACAGGGACAACAGGGCATACTGAGTCAACTCAGATAGAATTTGATCCGAAAGTTATATCTTTTGAAAAACTCCTCGATATTTTCTGGCATACACATAATCCAACCACTCTTAATAGACAAGGTAACGATGTTGGCACACAGTACCGATCTGCAATCTTTTATCATGACGAAAAACAAAAAGAGATTGCTGAGAGAACAAAAAAAGAGCTCGAAAAAGAAGGTGTTTACAAAGATTCTATTGTAACGGAAATTACCCCTTTTAAGAATTTTTACGTTGCAGAGGATTACCACGAGAATTACTATGAACAACATCAAGATGCCCCCTATTGCAGTTTTGTCATTGACCCCAAAATTCACAAACTGCTTCAGCAGTATGGAAATGAGATAAAGGAAGAATATAATTAGCTTTTAAAAGAATTGATCACAACAACAAAAACGAAGAAAAAGAACTAAAAATCGCAGAAAAGTGTCAATATTAATAAAAGCACAGGGCAATACGCTCTACACGAACATTGTGATAGCTTGCGGCTGTCAAAAATTATATTTCCGCAGATGGATTCGGTTCTGTTCATAGTTTTTTAGCTCCTTTGTATAATGGAATATCATAATCACGATTTAGTCTAAGATCATTTTGATTTGCATGAAGCGATAACCTTACTACATTAGGAAAGTACTTTTTTTCTTCATCTAGAATTACGTGTCTATTCGTTATGAAAAATAGTTACTCCTTTGGATTTGAATAAAAGAATCCTGTCCCGTAATTCCATACTTTACTTATGCTTGGGTCATCGTAGGTTGATATTCTAGCCACTGTGAGAAATAAAGGATCAACAGTTACTGACATGGATTGTTCGGTTTATAATTTCAAGACTATGACGCACATTTTTATTTTACCTTGTTGTCGACCACTGGGACTAGCAGTTTTAGTGGTCATTACTTTGAAGAATAGCAATTATAGTCCGCGGGTAATCTTTAATAAATTATTGCTGCTACCTATTTTTCTAGCAACTAACATGGTGACATCTTTCCGTTTTTAATGCAGTTCCTGTAGTAGACTACGAATGTCCATCATTTTGAAAATCCTTTTCTGGACATTTGACCATTTTTATTGTGTTTGCATTTTTGTCATACTATTCTACATAGTGTGGGCGAACAAGCTGGTCATAGAATCTAACTGATTTGATATTGACAAACTCAGGCATACCATATCTTGATAACTCCCAAATACACTATTCTCTCAGATTTTGACCTTATGTATTTTCAGTAGATATAGGTCCAAATAGTCCGGCCTTGTAATCTGAAAAGGCCTCAGCAATTTGGTTTTCTGTGTTCATGACAAAGGGCCCATGGGCCACTACTGGTTGTCGTAATGGCCGTCCTGTCCACAGCAAGAAGCGCATTGGTTCTTTGGCGGTTACGTTCAGCTGGGTAGGACCATCAATCACATTAGTGTGAGCAAGATGACCGACTTGACCAGCATCCACTGATGTGTCATCTGAGCCGAACTGCCCTTGACCTGAAAGGACATAAACAAAGCCCTCGTCTCCTGCAGGAATTTCTTGAATGAAGGAAGTGTCATCATCCTGACCATGACTGCCATCTAAACGGACATCTAGCATAGTAACTGGTACATGCTTGGAGATTCCTGGCGATCCCTCGATATTGCCAGCTCGTCCAGAGAATACTCTTACCTCTACACCGGACTGCCGCCAGACAGACACTTTATCGCCACGAAGGTCCTGATAAGCGGGTTCAACCATCTTGTCTTCGGCCGGTAGATTCAGCCAAAGTTGCAAGGTGTGGACTGGTTGTTTATGGTGTGCCATCTCGCGGTGCAAGACACCTCGTCCAGCTGTCATCCACTGAACATCTCCCTGTTTTAATACTCCGTGACCTCCATGACTGTCGTGATGTTCTAATTCCCCCTCTAGCACTACCGTGATAGTTTCTATTCCGCGATGAGGATGCCAATCAAAACCATTCGTACTGAACCAGTCCTCTGCCATCAAGAGGAAGGGGTCAGACTCAGACCAGTGTCCTGGTTCCAACACTATATACTTATCATCTGCCTGCATATCTTTACCATAGTGAATTCGATCTGATACTGTCGCGATATGTCTCTCATTATGCTGTAATGATTTTTTATTATTGTCATTGTTATTGTTAATTGGTCTTGTCATAAGATAATAAATGAATAAGAATTATTTAAGATAAGTAGTAATTGCTTGCTAAGTATGTAAGTAATACCACACCAACTCAGTATGAACTTACCGTCGACACGATTGTTGGTAGACAGTCCACAAATCCGTTCCATGACTCAATTTTTCGGTAAGAATGTCTTTATCTGAGTCTTGGTTACTAGCTTGCCAGAGTATTACTATCTCAGTTGTTTTGCTTGTTGCATTAACCTGTGTGCAGTTATACAATTGATACTTAGATTTTGTCGTTGTAACCCTTTCATTATACGCGCATTCTGGTCTGGCTAACGCCCAGAACAAAACTTTAATGCAACCTAAAGGGTTACAAGGTATGGCAACAAACGCTACAAATGTGAATATTGTTCTAGTCCACGGGGCATGGGCTGACGCATCTTCATGGGGTGGAGTAATTCCTATTCTACAGAAGGCTGGGCATAGGGTTATCGCTGTAGAGCTTCCAGAACATTCTCTAGCAGATGATGTCGCTACCGCGAAGCGTGCAATTAACATAGCTGGCGGACCAACAATCTTAGTAGGACATTAATATGGTGGAGAAGTAATAACTAATGCTGGTTATAATAATCCCAATGTCAAAGGTCTAAAGAGGGCCAGTCTATCGGTGATTTTGTTAACCCTTCAAAGGTTCCACCAGGAGTTTTGATTAATGATGAGGGAGGATTCCTTTACATTAATCCAAATAACTTCCATGATTTCTTTGCTCAAGATGTTGATCCGGCACAAACTAACAAAATGGCCGCCGTTCAAAAGCCAATTAATTCATCAATATTTGCTGAAAAATCTGGCCCTCCTGCATGGAAGCAGCTTCCAACATGGTATCATGTCTCTGAGAATGACCATGCAATTCCTCCTGATACACAACG
>WNFX01005661.1_pt1 | contig 23140 bp, 21 predicted proteins | sample 5400111 | NCBI WGS metagenome assembly WNFX01 (sample SAMN13153363, study PRJNA577476) | soil metagenome | isolation source: 40 cm soil or saprolite under grassland replicate 1 | place: USA:California | collected 2016-06-15 | reverse complement strand
CCGGCATCCGCACCCCGCAGGAGATCACCGAGGCCGCGCGGGAGGAGGCGGGCTCGGACAAGCCGTCGATGGAACGCGCGCTCCCGCAGGCATTCAAGGAGCTCGAGCGCATCTACGGCGTGCTCGAGCGCCATTACCGCGACATGCAGGACCTCGAATTCACCGTCGAGCAGGGCAAGCTGTGGATGCTGCAGACCCGCGCGGGCAAGCGCACGGCCAAGGCGGCGCTGAAGATCGCGGTGGATCTCGCGAACGAGGGGTTGATTTCACGCAAGGAGGCGGTCGCGCGCATCGATCCGGGGGCGCTCGACCAGCTCCTGCATCCGACCATCGATCCCAATGCCGAGCGCAAGGTCATCGCCACCGGGCTGCCCGCCTCGCCCGGCGCGGCCTCCGGCGAGATCGTGTTCTCGTCCGACGAGGCGGAGGCGCTCAAGGCCAAGGACAAGAGCATCATCCTGGTGCGGGTCGAGACCTCGCCCGAAGACATCCACGGCATGCACGCGGCCGAGGGCATTCTCACCACGCGCGGCGGCATGACCTCGCATGCCGCCGTGGTGGCGCGCGGCATGGGCAAGCCCTGCGTTTCCGGCGCGGGCACGCTGCGGGTCGACTACGCCGCCGGCACCATGAGCGTCGCCGGCCACACGTTCAAGGCGGGCGACGTCATCACCATCGACGGCTCGACCGGGCAGGTGCTCGCCGGCCGCGTGCCCATGATCGAGCCGGCGCTCTCCGGCGAATTCGCAACGCTGATGGGCTGGGCCGACGGGGTGCGCAAGCTCGGTGTGCGCGCCAACGCGGATACGCCCAACGATGCGCGCGTCGCCTTGAAGTTCGGCGCCGAGGGCATCGGGCTTTGCCGCACCGAGCACATGTTCTTCGACGAAGATCGCATCCGCGCCGTGCGCGAGATGATCCTCGCCGACGACGAAAAATCACGCCGCGCCGCGCTCGCCAAGCTCCTGCCCATGCAGCGCGCGGACTTCGTCGAGCTGTTCGAGATCATGCAGGGGCTGCCGGTGACGATCAGGCTGCTCGATCCGCCGCTGCACGAATTCCTGCCCCACAGCGACGAAGAAATCGCCGAGGTCGCCGCCGCGATGGGCACCGACGCCAAGAAACTCGCGGACCGCGCCCGCGAGCTCAACGAGTTCAACCCGATGCTCGGCTTCCGCGGCTGCCGCCTGGCGCTCGCCTATCCCGAGATCGCCGAGATGCAGGCGCGCGCCATCTTCGAAGCGGCGGCCGAGGCCGCCAAGCGCACCGGCAAGCCGGTGGTGCCCGAGGTGATGGTTCCGCTCATCGCCACCAAAGCCGAGCTCGACCTGGTCAAGGCAAGTATCGATGCGATGGCGGAGGCGGTCGCGCGCGAGAGCGGATCCCGCGTCAAGTATCAGGTCGGCACCATGATCGAGCTCCCGCGGGCGTCGTTGCGCGCCGGCGAGATCGCGCAGAGCGCGGAGTTCTTTTCCTTCGGCACCAACGATCTGACGCAGACCACCTACGGCATCAGCCGCGATGACGCCGCGAGCTTTCTCGGCACTTACCTGGCGCGCGGCGTCCTGCCGAGCGATCCCTTCGTGTCCATCGACCGCGAGGGCGTGGGGGAATTGATGCGTATCGGCGTCGAACGCGGTCGCAAGACGCGGCCAAAGCTCAAAGTGGGCATTTGCGGCGAGCACGGCGGCGACCCGGCCTCGGTCGCATTCTGCCACGCGATCGCCCTCGACTATGTCTCGTGCTCGCCGTTCCGCGTGCCCATCGCCCGCCTCGCAGCCGCCCAGGCCGCGCTCGGCAAGACGGCGGCGGGAGAAGCGTGACGAAAAGACCACAGTCACGGTAGGGTGGGCAAATGCGCGGGGGAACTTCGGTACAGGGCACGCCGTGTGACGCGCATTTGCCCACGCGTCAAAGGCTGGACGCGGCCCGAATGCCGGAGCGATTTCGTTTCTCTGTCGTAGGCACGGCGCTCTCCTGCTGCCGCCAGTTCCTTAAGAGTTGTTCCGATCATTCGCCGAAGGCGCCCGTCATGTCGCGTACATCGCCGCCCGCCCTCGATCTTCGCACGACGATACCGCGACACAGCGAGGCAAGAATACCATTCTTTCTTCTCGCTGCCATTTCACGCGTGGGCAACGGCGAAGCCGCCGTTGCCCACCCTACGGTCCCTCGCTAGCCTCACTTGGTCTAGGCACACCTGGGGCGGCAGCAGGCAGCAACATGTCCGAAGACAGCAGCGTGGGCGGGGCAGCTGCGCCGACCGTTTCCGAAGAGCAACTGCAAAAGGCGGAGGCCTATGTCGAGGCCGAGGAGGGCGTGGTCAATCGCCTGTTCGGTTGGGCCGGCAGGCTGGTTACGTCGATCGCGGTCGCGATGTCGCTGTTTCACCTTTACGCCGCCATCGCCGGCGCGTGGCCATTCACCGACTTCCCCATCATCGCCACCCAGCCGCTGCGCTACGCGCACGTCGCTTTCGTGCTGATGCTGAGCTACCTGTTGTTTCCGCTGTCGGCGCGGTTCCGCGATCGCATCCGCTGGTGGGACATCGCCGCCGGTGTCATGGGCGCGGCGATCCTCGTTTACGCCATCGAAGGCGGCGAGGAATTCACCGACCGCGCGACCAATCCGACGCAGCTCGACGTCGTGCTCGGGGTCGTCTTCATCATCTTGTTGCTCGAAGCGACGCGGCGAACCACCGGTTGGATCGTTCCATTCGTTGCGCTGTCGTTCATGGCCTATGCCATGGCCGGTCCCTATCTGCCGCCGCCGTGGACGCACCGCGGCTACGACATTTCGCAGCTCGTCGGTCACCTGTTCATCACGCTCGAAGGCATTTTCGGCATTCCCGTCGACGTGTCCTCCTCGCTGATCATCCTGTTCACGATTTACGGCGCGTTCCTGCAGCACTCCGGCGCGGGCAAATTCTTCATCGACTTTTCGATGGCGCTCATGGGCCACAAGGCCAACAGCGCCGGCCGCACGGTGGTGCTGTCATCCTTTCTGCTCGGGGGGCCGTCGGGCTCCGGCGTCGCCACCACGGTGACGATCGGCGCCGTCGCCTATCCTTTGATGTAGAAGGCGGGCTTCGAGAAGAACGCGGCCGGCGGCCTGCTCGCCGCGGGCGGCCTCGGCGCCATCATCTCGCCGCCGGTCCTGGGCGCCGCCGCCTTCCTGATCGCCGAGTTCCTCAAGATCAGCTACCTCGACGTGATCTGGATGGCGACCATCCCGACCTGCCTCTACTACCTGTCGCTCCTGTTCATGGTGGAACTCGATGCCAAGCGGTTCGGCGCGCAAACCGTGGACGTGCGGCAGGAATTGACGCTCCGGCAGATGACGCGGCGCTATGGCTTTCACTTCATCTCGCTCGTTTCGATCATCATCTTCATGTTGTGGGGCTACTCCCCGACGCTGGCGGTTTTCTGGTCGACGGTGCTCACCTATGGCCTGAGCTTCCTCACCCGCGAGACCGCGATCACGCCGAAGAAGCTGGTGCGCGCCTTGTCCGACGGCTCGACCAGCGTGCTCACCGCCGCAACCACTTGCGCGACGGCCGGCATCATCGTCGGCGTGGTCACGTTGACCGGGCTGGGGCTCAAGTTCTCCTCGATCGTGATCGATTATGCCGGCGGCAACCTGCTGCTCACCGCGATCTACACCGCGCTGATCGTCTGGATCGTCGGCTTGGCGGTGCCGGTGACCGCCTCCTACATCATCTGCGCGGTCATCGCGGCGCCCGCCATGATCAAGCTCGGCGTGCCCGACTACGCCGCCCACATGTTCATCTTCTACTACTCGGTGCTGTCGGAGGTATCGCCGCCGACGGCGCTGTCGCCGTTCGCGGCTGCCGCGATCACCGGCGGCGATCCCTATAAGACCACGCTGCAGGCCTGGAAGTACACGCTGCCCGCCTTCCTGGTCCCGTTCGTGTTCGTGCTCGATCCGGAAGGCATCGGCTTGCTGCTCAAGCTTCCGAAGGACGGCTCCTGGATCGATATCGTCTTGATCACGGCGAAGTCGGCGCTCGGACTGGCGGCGTTGGCGGCGGCGGCGCAAGGCTGGGCGCTGCGCAAGACGACCTTGGTCGAACGTCTGCTGTTGGTACTGGCGGGCCTATTTCTGGTATTTCCGAGCCTGCTCGAGGCGTTGATGGAGGCCGTGATCGGCCGCGACATCAGCTATACCGCGACATTTGGCTTGGCGATCGGCGCTGCGGTCCTGCTAAGACAGCGCATGACGCTCGCCACGCCGCGCTGACCCGCGGCGGGCGCGCAATAGGGGAGAAGACGACCATGAAACGCAAGGGACTTGTGATCTGCGCGCTCGCGATGGGTGCGGCGGCGATGGCCGGCGCGGCCTTCGGCCAAGGGGCCAATCAAGGGCTCAATATCGCCATCGCGACCGGCGGCACCGGCGGCGTCTACTACCCGCTCGGGGGCGGCATGGCGAACGTGCTGTCCAAATACGTGCCGGGCGTGCAGGCGACCGCGCGCGTGACCGCCGGCTCCGTCGACAATCTCAAATTGATCGGCTCGCAACAGAGCGAGGTTGCGCTCGTGATGGTCGACGCCGCGCTCGATGCGCTCAAGGGCGAGGATAAGTTCAAGGGCAGCCCGGTCGAGGTGCGCACGCTGATGGTGCTCTACCCGAACCGCATGCACGTGGTGACCATCGAAGGCACCGGGATCGAGAAAATGGCCGACCTCAAGGGCAAGCGCGTCTCCACCGGCTCGCCTGGCAGCGCGACCGAGGTGATGGCGTTCCGCGTCATCGAGGCCGCCGGCCTCGACAAGGACAAGGACATGCGGCGCGAACGGCTCGGCGTCGCCGAATCCGTCAACGCGCTCAAGGACCGCAAGATCGACGCCTTCTTCTGGGTCGGCGGGTTGCCGACCGCCGCGGTGACCGACCTCGCCGCCACGCCGAACGTGAAGATCAAGCTGATCGACCACGCCGATACGGTCGATAAAATGAACGCGAAGTACAACAACCTCTACTCAACCGGAGTGATCCCGGCGAAGATTTATCCGGGTCAGGACAAGGATAATGCCATCGCGGTGGTCCAGAACATCCTGGTCGCCAATGCCAAGATGGCCGACAAGGTCGCCTACGATATCGTCAAGACCTTCATCGAGAAGCGCGACGAGCTCGCGGTCGTGCACGCCGAGGCAAAGAACATCGCGCTCGAGAATCAGTCGCTGAAGAACTCGCCGATCCCGTGGCATCCGGGCGCGGTGAAATATTTCGCCGAACAGGGCGTGAAGATGTGATCGCAGCGGCGGGCGCCGTCATCGGTCGAGCTTGACGCCGCTACTTCGGTTTATCCGACCTGCGGCACTTGATACGCGGGCAAGCGACCTCGCTGCCTTCGCGCGCCGACGTCCGCTCCCGGCTCGGTTGTAGCCATTGGAGTTCAGGCCGATCGGAGGCCCGCTGGCGATCGTGCTGCTGGTGATGCTCCCGATCGCGGCCGCGTCGCCGGCGCGGCTATTCCGAGTTCGCCGCCCGATGTCATCGTGCCGCCAACGTGGCGCGGCGGTGCGCCGCGTGCGGCGACATTGTGGCGATGTGTTGGCCGATTAACAGGATCGCAAGGTTTGATGCGGCAATAAAAAAATCCGACGCATTTGCGCCATCACGCCGCCTTGTGCCAGCGGGAGGATGTTGTTTGCGTTTTGCAGGGGCGGGGGCAAGCCTACTGATGGTTGCATCGCGCAACAGGCCGGAGGGCGGTCTGGGAACCCCCTTCGGCCTCGGCGTCCTGATGTTGCTGCTGCTGTCGAGCGAGGTCGGGCACCAGGACCTCGCCGCGTTGATCGCGCGTCAGCCGATCGTCGACCGCTCGCAGAAGGCGGCGTTTGCCTCGCCGTTCGGCACCATCCACGAGGCCAAGTTCAGAGTGGCGCACGCGATGGGCGACTCCATCCCGCTGCCACTGGACTTCAAGCTGATCGGCTTCGATCCGAACGACCCGGGCGTCACCGGGTCGATCCGCGAGCGGTTCCTGGGCGAAGAGGCCTTTTTCGCGAGCCCCTATGCGGGTCCGATGGTGGACCGCAGCCGCAAGGGCGACTACGGCGTCGCGGGCGGCGGCGACCGCCTGATTGCGCTCAAGGGCGATCGGCTCAAGTCGGCGCCGCCCGCTGCGGTCATGCCGGATGAGAAGCGGCGGGGCCCATCGCTCACGCAGCAAGAACCCGGAGAGCCGCTCTCGCTCGATCCGCCGCTCGACGTCGCAGAGGCCGCAGCCGAGCCAACCGAGCAGCCGGCGTCGCCGCGGCCGGCCGAGGGCACGCCAACCGACAAGCGCGCTGAGGGCGCGGCGGGCAGCGCGGCCGCCGTCCGATCGGTCGGCAGCCTCGCCTTTGCGGCCGCGGACGTGGATCCGTCGCTGCGCGCGGCGCGGCTCTATTTCAGCATCGATCCGATGGGGCAAAAGCTCGGCGCGATCGAGCCTTGGACGCCGGGCGAAGAACCGCGATTAGAGGCGGCCGACATCGCGGCGAGCAACAATGCCAACGTGAAGCTCGCGGCGGTGCCGCCCGTGCCTTTTCCCGCCGGCGAGCCCGGCAGCATCTTCGACGCCCCGGTCGAGCGCGCGGATCTGCCGCCGTTGCCCTCCGATCCGGGGGTGGTGATGAAGAACGGCATAGGCGGAGGACAGACGGTCGCGCCCAAGGGCGAGGTCACCGGCGAAGACCAGCGGCCGATGACCCCGGCCGAGCGACTCGGCCTCGACGAGGCAAGCCGCATCAAATCGGAGACATGCTTGGCCGAAGCGATCTATTTCGAAGCCCGCGGCGAAGCCGTGCGCGGCCAGATGGCGGTGGCGCAGGTGGTGCTCAACCGCGCGTTCTCCGGCAAATATCCCAACACGGTCTGCGGTGTCGTCTACCAGAACGCCCACCGACGTCTCCACTGCCAGTTCACGTTTGCCTGCGACGGCATTCCCGACATCGTGCGCGAGCCCGATATGTGGGAGCGGGCCAAGACCATCGCGGCCGAAATGCTCGATGGCAAACTGTGGCTACCCGAGGTCGGCAAGGCCACGCACTACCACGCGCATTGGGTGCATCCGGGCTGGGTGCGCGAAATGACCAAGATGCACAGGCTCGGCGTCCACACCTTCTATCGGCCGCGCGCCTGGGGCGACGGCCTCGATGCGCCCGAATGGGGAGACGAGGCATCGACGGCGGAAGCGGCGAAGCGGCTCGTGGAAGCGGCGAAGAAGCTGTAGCGTCTAGCCGTCGTCCCCGCGTATGCGGGGACCCATGATCACCGTCTCTGGAATATGGGTCCCGGCTTTCGCGGCGACGACGGCAATAATGCGATGCTGAGTCATCAGTGACCGCGGTCGTCAGATCTCGATGTCGAGCGCGACGTCGAGATGGGGCGCCGAATGGGTGATCCAACCCGAGGAGGCGTAGTCGACCCCGGTCTTGGCGATCTCGGCGATGGTGTCGAGGGTGATGCCGCCCGAGGCCTCGAGCGGAAACTTGCCGGCAACCATTTCCACCGCCTTGCGCATGGTCGCCGCATCCATGTTGTCGAGCAGCACCGCGTCGGCCAACCCGACCTCGAGCACCTCGCGCAGCTGATCGAGCGTATCGACCTCGATCTCGATCTTGACCAGATGGCCGGCGGCGGCCTTCGCGCGCTTGAGTACCGCGCCGATCCCCCCGGCGACGGCGATGTGGTTGTCCTTGATCAGCATGGCATCGTCGAGGCCGAAGCGGTGGTTGAAACCGCCGCCGCAGCGCACCGCGTACTTCTCCAGGGCGCGCAGGCCCGGCGTCGTCTTGCGCGTGCAGCAAATACGCGTGCGCGTGCCCGCGACGCGGCGCACGAATTCATGCGTCGCCGTCGCCACTCCGGAAAGATGGCCGAGCAGATTGAGCGCGACCCGTTCGGCGGAAAGCACGGCGCGGGCGGGACCCGTCACCGTCATGAGCGCGGTCTTCGCTGCGACGGCGGACCCATCACGCGTAGTGGCCGCGATCTCGATCTCGGGCGCAAGCTTGGCGAAAGTGGCGGCCACGAGCGGCAGGCCCGAGATCACGCCCGCCTCGCGCGCGACCACGATTGCGCGCGCTGGCGTGTCCTCCGGGATGGTCGCGATCGCGGTGATGTCGCCGGCGCGGCCAAGATCCTCGGCGAGCGCGCGCATGACCGCGGCATCGATCTCGAGCGGCGACAGGAAGGCATCGGGGCAGAGAAGGGAGCGTGTCATGCTCGTGCTCCGGCTGAGGCCGATCCGGTTGACCAGCTTCTCCGACCTCCCCCACGAAGGAAAGGACCCATGAAAGCCCGCGCCGTCAGCGCTTCAAGCTTACCATCCGCTCGACCGATCGGCGTGCCCTTGCGGCGATTGCAGGGTCGATCACGACTTCCTCTTTGAGGTACACGAGGCTGTCGAGAATCTTCGGCAGCGTGATCCGCTTCATATGCGGGCAGAGATTGCACGGACGCACGAACTCGACGTCCGGCAATTCGGCCTGCACGTTGTCGGCCATCGAGCACTCCGTGACCATGACCACGCGGCGCGGGCGCTTGTTGCGCACCCATTCGATCATGCCGGCGGTTGAGCCGGTATAGTCCGCCTCTGCGAGCACGTCGGGCGGGCATTCCGGATGCGCGATGATCTTGAGCGAGGGGTCGCCCTCGCGGTAGCCGCGAAGCTCGTCGGCGGTGAAGCGTTCGTGCACCTCGCAGGCGCCGTGCCAGGATATGATCTTCACCTTGGTGTGCGCGGCCACATATTTCGCAAGGTATTGGTCGGGCAGGAAGATGACCGTGTCGGCGCCCAGGCTCTCGACCACCCCGAGCGCGTTCGAGGAGGTGCAACAGACGTCGACCTCCGCCTTCACCTCGGCCGAGGTGTTGACATAGGCCACGACCGGCACGCCCGGGAATTTCGCGCGCAGCAGCCGCACGTCATCGCCGGTGATCGAGGCGGCGAGCGAGCAGCCCGCCTTGAGGTCCGGGATCAGCACGGTCTTGTCCGGGTTGAGGATCTTCGAGGTCTCGGCCATGAAGTGCACGCCGCATTGCACGATGATGTCGGCGTCGACCCTCGTCGCCTCGCGTGCGAGCTGGAGCGAGTCGCCGACGAAATCGGCGACGCAGTTGTAGATTTCCGGCGTCTGATAATTGTGCGCGAGGATGACGGCGTTGCGCGCCCGCTTGAGCGCATTGATGGCCTTGACGTAGGGCGCGAAGAACGGCCACTCGACCGCAGGAATGACGGCGCTCACCCGCTCGTAGAGATGAGCGGTGTCGCGCTCGACCTGCGCATTCCACTCGAGCGTCGGCATTGGCAGCACGCCGCGGCGCGCGGTCGGCGCACGGCCGGCGCTCGGCGGCGGGAGGGGCTCATGTCCCGCAGACGGGCCCAAGGCTTGCAGGATGGGCATCGCTTTCCTCCCAAGGCGATATGCTCACATTGAGCATATTGAAGATACGAAAACGGCCGGCCGAGCCGGGCGTTCGGGTGGTCGAAACGAGGCTTATCCTCAATTCGAGCAAATCCCGATATAACATCGCCATCTGCCAATTTCCAGCCGCGCGCGGACTAACTGCCATGCATCGGCGGAAGAAGACTTTCACAAGTTTCGTTTGGGGATGGCGGCGCGAGGCCGTACAAGCACCCACCGGGTAAGAACGTTTCGTCAAAGAAATCGTCGTCGCGATCAAGCCGCGATCCGAGCTGCTCCGCTTCCCGCGCCGCCGGACGCCGCTGCTATCTACGACTTTCGATGCCGCGATGGTTCTCCGATTCACACGGGTTCGCGGTCATGGCCATTTCATTTCCGTCCGCCTCGAGAGCTTCGACGATCGGCTGGCGCACGCCGCTGGTGATCGTGCTGTGCGGCTGCCTCATCTCCATGATCAGCTTTGGGCCGCGCGCCACGCTTGGCTTCTTTCTCACGCCGATGTCGCAGGCCAACGATTGGGGCCGCGACGTGTTTGGCCTAGCGCTGGCGATTCAGAACATCCTCTGGGGCATCGGCCAACCGTTTGCCGGCGCCATCGCCGACCGCTACGGCACCGTGCGCGTATTGTGGGCCGGCGGCACATTTTACGCCGTTGGCCTGATCCTGATGGCGTACTCGACGTCGCCTGGGATGCTCGACCTCGCGGCCGGCGTCTTCATCGGCTTCGGCCTAGCCGGCTGTTCCTTCTCCGTCGTGCTCGCCGCGTTCGGCAAGCTTTTGCCCGAGCGCTGGCGCTTGCTTGCCTTCGGCGCAGGCACGGCCGCCGGCTCGTTCGGTCAGTTCCTCTATTCTCCGCTCGCGGTCTCGCTGATGGACGCGTTCGGGTGGCAGACCGCGCTGCTGAGCTTCGGCATCGGCATGCTGCTGGTGCTGCCGCTGTCGCTTGCGCTTGCGACGGCTCCCGCCGAAAGCTCGCAGGGCGCCCCATCACAATCGCTGCGGCAGGCGCTGTCGGAGGCGATCGGCCATCGCTCTTATGTTCTGCTCGTGCTCGGTTTCTTCACCTGCGGTTTCCAACTCGCCTTCATCACCGTCCACATGCCGAGCTACCTTGTCGACCGCGGCCTTACGGCGCAAGTCGGCGCCTGGACCATCGCGGCGATCGGGCTGTTCAACATCGTCGGCTCGCTCGCCTCGGGCTGGCTCGGCAATCTCATGCCCAAGCGCTACATCCTCTCGTTCATCTATTTCGCCCGTGCCGCAGCGGTGCTCGCCTTCATCTCGTTCCCGGTGACGCCGCAGTCTTCGATCCTGTTCGGCGCGGTCATGGGCCTGCTCTGGCTCTCCACGGTCGCGCCGACCAACGGCATCATTGCGTTGATATTCGGCACGCGCTGGCTTGCAACGCTCTCCGGCTTGGCGTTCTTCAGCCATCAGGTCGGCGGCTTCCTCGGCGTGTGGCTCGGCGGCGTCGTGTTCGTGCGCACCGGTTCCTATGACGCGGTGTGGTGGCTCTCGGTCCTGTTCGGCGTGCTCTCCGCGGTGGTCAACCTGCCGATCGTCGAAAGGCCGGTGGTGCGCCCGGCCGCCGTGCCGGCCTGACGACGGATGACCCGGGGATGGACGAGCGCACGGTACAACGCGGGAAGAGCGCCAAGACGGACACGAGCCTGTCCTCGGTTGTCCCGTCCTGGCGCACACCCGCCGTCATCCTGGTCTGCGGCTGCCTAATCGCAATGATCGGCTTCGGAGCGCGTTCGGGGTTGGGATTTTTCCTCACCCCGATGTCGAGTGCGCACGGCTGGGGCCGCGACGTGTTCGCGCTCGCGCTCGCGATCCAAATGCTGCTGTGGGGCGCGGCCCAGCCGTTGGCGGGGGCGGTGGCGGACCGTTATGGGGCAGCGCCGGTTCTCAGCGTCGGGGCGGTCCTCTACGCGCTCGGCCTGGCCTCCATGGCCTACGCGGCCACGCCGGGAATGCTCCATCTCACCGCCGGCGCGGTGATCGGTTTCGGGCTCGCTGGCTCCTCCTTTACCATTGTGATCGGCGCGTTCGGCAGGCTGATGCCGCCGCAGTGGCGCTCGCTCGCCTTCGGCGCCGGAACGGCGGCCGGCTCGTTCGGGCAATTCCTGTTCTCGCCGCTCGCGGTGGCGCTCATTGACCGCGTCGGCTGGCAGGACACGCTCGTCATCTTCGCCGCCGTCGTGCTTCTCATCATGCCGCTCGCGCTCGCGCTCGCCTCGCCACGGCAGGCGGGCGCGCCTGCGGCGACCAATCGACCGCAGCAATCGGTGACAGGTCTACATCCTGCTGCCGCCGAGCACGATCGTGACTCTCATTTTCGGGGCCGTGATGGGCTTGCTCTGGCTCTCGACCGTGCCGCCGACGTCCGGCCTGGTTGCGGTCATGTTCGGCACGCGCTGGCTCGCCATGCTGTTCGGCTTTGCCTTCTTCAGCCATCAGGTCGGCGGCTTCCTCGGCGTATGGCTGGGCGGCGTGCTGTTCGAGCGCACCGGCTCCTACGACGCGGTCTGGTGGCTCTCGATCCTGCTCGGCCTCCTGTCGGCGGCGATCAATTTGCCGATCGTCGAGCGGCCGGTGGCGCGACTGGCGCCGGCCTGACGACGCAGACGACGGGGGCGTCGGCTCGGTCGCGGTTGCAATTCTTAGCCACCGTGGCTTTCAGGTCACGGCTTCGAGCGGGCGGCCGGAGCAGGCCGATTATTTGAAAAGCTTGGGCGCGACCGGGATCCATCGATCGCAAAGAGCTCGCGGGACTCGCAAAACCGCTGGGAAAAGGGCGCTGGGCGGGCGGCATCGACGCGGTCGGCCCGACCACGCTCGCCAATGTGGTTTCGATGACGCGTTGCGGCGGGGCGGTGGCGGCCTGTGGACTGGCGGGTGGCATGGATTTGCCGACTTCGGTCGCGCCGTTTATCCTACGTGGTGTTTCGCTTCTCGGCATCAACTCCGTCATGCGTCCGACTGCCGATCGGCGAATGGCGTGGCAAGGGTTGGAGAGCGACCTCGATCGGGGAAAGCTTGCGGCCATGACGAGCGAGATCGGGCTCGCCGAGGTGATCGAGGCGGCCCCCAACATCGTCGAGGGCCGCGCTTGCGGTCGCATCGTGGTTAAGATCGAGTTACCGCGTTGAGGATTTGTTGACCAAGATCGGGCAAAGTCGCGCCTGATTCGTATGGTTAACGGGCGGTTACGGTTACCGCGGCGACGGTAACGGGGGAGGGGATCGGATGATTGCGCGGTTCGCGGTTGTGGTTGCGACCTTGCTCGCAGCGAGCTTGGCGTGCGCGGAGCCTCTCAGCCCGGACGCGGCGCGGCGCTTCGTGGCCGGCAAGCTTTTCGCATTCAATTGTTTTGATGGCTCGCGCGGCGCCGGCCGTATTTACGGCGACGGCTCGGTCATCGGCACCATCCAGTTCCACGGCGCGGGGCCGGTGCGCTCGGTATGGCTGCCGGCGGGAACGCTGAGGGTGAGAGGCGAGGCGGTCTGCGCGTCGCTCCGGGGCATGGCGTTCGAGCCGTGCTTTCGTCTCGAGAAGCTCGATGAGCGCAGCTTCCGCGGCTCGTGGATGGGCTTTGCCTATTGCGACTTCACCCGGCGCATGAGCGTTGCCGGCATCAGCCCGCGCCGGCATTCGTCCCAGCCGCTGTCGCTCGAGGCGGCGGAGACGTCGGGCGCCGACTGACCCTTCGGCCGGAATTTGCACGATCGATCGGTGCGCGTCCCGCTCGCAAGCGGTTATTGGACGTGCTGATCGGCCAAGAGTCTGCTCTGGGTCAAACTCGACCCATGCGGCCCAGGCTCATGGCTGTAAACGTCCGCAACTCGCCAAAAGCGGACATGCGCCACGGAATTTGAAGCAGGAGGGACACTGTCGTACAGTGCGACTGCAGCTCGTCAGCGCCAGTTCGTCATCGCTCGAGTCATCCGTATCTCCTGCCGCAGGACTATGAAGCAGAAAATTGTCACCGTCTTAATCGCGTTTATCGCGCACCTGCTGGTGTTTCAAACCGCGCAAGCCTACCCGGATCGTCCCATCAAACTTGTCGTGCCGTCGCCGGCAGGTGGACCTCCAGACCAGATTGCGCGGCTCATCTCCGACAGGATGGCCGCCGCTCTCGGGCAGCCGGTGATTGTGGAGAACCGAACAGGTGGAGCCGGCGGGATAATCGGCGCGAAATCGGTCGCAACGGCAGAGCCAGATGGTCACACGCTTTTCATGGGGAGCACGAGTTCTGTTCTTATCGCGCCTTTGATCTACAAGAATGCCGGTTACACCGCCGCAACATTCGCGCCCGTCGCTCGTGTTGCAGAGAGCAGCGAAATGCTCGCCCTTCATCCTTCTGTGCCGGCCAACACGGTGTCGGAATTGGTCAGACTGGCGAAGTCGCGACCGGGTGCGCTGAGCTATGGTTCAGCCGGTGTCGGGACGCTTCCACATCTCGAGGGCGAATTCCTGAAAACGGCTGCCCAGATCGATATGGTCCATGTTCCTTATCGCGGCGGTGGTCAGGCACTGACGGGCCTCTTGGGTGGCGAGGTTCAGGTCCTCTTTTCCACACTGGTCCAAATCCTTCCGCATGTTCGTGACGGCCGGCTGAAAGGCTTGGCTGTGACCGGCGAAACCCGCAGCCCACTGGCGCCGGATGTTCCAACCATGGTGGAGAGCGGGTTCGATCAGTTGATCACAACCTCGGTCAATGTGATTGTCGCGCCACCTGGGACGCCATTGGCGATCAGGCGACAAATCAACCAGGCAGCTGCCGCGGCGCTCGCCTCAACTGAGGTCCAGCAAGCCTTTGCGAGATTGGGCTACGAAGCGCGACCAGCCTCGCCCGAGGACGTTGCGTCCTATTTGGCAGAGGCGCAGCAACGCTGGTCGCGTCTGATCGAGATGGCTCGGATCTCGATTGATTGACGCTGCAATCGATCGAGCCTCAGGCCGCATAGGCCGTGGGAACAAAAGGCTCTTTGTCCCATCCGCCAATGGGATCGTAACCCCAGACCCAGTCGGAGTTGCCGTGGACGCTGCCTGTGCCGGAGGCTATCGACTCTTTCTGCGCCATGCTATCGCGCATGTGCTTGAAGCGGGCATTGGAGAAGGAGAGCCGCTGCACCCCATGCACGCGCGGGATGCGGATGCGGCGGAAATTGGTAAAGGCCTCGACCGGATCGCGGCAAGCCTCGAGCCAGCGCGAGAGGATGTAGGCGTCCTCGAAAGCCTGGCAAGCGCCTTGTCCGGCATTCGGCAGCATGGCATGCGCTGCGTCGCCGACGAGCTGTATGCGACCGCGGCCCCAATTCTGCGTGAGGGGCCGCGTGAAGAGGCCCCATTTTGAGCACTCGGTCACGAGGCTAAGGAGTTTCTCGAGGCGTGGCTCGGGGTTGGGGAAGCTCAGCCGCATCTCGTCGGGATCGCCGCTGGTCGACCAGCCTTCCTCGACCCATTTGTTTGTGTCCTCTTGGGTGACGATATTCACGAGCTTCTTGCCGCGGATATAATAGGCGAGGAGATGGCAACCCGGCCCGACCCATTGGATATGGCCCGTCGGCTCGAGCACCTCCTTCGGCACATCGCTGCCGTTCAGGAGCACACGCCATACCATCTGACCGGTATAGGTCGGGTTGTCGTCGCCATAGAGCGCCTGACGGATTACCGAGCGCACGCCATCGGCGCCGATCACGATCTCCGCCTCGACTTGAGCGCCATTGGCGAAAGCGAGGATGCTACGGTCGCTTCGCTCCTCTATTCCTGTTAGGCGGTGTCCTAGATGAATGGCGCTATGATCGAGCCCGCTTGCGAACGCGTCCAAGAGGTCGGCGCGGTGAAAGGTGTAATAGGGAGCGCCGTACCGCGCTGCAGCCTTGTGCCGATCGTTGAATTCGAGGAATTCACCGGTTTGCATGTTGCGCGTGTAGATTCCGGGCGATGCGTTTGCGACAGCGGCGACTTTGTCGCCAAGATCGATTGCTTTCAGCGCTTTAAAGGCTTGCGGGCTTACGTTGACGGCCGCGCCGATCTCGCCCAAGGCCGCAGCGGCCTCGAAAACCTCCGCCTCCATCCCGAAGGTCCTCAGCGCATGTGCGGCCGCAAGCCCGGCGAGCCCGCCGCCGACAATCGCTATCCTGCAGCTTGATGACATTAGTCCCTCCAGACACTCGCCGGGACCAATCCCAAGTACGGCCTTTCGAGCATGGTGCGGGCCTGGCCGGGGTAACAGTCAATGACCGCTTCGGGTCAGAAGCGGCATCCTGTCACGTAGACCATGTCCGCTTCACTCCTCAAAGCGGACATGCGCGAGTTGCCCTGAAATGTCCGTTTCTACGCGTGCGGTGCAAGGCCGTGGCGTTCAAACCGACACGCACATTTGAAATTGATCGGGCGATACCGGGCGTTACTCCCGCTCGTTCGGCTTGTCGGCGTCCCTTGCATCGCCACCTTGTGGAGAGTGGAAAGCCTAATGCGTCACCGCAGTGATCCCTCGTTGAGCGTGCTCAGTCCAGCACGTTCGACTGCCGAGATGTGAACAAAGACATCTCTGCCCCCGCCTTGCGGCTGAATAAATCCATAGCCTTTGGTCGGATTGAACCATTTAACGCTGCCTGTCGCCATTCTCGCTCTCCAGATTGATCCACAATATCAAGGTCGGGCGCGGCGCCCCCCTTGTCGGCCAAGGGCCGGATTGCAGGATAGCGAATAGGAGGGGATCAGTCACGGGTATGACGGGTGTTATACAACCGACCAGCGGGGCGATAGAATGTTCACTTCTGAGCACACGCGAGAACGACTTTGACCGAGGCTCCCTGTCGCTGGGGCAGGAACGTCGCCCGATTCTCCTCTTCAAAAATGAAGGTGCCGCCCGGGCCTATGGAAAACGTATTGAGGATACGTTCGTTAGCCTCGCACGCAACCGCGCAGGTCTGGCGACATTCTCGATCGACGAAACGAATGACCGTTCCACCTGGGGGGCCGGCAGGGCCAGGAGGCCCAGCTGGGCCAGGCGGTCCTTGAGATGCGACCTCCTTCTTTTCGCAGGCAGCCAGAGTCAACGCTAAGACAATGGTGAACAAGCAAACAGGCATGATGGATAGTGTAAGCGAGGGGCGGCTCCTCACCTAGCGCGATCAGCGCAATGCAGCGTTTAGAGCCATGAGCAAATGATGTCCGCTTCACGTATGTCCCGGCGCAGCCGCGGGGGCGGGTGGACGGCGAGATGGGCAGCGCAGCGGCCGTCGGCACGCTACGTTCCGGTGAAGACCGTCCTACCTGCTGCCGCCAAAGAAGCCATTCGCGTCCCGCAGAATCTGCGAGCGAATGAACGGATCGGGATCTGCGCCCATCACAATGGCCCCCGGCTGCCCACATGGGGTCCAACAGACAATATTAGCTTTCGGCGTATTGCGCGGCATGACTGTTATGCTCGGCGTCGGGTTCGGGTATCCCTGCTCGACATACGTGCCTTGCCTGTTCGCCTTCCGAGCATCGGCAGATGAAGAGACTGAAATGCCGAGAGCGCAAACAAGCAATCCAAACATGACTGATGTCTTGTTGTTGCTGGCAATGACCATGGAATTTCTCCATCGATTCCTATCCGCGCCGGCAAACTAGGGCGCCTGTTGCCGGCGAAGCCAGCCGAACCTTGCTCGCAGTGGGTCTAACCCGGAACTGGTGAAAATATTCCCGCAAAAAATGTTCCGGCAGGACGCTTAGCCGGCCAATTCGCCCTGCACCCTAACCCCTAGAAATTGCTGTCACCCAACTATAGCACACGATACCCCAGGAGACGGCTGCATTGCGGGATTTTGACCCGGCCTAATTTGCCTGAAAGCCGACATCAATCAGACCCTGGGCGGCTTGCGCGGCTGCGGCCGTGATTCAAGCTCGGAGGCTCTTTGCTTCGGGCCATATCTTTATCCAAGCCTTGGTCGAGCGGTTCCTCAATATAAGATCAAGCAATGTCGCTGTGCCCGCTACAACAAGCTTGCCGCCAACTACCTCGCGTTCATCCAGCTCGCGTCAATCAGGCTGTGGCTACGTGTTAATGAGTCCACGCTCTAGCGCGGCGCAGAGTAGTAGTAGACATCCTGGATTGACGTCGGCCGGATGACGATCGTCCGCCGCGTCCCGTCGGCGGCGTAGGCGCTCACGGGAATGTCGCGCAGATTGTCTTGAAACCGTCGCACGGCATTCAACGCCTCATTGGTGGGTCGTTGTTTCGCGGCTCGATCCTCGGGCGCTGCTTTCTTCGGGGCGGCGGCGCGTGGCTGCGCCTCGGCCGCGGGTTTGGCGGCGCGCCGACCCTCGGCAACTGGCGGCGGCGTCTCGCGCCGAGGCGCCATGACTTCGCGCCGCTGCTTCGGGATGTGTCTTTCTCCTACGACCGGCGGCGGCGGCGACGTCTCCTGCTGGGGCGCCGCGACTTCGCTCCGCTGCGTTAAAATGTCGACGACCGGCGGCGGTGACGTCTCCTGCTGGGCGGCCGTGGCTTGGCTCCGCTGCTCTCCGATGTGCTGTTCCTCAGCGACCGGCGGCGCCGGCGTCTCCTTCTGGGGCGCGCTGACTTCGCTTCGCTCCGTTGGGATGCGCTCCGCGACTGGCGGTGGCGCCGGCGCCTGCTCCTGCGGCGCCATGGCTTCGTTCTGCTGCGACGACTCCACCGGCGCCGTGACGGACCGGTTTTCCGTCAAAGGCTGCTCGGGTGCGCTCTCGGCCGCAGATGGAACTGCGACCGCGCTCGAGTCCGGGGATGCCGCCGCCCAGGGCATGCCGCGTCGCGACAAGCAGCTTCGATCGACGCGCAGCCAATCCTGCTGTTGGCAAGACGTCGCGGGCGAATCGGAAATCTCTGCGCTGGCGACGAGCAGCTCCTCGAGCGCGTCCGGATACAATGCCAGCACGCCGACCACACTTGCCAACGCAACCAGGGAAGCGGACGCCACGAAACGCAAATTCGAATACAAGGCCCATCTCCTTCGATCGGAGTTTCGGCCCCCCAATCTGGCGCAAAAACAACGCCGCTGTGGCGGGACTATGTCCGCGCAAGGGGCCTGGTCCAGCGGAACTTGAAACCGTGCTTAACGGTCGGCCGGGGGCGAAAGAGGCGTCTTTGCCGCCGCAGTCTCCCTCAACCGGGGACGATGGCAGCGAAAGCCTCACGAGGCGCGCGCGCCCAAGCGCAGCCCCGGCGCCGGGCGCTCCTGCACGACCTCGCGGCGGAAGCGGAACAGCGCCGCCGGCCGCCCCCCGGTCGCGGTCGACGTCTCGCCGGTCGGCTCGACCAGCGCCGCGGCTTCAACCAAGCGGCGGAAGTTCTGCTTGTGCAGGTGGCGCCCCGAGATGGCCTCGACGGTGCGCTGCAGCTCGGTGAGGGTGAACTCGCGCGCCATCAGCTCGAATATGACCGGACGGTATTTGAGCTTGGCGCGCAGCCGCGCGATCGCGGTGGCGAGGATGCGGCGGTGATCGAAGCGCATGGGCTCTCCCAGCCGGGGCACGGTTTGCCGCGCCAGCGCGGCTTCGCGGCCGTCGCGGCGCGCTTCCTCGACCAGGCCGGCCTCGTAGATGAGCTCGTAGCGGTCGAGCACCTTCTCCTCGTCCCACGGGCTGCCGCCGACCGCAAAGCACAACCGTATGCGCTCGCGCCGGCCGAGCGCACGCGCCGGCGCGGGCTTGGCGGGGCGGCGCGCCCAGTCCTCGAGCAGCGGCAGGATGACTTTGTCGAGGATGTCCGGCCGCTTCTCCCGCCAATCTTCCCACGGGAAGAAGCGATACCACGGTTCGAATCCGGCGCCGGTCGCGCGCAAGGCGGCGAGATTCTCCGGCATGCGCGTGAGCGCGAGATAGCCGATCGAGACCACGTGGGCGCCGGTATCGCCCGGCCGCGCGTGCCGGCCGCGATCGCCGAAGGTGTAGAGCTGCTCCACGTAGCCGACCGCAAGGCCGGTCTGGGCCTCGACCCAGGCCCGTAGCCCGATTTCGAAGGTGCGATGCGTGAGCGGGTCGAACGGCCCGAACGGCAGCCCGGCGCGGGGCTCGCCCTTGGGGGCGTCGCCGGCCACGAGAATGGCCGGCTCCTCGCCTTCCATCGTCACGATCGCGGCGGTGAGCCCGATTTCGATCGGCGTGAGCGGGCCTTCGGTCATGGGGGAAGTGTAGCAAGAGCGTTTGATGTAGGGGCATGCGAAACCGCTACGTCGCTCAAGGCTCAACCCACCTCAAATGACTTGTCGCCGCGCCTCAAATGACTTGTCGCCAAGGTATGCCCAATCCGGTTCTGTAAGCGCGGCTCCGTCAATGTCCGCTTCGCTCCGAAAGCGACCGAAGTGCTGCGTTGCCGCGACTTCACGCGATGTGCCATAAGCGGCCATCGGCCGGCCCGTTGGTCCGACGGAGATTTCGGCACGTCCCGTTCAAAAGCAGTTCTCGGACGGATTGCATCATGTGCTCTCGTGTGCGGAAGAAAATGAAGGTCTGCGAGCCTCGATGCTTGGATGGAACACAGGTATCCAGCTTCGCGGGACAGACGGGACAAATCGCGGGACAAAACTGATGCGTACGGGACGGCCCCGATGCAAGTAGCGGCAAAAGGTCCGAGCGCTTTTTCCGAACAGATCATCTAACCTGTTTTCCGAGCTGCCCGACCGCGGACAGGCCGAGGTTCCGCGTGCGAGAGAGAGGGCGGCGCGCGTGCCATCGGCAGACGCTGTAATCCTGCGCTGGCGCCGATGCTTTTTTTCGGCGCTGCAAATAATCAGGGCATGAAGGCTGACGCGCTGCGCGCAGCGCGCCGTCGTTCGGCATTATCGCGGGGTAACGTCATGGGTCTGCGGGCGGGTTCAACTTGCCTGAAGTGCTTGCTGTTGCTGGCGATCGTGCCAGCCGGTGGCGCGCGGGCTCAAGCGGGGAACTATCCGGACAAGCCGGTACGGCTCATTTTGGATGCGGCGGCGGGCGGCGCCATAGACACCAACCTTCGGATCATCGCCGAAAGCCTGAGCAAGAAGTGGGCTCAGCAGGTCGTGATCGAGAACCGGCCAGGTGCCGGTGGGGCGATTTCGGCTACGGCTGCGGCGCAGGCGCCGCCGGACGGCTACACAATCTATGCACCGGCCTCGTCGATGTTCCTGACAATACCGGGCAAGGCGCCCAATCTCCCGCTCAAGCTGCCGCGCGATTTCACCGCCATCGGGATAACGGTGCTGCAACCGCAGTCGATCGGAATTAATCCCAAGCTTGGCATCAACAGCCTCCCCGAGCTGATCGCACAGGCGAAGAAGCAGCCCGGCAGCATTTCGTACGCGGTGACGGGCGTCGGGAGATTGACCCACCTGACTGGTGAGCTGCTGCAAATCCGTGCCAACATCAAGCTGCAAATGGTGCCGTATTCAGGCGGCTCCGCACAGTCGCTCACCGACGTCACCGCGGGCCGCGTCTCGCTGGTCATTGAAGGCTATGCGGGATTGGCCGGGGCCTATGAGTCGGGCCAACTCAAAGCCTTGGCGGTCGCCTGGGAGAAGCGTCTGCCTCACCTTCCTGATTTGCCGACCGTCGCAGAAACGCTGCCTGGTTTTGTCGCCATCGGCTGGCAATGCGTTGTGGCGCCGGTCGGAACGTCCGACGCGATCGTGCGCAAGATCAGCGACGATCTGCGCGCAGTGCTAACGGACCCGGAGATCAGGGACAAGCTTGCGGCACGCGGCGCCTACGTGCATCCCGCCACCCCGACCGAAGCGCAGGCGTTTGTCCGCAGCCAGCAAGAGCTGTGGAAGCCGGTGCTGGAGCACGTGGCCGTGCAGTTCAAGAACCAGTAGCGCGTCCAGGCCTGATCGGCAGCCTTGCCAATTCCCGACAGGATTGCACAGCTGCCTGCAAAACCTGCCGACGTTTGGTTGCCCGAAAAATCCGTGATCATATCGGGAGGCATGCCGTGCAACTTCACCGTAGACAATTCCTGCATCTGACCGCGGCTACTGCCGCACTGTCGGCGCTCGCATGCTCCGCTTGGGCTCAGGCCTATCCGGCAAAACCGGTGAATTGATCGTCACATTCCCTGCCGGCAGCGCGCCCGACATTATCGGGAGGCTTGCGGGCCAATGGCTGTCGGAGCACCTAGGCCAGCAATTCGTGATCGAAAACAAGCCCGGCTTCGGTGGTAATATAGCTACCGAATATGTCGTGAGCGCTCCGCCCGACGGGTACACAATCCTGATGCCAGTTTCGACCAACGCGGTCAACGCGACGCTCTACCCGAACCTTAGTTTCAATTTCATACGCGACATCGCGCCGATCGCCGGCATCGGCAAGACTCCGTTCGTCGTCGTGGTCCCGGCATCGTTCCCGGCCAAGACCCTTTTGGAGTTCATCACCTATGCCAAGGCCAATCCAGGCAAGATCAACATGGCTTCGGGCGGCATCGGAAGCTCACCTCATGTTTGCGGAGAACTGCTCCAGATCATGACGGAGATCAAATTGGTTCACGTCCCGTATCGCAGCAATTACATGCCCGATCTGCTCGCCGGACAGGTGCAGGTCGTTTTCAATCCGATCGCGCAGGCGCTCCCGTTGATTCGAGAGGGCAGCCTGCGCGCCCTTGCGGTGACCCCTGCGAAGCGCTCGATGGCACTGCCGGATGTGCCTAGCATCGGCGAATTTGTATCTGGTTACGACGCGTTCGGTTGGTATGGTCTCGGCGCGCCCAGCAAAACGCCCACCGCGATCATCAACAAGCTCAGCGACGCGATAAACGCTGCCCTCGCCGATCCGAAGTCGAAGGCGCGACTTGCCGATCTAGGCGTCGAGCCGATGCCGCTGACATCCGCCGAATTCGCAAAATTCATTGCCGACGAGACCGACAAGTGGGCCAAGGTGATCAAGTCCGCGGGCATCGAGGTGCGGTGAGCCCCGGCTGCACGTTCAAAGACCGATTCGTTCCGTGAACTCCGCGGCCATGTCTGCAAGGGGACCGACTGCGCCCTATTTCCGCTTCCCGGCGCTGCGGCAGCCGCAAGAGCTCATCGACTATCTCGGCAAGCGCAACATCGCGATCTTCTCAGCCGACATGGATTCGTTCGACTTCAAGATGCGCAAGCCCGAACAGGTCAGACAGTCGGTGATGGAAAAATTGAAGAAGCATGGCAAAGGCATCGTGCTGGTGCACGATTTCCAGCATGCGACGGCCGAGGCGGCGATGGACCTGCTCAATGATCTCAAGGCCAGCGGCTACAAGATCGTGTTCATGAAGCCGAAGTATTCAGTGACCACGATTGCCTCTTACGACGAGGCCATCCTGAAGCAATTGAAGGGCCCGATGCCCGACACCCGCCCGACCTCAAGCGTGGTGCACACTATTAGCGAGTAGATTTCGAACGCGCCACTTGCCGAACGCCTGCTACGGAGCCAACATTACCAGTGCCTATCGCCAAGCCGGTGTCTACACCGGCCGCATCCTCAAGGGCGCTAAGCCTGCGGACTTGCCGGTGGTGCAGGCGTCCAAGTTCGAGCTGGTCATCAATGCCGAAACCGCCAGGATGCTCGGCCTTACCGTGCCGGACAAGCTGCTCGCGACCGCCGACGAGGTGATCGAATGAAGCGGCGCGAGTTCATCACGCTTCTCGGCGGTGCGGCGGCGTGGCCGCTGGCGGCGCGCGCGGAGCAACCGGACCGCGTGCGGCGGATTGCTA
>WNFX01003882.1_pt1 | contig 23146 bp, 25 predicted proteins | sample 5400111 | NCBI WGS metagenome assembly WNFX01 (sample SAMN13153363, study PRJNA577476) | soil metagenome | isolation source: 40 cm soil or saprolite under grassland replicate 1 | place: USA:California | collected 2016-06-15 | reverse complement strand
GAGAGCATTTCGTAACTTGGCAGAGTAAGGTAAGCTGATGCTTGACGAGGCTAGTCCCCTCGGCAAGGAGATCAGCTGTATGATGCCAGTAACCGTAACAGATCATCAGGCACCAGTCCCGCCTCCATCATATCAGCGTGGGCAAGCCCGACTCGGTCCGGCCCTCCACATTGATGCTCTGACCCTGGTCACAACCCTCCATTTGCTGGCACTCTGCCAACTGGCTGTTCGTCTGGCCCATCACCGCTGTCCGCCTCCATTACCTGCGGGCCCAGGAGGCGCTCCACGAACCGGAGCGCGAAGAAACGCTCCTGCTCATTGGCCTGCTGCGCACTCGTCTTCCGGCTCTCGTATCAGGATATGCACGACTGGTTGAAGCAATGGCCTGCTTTGGCTCTGGCTTGCGGGTTGCCGTTAGGCAAAGATGGAATCCCACGCATTCCCAGTCCTTCACAGCAATGCAAACGTCGTCGTGCTGCAGGGGCTCCTGTGCATGAGTCCCTCTTCGTGCTGACGGTCTTGCAGGCCATGCGACGGCGACTCATTGGAGCTCGTGACCTCATCATTGATAGCGTTCCCATTCTAGCGGTGTCAGACGCCGTGATCCCGATGCTGCCTTTGGGCATGCTCCCGCTCAGCATCCGCGTCCCTTGTTATTGGGCTATCGGGTGCATACCTTACTCTGTCGTGGTTCAGGACTCCCCATCTTCTTTCTCCTGTCTCCTGCCAATGTCCATGATGCTCCTTTTGCACAACCATTGTTAGCATGGGCCGTACGTCTCTACCAGATCCGCCCTCGCGTCATCCGTCTGGATGCCGCATATTGGGGATTGCGCCTCATTACCTGGATCCATACTGTCCTGCGAGCTACCGCGGTGATTCCTTGGAATCCCAAACGGCAAAAGAACCGTTCCTGCTTGCCTCCTACCTGGAGGCACGCGAGGAATTAGGTAAGCGCAGCGGCATCGAGCGGTTTTTCGGGCGGGTCTTCCTCTTCTTCCGCCTTCAGCGTCCTCCTCTCTACAACTGGTCGGCCATCGCCTCCCAGGTCGCTTTGACCTACACTGCCTCCATTGTCGTCGCTTTGGCTGCCCAGCAAGCTGGCCGTCCTGACCTCATCCGTTCCCCCAAGCGCGTCTTAGCTCGTCTCTGGGAGAAAAGTGAGTTATGAAATGCCCTCACGCTCAAGAAAAGGCACGTTTCTATGGCAACACCAGAAGAACGCATCACAGCGCTAGAACGAGCACAGCAGAATACCGACCAGTTTTACAAAATATCGCATACGAATTGACAATGGTCAAAGGACTCACTGTTGATCAGATCAGTATCACGCAAGAATTGAAACAGAATATGAGCGATGTTATTTGGAATTCCATATCGGCTTTCTGCCGATTGAGAACTTGCTCTATAATAACTTGATCATTAGATGCCACGAAGTACCCTCTTTCGTCAAGGTATTTTTTACCTAATTTCTTCTATCAACAATATAACATACGTTGTACATAAATCAACTTCATCTCATGCTCAAGAAGCCTATATATACCACCACCCATTGACTTGATATAAAAGACACATAAGGTAATCTCACTCTCCCTTATCACCATCATAAACAAAAAGCAGTACAATAGTGTCACAAAAAGGCTAATCAAGTTGAGTGCAACAAATAAACACAACAGAAATTGTTGTCGAGAAACATTATAGAAGTTTCGCAATGGGAAGACCGAGTAAAGCGAACTCAGAAGCCAGTCCAACCCCAAATACAATAAGGTATTCTAGCGGCTCGACTTCTTACCCACTACGCACATGGAACAAGGCGAAATAATTTCGCCCCGCACAGCGAAAAAGAGGGAATAAGCACATCAATATGAGAGGACCTATTCCCCTTAACCGGCCCCACAGGCCAAACGAAACGCGCCCTATCCCTTCAGCCACCGCGCGACTTCAGGCGCGAAGTAGGTGATGATCATATCTGCTCCGGCGCGGCGGATGCTTGTGAGCACTTCGGTGACGATGCGCCGTTCGTCGATCCAGCCGTTCTGGGCGGCGGCCTTGATCATGGAGTACTCGCCGCTCACGTTGTAGGCGGCGATGGGCAGGTCGCAGCGGTCGCGCACCTGGCGAATGACGTCGAGGTAGGACAGGGCTGGCTTGACCATAACGATATCGGCCCCCTCGGCGATGTCCAGTTCGACCTCGCGCAGCGCCTCGCGGGCGTTGGCGGGGTCCATCTGGTAGGAGCGCCGGTCGCCGAACTGCGGCGCGGAACCGGCGGCCTCGCGGAAGGGTCCGTAGAAGCCCGAGGCAAACTTGGCGGAGTAGGCCATGATGGGCGTCTGCTGAAAGCCTTGCTCGTCCAACAGGGTGCGGATTGCGCCGACGCGGCCATCCATCATGTCGGAGGGCGCGACGATATCCGCTCCGGCCTCGACGTGCGAGAGGGACATGTTCCCCAGCAGCTTCAACGTTTCGTCGTTCAGAACGGTGCCGTTGTGGATGACGCCGCAGTGCCCGTGACTGGTGTATTCGCACAGGCAGACGTCGGTGATCACCAGCGTGTCAGGCGTCTCGGCCTTCAGACGACGGATTGCCTGCTGGATAATGCCCTGCTCGGCGTAGGCCTGCGAGCCGACCTCGTCCTTCTCGTTGGGGATGCCGAAGAGCAGGACGGCTGGTATGTCCAGGTTCGCGATGCGCTCCGCCTCACGTCCCAGGTGCTCCAACGGCCACTGCATAATTCCGGGCATGGCGGAGATCTCGTGCGGCTCGTCGATGCCTTCCGCGATAAAGAGCGGGTAGATGAGCTGTTCGACGTTCAGGTGCGTCTCGCGCACCATGCCGCGCAGCCTGTCATTCTGGCGCGTGCGCCGGAGACGCACGGTTGGGAAATTATTCATAACGTTTGCTCCTGATGCAGGACTTATGATAACTCGCCTAACACGTCGGCGATGGCCTCCACGGTCTCGCCGATCATGGCGTCGTCCAGGGCCAGCGAGATGAAGCAGGCTTCGAACTGGGATGGTGGCAGGTAGATGCCGCGCGCTAACATCTCCCAGAAGTATTGCGCGAAACGGGCGGTGTTGGAGCGTTTCGCGACGGCGTAGTCTCTGACGGGCTCGCCGTTGAAGTACAGGCAGAACATGGCGCCGATACGCTCGAAGTAGGCTTCCGTCTGTGTGTCGCGAATGGCCTTGCTGATGCCTTCGATCAGCGTCTGACTGCTGTGCTCCAGTTTCTCGTACTGGCCGGGTTTGCGCAGTTCTGTCAATGTGGCGATGCCAGCCGCCATTGCCAGTGGGTTGCCGGAGAGCGTGCCCGCCTGGTACATGGGTCCGAGGGGTGCGACCAGTTGCATGATGTCGCGCCGTCCACCGTAAGCACCCACGGGCAGGCCGCCGCCGATGATCTTGCCGAAGCAGGTCAGGTCGGGCGTGATGCCGGTACGCCCTTGCATGCCACCGAGCGCAACACGAAAGCCGGTCATCACTTCGTCGAAGATCAGTAACGCACCGTAACGCTGTGTGAGCTCGCGCAGCTTCTCCAGGAAGCCTGGGAGCGGTAGGACCAGCCCCATATTGGCGGCGACGGGCTCCACGATGATCGCGGCGATACTATCGGGATACGTCTTGAAGACCTGCTCGACGGCGGCTCTATCGTTGTAGGCGACGCTGAGCGTGTTGGCCGTGGCCCCCGCCGGAACGCCAGGACTATCAGGCAGGCCCAAAGTCGCGACGCCGGAGCCAGCCTGCACGAGCAACATGTCGGCGTGCCCGTGATAGCAGCCACTAAACTTGAGGATCTTGCTTCTCCCGGTAAAGGCGCGGGCGAGGCGCAGCGCGCTCATCGTCGCCTCGGTCCCGGAGTTGACGAAGCGCAGCATCTCGACGGACGGCACGCTCGCGATGACCAGTTTCGCCAGTTCGCTCTCGGCCTGCGTCGGCGCGCCGAAGCTGAAGCCGCGCTTACTGGCCTCCACCACCGCGTCTACCACGGGTGGGTAGGCGTGGCCCAGGATCATCGGGCCCCAGGACTGAACGTAATCAAGGTAGCGGTTGCCATCAACGTCGTACAGATAGGCCCCGTCGGCGCGATCGATAAAGACGGGATTGCCGCCGACGCCGCGAAAGGCGCGCACGGGACTGTTGACGCCACCGGGGAGCAGCGTCTGGGCCTCCTGGTAGAGCGCGTGCGAGCGGGACAGGTCGAGATTGTGCTTTACGAAAGTCGGATTATCCATTACGCTCCGATCGCCTCCAGAATGTCGGGTAGCGTCTGCGCCACGCAGGTATACATTGGCGTATCGCGTAGTGTGTACGCGCTCGCCTCAGTCTCGCGCAGCTCCTGCACGAGGTCAAGAAAATCGGCCAGGTTATCGGTCTCGAAGGCGACGACGAACTCCTGGTCGTCGATACCATAGGAGTAGGTGGTATTGATCGAGACGCTGGGGTACTTCAGGCCGACGCGAATATGCTCGTTCATCATGCGCTTGCGGTCCTCCCAGGGCAGGGCGTACCAGGGACGCGTCTTGACGAACGGGTAGACGAAGAGGTACTTCCTATCGTCGGGAACGATCACCAGGCGCGGATCGTGCGCGCCACGGGCGTTCTTGCCGACGTAGATAGAACGCTTAGTCATGGAGAGATACGCATGCGCTTCCCCTAGGTACGGCCCCATCACGCTGCGCCTGATCTGGCTGTTCAGCTTGCGCAGATCGTCGATATCGATCGAAGCCTGCCAGATCATGAAGTCGCAATCGGAGCGCAGGCCATAGAGGCCGAAGCTGCGAATGAGCGCATCCTCGCCATAGTCGGCGAAGATCTGGATCAGTTCCGCCTTGCCACGCTCGCGTACATCTACGGGCAGCAATTGCCACTGCTGATCGAGCTTATAAAAGGTGAAGCGCACGAGCTGGCGCGGCTGCTTCGGCTTTGGCGGCGCGGGTGCCGTCTCGGGCTGGACGTTCTCAGATTGAACGATTATTTGTTCTGTCATTTGCTTCCTCATGTTTCACTATTGCATCTACAAGACCATCGATCGTGAACTCTTTTGCTTCGATATCCACATGCAGACCGAGTTCACGCGCCGTCTGTGCAGTAATCGGGCCAATACAGGCAATGGTGGTATGTAACAGGGTGGTTTCACTATCCTGGGCACAGCTCTGGAGCCATGTCACGAAATTGCGTACGGTCGAAGAACTGGTAAAGGTCAGGATATCCAGTTGGCGCTCCCGCAACAGGCGCAGCACGGCGCGCCCCTGCTCATCGTCGCTGGCTACGGTATGCGTGTAGTACGCCGCCACCTCGTCGACGTGGGCACCCGCCTGCTGCAGGTCCGTGACCAGGACTTTGCGCGCTTCGGCGGCACGCGCCAGCAACACGCGCCGTCCGGCCAGGGAAGTTCCACGCCTGCGCGCGTCCTCGATCAACGCGGCGGAGACGCCCTCGGCGATATACGCGTCGGGGATGAGGTCGGCGCTGATGCCGTAACGAGCCAGCGCCGCAGCGGTGGCGGGACCAATCGTGGCGACGCGCACATTCCGCAACGCACGCGGCTCGTAGCCAAGCACCAGCAGGCGTTCGCAACAGATAGTGACGCCGTTGGCACTGGTAAATATCAGCCAGTCGTAGAACGGCTCCGCGTTATGGGTATATAAGCGCCGCAGAGCAGCATCAAGGGTGCTCCAATCCTGCGGAGGGACTATGCGAATCGTCGGAAACTCCACCGGGACGGCTCCCAGCCCGTGCAGGCGCTCACTCAACACGCTGGCCTGGTCGCGAGTGCGAGTGACCAGGACACGCTTCCCTTGTAACGGTAAAGTAGTGATGCTCTGTTCAGACACGTTGGCGCTCCTGCTCCCGGCTCCCGTTCACCTCAGCAATGATCGCGTCGGCACCCTGGTCCAGGGCCTCTTCGGCCAGGCGCACGCCGAGCTGCTCGGCCTGCTCGACGCTCGTCTCCTCCGTCCACTGCATATGCTTCTGCACGTGAATGCGACGCAGCCCGTCGAGGCTGATGACCAGCCCTGAGACACTCAATGTTCCGGCGATGATCTCAGCGTACGCGGCAACAGGCAGATAGCAACCTGCGCCCAGCCGGCGCATAAACATGCGTTCCGCGCTGGTCGTAGCCTGGGCCACTACATCGTGCAGGGGTGCCAGCAGTTCGTGCAGTTCAGGCTCGTCGCGTATCTCCAGGCCCAGCGCGCCCTGTCCGGGAGCGGGCAGCAGCAGATCGGCGGGGAAATAAATGAGCCGACCCGCCAGGCGCCCTTGCAGGTCTAAGCGGTGCAAGCCAGCCGCCGCGAGCAGAATGCCATCGTACTCGCCAGCATCGAGCTTGCGCAGGCGCGTATCCACATTGCCACGCAACGGCACAATCGCTGCCTCTGGACATAACCAACGAAGCTGTGCGGTGCGCCGCAGGCTACAGGTGCCGAGCCGTAGAGGTCTTCTCTCAGGCTGCCCAGCGCATGCTTCGGCAATCAGACGACCATCAGCGATGCGAAACGGAGTCGTGGAGACCAGAACGTCGCGCACATCCTCGCGCGGCCCGGCCACGATGACGTACAAGCCATCGGGCTGGGCCGTGGGTAGATCCTTCAAACTGTGCACGGCAAGATCGATGCGCCGCTCAACAAGGGCGCGCTCGATCTCGGTCACAAAGACGCCATCGCCACCGATGCGCGTCAATGGCACATCGGTAACGCGATCGCCCGTCGTATGGATCTGCTCTATGGCTACTTCAAGGTCGGGCCAGCGCTGACGTAATTGTGCGATTGCCCAGTAAGTTTGTATCATCGCCAGCTTGCTTGCTCGCGTGCCTATCACTATTCGCTTCATCAGTATTTTCTTCCAGATTAAAAAGATAACGCATAGCTTCAGCGTATATATGCCCCTGACCGGCGGCGGCGGCATCTTTGAGCCGTAACATAGGCGTATGCAACAATTTGTTTATAAGACGGGTCGTGAGCTCCTGTACCGCTGCGACCTCGCGCTCAGAGAGAGATGGCGGGAGCTGGCGCAAAGTGCGCGCCAACTCCTGTTGACGCAAGGCATCAGCGTGCTGGCGCAGATCGCTGATCGTATCGACAACGCTGAGCGAGGCGAGCCAGCGCTGATAGCTGGCGACCTCTTCGGCGATGATGCCGCGCACGTGCTCGACTTCCTGTAAGCGCAGAGAGATGCCGCGCTCGACCTCGGCCTGCAGGTCGTCCAGATTGTAGAGATGGATGCCGGGGAGCGCGCTCACCGTTGGATCGACGTCGCGCGGCAGGGCGATATCAATGAGCAAGAGGGAACGCCCGTCGCGGCGTTCGATGACGCGCTGCATCAGTTCGTTCGTGATGATAGCATGCGGCGCCCTGGTTGAACTGATAACGACATCGGCCTCCACTAATGCATCGGCGAGCTCGGTAAAGGGACGATGGGTCGCGCCGAGCGCTTGCGCCAGGTCGACGGCGTGCGCGTGCGTGCGGTTGACGATCACCAGGCGCTGCGCGCCGTTGTCGCGCAGGTTACGCGCCGCCAGCTCGCTCATCTGCCCAGAGCCTACCAGCAGGACGCTGGCAGCCTGGAAATTAGCGAACAGGTGACGCGCCAGTTGTACCGCGACATGGCTGAGCGAGACCGCGTTGCGACTGATCGCCGTCTCGCTGCGTGCGCGCTTGCCGGCGACCAGCGCGGCCCGAAACAGCGCCGACGTTACCGGACCAGCATAGCCAGCACCCTGGGCGATCTCCAGCGCCTCGCCGACCTGACCCTGAATCTGCGGCTCACCGGGGACAAGCGAATAGAGTCCACAGGCGACCCCAAAGAGGTGCTCGATCGCCTGTTCATCGACGAGCATATAACAGTGCAGATCAAGTTCGTCGTACGCCACACCGCGCGCCTCGCTCAATATGCGCAGAAGTTGTGCGCGGTCCTGGTCGCTCCCTTCACACACGGCGTACAACTCGGTACGATTACAGGTGGAGAGCAGGACGCATTCCTGCATTACCTGTCTGGTTGGGGTGAGCACCTGTGGGATCTGGCGCGCCGAGCAGGAGAGACGTTCACGCAACGCGATGGTTGCGGTTGTGTGGTCGGCGCCGACAACGATGATATGCATGTAAACCTCATAAATCTCCAGAATTTAAGTGATCCTATAGAGATTTTAGCGTTTTTTTCGTTTTAGTCAAGCCCTTATTACAGGAAACCATTCCAGAACGGGGGCAAATTGACTGCCTGGTACAAATGACATTCATCTGCCGCTTGAATAAGTCAACAGATAACTTGTTTTAGCAAGCGTTCAGTTCGCCCCGTTCTGGAATAGTCTCGTATCCTGGTATATGTGCAGTACCCATTCTAGCATAGGAGTTCCGAGCCTGTCAAAGTAATGACCTTGCGGTAAGATTCGCACGAAAGCGATTCCACGTGTCAGAGGGCGAGGTCAGAACTGACGTGCTTGCAGGCCATCTCACTGTGGATAGCCGCAGAAAGGGGCACGTGCATATGGTAACACAATCAGTCGAAGTCTCCCGCAAAAAGCCGAGCCTGCGGGAACGCCTGGATGTGGGAAATGGCTTCACACCGTATTTGCTGGTACTGCCTACCATCCTCCTGATTCTGGGGGTGGGGGGCTGTTCTCTCCTGAATTCCCTCTGGCTCAGCACTCTCAACAGCCCTCCCGGCCCCACTGCAGAGTTGATCGGATGGAGCAACTATATTGAGCTCTTTGCTCGGAGTGATTTCCGCAGTTCCATCAGCACGACGCTCATCTTCACGATCGTCGCCGTCACCCTGGAGACGATCTTTGGTCTGGGCATTGCCTTACTCATGAATGACACGTTTCCGGGTCGTGGCCTGGTACGGGCCGCTATTCTTGTCCCGTGGGCCTTCCCCACGGTTGTCTCCGCACAGATCTGGTACCTGATGTACAATGACCGCACAGGCATCATCAGCTACCTGCTCCAGCAGATGCACCTCCTGGCACCCGGTGCTACGTTATTGCAGACGAATAGTGGCATCATTACCGCTGCCATCATCGCCGATGTCTGGAAAACCACGCCTTTTATGGCTCTCTTGCTCCTGGCGGGTCTTCAGGTCATCCCCACGGAAATGTATGAAGCGGCCAACGTAGATGGGGCCACTCGCTTCCAACAATTTTGGACCATTACCTTGCCCATGCTCAACGGGCCGCTGACCATCGCGTTACTCTTCCGCACACTCGCTTCCTTCGGTGTATTCGATCTCTTCTATATCCTGGGTGGCAACCAGGTGCAAAGCATGGCGTCGTTCGCATATAATTACATGTTTACTCGTACCACATTCGATTTTGCTCCGGGAGTGGCAGCCGCAGTGATACTGTTTGTGATTGTCGTTTGTCAGATAGCATATCGTTTTTCTGCCATGATGACTATCTTGAAGCTACTAAGGGCCCGGCTTAAATAAGGCTGTGTTGCAAAAACTCTCGAAGGTAAGCCTGCTTGCTGCTACTCTCTCTGCTTTGTGATACAATAGCAGGAGTAGTATCTATGAGGAAAAGAGAGAGGCGAGGACCCCTCGCGCTCCGGCAAGAGACTTCGTCCCTAGCATCCCCGAGTTCTGATTCTCAAATTCCCTGAAATATTGTATGCTATAGTAGCATCAAGTATTTTTCCAGGGAGCGCGCACTTATGCAAAACTTTGATCCACGCCTGATCGTATTGTTCTGCCTGCTCTTCATCGGCCTGGGTGCCTTTAGCATCTTCACGGGCCGTCGCCGCATGCTGGAGGCACGCGCACAGGGACAGAGAATCGTCTGGTTCAAGCAGGTCGGAATACTGACCGGGATAGAGTATATCCTGCTGGCATTTACGTTTCTGATCAGCATCAGCATCAACGCAGGCTGGCTGCCCAAAAGCTGGAGCCAGTTTCTTGTTCCCTTCTACATCGTGATACTGCTCGCATCGCTGCTGCTCGCCGGCCTGGTGCTCTTTCAGAGCATCTCCGCATCGCGCCGCAACCGCCAGACGCAACCGACCAGGAGCAGCGCACCAACGCGGACGAGTAGTCCCGTAGAGAGACCACCCAAGCGCGTCATAAGCGCCGAGGAGCGAGCAAGCCAGGTGCAGAAGCGACGCGATCGCCGCCAGAAAGCGGCGCAGACGCGCCGACGAAGGGCGGGCAAGACCTAGAAATCTCTTGCGCTACATTCCTTCGAGCTCCAGTTGCAGTTCATCGAGCGCGCTCTGCGCATCGTAGCGCGCCAGCATATGGATAATGCGGCAGGTCGCGCTCTGTCCACTGCCACGCGGCGCGACGCTATCGGTGAGCGCGATGCCGTCGAGCAGTTGCAGCGCGGGATTGAGCGGAACGGTTACGCTGTGCTGCACCTGGGCGCGCACCTCCTGCGCGAGCAAGAAAGCTGCCTTCTGATCGCACTGTGCCGTGCTCGTCAGCTTTGGGTCAACGTGATAGAGCAGGCGCTCAAGTCCCAACAGGTGCAGGTGCGCGTCATCGAAGACCTCGGCGGTCGTCAACGAGCCTGCCGCGGCACCCGCTGGCGGTTTGCCACTGACGATAATGTGGTTCGCACTCTGATCGCTGCTGCCGAAGGTGACCGCCTCGATCTCGGGCTGATAGTTCCATACAGAGGGATCGCTCGCTGCCAATTCCCTCACCTGCAGCGCCTCGTTCTGATCGAGGAAGTACGCGAGGCCATAGATGGAGCAGAGCTCATCTAGCGCATGCCGGTACGTCTGTCCCGCCTGCACGACAAAAGAGGGGACCGTCTGACCGATCTGCGCTGTCGTGGGCAGAGCGATAGTGAACAGGCCAGCCAGGGCGCAGACCTCTTTCAGCAGGTAGCCCAGCGTCTGATTGGTATACGCACTCTGGTAGCGTACGACGAGATCGAGATTGCGCGACAGGTCGCGGGCGACTAACAGCAGTTGATTCTCCTGTGGCGCACGCACAAAGCGCACCTGCTCCAGGTGATAGACGCCGACTTTCACGACATCTTCCGTACCCGTTTTATAGCCCTCGCTCAGCACCAGCGACGCGTTCAATCCAATCGGTTGATAGCTGCCGGCGGTCGTCACCAGTGCATTGTAGGCTCCTTGCGCGTTATCCAGCACCACTGCAAGGCGCGCTGGCTGCCCGACCCGCTCACTGCGCTGGTAGGACAGGATGGATGCGGAGACATCGAGGTACTGTGTGGAACTGCTATTCTGAAAGACTGGCGCACTATAGATCGCTGGAATAGCGGCCAGGTAGTAGCGAGCGCCGGACGTCCCGCTAGCCGGCGCTGACAATTTGAAGGCGAGCGCACCATAGGTACAGGTGATATCGTGCACGATCGTGCCCTGCGACCAGTGAACGAGATCGGCTGACTGGCGCAGGCGAGGATAGCTATACAGGACGCCTGTGAGCAAGCCCGAGTCCGACTCGGTACACGTCAATGTATAGAGCCCGATTCTGCATAACAAACAACTATCCTTTGTGGCTCGCCTGTTGACGTTGCAGCAAGCCCACTGGAACATCGAAATAGTCTAATCGCAAATGACAAAAACGGATCTGCTCACTTCTGGTGGAGGTGGGGATCACATAGCGGATCTCCACCTCATTTCCTGTGACAACGACACGATCTACAAGTAATTCGATCAACTGCCGTTTCTGCTCAAAGGTCGCATCCGCTAATCCCTGCGCAACACGCTGACAGAAGACCTCGATGGACTCAACCATGGCAGATAGTTCGTCATGGCGCTGGACATCGACCTCCAGGTGACGCACTTGCCCTGCAATCGAGTGCCTCCGCTGCTCCAACTCCTGGCGTCGTCGTTTATACTCATCCAGGTTCAGTACCTTGGCCAGATACGCATCGGTCAAGCGCTCCATCTGCTGCTCTACGCTCGACTGCCGCTTTGCGCAGATTCTCGCGTCGGGCCTGTAAGGCTTGGGGAAGCCAGTGCCCACCGAGGGCTTGAGCCAGTGCCTCCGCAATCTGCTGAGGATGCGTCAGCACGAGACAAACGTCCTGCCAGACCAGTTCATCGAGTTGCTCTACGGGAATTGTGCGGGCCGGACATTTCTCCTCACGCCGCGTCGCTCGCGTCAGGTGTCGCCCATTGCACACATAGTAGGCATAGCCTCCACGGCTACTACGGCCAGTACAGGCCAGGTGACAGGTTCCACAACTGACCAGGGCGCGTAAGAGATAGGGATAGGCAGTATTGTTGCGGCGGGCAAATTGCTGGTTCTGAGCCAGTTTCGCCTGGATCTGAGCAAATTGCCGCCTTTCTCACGAGAGCGGGAACCTGGGTCACCGCCATCCATTCCTCTTGCGAGGTCTGGATATGGCCGCCACGATCTCGGCCAATCGCCTGCAAGGCGGAGTGGCGTTGACGGGCCTGCACCGGACGACTGCGGCCAAGGTAGACCGTGCCCGTGTAGACCGGATTGGTTAAGATCCCCCGTACGGTGGCTTGATTCCAGCGGGTACGTCCACTGGGAGTGGGAATCTGCAGTTCGATGAGATGGGTGGTGACCTTTTTGAGGCTCTGCCCTTCTTGCGGATAGCTGGCAAAGAGTTCTGCGACGACAGCTTTCTCGCCTGGCTCCAAGCGCACTCCTGCCGGATCACGAGGGCGAGAGGGGTCCACCCGATAGCCATAGGGTGGACGAGTCCAGGGGAGTAGCCCACCCGCTTGATACTTCTGTCGTCTTCCCCGTCTCATGCGCTCGGCAATCAAACTGCGTTCATACTCAGCGACCGCTCCCCGAATCTGGAGCAGAAGCTGATCGTGCGGATCGTGACTCATGGGCCGATCGACAAACTCCACCTGGCATCCAGCTCGTTCGAATTCCTCCACCAGCAGCATTTGATGGACATAGTTGCGAGCCAAGCGATCAGGGGCAGTGATGATTACTCGATCGAAGGCGGCACTACGCACCTGATCGCGCAAGCGATCCAATCCGGGTCGACGCAAACTCGTCCCACTGTAGCCATCATCGCGAAAGAGGTGGTCCTCGCACCAGCACCAGCCGTGACCCTGGCTATGTTCGTACAAGAGCTGGATCTGCTGCTCGATCGTTTGCGTGAGCGCTTGACGGTAAGTGGAGACCCGCACATACATCGCGACTTTCATTGCTGTCCTCCTTCTGCACTACGGGGCTTTGAGATCTTTCTGCTGTTGATCCCACGCTCCATTGCACCAGTGACTGATAGGCTCGATCCCATCGAAGCTTGGCGTCGGTCGTCTGGATGCTGGAACGCCGAACGATCCATGGCCGTTGTTTCATGTGTATCCTCCTGAGGAAAGCACTCCATTTCGTTTCCCTCAGAAGGATATGTTACCTCATCTCTTCTTTCTGAGCGCGCAGGCATCAGGTGGATCTGCCTCAGTCGGCTCATGCAGAATTTGTCATTTGTGATTGTACCATTGAAAATCGCTTACATTACCGACGACCGTCAGTTTTATGTAGCAATTCTGTGTAAATGAATACTCCATGTTTTTATCTATGTAAGGATGTTTCTAGTACACGGAGGCTGAAAAAAGTCCATGATAGGATCGAGAGCCGGACAAAATGTTGAGCAAGTGCGCTCATGAGTGTACTTGCTCAACATTTTGTCCGGCTCTCGATCTTAGAAGTAGTCGCTCGCGGGCCATTCTGTCCTGGCGGGCTGGACACAATCCGCCAGCGCTCGATAGATATTGGGAGGATATTCCGCCAGTCGATGACAGAGATACAGATACCATTCCGTTCCATACGTCAGGTACAGACGCGTTTGATATCCCGCATGTTTCATTTGCCTTAACAGATCTGGACGAATCCCATAGAGCATTTCCACTTCAACATGAGGAACTGCAAGGAACTTGCGCCGCTCGACCTCTTGCAAAAGATGCTGATCGTGTGTGGCAATGGAGAGCGGATGATGGGCCGAGACGGCCACCTCGACGAGCGAGAGAAATCGTTCGTCCAGCCCTTCCCCACGCTTCATGGCGCGTTCATCAGACTCCTGGTACGCTCCTTTGACGAGCCGTATTTTCCCTGGCAGGTGCATACATGCATCAAGATCTCGCGGTGTTCGATAGAGATGCGCTTGCAGCGTAATACCCACGTGCGGATGCTGCTCAGCTACCTGCTTGTACATCTCAAGGATAGCGGGAAGTTTGTCTGATTCTTCCATACTCACCATGATGGAGATGCCACGCAATTTGGTCTCCTCGGCGAGGCGATGGAGATGGTCAAGAGCCAGTTTTTGGCTCACGGAGAGACCGATATGAGAGAGATCGAGCGAAAGCGTTGTGCCTTTCGGAAGTGAAGCTGTTTCTATGGCTTGACTTACTGCTAAAAATTCGTCCACTGCGGCTTGACAAGCCAGCTCAGTTGCCGTATTTTCTCCAATGTATTCTAAAGAAACGCCATAGCCTTGTGCTGCCACGGCCTTAGCGGTGTCAACCCCTTCCTGCCGTGTTTCGCCTGTGACAAATCGTCGGGCAGCAGACCAGAGCACGGAAGAGACAGTGGGCATCTGCTGGAGAGAAGATTTGAGCGAGGTATTGCGTGCGATAGATCTTAATGCCTCAGATGCGTCCAGTTCTTCAGGAGATTGCATCATATCTGATCCTTTCTCTTAGGAGGAAAATCCTGTATATGTCCACTTGATAGGTTTAGCCATCGTCCGATTGTAATAGGCGATAAAGGCAAGGATCTGGTCGCGTAAGTCGTCCAGCGAACGGAAATTGCCACGTTTGAGCAGCTTGCGCACCAGAATACTCAGCCAGATCTCGACCTGGTTCATCCAGGAAGCGTGCTTGGGTGTGTAATGAAACACCACCTGATGCGCTGGATCATGCAAAAACGCCGCGCGGCTTTCCATCGAGCGGAGAATCCCGCTTTTGCCTTTGACCCCCAACGTTTCCACCGCGATCTTCTCACGCTCGGCAACCCAGAGGACCAGCGACTCGGATTGATGGGTATTCAAGTTATCCAGGACGATGTGCCACTTGGTGGCCTGCGGATCGCTGACCACCAGGCGATGCAGATGGGCGAGTGCATCCTCCTCGGTGCGCGTCGGTCCAAAGGAAGGTTCGATCACCTGCCCAGTGACCACATCGAAATTAATAAACCAGGACAGGGTTCCATGTCGGATGTACTCAAACTCGCGTCTGAGCACATGGCCAGGCTGCATCGGCAAATCAGGATGTTTCCGCTCCAGGGCTTGGACCCCAGTCAACTCATCCAAACTGATCGTGCGCTCCCCTTGCTTTGCCCGTTGGGGCGCGCTCGCATACACCTCACAGCCTTCGACAATCTTTTCCTCGCGCTGCACATCGGGCACTTCGGTTAACCAGTAACGAAAGCGGTGTGGTTGGAGGCTCCTTTTTTGAGCAACCGAGCCGCATGCCGGGGGGAGATCTCTGTCACGATGCCTCGCACCTTCAATTCATCCGCGATCTCCCGCCCTGTCCATTGACTGATCGGTCGGTCTGCCTGCTGCGGTGCCTCGCAGGCCAGGGCAGCGATCTGACAGCGTTGCTGCTGGCTGAACTTCAGCTTGGCTCCAGGTCGGGGCGCGTCTTGCAAGCGCTCTATCACACTCAGGGTCTCCAGATCCACCCCTTGCAGCTTCACCCAGCGATCTCGCCAGAGACGCACTGTATCCACATTTACCTGTAACTCATGGGCAATGTGCGCATTGGAATGACCCTGGGCCGCTGCAAGAACGATCCGTGCTCGCAGCGCCACGTGCTGTTCACTGCGATGACGCCTGGTGATCTGCGCCAGTTCTTTTTGCTCCTTCTCACTCAGGATCACCTGGCTGGCCCGTTTGGGCATCCGTTTTTCTCCTTCGCTTTTCCTCCTTATATGTTAACATTTTTGCAGACCCTTTTGACGAAGGGTAGCGCAGGTGAAACCCTGCTGGACAAACCCTGCCGGGGAAAGACTTCTTCCTCCACACGGCTCGACCGGGAAGAATAGATCGTTCTTCCCTTGGCAGCTTTCCTGGGCCAATCGATGATTGGAGGGACGTGCGGTCTCCCACCCGTTATATAAGGACCCGACATTCCCAGGAGTTTCTCCAGGAAGGAGGATACGAGGATGTGGTACGTTGGATGGGATTGGGCGGACACCCATCATGACGTAGATGTGCTGGATGAAGCGGGCAAGCGCGTGGGAGCGCGGCGCTTTCCCCATACCCACGACGGCTTGAACGAGTTGAAACAGTTTTTGTTGAGTATCGCGACGAAGCCCGAGGAGCTGGCGTGCATTGTCGCGCACGCATCATGGATTGCTGATCACGTTCCTGCTGGAAGCCGGGATCCCTGTCTATCCCGTCAACCCAAAGACGGCGAAGCAATTGCGCAAAGCGGCGGGAGCCAAGACCGATCAAATTGACGCACATTTGCTGGCAAAGATAGGTCGCCTTGAGCCTTTGCGAGCTGCGCCGACTGGAGCCGGATAGCCCCACCGTGCAGGAATTGAAAACGCTGACCCGCGATCAGGATGCCTTGATCCAGACGCAAACGCGCCTGGTGAACCAGCTGACGGCCTGCCTCAAAGACTACTCTCCTGCGGCACTGAACTTGTTTGCCAAGTTGCAGCAGCGCTCCGCCCTCGTATTTTTGCAGGCGTATCCTACGCCCCAGGCCGTTGAGGCTGCTTCGCTGGACGAGATCATCGCCACCTTGCGCACGGGCAAGCATACGAACCCCAGAGAGGTTGCTCCCAAGATTTTCGCGGAGGTGCATCGTCCTCAGTTGGTCGCCAACCAGGTCATCGTGCGTGCCAAGTCGCGCTTGATGCTGTCTTTGGTCAAGCCATTGCTGGTGGTGATGGAGGATATTGCTAGCTACGACAAGGAGATCCGCCCTCTTTTTTTGATCCATAAAGACCAGGAGATGTGGAGTTCTCTGCCTCGTGCCGGCAAGCGCCTGGCTCCGCGAATGCTGGCTGAATGGGGCGATGATCGCACCCGCTACGCCGATGCCGGAAGTGTCCAGACCCTGGCCGGGACCGCGCCGGTGCCGTTCCAAAGCGGCAAGTATGCCAAAGCGCACAAACGCTTCGCGTGCTTGAAACCGCTGCGCAACGCCCTGCACCAGTTCGCCTGGCAATCGACACAGCAAGAAACCTGGGCCCTGAACTAGTATCGACGCAAACGCGCTGAGGGCAAAACCCACAGTATGGCGGTGCGAGCCCTGGCAAACGTCTGGGTGCGGATCAGCTACCGCCTGTGGAAGAGTGGGACCTGCTATCAGACCGCCGTGTTTGAGCAGGCACAGCAGCAGCATGCACGCCGGGCTGCTTCGCTGCCGCTGATCGTGCTGCGCCCTTGTCTCTTGAGCAAGAACACCTGCTGTTTTTTGGCTTTCACCTTGGCATGCCCAAAACAGACCACGCAAGCGGGAAGCTGTCAAGGAAAGCGAAGCGGCTTGACAGCCTCTCGCGGCGTGGTAGACTCCTTCATGCCAAGATGAAGGCATCACTCTCCCTTTCCTCTGCATTGATTTTTCTCCCGGTCCAAATTGGCCGTTTTAGGACTTGACATAGAGGGTCTCTTCTATCATGGATTTTTCACAGCCTCAATGTACTAGATGATTTCTTGTTACGACCTGTGTTATACTGCTCAGTATCACACCGGCCATTAGTAGAGACACACGATACAGGAATTTGCTATCTAAAGTTGCCAGAGCATCCTTTTTTCTTGTCTTGAAGCTGTGACGAGGCTTAAATCTGGTCACGTGACGATAAGCCTTTTTTGATAGATTAGTAAGGACTATTTTATGGATCATGTTACCCATAATGCTATTGTAAACTTTATCTGGAACATCGCTGACGATGTACTACGCGACGTCTACGTGAGGGGCAAATATCGAGATGTTATTCTTCCTATGACAGTGCTGCGTCGTCTCGATTGTTTGCTGGAGCCGACGAAGGATAAAGTGTTAGCAACATACGCGTTCCTTGAGAAAAACAATATTCAGCAACAGGCACCGGCACTTTCACAGGCATCAGGCTACGTGTTCTATAATAAGTCCCGTTTCACCTTCAGGCGCCTACTCGATGAGCCCAGCAAAATCCGCGCGAACTTCGAAGTATACCTGGATGATTTCAGCGACAATGTGCAGATTATTATTGAGAAGTTTAAGCTGCGTAACCAGATCCAAACTCTTGATGAGAGCAATCGGCTCTACCCCCTCATCCAGAAGTTCGTTGCTAAGGATATCAACTTGAGTCCAGAGCCAGTCACAAATGGAGCGGGACACGTCATACATGAGGGATTAACCAACCGTGGTATGGGATATGTTTTCGAGGAACTCATCCGTCGTTTTAACGAAGAAAACAACGAAGAGGCAGGAGAGCACTTCACCCCGCGTGATATCATTCAGCTCATGGTTAACTTAATCTTCTTGCCGATCAAAGATAAGATCGAGAGTACAACGTACCTGGTCTATGACGATGCATGTGGTTCAGGTGGTATGCTCACCGAGGCGGAAACATTTTTGAAACAACTCGCAACGGAGGCAGGCAAGAAGGTTGTAATCGAGCTTTTTGGACAGGAAGTCAACCCTGAGACCTTCGCCATCTGTCAATCTGACATGCTCATCAAGGGACGAGATCCCGCTAATATCAAGTTCGGCTCAACTCTTTCTAATGACCAATTTCGGGGCATGGAGTTTGATTTCATGCTTGCAAATCCTCCTTATGGAAAGTCCTGGAAAGTGGACCAGGATGCATTGTTTAGCGGTAAGAAAAAGTACAGTAGCGATTCGCGCTATGCAGTAGATATATTGGGTACGGCCTCGACCGAGCGACTATCGCTCATTCCACGCGTGAGCGACGGTCAACTGCTCTTCCTGGTTAATATGTTGAGTAAGATGAAGCGCAATACTTCTCTCGGCAGCCGGATCGCGATTGTACACAACGGCTCCGCGCTTTTTACTGGAGATGCAGGACGGGGTGAAAGCAATATCCGTCAATGGATATTGGAGAATGACTGGCTGGAAGCAATCATCGGGCTACCGCTCGACATGTTTTATAACACAGGCATTGCAACCTACATCTGGGTATTATCGAACCGCAAGCCGGAACACAGGCGGGGCAAGGTGCAACTCATCGATGCTACAAAGTTTTCTGGCAAACTACGCAAAAATCTGGGTAAGAAGAATTGCGAGTTAACACAAGAGGATATCCAGACTATCACGGAACTATTTTTAAATTGCGAGGAGACAGCTGATAGCAAGCTCTTCGATAATGAAGACTTTGGTTATTGGGAAGTCACCGTGGAGCGTCCACTGCGGCTTATAACTCATGTGACTCCTGAAAGGTTTGCACACTTCCGTGCAACCACAGATGTGCGGCACATTGACCTAGCAGAGAGGCTGTACACATTGATTGGGAATGAGCCACACAAGGACTGGAATGCAGTACAGCAATTGCTGGAGGCAGAAGCAAAAAAACACTTTTTCCCATTAAAACAAGGCGATCTCAAGGTCTTGCGCGATGCATTTACTGAAAGAGATGAGAACGCTGCTCCGATAATCGCACGCCAGAGCCGCACAGAGACAATTTATGAAGCTGACCCTGAACTGCGCGACACAGAGAATGTACCACTCAAAGATTCCATTGAGGAATATTTCACGCGTGAGGTACTACCGCATGTACCAGATGCCTGGATCAATCATGAAAAGACGGTAAAGGGATACGAAATCTCCTTTACAAGGTACTTTTATAAATACCAGCCTCTACGGAGTTTAGAGGAAATTACCGCTGACATCCTGGCCTTGGAGAAAGAGACAGAGGGCTTACTGCATAAGATTGCCGCAGATGTGGAGGTATCACAATGAAAAAAATTCTAGGCAAGGCAAAAACAATTCGCGAACTGCTCAGCGGTGCAAAGTATTCTATCGATTACTACCAGCGTGAATATAAGTGGGAGGAAAAGCAGGTCTGCAAGCTTGTGGACGATTTGACGTCTCGGTTCCTGCAGGACTATGAAGCGGGGCATCCACGTAATGCAGTTGCCAACTATGGTCATTATATAATGGATCCAGAAATTCGGACAGGGAAAGGGCCAGAAATAAGATATACTAAGCCATGATGAGAAAACAGTATACATCGGCCTTCAAGGCCAAAGTGGTCCAAGAACTCTTGAAAGAAGAGAAAACCCTGGCCCAAATTGCATCAGAGTATGAAGTGCACCCGACACAATTAAAGAACTGGAGAGCAATTGCCATAGAAGGAATACAAAGCCTTTTTGAGAAGCAGGATAGCACAGTAGAGATGAAAGTCGCCTATGAGCAGCAAATGACTGAGCTGTATGCAGAGATTGGCAAATTGACAACACAGGTGACCTGGCTCAAAAAAAAGTGTCAAATCTGAGTCACGAGCAACGTGTGGCTCTGATCGAACGAGAAAGCAACGAGCTGCCGCTGACACAACAAGCAGAACTGCTGAGTATGAGTCGTTCGAGCTTGTACTATCAGCCACGCGGACCTTCTGCCTCAGAGATTGCGATCAAACATCGTATTGATGAGCTGTACACACAATGCCCGTTTTACGGCTCAAGGAAAATTGAAGCGCAATTGCGTCGAGAAGGCGTGGTCATCAACCGCAAAACGGTGCAACGGCATATGCGAGAAATGGGCATTGTGGCCATCTACCCAGGGCCGAATTTGAGTCGGAGACAGCACAAAGAACACGTCTTTCCGTATTTATTACGAAATATCACCATTAACGCTCCGAATCATGTCTGGGGAATCGACATTACCTATATTCGCATGCTGAAAGGGTGGATGTATCTGGTAGCCGTTTTAGATTGGTATTCGCGGTATGTGATCAGCTGGGAGCTCGATCAAACGCTCGAAATGCCGTTTGTCATCACTGCTGTTCAACGTGCCCTCTCGATGGCCGTACCTGTCATCTGGAATAGTGACCAGGGTAGTCATTTTACGAGCCCGCACTACCTGCAATTATTGCAAGATGCGCAAGTCAAGATCAGCATGGATAGCAAAGGGCGTGCTTTGGACAACATTTTTACCGAACGTCTCTGGAGAACGGTAAAATATGAAGAAGTCTATTTGCATGACTATACATCACCGAGAGAAGCTCGTCATCAGTTGAGCAACTATTTCGAGTTTTATAATCATAAGCGACTTCACCAGTCCCTTGATTACCGTACTCCTGCTGAAATGTATTCAACAGGAAAACCGATGAGAGAGTTATAAAATAAGCAGCACAGTGAAAGGAAAAGGAGGAGAGTAGCTCTTACAACTGCCCTTCCTCCTGTCTTGACAAATGGGTCCAGGTTATTACTTTCTCGGCTCAATCATTATCAGTAAGAAGGACAATCAGAATTTCATCGTGGATGGTCAGCAACTTCTGACGAGCTGGACGCAATTACTGATCTATCTGAACAATCTGCAACGTGGTCGCTCAGACGTTGTCTCAATCAATGAATTAATCTATTCGGCACATTTTGGAGATCGCTCGTTCAATATGAATGTGGAAGAGCGCACAGCCTGTATGGATGCCCTATTCGATGGAAAAGTATTCGATGAGACAGGCAACCCCGAGTCAGTGCAGAACATCGTCCGGCGCTACGATGATATCAAATCTGCCTTTCCAGATGAGTTATTGGGAAAAGCTCTTCCTTATTTCGTAGATTGGCTCATTGAGAACGTTCACCTGATAGAGATTACAGCCTATTCCGACGATGATGCGTATACAATCTTTGAGACGATGAATGACCGTGGACTATCGCTACGTCCGACGGATATGCTCAAAGGTTACCTGCCGGCCAATATTACATATAGCAAAAAACGCGATGCTATGAACGCTCTCTGGAAGCGACACCTGACTACACTAGAGAAATACGGTAAGGAATTTGACTCCGATTTCTTCAAAGCCTGGTTGCGCAGCCAATATGTAGAGAGTATTCGTGAGCGAAAGAAGGGAGCGAGGCCAGAGGAATTTGATCGGATCGGTACCGAATTTCACCGATGGATACGGGACCATAATGAGAAGCTGGGTCTGACAAGCAGTAAGGCATTCTCGCAATTCATTGAACAAGACTTCGATTTCTATACACACCAATATCAACGGTTGATGCAAGCTGCGCAGACCTTGATGCCGGGGCTGGAGCATATCTATTATAATGCGAGGCTAGGCTTTACGACGCAGTACCAGTTACTTCTGGCGCCGTTGACTCCAGCGGATATTGAAGACGTGGCCAATCGAAAGTTCAGATTGGTAGGATTGTATCTGGATATCTTGCTAAACCGTCGGATCTGGAACTTGCACAATATCGGATTCTCCACCATGCAATATGCAATGTTCCTAGCGATGCGCGAGATTCGGAGGAATACCCCAGAGGAACTTGCTGAGAGGTTGTATCAGCGTTTAGAGAGAGAGAAGGAGACTTTCGCGAGTAATCCCCGCTTCACACTGAATCAGCGAAATGAAGGATTTGTTCATTTAATGCTCGCACGCATTACGGATTATATTGAGCGCGAGGCGGGGATGCCATCGCGGTACCTGGAATATACGGCAGGTGTAGGGCGGAAGAAGTACGAAGTGGAGCATACCTGGGCGAACAAGCCAGAACGGCACTCTGATGAGTTCGTACAACCAGCTGATTTCCTAGAGTATAGAAACCGGGTTGGGGGACTATTGTTGCTACCGAAGAGTTTTAATGCGAGTTATGGAGCATTGCCGTATGCAGAGAAATCACCTCACTATGACGTGCAGTACCTGTTGGTAAGGTCATTACATCCTCAGTGCTACGAACATAATCCTGGCTTCCTGAAGTTTATCGAGCGCTCGGAATTACCCTTTAAACCATATACTGAGTTCCGAAAGAAGGAGTTGGACGAGCGGCAAGAACTTTTTTGCCAAATTGCAGAGCGAGTGTGGGATCCTGAGCAATTGTTGGCGGAGGTAGCGAAATGAAAAGGTACAAAGTATATAAAAAATCGGGGCTTGAATGGCTGAAGGAGATACCTGAGCATTGGGAAATAATACCTTTGAAAAGATTTGTGTCTATTACTGATCTCGTCATAAGAAACTAAACCGCATAACCACACTGACGAGAACATGCTTTGATGATGTCACGCTTGTGTCGCACGCGTTCTCTGGCACGAATGAGCTCAGTGGAGAGTTGGTCAAGATCAGAACAACAGACA
>WNFX01001610.1_pt1 | contig 23154 bp, 25 predicted proteins | sample 5400111 | NCBI WGS metagenome assembly WNFX01 (sample SAMN13153363, study PRJNA577476) | soil metagenome | isolation source: 40 cm soil or saprolite under grassland replicate 1 | place: USA:California | collected 2016-06-15 | reverse complement strand
GCCCACACCGCCCAGGGCCTTGCCATCTCGACCATCCACGGCGACCTTTTGTGGTGCGACGGTGGCTGGCCGGGCAGCTGCCACGAGCACGAGCTCATGGCGCTGGCAGGGCTGGACCACGTGCTGGACGACGTCGAGGCCGCCAGCCTGCTGGACCGCGGGTTCCGTGGGCTGGCCAAGACCCGCGAGCACTGGCATGCCCCGGTCGGGGACCGCCGCACCATCGACCGCCTCACCGACACCCAGCGGGCCTACAACCGTCTGCAGGCGGGGCTGCGCGCGCTGGTCGAGCAGTCGATCGCCCATCTCGCCAACGCCTGGGCGCTGCGCCGCTGGCGCGGGCTGCTGTACCGCGTCCGGGACGTCTTCCGCGCCGCTGGCGCGCTCATCTGCCTCGGCCGCTGGCTGCACCGCGTCCCCACATGACAAGACCATCACGGACACCCTCAATGATGCCTCCCACTCGAAGCCTTCCCGCTTGCGGAGGTTGTAGGCGGTGGCCGAGATCAGTCGTCGGCGCTGCCTCTCATCGACGGGTTCGGGTTGCTCTGGGGTGACCGCGAACGGCTCGGCGCTTCCGCAGATCGGCAGCTCGGCCTTCTTGCCGACCAACTCGCGCGCAGGGACCTTACGCCAGGGCGCGCGGGGGGCGGTGCGGTAGAGCATGCGGTGGCCACCGGTAACACGAACGCTGCGCCGGACGGTCTCGAGGATCGCCATGTCCTCGCCGAGAAGGCGGTCCCGGCACACGATCTCCAACGGACGCTCGAAAAAGACCCGGCCGTTGTCCCAATTGGCGACCCGATGGGCGTAGCTCATCTCGTTGACCCCGGCCCAGCCACGGTCGGTGAGGATCTCGGTCTCCGCGTCGAGGCAGAGCACCCCGCAGTTGACAACCACCTGCGTGGCGCCCGTGTGCAGGCGTCCGAGGATCGCGCAGCGCTCGTCGGTGGCCGTGGTGCCGTCCAGCGCTTCGGCGGGGATGCCCCGGGCGGTCAGCTCGCTGGCGAGCAGGTAGGCGACCCGCACGGTCGGCGTGAACGCGATGCCCTTCCGGTCGCGGGCGTGCTTGAGGTAGGCGCCGGCCACCTGCGGGATCGCGCCGGAGGCGATCAGCTCGTCGGCGATCTCGGCGTCCTGGAGATCGCCGTGGACGACCTTGAGCCGGCCAAGGTCGGCGTCGGTGCCGACTTGGATGGCGCGGAGGTCGACGAGGTAGCCGGCGGCGATCATCTCCAGCATCGAGCGCTGGTACACGATCTCCTGCCAGATGGCGCCGAGCTTGGCCTTGTCGGAGCGCTCCGGCGTCGCGGTGACGCCGACCGTCAGCGGGCCGGCCTCGGCGAACGAGCCGAGGTGGCGGAGCACCGCAACGTAGGTAGCGGCTGAGGCATGGTGGCATTCGTCAACCACGATCGTCCGGAAGTCGGCCTCCAGCCGCGCGAGGCGTGATGGCCGCGCGAGCGTCTGGATCGAGGCCACGACTACGTCGGCGCCGGTCTCGTCTCGCTCCGCCTTGACGATGCCGACTTCCAGGCCGGGCGCGATCTGGCGCAGCTTGCCGACGGCCTGGCCGATCAGCTCGTCCCGGTGCGCAAGCACGAGCCCGCGGCCCTCCCGCCCGTTGAGCAGATGTCCGAAGAGGATGGTTTTGCCAGTGCCCGTAGGCAAAGCCACGAGCGGCCTGCTGATGCCGCGCAGCTCGGCCTTGTCGATCGCCGTCAGCGCCTCTTCCTGATATGGCCGTAGCGGCAGCGCTGGCGCGGCGGTCCTAGCCCTCGCGGCGTGCCCGTCGAGGGAGAGCTGGCAGGCGGTCATCGGGCGCCCAGCCCAGCGAGGACGAGGCTCGTCACCCACACGGCCAGCAGGCAGAGCGCCGGGTGGTCGACCTCGGTGACGAGGTGGCCGCTACGCGCCACGGGCCACCTCCCGGACGTGTTCGGCGGCCACCCACACCGTGGCGGGTTGCCGCCGGCGGTGGGTCGCGTGCCGGCGCGGAAGATCAGGCAGGGCAGGCCCTCGGGCGGGTCACTCAGCTCCCTGCGCCGGGGCCGCACGCTGTTCTCCGCCAGCCCCAGCGCGACGGCGATCTCCTGGTCGGTGAGTCCGTCCAGCCCGGCTTCCCCGATGGCCTCCAGCACCTTGGCGCGCCGGGTGCCGGACTTCGGCAGCGCCTCCCCAGCCGCCGCGGCGGAGGTCGTGCGCGCGTCCGCGCGGACGTAGGCGTGGTTGGCCATGGCGATGTTGGGATCCGCCGCTGCGCGCCGGATCGCCTCGGGTTCAGCGGCGGGTGCGAACAGGAAGCCCTGGCCAGGATCAGGGGCGTGGCGCATGGGTGCGGACCTCCGGCGGAAAGATGGCGGCTTGGTGGTGGGCGCACAGCCCGAGGTCGGTGGCGGGCGGATCAAGGCAGGTGAATTCGTAAGGGTTCGAGCTGCCCATGAACGGGGACGCGTCGTCGCGGCGTGCCCAGCAGCCGAGCGCCCAGAATTCATCCCAGCCGGCGGGTGCCATGATCGGCAGGCGCAGGTCAGCCATCCGATCGCCTCCGGCCTCGCCACCACGCCCGGATCTCAGGGGCGAGCCCGATGCCGATGATCACCGCGGCGACCACGACGCCCGTCACGACCCAGGTCATGTGGCCTCACCGGCCATGCTGGCGTGGGTGCGGACGATCAGGGTTCGGATCTCTTCCAGCGAGAGCCGCTCCCCAATCTCACCGCTGATGCGAGCGTCGCCGAGGATCTGGGTGAAGCGCTCCCGCCACTCAGGGGGCTGCGCCTGGACGTAGGCGCGAGCCCCGGCGACTGACGTGGGCCGCTGGTTGGACCCCGAGGGCAGGGCAGAGGCGCCCACCCCGCTCTCGGGCGCCAGGCGCGACAGGGCCTCGGTGGGCCGGCCGCCGGCCTGGCGGGTCTGCTGATCGCCTGCCCCATCTGGCTCATCCCACGGGGCGACGATGTACTTGAAGTTCTCGAAGCCGCTGGCTTCCTCGCCGCGGTAGTAGGCGGCGAACAGCAGGCCCGGTGCGGGCTGCATGGGCGGAACGTCCTCGGCGGCGGTGTGCCAGCCGTGCCACATGACGAGCCGCCCGTCGGGGTGGCGGCGGATGTACATGGCGGAGTACGGCTCGCCGCGCTTCTTGCTGCCTTCGGGGCGCGGCAGGGCCATGACCGTCTCGATGCGGCCGACCAGCGCCATCCCCGGGCGCCACCTGTTCTTGTCCCTGGGTGGCCAGTGGTCAAGCGGCGGCGGCCACTCCTTGACCGACAGCAGGGCGATTGCTTGGTCGGGGGTCACCGGGCCCCCCCTAGCTTGGTCGCGTGCCAGACGGCGTCGCAGGTGGCGATGAATCGCTCGGTGGCCTCGGCGTCCACGGCGGCCAGCGGCCGGAAGCAGGGCCGGTCCTGCTCGCACTCCGGGCAGTTGTGGGCGGTAGTGTAGCCGCCGGGCGCCAGGTGCAGGGCCACGCGCTCGCTGGCGATGGTGCAGACGGCCTCAGCCATGGTCGAGGCGGTGTCGTCGCGGATCACCTGGCGCTCGCGCACCAGGGTCTGGGCGCGAGGGTCACGGGTGCGGAAGCGCTCCACGTCCTCGACGGTGATGGTTGTTGGGGCCATGTATCCTGCTCCGGTCGCTGGTTGGCTGGTGACTTGGTTTGGAGGACCCCTCCTCGTGGCGTCGGGGGGCTCTCTGATGTTCAGGCCGTCTTCTGGTGCTGCTGTTGGCTGGGGTGCTCGCCGCGGAGGTAGCTGTCGATCTCCGCGCGTGGGAGCACCGTGCGGCGGCCGGTGCCGGCGAGCGGGCGCACCGGGAACTCACCGCGGCTGATGCAGTTGCGGAGGTGCCGCTCGGAGATGTCGAGCAGCTCGGCGACCTCGCGGACGGTGTAGGTGCGTCGCGGGAGGCGCCGACGCTCGACGGCCGTGGCGGTCACAAGGCGATCCCGACCGGCTCGGCCGGCGCCGGCCTGACCGGAACCAGGAACTCCTCGGGGTCGACCTCGCGCTTGCGCGCCTGGGACAGGCCGTCGGCGAGCCGCAGCACGGTGAGCCGCTGGCTCTTCTCCCAGGCGCGGCGCTCGTAGTTGCAGATGGTGATGTGGTGGACCCCTCCGGTGAGCTCGGCGAGTTCCGCTTGGGTGATGCGCGCGTCCTCGCGGAGCTTCCGGAGCCGATCCCCGTCGATCTTCCTGCTGGCAGTGGGCAAGAGGCTCCTCCTTCGGGCGTCTCCATCGTAGGCTAACGACTACTAACACGCGAGGGTTAGTAGTCATCTGATCTGTCATACTTGGCGTTGCCTGGCCGATCGTTTCGTGATCTGTGCGGGGCGGCGCGGGGTTGTGCCATACTCCGCGTGTACTAACGGGTACTAAGACGAACGGTCGAGACCGAGCGAGGACGGTCAATGCCCAAGCAGCAGGAGCGCGACGAGCAGACGATCTGGCGGGACTTCGGCATCAAGGTCCAGCGTCTCCGGCTGGAGCGGGGCCTGTCGGTCCCTAAGGTCGTCGAGCTGTCGGGAGGCCAGGTCAGCCGGGACCAGATCCACAAGATTGAGCACGGCGGCTACCGCAAGGAGACCGGCGGGCCGTGGGAGACCCCCAACCCCCGGGACGACAAGCTCGCGGCACTGGCCCGAGCGCTCGGCGCCAGGGTCGAGGAGTGGTTCACCATCGTCGGCCGCTACGACGAGCGGGCAAGGACCCAGCAGGCCAAGAAGCGCTCCCCCACCGACCGGATCCGCCAGCTCGAGGAGGAGTTGGCCGAGACCCAGCGGCGCAATGACGAGCTGGAGCGCCGCCAGCAGCACACCGAGGAGATACTCCGCCAGGCCGGCATCCTGACCAACGGCGAACCGCCGGCCACCGGGCGGGGCGGGCGCCGACGCAACCCGAGCTAGCTCCCCGCCTCCTCGTCCTCGTCGACCTCGGGCAGCCACGGCCCGTCGACCAGGCCGGCAAGCAGCTCCCCCGCCTCCCGATCTTCACCGGGGAGGAAGTGGCTGTAGACGCGCAGCATCGTGCGCGGGTCGTTGCCGAGCCGCCCGGCCGCAGTCTGCACCGGCACGCCGGCGGCAAGCATCGAGGTCGCGGCCCAATGGCGCAGGTCGTGCAGGCGGACGCCTTGGAGGCCGAGCCGGTCCCTAGCAGCCATGAACCGCTTGGTCATGAGCTGCGGGCGGACCGGACGCCGACCCTCGGGATCGGCGGAGAACAGGTAGGCGTCCCGCCACAGCCGCACCCCGCAGCGCAGCGCGTCCCCCTTCTTGCGGCGGATCAGCTCCCTGACCAGCCGCAACGTCTCCGAATCCAGGACGGGCCGCTTGACGGTGTCGGCCTTGGTGGGGCGGTCGAGGAGGCGGTCGCGCCCACGGGCGTCTTTGGCGTGGATGATGTTGCGGTCCATGCGCAGCTCGCCGGTGGACCAGTCGAGCTTGTTGATCCGGATGGCGCACAGCTCGCCGCGGCGGGCGCCGGTCATCGCGTCCAGGCGCAGCCACACCGCCCACTCCGGGTCCCGCTCGGCGGCGGTGGCCAGGAGCCGGGCCACGTCCCGGTGGTCCGGCGGGCGGATCTCGCTCTTGCGGAGCTTCGGCGGGCTGGCCGCAGCGGCCGGGTTGTGGTCGAGTAGCTTGCGGGGCGCGCCCGCCAGCGCGGCGGACAGGATCGAGTGGACCCGGCGGACCGATGACGCCTGCATCGGCAGCCCTGCCACGCAGTCGCCCTTGTGGACCCGATCGGGCTTCGGGTCGGCAGGAAGGCCGCCGTGGCGCTCGCACCGGCCGGACTGGTAGCGGGTCCACTTCTGGCAGGGCTGCCCGTTGGCTCTGGGCGCACCGCACCGCCGGCGCAGGCCGGGCCGGCTGGTGGTGTACGGCTCGCCGTCCCGTAAGGCGGGCAGGCCGGCGCGCATGCGCGCCCAGCAGCGCTGACACTTCTTCCCGCGGGCCTTGAGGTCGTCGTAGAAGTCGTTCAGGGCGTCCTCGTCGAGCTTGCCGACCTCGACCCGGCCGATCCTCGGGTTGATGGTGGTGGCGGCCATCTGGCGCGCCTTGTCGATCGAGGATGGCGAGGCGTCGATGGCCTCCAGGTGACGGATGTAGCGCTCCAGGAGGTCGGCGACGGTCAGCCTGCCTCCGCCCTTGTGCTTGCCCTGGCCGACCTCGACCAGCAGCCTGGCGCGGAGCTTGACGGCCTCGCGGGGGGTGTCGGCGGTGCTGGTGACGCGGCGCTGCTTGCCGGTGACGGGGTCGATGCCGGCGTAGACGATGACGCGGTAGCGGTCGCCGCGCCGGAACACCCCCGGCGGAAGGTCCTCACCGCGCCGCTTGGGTCGGTCGGTCATCCGAGGATGGCGTCGTCGTCGATGTCGGGGTCAAAGCCAAGCCGGGCCACGTACGAGGCTTCCCACGAGCCGGGGCGGCGGGCCAGCAGCGCGTCCATCCCGCCGACATCGGCGTTGGCCTGGCGCAGCCCCTCGGAGATCCAGCCGGCGATCTCGATGCCGTCGTCGTACGCCCAGCCGATCAAGGCGGCGAGTGCGGTCACGTAGTCGCCGTGGTACTCCCAGTGGCGCTCCGCCCGGCCCGGGAGCGCGTCCTTCTGTGGCTCGCGCCGGGACCTCCGGTCGGCCTTCGAACCTGGCCGGATAATCCTGTCGTTGCTGGTCAAGTCGCTGGCCACCGGTTCCCTCCTCCGTTGCTACTAACCAGTGTGAAAGCATATGGGTTAGTAGACCGCCTGTCGAGGTTCGTTACCAGGCCGTTGCCAGCGGGGGTCCGGGAGGGTCAGGGAGGCCCCAGACAGGGGCATATACCTGCGGAAACGATGTGGGCGTGACAGGGCTCGAACCTGTGACCTCGTCGTTGTAAGCGACGCGCTCTGACCCCCTGAGCTACACGCCCTTGAGACTCATATTCCCAGCTCAGACGCTATATTTCTCTCTCCTTGCTGATGAATGTGATCTAGTCTCTCCGGAACTTTTCCGGAACTCTTCCGGGACCAGCACCTCGAGCTCTTCCGGCAGCTCCGACGAGCCACCAAAGGACACTACCGCATGGCCTGGATCGTCAAGCTCGCACCCACCCCCGCCGCCCCAAACCCGCTGGCAGGGGCGCTATCGGGGGGCAAGCACCCGGCGCTCCGCCGGCATCTTCCCCGCCAAGGCCGAGGCTGGTACGGTCAAGCGAGCGCTCGAGCGAGGAGATCACGTCGCATACTCCGACCAACTCTCACTCGACCACGCCTCGATGCTGTTCGGCGAGTACGTCACCACGATCTGGTGGCCCAACTGGGACGCACTCGCCGGACCCCCTGGCCCAGACGGGAATGGCCTGCTACTCGTCGCCACAGGGTCCTATTCTTGGGGAGGGCTTCGCCTGTCTGCGACTGGACACCCTGTCCTTGCCTTTCCACTCGCGTTCAAAGGGCGGGTCGTGCAGTACCACGGACGGATACTGCGGCCCATCCAGGGCAAGCGCTCCGTCGAGGCCCACGCCTACGTCGACATCGCCGTCCCCGGGCTTGCCCGCATGCACGACAATCGGCTGACCAGCTTGCCACCCTTGGCGTCACGATCCCGAAACCACGACAGCGCCGACGCACAATCCCGCCGCCAACACTCATGTAGGACCCGAACAGACCTCACGGATGCTTACCGCCACACCTACCCAACCGATCTAGGAGCCTGCTGAAGACGGCCGGTCCTGTCAGGACGGGCAGTTCCTGCGATCGCTCCGCATCCGGCCGATCAGGAGGATGCTCGATAGCCGGTGGGCGGCGGGTCAGGCGCAAAGCTGAGTGCACGGACAGCCGATCTCAGGCCAGCACCCAGGCGCCATCGTGGCGGGCAAGCCCGAGCACCAGCAGCCGGCGCAGGTTGACCGCGGCGACCCGTAGCGACCACCACACCTGGTTGCGTTCCACGCCGCGGTAGGGCACCCGCCGGCAGCCATCGGCCACCAGCCAGGCGATCGAGCGTTCCACCATCGGCCGCCAGCGCCGATAGCTCTGCTGGAAGCTGCGGGTCACCGCGCGGCGGCGGGCGGCGCGCAGCTCGGGCTCGTGCGGGTGGATGTGGAGGATGCGGCCACGCTTGGCGGTGGTGCAGCGCCGACGCAGTGGGCAGTGCTGGCAGTGGCGCGCGAAGCTGGCCTGGCCCGAGCTGGTGATCGTGGCGGTGGCGCCTGCGGGGCACCTGACCGTGCCGGCCTGCTGGTCAATGCGAAAGTCGTGGACGGTGAACCCACCCGGCACCGCACTCTGTAGCGGGATCGGCTTGATCGTCTGCGTATGGCCGGCAGCGCGCAGGGCGGCGCGGGTCTCCCCGGAGCCGTAGTGGGTGTCGCCCAGCACCTCCAGTCCCGGCGGCTCCTCGGCCAGCAGCTCGACCCCGGTGGGCCCATCGGGGGCGTTGGCGGCGGTCAGCGCGCACTCGGTCACCAGCCCGGACTCGGGCTCGGCCGCGATGTGGCCTTGTAGCCGTCACGCCGCTGCGCGCTGGTCTTGCGGGTATGGCGCGCCTGCGGGTCGACCGTGGAGATCACCTGATCAGGGGCGACCCGCCGGGCGATCCGCCACGACCCTGGCCGCTCGGCCGGCTCGACGTCTTGGCCGGCCACCAGCGCCAGCAGCGCGACCGCCTCGGCCTGCTCGGCCTCCAACTTCAGGTCGGCCACCGCCTCGAGCAGGGCCAGCGCGTCGTTGACCAGCCCCGACACCAGCGCCTGCTTTGGCCTGGGGATCGTCCCAAGCACATTCGGGCTTGCCTGGCCGGTCGTCGTCGTGGGCTGTCAACTCGACCTCGCGTGCCTGCCCGACCAGCCGCCGCACCCGGCGGACCGCCGCGACCAGCTGGGTGACGGTGTCCTGGGTGGCGACCGCGTCGGCCAGGATGGTGGAATCCAGCACCCGCCGACCCCGACCGGTGAGCACCCCGGTCTGCTCCACCACCTCGCGGACCGCCTCGAAGATCCGCCGCGGCCGATCCGAGGCCCGCGGACGAGCCCGCCAGTACACCAGCACCGTGGGGTGGAATCCCTCGTCGTCCAGCCGCAGCCCGCAGGCGACCTTCCAGGCAATATCACGCCGCAGCGCACTGATCGCCTCGCGGTCCGACAGGCCCTCCAGGGCCTGCAGCACCATCACCGTGGCGATCACCTCGGCGGGCACCGACGGATGCCCGCCACCCTGGCGGACAACATCAGCGAACAGCTCGGGCGGAAACAGCTCGTGACGATGGCCAGCGAGGAAGGCGTACACCGACCCGTCAGGGACCAGGTGACGACACCAGATCGCCGCGTCCAGTTGGTCATCGGATGGCTGGGCTTGGGGACTCATACCAGGAGTCTGTCCGCCGACAGCCTCCAGCGCGAACTACCCGATCGCCGCAGCCAGCAGGATCGACCGAACCGACGCGATCAGCAGACTTCAGCAGGGTCCTAGAGTGCAGTGCGCCCATCGACGGTCGACATCTGGTCCGACGTCATCTCCCAGGAGTTCTCAGTCGCTCGTCCACCTTGAGGCCCATGTGATCTCGCGTAGTCAGCCCTCGGCGAACCCGCTGAGGCGATCGAGGAACGTCCGCGGCGTCAGGACCGAGACAGGCGGGTCCCGCAGGTCGGTCAGATCACGATCCCCGGAGATCAGCGCGTCAACCTGCGCCGCAAGGGCCAATGCGACGAGGTAATCGTCGTTGGGATCCCGTGTGATCGCGACCGGATCAGGTGGGTCCCGCATCACGGTGGCAACCGCCGCCAGGTCATCGACAAGCTCGCGAACCTCGGCAGCAGTGGCGTACCGCCGGAACCGGTCGCGCAGGAGCACCCAGTGAGCTCCGCGAGCAACCGGGGCGAGACAACCAGCTCGAATCGCTGCTCCAGCAGGAGGTCAAGGAGCTGTGCGGGAGTTCCCTTCGGCGCGATCAGTGCTGAGACAAACACGCCGGGGTCGACGACGACGCGAGGCACCTACATGGCCTTAGCGCGCTCGGCGCGATAGGCGTCCAACTCCCTGTAGGCAAGCGCCAGGCTCTCGTCCTCGTCGAGGTCACCGCGAGCCTGGATGCGCCGAACGGTAGTCTCCAGGCCAAGGTAGCGACGCAGCGCCTCTTCGATGACGTCACGTGGTGCACGTCCAGTCCGCGCCGCCCGCTCGGCAGCCGCCTGGAACAGTTCGTCATCCAGGTACAGGGTGGTCTTTCGTCGCGCCATGCCCTGAGTGTGCCAGCCTGGCCCCACGACAGCCAGCGTCTCCCTGGATCTGTGGACATCGGTCATCCAGAGCCGTCTTGGCCAACTTGCCCAGGCGTGATCAGGCGATGCCGCAACGGTGGACATGTCAGGAGTGAGCGCCACGCGTGGCGCTGATCGGCGAATCGCGGTGTCGAGCGGCTGGACCATGCCTTGGACATGACCGACTCGCACATGTCTGGGATGATCATGCACGCTATGACACTCGAGGAGACTGGCGTGGACTTCGAGACTGACCCGGCGCACGACGACCTTGCCGCTCTGCGGGAAAGGCTGCGGTACCCGGAGGTCGACGGTGTCCTGTTCGACGAGGCCGCCCGGTGCTTCGAGCAGGGTGCGTACCGCGCGGCATTGGTGATGACGTGGCTCACGATCGCTGAGGGGCTGCGATACCGGTTCACGGTCGCCGCCGAGCGAGACCCGGAGCTCGTGAGCCTGCTCGAGGAGCTCGCGCAGCGAGAGAAGGAACGGTATGCGGCCCCAGCGGCCCACTCTCATCAGCCAACTTCGCCCGCGTCTGGCAGCGCGCCCTGTCCGCCGCCGGCCTGGACCAGGCAGTGCCCGACCAGCAGCGGCTGCATTTCCACGACCTGCGCCACACCCACGCGGTCTGGCTGCTGGCCCAGCAGGCCGCAATCGGCGCCATCGCCAAGCGGCTGGGCCACGCCAACCCCGTGGTCACCATGCGCATGTACCTGCACGCCGCCACCCTGGTGGAAGAGGACCAGCTCACCACGCGCTCCCTCGGCCTCACCACCCGTCACAGGCCCCGCTGACCCGCCACCAATCTTGGTCAGCCAGTGCCGGTGAACCTCCAGCCACCGCATTCTTTGGATCCTACCGACGGCGTGGGTGGATGACTGATCCATAATTGCAAGCCACAGGCGCGACTTTGATGCTCGCCGATGGATGCGCCACCCGCAAACATCGAGGGATGATGTCGCCCGTGTTCGACCGTCTATGATGAGGGGTCCCGGTAGTGGAGTCGATGTATCGGCTGACCGTGTCGTTGGCGCGTATGGTGCCGCCGACCCGACGGCAGGTTGAGGTGCCGTCGGATCTGACGCTGGCTGGACTGCACGAGGTCATCCAGGTCCTGTTCGACTGGGACGGCGATCACCTGTACGAGTTCGTGGTCGGCCGCCGCAGGTACGCCGACCCGTACTACCTGGAGGCTTGCGAGGACGACGAGGTGTCGCTGGCCGAGGTCGCCGGCCGCGCTGGCAAGGTCATCAGCTATACCTACGATCTGGGCGCGTGCTGGGAGCACCGCATCGTCGTGGATGCGGTGGAGCCGGCCCGTGCGGGAACCCGCTTTGCGCGCTGTGTTGCGGGCGTGGGGCCGCATCCAGCCGAGTACGACCACGATCGGCCGCGACGCTTGGACCTTGACGCGCTCAACAAGCAGCTCGCCAAGCTCCCGCTGCAACGCAAGGCGCCGGCTTCGGCACCTGCGCAGGCTGCGGCAACGCCACAGGTCCGCGCGCTCGCGGCGGACGCGCGCCGAGCACGCCTGCTGCAAGACCTGGTCCGCCTGGCACGATGGACGGCCACTGGACGGGCGGTCACCCCGACGGGCGCGCTGAAGAAGCCCGAAGTGGCGGGTGCGCTGCAGGCGCTGCGCCTGCCCGCCCCGCCGGCCGGTTTCCACAGTGCCAGGCACCTGCCCCGCCTGGACGCCTGCTGGCGGCTTGCCGAAGACCTCGGCCTGCTCGACATCTCCAGCAAGGACGCCATCCCCGGGCCTGGTCTTGCCGCGCTGGAGGACGACGGCCAGACCCTGGAGCTGTGGACCAGTCTGTGGGAGTTGGCCGCTGTGGACGGCCGTGTGCTGATCTACGAGGGCAGCGCGGTCGGCTATCTGTGGGTCACGCCGCCGCTGCTGTGGGCGCTGTGGCGGGCAGAGATGCCGATGTCGGCCGCTGAGCTGGCCTTGGTCCGACCCGGTCACGACCAGGTCGGGTTTGTGGCCTGGGTGCTGGACCAGCTGGTGGCGGTCGGCGGGGTCGAACGCCTCGGGGACGGTCGCTACCAGCTCACACCGCTGGGCCGGCACGGCCATCTGGCGGTCTTGGACCACGACCCTCGCGGATCGGCATGGCGGTGACCCGATGACCGACCCCGCCGGGTTCACCGTCGCCGACCTGCGAAGCCGGGCCGGCGACGAGGCCTTCCGGGCTGCTGGCGAGCATGTGGTGGCCATTGATGGGCCCGACGAGGACGAATGGAGCCTGTACGCGAGGATCGAGTTGGACGACGGCCGCACGCTGGAGACGATCCTGCACCATCGGGCCGGCGGGCCGCTTGACGGCGAGTGCGACTGCCCCCAGGGACTGGCCGGGGTCTTCTGCCCGCACCTGGTCTTGGTCGGCCTGGCCCACCTTGGCGTCGACTCGCCTGCGGCGGACGTGCTGGCCGCGGAGACCGCGCCAGCCGGCGATCTTCGTACCTGGCTGGCCACCCTGAGCCAGGGCGAGCTCATCGAACTGGTCATCGAAGCCGCCGACGAGGACCGCGACTATCGACGGCGGCTCGGTCTGCGAAGCCGGACGCAAGCATCCCAACAGTGAGCGTCCACCGCCATAGCAGCCCGGACCCGGACGTCCTTGACGGCACGCGGCCACCCGGCTCGGTCGTGAGGCCTCCTGCGGCGAGCAAGCGCTCCACATACTCCTTTCCCTGCTCGGAGACGTCGATGCCATGAACCCGGTAACCGCTGCGGGCCAGATAGACGACACGGCGACCCGCGCCAAACCCCACATCCAGCACCCGTGACGGCCGCGCCGCCTCGAATGATCGCGAACACCAGAACCTCGTCGTTCGGGTCGCGGAGCCGGAAGGCCAGGTCCTTGTAGAGGCTATCCCCGTCCATCGGGTCATTCTCTACAGAACTTCTCGATCGTGGCAAGATGCTCCGCTAAGCCATCAGGTGGGAGAACATCCTCAAGAAGTAACGATTCCTTCCCTCCTGTGCCCGCACCAGCGAGACGCAGGCGTGTGCTGCGTTTCGATCGCGACCGGGATGGCTCGCGCCTGCTCTTATTGACCGGTTCAGAGGCCACACCGTGCGGGTGAAGCTTCTGTTGCAGGCGCTCGAGCGGCTCGAGCAGGGGCGGTCGGCTTGACTATGCTCCCATCTGAGAGAGCACCTGGTCGGTAACGTAGATGAGGCATCGTCACGAAATGACCACGTCGAACGGTGATCATGCCGAGGTGGGCGGAAAGCGGGATCGGCCGCCTGATGCTGCGGAGGACCTGCATGGGCAGCTCGCCGAAGCTCGGCGGGAGCTGGAGCGGCTGAGGAACGAGAACCAGCGACTGCGGGGTCGCCTGGGTCTGCCATCGCCCGATGCGGTGGCCGAGTCCCAGCTGGACGAGACGGCACCGACCCTGTTCCCGGTCTCCGAGTCGGAGGCGCTGCCAGAGGTGGATGCGCGGTCGCCGGTTGCGGAGAAGGTGGCGCTGGTGTGGCGGCTGTTTCGCGGCTGGTCCTGGTGCACCGCAAGCCGCTGCTGGACCAGTGGCGCGCGCAGCTGATCGGCACCCTCGACCTCGAAGCCAAGCAGCTTGGTCAGCTCGGCGGGGGCCGCAACCGGCCCGCCGGTGTCGTCGACCTGGCCATGATCCAAAGCCTCGCCCGCCTTGCCCCCGCCGACCTGGTGGCGTTGTTCGGGCGCTACGGCCTGGTCGTGGTCGACGAGTGCCACCACGTGCCCGCGTTCTCGTTCGAGTCCTGCCTGCGCCACGCGCCTGTTCGCCATGTCCTGGGGCTGACCGCCACCCCCTACCGGCGCGACGGCTTACAGGACATCATCACTATGCAGTGCGGACCGATCCGCCACCGCATCGCCTCACGCGACCGTGACGCCGAGCTGGGCGCGCGACGGCTGGCGCTGGAGCTCCGCGTCCGACCGACCAAGTTCCACATCGCCGCTGACCCGGACGGCGCTGAGGGTCCTCCCATCCAGGCGGTGTTCCGTGCCCTGGTCGACGACGAGCAGCGGACCGCGCTGGTCTGCGACGACGTGCTCGCCGCGCTCGCCCAGGGACGCCGCTGCCTGGTCTTGAGCCAGTGGAAGCAGCACGTCCACCGGCTCGCGCAGCGGCTGCAGGACGCCGGCGCGCAGCCGATCGTGCTCGAGGGTGGACTTGCCAAGAAGGCCCGCGACCGACTCCTGGCCGCCGTCCAGGCCACCCCGCCTGACCAGGACCTGGTCGTGGTCGCAACCGGACAGTACCTGGGCGAGGGCTTCGACTGCCCCCAGCTCGACACGCTGTTCCTTGCCTTCCCGATGGCGTTCAAGGGAAAGCTGGTGCAGTACACCGGCCGGCTGCTGCGCCCCCATCCAGGCAAGCGCCGAGTGACCGTGTACGACTACGCCGACAGCGCCGTCGCGGTCCTGCACAGCATGCACACCAAGCGCCTGACGACCTATCGGACGCTCGGCTTCGCCGAACTGCCCACCGACCCGCTCACCTGAGGGGTCAGCGCAACCGACCCACCTCCAGTAGTGACCGCGTTCGGCGCTACGTCATCGCCGCGCGGGATCATCGACCAGCGCTACCATCACCCCGCCATCCTCGACCAGCACGCTCACGGCACCATCGGCCGCGTAGCGTTCCCCTCGCTCGAACCAGTTCGCACCGGCCACCCGACGCGGCGCGTCGCGGCTCAGCACCGCCGCCAACGGCGACCCCCGAACGGGGCCGCATCTGCCATGACCGGATCCGGCATCCGTACCTCCACAGGCCAAGGGACCTGACCGCAACCTATCGTCTGGCCCGCGATCACCCAAAGCCGCCTGGCCACAAGGGCAGATGATCGTGGCCAACCACTACCCGCGTGGCGTCGCGAGCGCAGAGCCGTCATGCTATGGCCCCACGCGAACGAATGCGCGCAGGCGCGGTCCTTGTGGAGAAGCAGCATGGGATACTTCGACGAGCTCGACGGCTGGAGCACCGCCGGCGAGCGCGACCTCGACGAGCTGACGCCGCTGCTTGATGCCGACAGCCGACTTGAGCTGCACCGTCGGCTGGTCATGGGCGGTGGACCAAGTGGGTCCAGCACGCGGCACCAGGAGGCCGTCGAGGTGTTCCAGGCCCACCACGGGCTTGGGCAGCCCGGCGCGGTCGGCACCGCCCTGCTGCTGTGCACCTGCTGGCGGTGGCACCGCTGCACGGCCAGGCTCATCGCCGGGATCGTCGCCACCGGCATCCTCGACCCTGAGCAGCTGGATGAGCTGGCCGCGCGGCTGCTGTGGCCAGACCAGGTCGCCTACCCGGCGCCGGCCGAGTGGTTCGCGGGCGCGCTCACGGTCACCCTGCGCGACCTGCTGGAGGCTGCAGCCGACCGCGACCCGGCCGCAGGCGACGATGCGCTCGGTGAGGATGCGCTGCGGGACCTCGAGGCTGACGAGGACCAGCCGATCGAGGTCATCGCCGACCTCGGCGACGGGATCCAGGACCTCGACCAGGTCGTCTTCACAATCGACCGGTCCAAGCCGGTGCCGCACGAGCGCCAGGCGCCACCGCCGCTGCGGCGCTGGGCGGCAACGCATGTGGTCTCCCGCAAGCCGAAGGAGGTCGACGCGGTCGTGGCGCGCGCCCGATCGCTGGGTACCCGCGACGGCGCGGCGGTGATCAGCGGGGTCCTGGACGCCGCAGATGCTTTGGACCCGGACGCGCTCCAGCGGGTGGCCGAGGTCGCCCGGCGCTGGCCACAGCACCGCGTGCGGGCCCAGGCGCTGGAGCGGCTCACCCGGCTGGAGACCGGGCAGCGGCCACAGCCAGCTTCCGCAATTGATCGTCCGCGCCTGCCCGGCCTGTGACCGGCGAGCCGCTCCTTTGGCTGTCGAATCCGCAGTGCAAACCGCAGTGAGCCAGCAGGTAGCTGTGCGTACGTCGACCTCGACGTCGTCTCGTCGGTGGTCGAGCGCGATCTCGGCGAGCTCCGGTCGAGGTCGAGGCCATCGTGGACGAGCGCTGCCTGATCTGTACGGTCCGCAGGTGCCCGGCAAAGCCACCAGCTCATCAGTGTTGCCTGCGGCGCGCCGTCGCGGGCACGAGCGGACTACGCGTCGTCCACCCGTAGCACGACGAGTCCGGAGCGGCGGCCCTGATTCATAGCTCGTAGCGGGCGACCCAGTACTGCCAATCCTCCACTGCCTGGCGTGTCGGCTCGTCCACCCCCACACCTTCCAGCTGTGCCAAGGGAACCGCGAGGGTCCCACGCTCCCAGCGGGTCAGGACGAACATCTCGTGCGCACACTCTCCCTCCGGCGCCATCCCGACCACCTCCAGCTCGTCGCCCACCCGCAACGGCGAGATGGCGCGCTCGGCCACGCACCTGGCCAGAAACGGGAAACCCAGCTGGTCCTCGAGCGAGCAGTACCAGCCCATCGCCTGCTCTTCAGGGCCGTAGGCATCCGCGACGATCTCCATCGAGATACGCTGCTCCCGCTCCTCGTCACGTGCCAATCGTCGTCCCATTGAGGCTCCTCTCGGCTTCAGTTCCCGCCCCTGTCCGGCCGGTGCGCTCGCCGGCAGTGGTCGGCCAGGAACCCGGCGACCGGGGTGACGCTGGGCAGCACAGGCCCTTCGAAGTAGCTGGCCTTGTGGCGCCGCAGCAGCGCTGGAGCCCACCACCCCCGATTCCGACGCTGCGTGTTGCTCGCCGCGAGTCTCACAAGTTCTTCGTGCCGCGAGCAAATCTGTCACCGAGCGGGCACGTAGGCCGCGTTGCCGCCTGCGAGCTGCGCCTGCGCGGCCTGGCGGCCAGGACGCTGATCCTGGTCCCGGTCGGGCTGGTCGAGCAGTGGCAGCAGGAGCTGGACCGCAAGTTCGGTCTGCCCTCGGTGCTCGCCCAGGACGCGGGCATCGAGCACGCGACCGGGCCAGCGGAGCAGCCGCTGCTGATCGCGTCGCTTTCGGCGGCGCGCCGGGCGCCGCTACCGTGGGCGGCGTCGCCCTCGGCGATGGCTCCAGCTACGCGTACACGCTGCGCTGGCGGTTGCAGGCCGGCAAGGCGGCAGTCGAGGAGGTCCCGCCCGCACCGGACGCTGCCGGGCCAACCCTGCCGCATCGCCACACTCTGCACCCGGCGGTCGCCCAGCACCTGTACGACGAGGTCCCGGGCACGCCAGCCCAGCTTGACCCGGTCGCCGCGGCACTGTGGGACACAGGACCCCGCCACCTTGGCCTGCCGCTGGTCGTCCGCGGCTTGGTGGCCTGGTGGCGGCTGCGGGACCCATCAGGGCTCCCCCCACCCGCCAGCGGTGCTCGCGGCGGGACTGGCCGCCCTCGCCGGCCGCTACGCCGGCGCCTGGCACCCCGTCGAGGCGCTGGCCGCAGCGCTCGGCGTCGACCCAGCCGAGGCCACCGCAGCCGCCGACGAACTGCAACAGCACTTGCGCCTGTCACCCCAGCAGCCGTGGTGACGGACGCGGTGCTCGGGCGGCCCTGCACGAGGACACCGAGCCCACCCGGGTCCTGCCGCGGCGACAGATGACGGTCACGGCCGCGGACCCGCTGCTTGGTTCTGCGCCGCACTGACTGAGTCGGCTACGGGCCGAGCCGGCGCGGCCCACCGTCGACACGCTCATCGATGGACTGCCATCGATGCACTGCGCGGACACAAGCGTCCTGGAAGTAGAGACGTGAGGCAATGTCACCGGGACGTCAGGAAGGTTACGCGAGCTCAAGATCCGTGGCGGGGAAGTCATCGCCGACGCAAAGTAGTGGCTCGCCGGCAAGCTTGGCGACGGCATAGGTCATGCAGTCGCCGAAGTTCAGTCCCGCACGGTGCCGGCCCTTGCCGAAGGCAATGAACGCGTCGGCCGCGACCGTCCAGTGATCGGCCGTGAACTTCGCGATCTCGATCTCGGCCTCCTGCAGGAGCCGCGCGAGCAGCGTCTTGCCGGCATGTCCGAGCCGAGAACACAACACCAACGAACTCTCAACGACGGTCGGTGCCCCGATGCCGGCGTTCTGGGAAGCCGCCAAGAGGTCCCGGACGCGCTCGTAGCCCGGTTCCTTGAGCAGGATCGCGATGACCGCCGAGCTGTCGATAATCACACGCCCTCCAGGCCGTAGCCAAGGATCGCCTCACGCTCCGCCTTGGAGATCGGCCTGCCGAGGACAGCGTCGGGGATCTGCGGCCACGCCTCGTCCTCCAGGAAACGGTCAAGGCGCTCCGCGCGACGACGCTGACGCTGCCGAGCCTGCAGCCGTTGCTTGCGTTCTTGCAGGGCAGTCCGGACCGCTTGCGTCTTGGTCTCGTTCGCCAGCGCTGCAACCTCGGCCGCCAGCGCCTCCGTTTGCGGGTCCTTGATATTCATTGCCATGGTGGAAAGATACCAGAAGAGGTGTAAGACCTCCGCTCTATTCCTCACGATGCCGTGACCCGCTGCTCATGGCCGAAGGCGGCGAGCGCAGGCAGACGCCAACCATGATCAGCCTGCAAGCGATGAGATCACGCCTGCATGTCCGGATCCGCCATGGCCAGCGGATGCCAGCAGGAGCCTTCCGGCGTCTTGCTCGTACGAGCCCAGAGCCATCCGGCAAGATGCCCGGTTTATTCCTAGCCGAAGTTTTCCGGGAGCCGTCCACACAATGCCACTCAGTCCACTCCTGACCACTCAGTCCACTCGCCTGACACCCGTGTTGACCAGGCACGATGCGGGTTTCTCTTGGTCAGCGGGGATGCGAGGATCGTCTGGAAGTGCGTGGTTGTAAGCGACGCGCTCTGACCACCTGAGCTACACGCCCGAAGTGAGTGTTGTTGCTGGTAGTGAGGTTGTTGGTGGGCCTCCCTGTGAGTCTAGCGACGTTCTCTGGGGCCTCCTCATCAGGAACTCAGCAGGAACTCGTCAGGACCGCGGGTCGCAAGTCATCAGGCGATCTGCGACAAGGAGGCATGGTACATGGCCTGGATCGGGTGATCCCGCCCTCGCCTCGCCGTCCTCACGAGCGCTACCGGTCCGCTTCCAGGACGGCAGCCATCAGCGCTCGGCGGGCATCTTCCCCACCAAGCGCCTGGCGCTCGCCGAGAAGCGGGCGATCGAGCGCGGCGACCGCCAACCGCTCCCCGACCCAGCCGACCTCGACCCGCGCAAGGCGCGCATGCCGGTCGGCGAGTACGTGACCACCAAGTGGTGGCCGGCCTGGAAGGACCAGCACCCAAGGTCGGAGTACGGCACCAGAAAGAAGGGCGAAAAGCGCATCCTGCCAACCTTCGGGGACATCCCCTCGGCGATCTGGACGCCAGCACCGTCGGAGCCTGGAAGGCCGCTGATCGCGGAGGGCTCGCGCCCCGCACCGTCAACACCTACCTGTCGTTGCTTGGCACCATCCTCAACGCGGCGGTCGACGACGACCACCTGGCCCGCTCGCCGCTGCTGCGAAAGGGCGGCGCCGGTCGCGCCGCCGCGACCCGCACATCGACTGGGCCGACACCGCACCGCCAGCGGCGGCTCCGTGCATACTCCCGGCCGATCTCAGCCTCGCCGCGACAGTTTGACTTTCCGCGGGCCCCGATCTTCAATGCGCCGGCCAAGCTCTTCGGCTTGGTAGGTCGAGTGAGCCGGGAATTGCGTCTTACCATACGCGCCGCTAATGGCTTCCTGGACCTGTCGATGCGAGGAAGGACGGCGCATGACGAATGCGCTCGAGTTCCTTGCCCTGCTCATCGTCCTGATCGCTGTGATCAAGACGAAATAGGCGGAGCAAGGACCGGGGAGGCGGGGTGTCGAGACCCGCCTCCCCGGCGGCTAACTCCAGTGAGCCGGGTTAGCGCCTTACCACGCGGTGAGTATACGCGAGGCCTATAATTACGACTCCGCGCGTTCGTTCTGGAGCGGGGCCGACCGCAGGGGCCGCGGCGTTTCGTGCCACCAACGGCGTGCGGCCGACCCCTGACCGACAGAGGTCCTCGACCCTCTGCCGGCTTCTACGCCAAGGAGGGCCTGGACGTTCCCACGATCCCCCATCGCACATGCGACCGCCGCATCGCGAATGCGAAGGTGGGAGCACGAGGGGATAGACTGTGCACCATGCCAACGACCTTCCTCGAGTAGGTCCGCGGCTAGGGCCCCGACGGTGTTCGTGCACCTGCGGGGCCCGCTAATTTCTTGTGGCCGGTGATCCGGCCACGTGCAATGGTGTTCTACACCCTAACGGCCCCTGCGCGCGAGTGCGGGCCCAAAATAGGTCCACGGCGCGGCACCAGACGGTACCAGTGCCCGGTCATGCGACGCTCGCCTGGTTGGATTTGAGGTCAGGGCTGGTCTTCGCTGCTGTCGATGTCCAGGATGAGATCACCGGGGAGGGCCCGCCCGACGAGCTCGACGAACTCCTGCCGACTGGTCAGACCTCCTTTTCCACTGATGACGCGGGAGCCGACCACGAGCGCGCGAGCACCAGGGCCCGACCCCATCCCGGTGACCGGGGTGGCTGCTCGTGAGGAACGGGATGTGCGGTCACACCAGCCGGCGCGGGTGTGGCAGGATTGCCCACCATGGACGCTGACGTGACTGATCCTGCGGAGCGCGGCGCCGCGGCCTGATCCTCGACCTGCCACCGCAGGCGTGAAACACCTCTCACGGCGCTATCCTTTGGTTTCATGTCGAGAGACGCCGTCACCGATGGTCAGCCGCGGTCCGGGCTCGAGCGCCGGGTCGCCGCGGCCGCGGAGACCCTGCTGACGCGCAGCAAGTCGGTTTCTCCCGTCGATGTGCTCGCGGCGATCGGCTGGCTGCCGGCCAGTCTGGTCGACCAGTGGCGGCGGGGCCGCGTCGAGTGCCTGGAACGGGTGGCGCCGGTCCACCCTGACAAGCTGGCCTCCGCGCTGGAGCACCTGCGTCGCTGGGCGGCCGACAAGGGACTCGAACCAAGCGAGGTCGCCTACGTGGCCGCAACGCGCGACCGGCGGGCCTTGCGGTTCACCGCCGATGGTGACCAGGTCAGCGAGCGGGCCTGGCGCACCCACTGGATCGCAGCCGACCTGTCCGAGGCGGCGCGGGAACGAGTGGCCCAGCGGCAGAGCAGGGCGCCGGACCTGGTGGTCGTCGAGCCGCTCAGCGAGTGGACGTGCACCGGCTGCGGCGGCTCGGGCTCGCTATTGTTCATGGAGGACGACGGCCCGCTGTGCCTTGGCTGCGCGGACCTGGACCATTTGGTGTTCCTGCCCGCCGGCGACGCGGCGCTGAGCCGGCGTGCCAAGCAGGCAAGCCGCCTGTCGGCGGTGGTGGTCCGCTTCAGCCGCTCGCGCAAGCGGTACGAGCGCCAAGGGATCCTGGTGGAGGAGGCTGCCCTCGAGCAGGCCGAGGCGCAGTGCCTGGCCGACGAGGACGCGCGCGCTCGCCGCCGCGAACGCGACCGGCAGCGGCGCGCCGACCAGGACCTGACGTTCCAGGTTCGGCTGGCCGAGGCGGTCGCGCGCTTGTTCCCGGGCTGTCCGGCCGAGCGTGCCGAGGCGATCGCCTGCCATGCCAGCGTGCGCGGCAGCGGTCGGGTTGGGCGCTCGGCCGCCGGACAGGCGCTGGACGAGCAAGCGGTCACCCTGGCCGTGGTGGCCTCCGTACGCCACCACGACACCGGCTATGACGAGCTACTGATGACCGGCGTGCCCCGCGAGGAAGCACGTGCCCGGGTCCGGCCCGCCATCGACCGGGTCCTGGCCGCCTGGCAGCACCCGTAGCGCGGGGCAAGGAGCGAGGATGCGATGCGGACACCATCTGAGGAATCGCTGGCGGCCGCTGCCGCCGAGGCGGAGCCGCTGCGGCGGCTGCAGGCGTTCACCAGGTGGGTGGGCGCCGGGCGCAAGCTCACCCAGACTGGGCGGATCACGCTCGCCGACGCCCGCGAGCTGGTGGGGTTGCTGGGCACCGGGGACGTGATCGACCCCAAGATCGGCGACCGGGTGTTTCGCACCACGAGCAGCGAGGAGCTGCGCGGGATCACCACGGTCGCAGAGTGGGCCAAGGCCAGCGGCCTGGCCCGCGTGACCAGCGGGCGGCTGGTCGGGGTGAAGAAGTATGCGGGCCTGCTGGAGCGCCCGCTGGAGCTGTGGGCGCGGATGTTCGAGGCGTTCCCCCGGCTCGGCGTGGCGTTGTGCGTGTCGGGGTGGGGCGAGTCGCTCCTGGGGATCGAAGACTGTGACGTCCTTATCGGAATTTTCTGGAAGCGGTTTGGCACACCGGTCCCTGATGCTGGATCCGGCACGGAGCACGAGTTCCGGAAGGCGTACGAAGCATGGCAACGGCAGCAGCGACCGGCAATCATGATGTACTTCAACCAGAAGCCGTGGACGCCAAGTACGACCGAGGAGACGACGGAGTGGGGCCGGGTGCTCTCCTTCAAGAAGGATTTTCCACACGAAGGGCTGTGGTGGTCGTACCGGGGAGCGCGAGATTTCGATCGCACCGTACGGGAGCACCTCACGCAATTCCTGCGACAGAATGTTCCCCTTCCGGCGCAGGAACCCGCGAACCAGGCGCAGGCCCATGGTGGCGACCGCGGTCCATTGACAGCGCCGGCCGGCGTCGAGGAGATCCTCGGCCACTTTGACGAGCTACGCCGGGCGTATGCGCGGATCCCATCGTGGTCGCGTGGAATGGCGGACCTCTGGAGGATCGAGTCGCTCTCGTATCGGTCCACCGTTCCGGCGATCCGAGCGGGACTCGAGAAGCTCAAGCGCATGCATCCGCCGGACCAGCGTGACGTCAGCTGGGCGCTCACCCTCCAGGATGCCTGCGATGCGGCGCTGAAGGAGCTCGCGCAGGTGCAGGACCTCCTCGACAAGCTCCGCGATGATGATCTGGATCCGTCGCGGCAGGTCAAGGCCGCCCGGCTGCTCTCCTCGCATGCCCCCGCTCTCCACCGGTTGCTCGCCGAGATCGAAGCCAG
>WNFX01003904.1_pt1 | contig 23170 bp, 20 predicted proteins | sample 5400111 | NCBI WGS metagenome assembly WNFX01 (sample SAMN13153363, study PRJNA577476) | soil metagenome | isolation source: 40 cm soil or saprolite under grassland replicate 1 | place: USA:California | collected 2016-06-15 | reverse complement strand
GGATGGCACCGCCACCGTCACCGCCCGGGGCTCACAATCCCGGCAGACACGACGAACGAGGGATGGGGACTTTTACATGGCCACCAGCGGGGACCTCGACCCGGCCACACACGGGGACTTTCTCATGGCCATGGACAGCGAACCACGTGTCCGCTGACGAAGCTGTCGGGACAACGTGGCGTTACCTGTTGGTGCCTGAGGCCGACGTCAGGACCGCCAAGGGTTCGTGGAATGCCCTGAAACTTCTGGCGATGTAATGCCTCCTGACGACGAAAGCCTGTCCATTGCCGCCGGCCCCGCCGACGCTTCAGTTACCCGCCGACGCACACGACGCCGAGTTGACCGGCACAGTCCCGTTAGTGTTGAGGGCCGCCGTGCCGGGCACTTCCTCAGCGCCGCGCCAGACGCCGTTCGCCTCGCTGACCACGAACGCCTGTCCCTCCGGAGTCCGCTGGCGCGGCACTTGCCCGGCGACGCGCACGACACGGAGTTGGTCACCGACGCGATGCCCGCCAGGCCGGGCACCTATCATGGCTGTGACCGACCGGCATGCGCTGCGGAAAGGCGCTGCGATGCCGAGCATTGGACTGGGCAGTAGGTGACTGGTGCGAGTGTCCCGGAGATGATGGGACGTGTGCCTGAAAGGCCGTATGGGTTGCAGATGGTGTATTGGCCTGAGGTGAGCTGACCGCTGGCTTCGTTGAGCAGGTCGATCGCTTGGAGTATCCCGGCCCAGAGTGTGACGAAGGAGATGGTCGGGATTGGCTCGTTGCCTGGCTCGTCAGTGGGGTGCGCGCAACCAGCGCAGGGGCCTTCCGGGTGATGAGCCGAGCTGATGGCGAAGAGGTGGCTGGTCCCGCTGACCTGGAGCCATTGAGGTTGTGCGCGCTGGGCTTGCCAGCGGGCTGGTATGTGATCTGCTCCGATCAGGACTCTGGGCGCGAGGGGGCCTAGGCTGGCGGGCCAGGAGTCGTCGAAGGTTTCCGGTACTCCGAGGATCTGGAGGCTTCCTTGGGAGAATTGTTCCAGGAGTGTTGTCTTGAGCTGGCCAAGGTCGGAGTATCGGAGCAGGGGGTAACGGTTCAGGTTGGTCAGTTCAAGTGTCTGCGGGTCGATGACTCTGATTCGGGCCGATAGCTCTGGGGCTCTAAGCAGCGTATAAGTGGTGGCGTAGGTGATGGCGCCGCCGCTGATGATATCGACGGGGCCTAGGTTGATAGGTGCCGGGGTGACGGCACGGTCGGACAGATCGATTCTGGCTATGCAGCCGGGTGTGTGGTGGAATTCGTCGCTGAGGTGATGCCCGGACGAGGAGGCTATTCGCCGGGTTGCTGCCCTCAGGGCCTCAGGAGCCGCGGTAGCGGCTGCGGCGAGTGCGCCAACGGGCCATTTGCCGTCCCAGCGGCTTGGCGGGATCTGGCTGGCCGGGCCTATGGCGCAGGACCAGTCGGTCCCGGTTACCAGCACGGCATGGTGGTCTTCGGTAGCAGTGTCGCCGAGCACGAACGACAGATCGTGGTGCGGCAGCCCGGTTCCGCAGCGGAGGCTGGGTATGAGGTCGTTTCCGTAGTCCAGGAGAGCGGCCTTCAGGAGGGCGCCGCGAAGTGGTGGCTGCGGGATAAGCATCGGGACTTCGGGAATATCGAGGTCGATCCCGATTCCCATCATCGCTACCTGGCTGAAGAGGGCGCAAAGCGCGGTCTGGCCGTTGGGGGATGCGAGGTTGGCGGCGTCGGCGCGCACCAAGATAGTTGTCCGAAGCAGGCCATCGATAATCTGATCTGCGGTTGCGTTTCCGGCGAACAGGTCGATGCTGATTAGCCGCGCGGTGCGGTCAAGGGCGTGCTCGTGGCTCATGAGATCTCTCGGATCTCCGTGTCGGGGTGCCGTTCCAGCCATGTTCCGTCAGCTTGATGTTCGGCAAGGTATGCGTCACCAAGCTCCCGGGAGCCGACAGCAAAGCGGGGCAGGACGAGGGAGTAGAAACCAGGACTGGGCGCCAGTGAGTAAAGGTCGTCGGTGCATGAATGCCAGGCCGAGGCTGGGTGGGTATGGACCTGTGCCCTTGCAGTCCGGCCGGTATGCCGCAGGTCCAGGAAGAAGCCGGTGATCCAGGCTGAGTCGATCTCGTACCAGTCGGGACCGGCCTGGTGGGCTGGCTGGACCATGCCGTAGACGGCCCCCGGGATGTCCCGGGGGCCGGTCCAGTAAACGACGCACTCGTCGCGGTCCTGGCCGCAAGATCGCAGATGGGCGAATGTGCTCGCGATGATTCCGGGAACCAGCATGAGTGCCATGGCTGGATCTTCTAGTTCCTGCCGCCGCGCACCGTGCTCTGGCGGAGTACCAGTAGCTCGCCGGGCTTGACGCCCGCCGCGCTCATCGTGGAGTCGTCGGGCAGTTCGACGTTGGCCTCAGTGAACAGCCCCATCAGGTGCGGGTTGGCCGTGACATGAAACTCCGACAGCGCACGGTCAAGGACCGAGCGGACCTTCTCATCGGGCCCGTAGTGGAAGATCTTGTCGGAGCCGTTGTAAGTGATGGTGACGGTGTCTTTCAGGATGGCGGTGTCCATATGGACCACTCCTCGGTTCTCTTGTTGCCGGCACCGCAGCGCCGGTGGCAGGCGCCAATCAGGTATCGCCCCAAAACGGGCTCTCACGTCGCGGTCCCTCTGCGGCGCTGGGTTGCCTGACCAGGTCTTGGTAGGCTTGGCTAGATGATTGAACAGTCATATGTTTGATCAAACGACCGCTTGATCAAACGACACCCTAGCAAACGGTCGTCGCAGGAGGCAACTGTGGCTATCCGGTCTGTCGTGCCACAGAGCGCAGAGCAGGTTTCAGCTCTGGAAGGGCGCCTGGCGGCCGTAGCGTCCGAGCCGGACATGGAGGGTGCCTGGGCAGAGTACGGAGCTATCGCTGAGACTGCGAGGGAGCACGATCTCCGGCTGCTGCATCGGTTCGAAGGCATCCTTGAGCACGACTTCGGCGATGAACGTGTCCTCATCCGGCTGCCCACACCGTTGAGCGAGCGGATCCTCGATGACCTGGACGACGCGTGGGCTCGCCTACGAGGCAAAGAACTTGCCGGTGCATTGCGTAGTGCCGGGGCACCGCTTCGCGCTATAGCAGCCCAGGTATCCGTGAGTGCACCGTACCTGAGCCAGCTGGCCAGCGGCGCAGGGCCGGTGCCATCCCGGACGGTCCTCAGCAAGCTTGAGGCCGGCCTCAGCAAACTCCAGCTTCCGATGCCCGAGTCGCTGGTACCGCCCCGAGAACTGTTCGAGCCGATCGAGCAACGCGTGCAGTTGCTTCGCGAGCGGCTTCGGGACGCAGAGCGCCGCCAGGCTACTCCTCAGATAAGTGTCGATTACCCGGACCAGCGGGCCGCCCGCCAGCTGGAGGAACGGTTCGGAGCAGTGGCCGCTCGCTCTCTTGACCATGACAGCGGGGATGTGGTGAGGGAGTTGCTCGCAGCACTGACCGAGGAAGACGATAGCCTCCTAGAGCTACTGACCCTGGTGCTCCGCGACGAGGTGCTGCAAAGGGTGGTCCGGTCTTTTGCCCCGCTGGATGGTGACGTGAAGCGCGCTGCCTTGACTCTTCTCGGCGCCATAAGCCCTCCCGCGGCAGTCAGCCGGATCCGTCGGGACGTCAAGGCCCCCACCCTGCAGAAGAGCGAATTCGGGCAGGCCGATGACTGATAATCGTCGGCTGGAAGATACAATTACCTACCTCCTCGAAAGATCACGGCTGCCGCTCACGCGAACAGCTCTCGTCAAGCTCTTGTATTTCGCTGACCTGCGCAGCTACGAGCAGACGGGCCGGCCAGTCACCGGCATCGGGTGGATCTGGCACAATTTCGGGCCCTTCTCGTCAGATATATACGATGTACTCGGGGATCTCGAATCTGCGGACGAAGTAACTACCGAGGTTCGCCGTAACTACCATGGCTCGCCGGAATATCGCATACACTTGGGCCCGGCAGCAGGCTATTACCAGGTGCTCAATGAATCCGAGCAGGCAACTATAGATGGCGTGGTCGCTGAGTTTTCCGGAATCAATGCGCAACGCCTGGCCGAACTCAGCTACTACACAGCACCCATGCGAGATCCAGGCCTACATCGCGGAGCCCCTCTGAATTTCTCCGCGTACCGCAACCCAGCTACACGACCTCGGCCATACCTCTTGGATCTCTCAGTACCGCGACCACAGCGGATGACCTCGAGCTAGCCGCTCTGCAGCCAAGCATTACCCTGACGCTCTGCCCGGACCCTCGGTCAGGGCCAGCACCCCGCGCGTTGGACTCGCGCACCCCGCGGACCGGAGACGCGATCGTCTTCTACCCTTCGCCCGATGCGGCCCCGAACTTAACCTACGCGGACCACGTTCCTGCGGATCAGCGGAACGTCCCTACCTTCGATCACTGAGATTCCCATCTGAGCTCCGCGAGGGTGGTGGTGCGCGCCGCCGGGCAGCCCGGAGGTCACCACGGTGCAGGGCTGGGTGGAGGACCAGCCCGCCGACGATCTGGTCGGGTGATCTGCCGTAGCGCGGAGTAGCCGCATTCGTGGCTGGCTATGACGACCGACGAGAAGCACACGCGGTCCATCCATGAGGGACGGAAAACAGTGACTACGGCGATGGGGGCGAATTCAGGCACAGACAGCTTCCGTACAATCCCTTCGGCACGTTCACTATGCGTCGGCCGATGACGAGTTCATCGTCTGCGTTGACGAACGCCCTGAGGCCGACGGCGGGTCACCGGGCAGGCGGCAATCGAGGATAAATGCGTTCACCGTGACGGATTTGCCTTCGGCTTCCTCGCTGGCTATGCGTGTCTGCTCGGCTCTGACGTCGTCCAGCTCATGAGATTACCGCCTGGTCCTGATACGCCTGCAGCGGCGCAGCACCAAGTCGGCCTGCGGGCTCGCCAGACATCCAGCCGTTCAGGTCCCGGTATGGCGGCCCTTTCCCAAGCGGGTACACCAGCCTCCTCCACGGGTAGCGGGCTGCTGCGCTATCCATGCACACTCCTCCCGAATGAGCCGCGAGCTGGCCCTCTGCCTGCTATCTCAAGCCTGCTCCGCAGACCGGGGAATGGGAGCCCACTCGACTGCGCGTCCGGCATAGTCGCAGGTAGCATATCTAGACCCGCCCCGCCCCGCGCCGAACTGGCTCCATAGCAACCGCGGTTACTGGAGCATTGGCAAGGCGATACCTGGTCGCGCCGACGTGGAGCTGAGCCCTGGGCTAGCCTGGGAGCGGTCGGAGTATGCGGCAGCTGGGCCGCGGGACGAAACGCCGGGGCCATGGCCGACGCCGATCGGAGTCATTGTCCACGAATGCTGTCACCGGCGAGCCGATCCTTGATCTGGGTCGGCAGGACCCGATGCTGCCAGAGCACCCGGGCGGTCGCCGCGCGCTGAACATCCTGTCCTGCACCGAGAGCGGAGCCGCGGAGCTCGCCCCATGCGCGCACCACATCGTGCGCTATGTCACCGATGACGTCTGGGGCCACGAGATAGAGATTCTCGTGAGCGATTGGCATCGCGTCCGGGTCGACGACCGTGCGAGGAGAGACGATCAAGCTGAAGCTGCCTTCTGGCGGATCCTCGCCACGGTCACCAGCTAGCGACGCGAGCTGAGTATCGGCCTGCCGGATGCACTCCATGCTGATCATCCCCGCGAGGTCTTGTTCGGTCTTCGCCTCCAGGGTGACCCACATCTGGGGCCAGACCCACGCGGCGTCGGCCCGGCCCTGACCCGGCTGTTTGGTTGACTCGGCACCCAGCAGCATGCCCAGCGTCACGAGTGCCTGCTCGTAGACTGAGGCGCTGGCCTGGCTGAGCCCGGAAAGCATAGCTGAGGTCTTCTTGTCCATCGAGCTTGCCGATCTGAACGGCCCAGCGAGGGCAGCGATCACTCCGCCTGCGGCGCCGCTGTCGATTTCGTCGATGAGCTGATCTGTGTTATCTGCGGTCGGCAGCCACTGAAGCTCACGCAGCCAGGTGCCCTGGGCTGCCTCATTCGCTCGCTGCAACAGGCTGGCAGCCCGCTCCGCAGCTCCTAGCTGACCCGCGTCGGCCGCGAGCGATGACCAGGCACTCGCGAGGTAGGCCCATAGTGCCCGGTAAGGCCTCAGCCCATGGGCGGTCAGGCGCTCCAAGACTCGGATGGCGGCCCGGGTGGCGGCTTCCCAGTCCCCTTGCCAGGCCGCTTGCCAAGCGCGGACTTCCTCCGACGCGGTAGCTGCCAGTTCCCGGGCGTCAGGGGGCGCTGTCTTCCGGGCCTCACGTCGGCGATCGGCAATCTCGGGCTCGGCGTCTTCCTGCCAGACCTCGTCCTGGATGAAGGCGCTCTCAGCGAGCTGTAGAAAGTCGCGAGCCGGCACGTTGGCGTTGTCGAGGCCGAAGCCGACTTCGGCCTGCAGGTCCGCTGGCATGGCTGCCCGGACATCCTCGCGGCTGAGGTATCTGAGCAGCCGATCACCATCGACGATGACGAGAGCGGAATCGACCGGCCCGCGGGTGCATCGGCCTGCCCCCTGGACAAGGCGCGTGCGGACGCGCTCATCAAGGACACTCCGGGCGTGCAGCCTGGTTGCCAGGAATTTGTCCTGCAGATGCGTTGCATCGGGCAGACCGGACATGAGGATCAGGCGGCATGAGTCACCGGGCAGGTCCATGCCGTCGTAGCGGCCAGGAGCAAGCAGCGTCCCGCGGTCGGCCTCGAGGAACGGCCTGAGCCCCGCGTCACTGTCCTTGGCGGTGAAGCGCTCCTCGGCCGGGATCTCGAAGAGGTCCGCGATCTTCGTGGTGCGGGATTTGTCCGGTGTGAGCACGAGGTGCTTCGGGGACATAGCGAGAACTTCGCCGATGAGGTCGTCGGCGTCTTCAAACTCACTCGCTTCGAGCTGGGCGAGCGCGGGGAAGAGGAAGAACCGTCGGCCGGCGCCGGTTCGCTCCCAGGCGGGTGGGACAGGAATTCGGTCGATGTTCTCGCGGCCGAACGCTCGCTCAAGCTCACCCGCGTCTCCCATGGTGGCGGACAAGTAAATCCGCTGTTCGGGGCTGGTGAACGCATCGTGGTCAAATGTTGGCGGGATCATCGGCCGGATATACCAGCAATCCAGCGACAGGTAGAACAGGCACGAGCGCAAGCCCTCCCGGATCATCTTGAACCTGTACGCCTCCTTGCCTGAGAGGCCGGCGGCCAGCACCTTGTCTATGCCCTGAACGTGCCGACTGATCACGGCTACCGGAAGAAGCCGCACCTCATCGGTGCTGCCAGCGTCCTCGACCTCGCCTGTCATTCGGGCGACCAGATGGGGGCCGAGGTCTGCCCGGACTTCGTCGAGGAGATCGCAGTAAACCGGGTCCTCGTAGTTGATTTCGAGAGCCCAAGCCTCAGCGACGTAGTTCTCGCCTGCGTGCGCGTCGTCGAATAGGAGCGCCTGCGCGTCGTGGAGCGCGGGGTTTGTGTTGAAGATGTGGCTGTAGACCGTGACGGCCACTGCCTTAGACGATGCATACAGGTTGACGTCCAGGTCGGTCCAGTCGCGCGCCTTCCCGGTCAGCAGGACAACGGGGATGCTGTTCTCGTCGGCTGCGTCTCCCACCTGGCTGGCGAGCTGGTTAGTCAGGCATGCGTAGACGACACGGTGCCGCATACTGCGGCGGCGCCAGTCTGCGATCAGCAGCCCGACCAGTGTCTTTCCCGAGCCGGTTGGGAGTTCAAGGGCCAGGTCCGGGGATGCCACATGCTTGTCTTCGGCGTAGGTGCGCAAGAGGTCTGCCTGATGCGACCACAAGGCACCCACTCCCCGACGGCTCCGGGGGAGTTCCCCGAACAGGCTTTCCGGATCCTTAGGAGCCGGCTCCGGGGCTGTCCGCTTCCTGAACCTGGGCCGTTGAACCGAGTCGCCAGCGGTCACCTGATCCCCTCCTCCAGAGCAACGAATCGTACTGGCTGGACGCACGCTGAGGCTGGCAGGAAGCCGTCAGCGGGGGTCGGCTGCCAATCCGACACGACCGGGCCGCGGCACGATCGTGGTGCCATCGGCCAGGCCCCTAATTTTACCTGGGCATCTCCCGTGACTTTCCGAGCACTTGGGCTGTGGCAGCAGGGCCAGCCATATCCCACGAGCTGCCGTCGCGATTCCACATCGCGACCAGTAAGTGCCGTTCCCCGAGCTCGGCGATGGCGAAGCCGTGCTCGTTGACTGCACTCGCTCAACACAATGCGGCGTGCCATTCCGCGCCACGTCCCGATCTGCGGGCCGCCGCAGGACGTAGATCTCAGCGCCACCGCGCATCCTCGTACGGCACTCGCGCACACCGCCGCGCTGCCTCACAAAATCGGCAAGGCCACCGCCGCTCAGACCCGTCGAGACCGTCACCTCGAAATCATGTTCAAACAGCAGGCCCGGCAGACCCTCTGCGATGCCGATCTCTGCCGATTTCGAACACTGCCGACCGGCTCGTAGGGTCCGATCCTGCTGCCATCGCGCTGCCATCCAGCCAGAAGGCCTGATCGCTGTCCTGACGATCAGGCCTCTGACCTGCTACTTCGTGGTAGCGGGGGCAGGATTTGAACCTGCGACCTCTGGGTTATGAGCCCAGCGAGCTACCGAGCTGCTCCACCCCGCGTCGGTAGACCTACTTTACGGGCACCGCCCGCCCGAGGCAAATCCTCGCCGCCGCGAGCGCCGCGAACACAGCGGGCACAGCGGGCAGCAAGCCGCCAGCACCACCCTGCCCGGCCTAGCCCCAACACACCCCGACCAGCGAGGACATTGCCTAACGACCCGGGCGGGCCGACAGCCTGGCGCAGGCCCGCAAGCTGCGGTAGTGAGAGCGGGCCTGCCGGGCGGCCAGGCCGGCATCGATGACCGGCTGCCCGGTGGCTGTAACGGTTGCCGGGACGAATCGGTGGCTCAGCGGCCCGTGCCGGTGCCAGGTCAGCAGGAGCACCCCGGTAGCCACGCTGAACGACGTCTCCCACCACAGGAAGTTGGCCATCCCGTAAGCCACGAACGTGTGCCCGAGCCAGCCTCAGCCCTGCAGCATGTGAGCGTGCGAGCCGATAATGATGCTGGCGCCCGCCGCGGCCAGCTTGGGTGCCAGGGCGAGCTGACTCGCGTCAGGGCACGCCTCGCCATCGGTCCCCCAGTGCATGATCACTACGACAACATCGGCCTTCTTCCTCGCCGCCCGAACCGCCGCGAGCGTCCTGGGCAGGTTGATCGCGTTGGCCTCACCTGAGCGTGTGCGTGTCGCCACCCACGACAGCGCCAGTTCCGCGACCTGAGAGACGCCGATGAACGCGATCCGCACGCCCTTCACAGTGACGATGTAGGGCGCCCAGGCTGCGGCGGCGCTGGGCCCTATGCCGAGCACGGGAAAGTGCGCGCGGCTGGCCGCCGCGAGGGTGTCCGTGAGGCCGAGCTGGCCGTAATCGAGAACGTGATTGTTGGCCATGTTGGCGATGTCGACTCCGGCATCGCGCAGCGCTGTGAACGCCACCGCGGTGGTGCGGAAATGGTAGTACTTCGGCTGCGGCTTCCCGCGCGCCGTGACCGCGGTTTCCAGGTTGACCACGCTCAGGTCGGCCGAGCGGAGCAGCGCGGCGATCGGCCCGAACGCCGTGGCCGGCCGGCGGAGCAGCTTGGCTGTGCGGCCGGTGAAGTGCACATCCCCGGCAAATGCCAGCGTGATATCCGAGCCCTTCCCGTGCGCGCCCGCGGGACCAGACCGGCCCGCACCGCCCGCACCGGCCGAGCCAGCCCCTCCCTGCGCCCCTCAGGCACCGCTCCCTGTCCGGCTCGCGCTGCCGCCACGCCCGGCCACGCCGGTGTGTGCGGCGGCAGGACGCTGCGAACCCGCCTGACGCTGCGAACGCCGCCGCGCCGGCGCCGCCCGCGGCGAGTGTGACGCATATCGCGCCGCAGATGCTGGCCACGACCCGCCTGCCCGGCATCAACCTAGCGTACGGCCCTGGTTACCCGCGATCACCGACCGCCAGCCCAGAACCGGACCCTGTCAACGCAACCAGCCAACCACAGGGCTCAGACACCCACGTTCGGCACGGCGGCGGCCACCATCCAGATCAGGTACCTCACGGTCCAGGGCGCTCCTGGTGCCTGCGCCAATTCATGCGAGTCCTGGTTCGTCGTCAGGTTGAGCACGAGTGTCGGATGGCCGCCGAAACCCGCGACCTGCCCTGGCCGCGCGCCAAGCACGACTGGACGCCGGCCTGCCCTGGCGATGCTCCCGAGCAGGGCGTTCACGTCGGCGGTGGATGTGCCCTGCGGCACCCACGCGACGGGGACACCGCATTCGCCCCTGACGACCTGCGTGAACATCTGCGCTACCTGCCAGTCAACGATCACGACCGACGATGACCGCCCGATCGACGCGCACATGCCGCGAATGGCATCTGCCTCCCCGGCCGCGACCCGGTGCTGAGCCAGCCCGCCAGCGCTCGGCCGCAGGCCGCCGCCGGTGCCCGAGTGGGTCAGCCCGGCCCCGAACGAGGTGCTCACCGACGGCAGCAACATGGCGCCCACGCAGAACACGCTCACGGCAAGTGCCGTCAGCCCGCCTGCTCCGCGCTCCCTGGCCCGGCGGGTCAGCCACCCGGCCGCCCAGGTCGCGAACAAGATCAGCATCGGAATCACCGCGGGCACCAGCCGCCTGCTCGCCCACGGCTGATCTGGAACGGTGTGCGGCTGCCATAGGACCGCCGCCGAGCTGCCCACCAGGACCGCCACCGGCAGGGCCCAGTTCAGCCTCGCGCCGGACGGGTCCTGCCAGCTCAGCATCGCCCGCAGCGACCTGCGCACAAGCGCGGCGGCGGCAAAGGCGCCAAGCAGCAGGGCGGCGATGCCGACGTACCAGAACACCCAGTACATGGTGTCTTCGGCGTACAGCTGCCCAGGGTCGATCTTCAGATGCTCGATCCGCTGCAGCGCGGCGACATAGTGAGCCGTCGTGCCGTTCATCCGGCCGCGCACCGTCTGCAGGTAAGGCCGGATCGCGAGGAACGCCATCCCGGCAATCACGGCAACCGCGCCGAGCCCGGGCACCCAGCGCAGCGGCCGTCTGGCCAGGGCCTTGCGGCTGGCTCCGCTGACTCGCGGCAGCCGGAGCAATCTCAGCACCGCAGCCGTTACCACGGCCAGCCCGGCACCGGTCACTGCGGCCAGCTCAAGCTCTGGTGCGATGGAATCCATCAGCGGGCGGGCGAGCAGGTAGCCAGCCGCGATGCCGTACCCGGTACCGATGACAATTCCTATCCAGAACGCAACCCCCACAGCCCGTCTGGCAGCGATGAGCACTCCGGCCACGGGGATAGCCGGAAGGAGAAGCACCAGTGACCCTGGGCTGATTAGCAAGGTCAGCCCCAGCGACAACCCGCCGAGCAACGCGGCGATCCGCTCAGCCGTCAGCGCGGCGGACGTCGCGGAGACCGCGTCGCGCCAGGTGATGGCCCGCGGCCGGGACACGACCGGCTGCCGTGCACCGCCTGGCAGCCAGCGGGCGCGCCTCCGCCAGGGCCTGCCGCGCCGCCAGTTCGTGGCCGACTTGCCGGCGGACGCTGAAGGGGCAGCCCGCTCACCAACGATCGGCAACGGCTGCGTCTTCCACGCCGCGCCAACGCCAGCCAGGCCGTCCGCATCACCCGGCGCGCCATCCCCAGCCAGGCCGTCCACATCATCCGCCGCGCCAACGCCAGGCAGGCCGTCCGCATCATCCGCCGCGCCATCAGCCCCGCTGCCATGCGCCCTACCTGGCACGGTCCCTGCCTCGCCGGCGGCGGTGTACGGCTTGGCTGCATCATCGGCTGCATCGTCAGCTGCTTCGTCGGCCGCGGTCTGGCCAGCGTCCCCCGCCCGAGCCTGGGCCGGTTCATCCCCGGGCCCGGCAGCATACGGCTTTGTTTGTCCGGCCGCCGACGACGGTTCATTTTGCCTGGCCGCCGCCAGCGCCGCTCCGCCGCCATTCTCAGCGCCGGTCGGACGCCCAGCGCCAACGGCCTCGCCGGATCCCTGGCCAGCCCGCCCGGCGGCCTCCGCGGGAACCCGGCGACCGCCCGCGTCCGTGCTCAGCGTGAGCGCGTCGATGACCAGGCTGAGCCCGCCGAACAGCAGTACCTGGACCGCTGTCTCAGCGAAGGAGTCCCGGCTCGTGAAGATCTCCGGCAGGGTCACGGCAAGCGCCAGCGCGCCTGCCGGTGCCCACTGACGCCCGGCCAGCCTGCCGACCAGGCCGCCGAACGAGAGCACGGCCAGGCCGCCGATCACCGGACCGAGGACCGCGCCGCCGGCTACGCCACTGGTCCAGAAACCGGCAGTGAGCAGCATCGGCAGCCCGGCGGTCACGGCTGGTACCACCGCATGCCCGTCCTGGTAGAACCCGATGCTCGCCAGATGAAGCGCCGCCGGGGAACGGCCGAACGCGGTCAGCGGCGCAGTGATCGGCAGCGATCCGTGCTGCGCGATCCAGTATCCGGTCTGGAAGCTGACGGCTGGCGTGCGGCTGACGATTAGCGAGGTCGAGTTCAACACCAACTGCCAGGCCGTGAATCCGCCGGCGACAGCCATGGTGCCGAGCAGAGCCCACCAGCTCATCCAGCGACGGTCCGCTTGGCTGCTGGGCAGTTCCCTGGGCCAGCGGCTGGGCACCCGGTGCAGCGCGTTGACCGCGAGTGCGGTTGCCAGCGGGGCGGCGATCAGCAACTCGGGGACCGGAAGGAACTCCCCGGCCAGCAGCAGCGGCAGGCCGGGTATCAGCCAAGCGATCATGACGATGGCCGGCGCCGTCGTCAGCCGCGCGAGACCCCGCCCTGCTGCCTCTCCGGCTCTGCCCGGCCGGCTCGTTCTTGACCGGTGGCGGCCGGGTAGTTTCAGCCAGCTCACGCCGCGGGATCGCGTCGCGGCCCTGGCCCCGGTCGTCAACCGCGGCGCCATCGTCCTGGCCGCCGGGGCCCGGCCAGCGCCCGCCCCGGCCGCCCCGGCACCGTCGGACCCGGCACCGTCGGACCCAGCACCGCCTAGCCCAGCGGCCTGGGCGGCGTCAGGCCCGGCACCAGGCCGGGGGGCGGGCGCCTGGCTAGCGGCGCTCCCCTGATCCGGCGCCGCACGGTCGCCTGGCCTGGCCGCCGGCGACCTGCCCGCCGATCGCTTGCCGGTCTCAGCTGCGCCAGGCCCGCCTGCCGAGCCTGTCCCGTCCCCCAGGCCATCCGGCCCGTCACGAGCCAGCCGCGGCCCGGGGCGCCGACCGAGCCCGCCGCCGGCCGCGCGGTCGCCCGCTCCCGCGGCGGTCTGCCTGCCGACGTCGTCTGGGTCGTGGCCGGCTGGCGGCTCGGGCGGGCTCACGTGCCCACTGTATGAGGCAAGCCATTGCCTGGCACATGCCGCTCCCCGGCCAGAGCAGGGCTCGTACGCCAGTCCTCCGGGCATCCGGCGAATGGCTCGGCGGGCAAAGCGGGCACCGGGTAGCGTACGTTCCACCGGCCGCGACGGCTGGCCCAGACTGCTCACCGGATCGAGCAGACCACATCGCGAACGCACCGCACAGAGTTCGGCTCGGCCGGAACCGGCCATGGTGCCCGATTTCTTCGCGGGCACGCGGGTTGACGCTTCATGGCGATTCTGGCCGTTCCGGCGGCGTACCATGGCGCGATAACGGCCAGGTCGGCGCGGTGACCGCCGGAATGCTAGTGCTCGGAGGATTGATGAAGCGCTATGGCCCCCGCCGTGGTCGGGGCTCGCGCAAGTACTCACTGGGCATGCTGCTGGCGGGCTGGGCCGCGATAGGAATCGCCGTCATGCTCGTCGCCGGATCGCTGTTCGCCTATGTCCAGTACCGCGATGTCTGGGACCGCATTAACCACGTCACCCTGGCCGGGCTCGGCCACCGGCCGCCGAAGTACAACAACGCGCTGAACATTCTGGTCATCGGCTCGGACAGCAGGTCGGGACGCAACGGCAAGATCGGCGGGTACGCAGGCCCTGGCCAGCGCTCCGACACCGTCATGATGCTGCACATCTCGCCGGGCCGGAGCCGGATCACCGTGCTCAGCTTCCCGCGCGATTCTGTCGTGCCGATCCTGGCCTGCCCGGCCGAACCGGGATTCACCGGCCAGACGGCCCAGCCTGGCGCGATGGAGCAGCTCAACTCCAGCTTCGCCTTCGGCGGGCCGAACTGCCTGCTGCACACAGTGGAGCAGAGCACGCATGTCCGGCTCGACGACTTCATCCAGCTCAACTTCACCGGCTTCATCAGCGTGATCAATGCCCTGGGCGGTGTCGAGGTCTGCGTGCCGGTCGCGATCCACCCGACCTCTTACGACCACCTGCGCCTGACGCGAGGGAAGCATTTCCTCAAGGGCTACCGGGCGCTCCAGTTCTGGCGGCTGCGCGAAGGCTTCGGCCTCGGCTCGGACTTGCAGCGGATCCAACGTGATCAGTTGCTGATGGTCGGGCTGGTACAGCGGATACTCAAGACAGGCGTGCTGCACAGCATCCGCAAGACGTACGCGATCATCAAGGCGATCACGGACGCGCACGCGCTGACCACCGACACCGGGCTCACCCCGAGCAAGATGCTGACCATTGCCACCAGCATGAGCGGCATCTCACGTCATTTCGTCCACTTCATCGAGGTGCCGACGATCACTTATTCCGGCAATCCCAACTGGGTGCAGTTCGATCCTGGCCAGGCGCCGAAGCTGTTCTCCGCGATCGCGCATGACAGCAAGCTTCCCAAGATCAAGAAGACCAAGAAGCACAAGAAGCGCAAGGCCCCCGCGCTGCTCAGCACGTCCAAGGTCTCCGTTGAAGTACTCAACGGCTCGGGTGTGACCGGCATCGCCGGTACTACGGCGACCGCCCTGACAACGCGCGGGTTCCATGTGCTCGGCTCGGCGAGCGCGACCACCTCGGCCGGGGCCACCGACTACAGCTACGCCAAGTCCGTGGTCGAGTACAGCTCGGCGGCGGACCTGCCCGCCGCGGAGACCGTTGCCGCTCAGCTCTCCGACGTGACCCTGCGCCGGGTCAGCACCGTGCGGGCCGGCACCGTCACCTTGATACTCGGCTCCACATTCACCGCGCTCGGGTCACCGTCCGCCAGGCCGCTCACCAATCTGACCGGCCAGTTCGGCGGCTACAACGGCGGCACCAACATCTGCAAGGGCTTCGGCACCGCGTTCACGGGCGCGATCGGCTAGCCAGGCCAGCGTGCCGGACCGGCCGCCGGCTGGCGGATCCTCGGACTGCGGCAACAATGGCCTGATGGAGCTGTTCACGCACTGGCATACGGCCGCCGCAGCCGAATCGGGCCTGCGCGAGCGGCTGCCAGGGCGGCGCGTCGGCGCGCTCATGCAGGCCGTCGCCTTCGCGGCGCAGCAGCATGGGGACCAGCGCCGGCCTACCGGCGCTCCGTACCTGGAGCATCTGCTCGAGGCACTGGAAATCCTGGTCGCCGGCGCCAAGATCACCGACCCCGCGGTGCTGACCGCGGTGATCTTGCACGATGTGGTGGAGGACACCAGCTGCACGAACGCTCGGATCGCGGCGACATTCGGGCCCAGGGTCGCCGAACTGGTCGGCTGGGTCACCATCGGTGAGCCCGGGCCTGGCGAGGATCGCAGGGCGGTCAAGCAAGCGAGCCTGGCGCGCCTGGCGCAGGCGCCGCGGGACGCCGTCCTGGTGAAGCTGGCCGACCGCGCAAGCAACGTGCAGACGCTGCGGAACCTGCCGCTGGCCCGGCGGCGCTCCTATTACGCCCAGACGGTCACATACATCGTCCCGCTGGCAGCCGGCGAGCCCTGGTTCCGCTCCTGGTACCAGGACTGGCAAGCCGCTCACGCCGACCTCGCGCTGACTCCGCAAGGGCAAGTCGCGCCGGGGTGAGCGCGCCCGGCGTTTATGTCATGAAATCAGATGATGGGCGGACGGCCCGCACGGGTCATCCGCCAGGCTGTGCGCAGCGAGATCGGCCGCCTGGTGCCTGGGTTCATCCGCCAGCCTTCGGCGAACCCGCCTAGCCACGCGCGGAGCGCGCCGGCCGAGCGTTCCCGCACGATCGTGATCATGATCCAGTCGGCGAGGTAGCCGAACGCTAGCGGCCAGGGCAGGTTCCGGCGGGCGAGCAGCACCCTGTTCCTGGCGTCCAGCCGGTACCAGGTCGCATGCCGCTTGTTGGGGACCGCCGGATGACACATCACCGCGGCGGCGTCGTACTCCAGCCGGTAGCCGAGGTCGATCAGCCGCCAGGACAGGTCGGTCTCCTCGTGCGCGAAGAAGAACGCCTCGGGCAGGCCGCCAGCCTCCAGGTATGCCGAGCGCCTGATCGCGCAAGCCCCTCCGGCGAAGGTGGTCACCGGGGACGAGCGGGCGGGGTCGCTGGCCCGCAGGCGCGGCACGTGCCATCTCGCACTGGCGCCGCCCTGCGGATCAGCGACACGGAACGACAGCACGGCAAGCGCGGGATCTTCGGCGAAGCGGGCCGCCACATGCTCGCCCATGGCCGCCGGTTCCGGGTACCAGCCGTCGTCGTCGAGGAACAGCACCACCTCGCCGACGCATGCACGTACCCCGGCGTTGCGCCCGCCAGCCACGCCGGCGTTCTCCGCCAGCCTGACAGCGGTCACGTCCTCTGGCAGATCGGGCAGATCGGCGCCGTTTCCGACGATCACAAGCTCGGCCCCGGCCACCCGCAGCTGGCCCGTGCTTGCCACCGCCCGGTCGAGCTCGGCCGGCCGGTTGCCCATGGTCAGGATGACGATCGAGAGCTTCATCGCAGCCGCCCTGACGCCACGATCGCCACCAGGTGCGCAACCACCATCAGCGCCGCGACGGCCAGGCAGGCGAGCACGAGCACCCGGGTCGCCATCAGGCCACCGCGGATAGCATCGACGATCGCCGCGATCAGAATCAGCAGCGAGAGCTCGACCGCGTGCGTAATCCGGTGCACTCGAAGCACGCTAGCCAGCCGGCGAGCCTTCGCAAGACCAGGCCGGTCCGGCGCTAGCGCCTGGTCGTGGTGCGTGGCTGGCAATCCCGCCTTGCCCCTGGCAACGACGACGTTGTCTGTCTCCGCCTTCACGAGCATCGCGAGCAGGGCCGCAGCTACTCCTGCCGTGACGTAGCTGCCCGCCGCGGTCAGGTGGCCTTGCGCGCGCCAGGCGAGACCGACCAGCAGGGCGCTCTCGCCCAGGTAGTGGCCGACGCCATCCAGGTAGATACCGGTAGCCGAGAACCGCTTACTCCATCGAGCCAGCTCGCCGTCCGAACAGTCGAACACCAGATATAGCTGGATCAGCAACGCCCCGGCCACAGCGGTCGCCAGTCCGCCGAAGGCGATCACCACGCCGGCCGCGATCCCGCACACGATGAACGCCACGGTGACGGCGTTCGGCGACCAGCCAAGGCGGGCGAAGACCCAGGTGGCGTACGGCGAGACCTTGCGTCCGTAGAGGCGGCCGAGCCAGTGCTCATCGTTGAGCCGTTCGAGCACCGCCTGCGGCTGGCCTTCCGCCCTCAGCTCAGCCAGGGATGGCCAGGACATATTCCTCCACTCGCTTGGCGATCTGCGCCCCGGACAGCGCGAGGCATTCGAGGATCGTGTACCGGCCTGGCCTGGTCGCTGGCGCGTGCCCGACCGCCCTGGCGAAGTCCGGCTGGGACAGGCCGACGTCGGCCGGGCCGCGCGGCAGGCCGTGCCGGCTCAGGCATGAGGATATCGCCGCGAACTGCTCGTCGTCCTCCCGCAAGTACGCGCAGAACAGGGCGCCAAGGCCAGCCAGCTCCCCGTGGCTCGCGGTGCCGGGGTAGAGCTGATCGATGGCGTGCATGATCTCGTGGTCGCCGCCGCTGCCCGGCCGGCTTGAACCGGCCACGGCCATCGCCATCCCGGACAGGATCAGCGCCTCGGCGAGCACGGTCAAGAACTGGTCCGAGCGTTCCCGGCCCGGCTGGAGAATCACGGCCTGGGCCGCGGTTCGTGCCATGGCCACGGCCAGCCCGTCGAGCGGCTCGCCGGTGTCAGCCGCCGATAGCTCCCAGTCGGCGACCGCGGAGAGGTTGGCGACCACATCGCCGACTCCGGCACAGGACAGCAGCCCGGGCGCGGCGCGAACCCGGTCAAGATCTACGACGACGGCGACCGGGCTGGCGACGCCGTAGGATCCCTTGCCCGACTCGTGCTCAAGCGAGCTGACCGGCGAGGCGATCCCGTCGTGCGAAAGGCTGGTCGCCACGGCGACCATCGGGATGCCCGCCATGTGCGCGGCGAACTTGGTCACGTCGATGGTCTTGCCGCCGCCGATCCCGGCGACCGCCTCGTAGGCACCGGCTCGCAGTTCCCTGCCGAGCGTGGCCGCGCTGTCATGGCTGCCGTCGCTGACCCGGAACACGGCAGGCGCGCCGACCAGCAGATCCGCCGTGATGGTGTGACCCTGGCCAGGACCGACCGCGATGGCGACCCGGCCTTCGGTCGCGATCCTGTGGTCAGCGAGCAGCGCGCCAAGCCCGGCGAGCGCACCTGGCCTGACATCGACGACCAGCGGCGCGGCGAGCATCCTGGCCAGTAGCGGCATCGGTCTCCCCTGGGCTGGCAGGTCTTGGCGCGGCGATCCGCGGTGCCCGCGAGACTAGCAGCGCGGCGCGATCTGGCGGGCCCGGCGCAGATCCCGGTGGTCGTCCACTTCCACCCACTCGATCGCGCCGATCGGCGCCGTCAGGACCTCGCCGCCGCGCTCGGCGAACTCGGCGAACCCGTCCTCGTAGTACAGGCTCGGGTCGCGGCGCCAGGTCGCCTCAAGGGAGCCGGCCAGGCCGGTGGCTGCCGACGGCTCGATCAGCGTGAGCCCCATGTACTCGCCGTGCGCCTGGGACGGGTCCATAGCCTTGGTGATCCGCAGCATCGCCCCCCGGTCGTCGAGCACGACCTTCATTTCCTCATCGCCCAGCAGCTTGATGTCGTCGATCGCGATGATCAGGCGCCCGATCAACGGGTCGGCGCGACCCTGCGCGGCCGCGCCCGCGGCGCTGGCCGCGAGCAGCGTCTTTTCCACGCTGGCGGGATGCACCGTATCGCCGTTCACCAGCAGGACGCCATGCCCGAAGTACTCGCGGGCCAGCCAGAGCGAGTAGGCGTTGTTCCATACCTCCGCGCGGTCGTTGTGTACCAGGTCGATCCTGATGCCGTGCCGCCGTTCCAGGTCAGCGACCTGGTCGGCGATCCGGCTGGCAGCGAACCCGACCACGATCACGACATCGGTCAGCGCAGCAGCCGCCAGGTTCCGCAGCGCGACGTCCAGGATGGTGGTCGTCCCGGCGACGGGCAGCAGCGCCTTCGGCAAGGCATCGGTGGCTGGACGCAGCCGCCGCCCGGTGCCCGCAGCCAGAACCATGCCGATCACCGGCTGTCGTCCTCCCGTCGTCGCTGGTGGCCGATCAGGGCCCGCCGGCTGCTGAGCGCCGCTAGATACGCTGCCAGGCCGACGTAGGTCAGCGTCGTCAGGCCGAGCATCGCACCAAGCGCGGCGGCGAGCATGCGGCCCTCCCAGCCGACCGGACTGCCCGAGTACCCAGCCGGACGGCCGCCAGCGTTCGCCTCACGCCGGAGCATGGCCAATGTACCGGCCGCGCTGACCGCGCGGTTCGCATACCAGATCGCGGTCAGCGCGCACAGCGAGTAGATAACCGGGCCAGGCACCGCCCACGCGAACCCCAGCGCAGCCAGATAGATGTACTGACCTGCCTGGAGTACGACGGGCACCAGCCAGTCCCTGCGGCCGTCATGCGGATGACCAGCACCAGGCGCGGCGAGCATGACGACGACGGGCGGCGCGAGCGCGATGAGTCCAGGCAGGTTCCGCAACCCGAGTGCAGCGAGCATCACGGCACCGGATACCCCGGCAAGCGCGGCGGGCAGCGGGATCAGGTTTCCCTGCACCAGGCGCCCGGCCCAGCGGGCTACCGCGCCGTCGTCCCGGCTGGCGAGGATCACATCCTGCCTGGCGGCTGCCGGCTCCGGCGCCCGCGTACCGGGTGTGCGGGCGGCACACGACGCTGGCCGCTGGCCGACCGCCTCCGCCCCCGTCGCCGTCGCCGTCGCCGCCTCCGCCACCGTCGCGGCCTCCGCCCCCGTCGCCGCCTCCGCCCCCGTCGCCGCCTCCGCCCCCGTCGCCGCCTCCGCCCCCGTCGCCGCCTCCGCCTCCGTCGCCGCCGTCGCGGCGGCCGGTCTGGGGGTCAAGATGGCGTGGCAGATCGAGGCCAGTTCCACGGCCAGGACGCAGAACAGCGCCAACCGCGGGCCGTGAACGGCGAGCGCCGCAGCGGCCAGCAGCGCGCGAGCGCCGGCCGGCGGCGCGAGCAGCCTCCTGAACCGCCGCCCGCCGGTGCCGTCGCCGCACCAGCGAATCGTCTCTCCGAGGGCGACCACGACGATTGTCATAGTCGCCAGCGGCCACATTCCTGTCCATCCGGCGGACTGGCCGCCAGCGGCGATCCCGCCGTAGATCGCGCACTCAGCCGCGACCGTGCACACGGTCGTCAACCAGGCGCCGGCGGCGGGCGGCACCGCTGCGACTCCGGTGCGCGCACCGGCGGATCCTGGTGCGACCGCAGCCTGGACGCCCGCCCTGTCGTCCCAGCTAGCGCCGGGCAGCGCCAGCCAGTCCGTGCTCTGCGCGGCCGCGGCGCAGCGAGGTTGCCGGTAACCGGGCAGCCGCGCCGAGGCCAGCCGCCAGGCCGCGGACCGGCAGGCCGTCAGCCGCCAGGAAGCACGGCCCGCGTCCGGCGGCCGCGACTCGCTGGCTGGCCAGCGAACCGAGCCCGACTCCGGCTGCCGCGACCCGCCAGCCCGCACGTCAACCGCACCAGGCTCCACCCGCCGCGACCCGCCAGGCAACAAGCGAACCGCGCTAGGCTCCACCCGCCGCGACCCGCCAGCCCGCACGTCAACCGCACCAGGCTCCACCCGCCGCGACCCGCCAGGCAACCAGGTGATCCGGCGTCCGGTCCGCGCGCAGCCGCGCCGCGCGGGCGCGGGCAGGCGGTCGGCCCGATCCGGTTCGCCGGAGAACGCGGCTAGCCGCCGGCTGGCGAAGCGCGCGAGCAGCCAGCCGCACAACGCGGCGGTCCCCAGTGCGGCATCTTTCCCGGTGCCGCCGGTGAACCACGCGGCGGCGCAGAGCGCGGCGAGCAGCGAGATCTGCGTCAGCGCATCGGCGGAGATCGCGCGCCGGACTGCCCAGCGGCCGAGGCGGGCCGAATATCGCCGCTTGGCGGCCAGCATCGCCGCGCAGAACTCACCGAGCTTCGGCACCATGGGGTCCAGGGCCGCTGAGCCATCCGGCTCGCGCGGGGCACCTGACGCGGTCGTCCGTTCGGCCGGCCGCTTGAGTCCAGCGACTATCACAGCCTCCAGGCCAGCGAGGCATTACCTGACGGCAATGCTCAGATACTCATCGTAATTGGCCGTGCCGTCCCACCTGGCGAGTCACAAAACCCGGAGGGTCTGAGCGCAACGCGGATCTGGCCGACATTCACGCTTGGCACCCGCAGTCACCCGCTTCACGATCCGGCCGGCCCCGCCCAGGGCCGACCCCGGCACCCGGCTAGCACCAATGCCGGCCAACAGCGACCTGGGCTAGCTCCGACCCCGGCTAGCTCCCATCCCGGCTAACAGCGATCCCGGCTAGCAGCGGCCCGGGCTAGCTCCCGACCCCGGCTATCACCGGCCCGGCTGGCACCGATCCCGGCCAGCAGCGATCCCGGCCAGCAGCGGCCCGGGCTAGCTCCGACCCCGGCCAGCACCGATCCCGGCTAGCAGCGGCCCCGGCGAGCTCCGACGTCGGCTAGCACCGGCCCGGCTAGCACCGGCCCGGCCGGCACTGGCCCCGGCGAGCACCGGTCCGGCTAGCTCCGGCCGGGTCGTTCCAGACGCGCCCCGGCCTCGGTAAGGTCCCGCTCATGCGAACTGTCGCGGTCGTGCTGGCCGGCGGCTCTGGCCTGCGGCTCGGCGGCACCACCCCTAAGCAGCTCCAGCTGCTGGCTGGCCGGACCCTGCTTGAGCACTGCGTTGCCGCGTTTGACCAGGCTCCGGGGGTAGACGAGATCCTGGTGGTGATGGCCCCTGGCTTCGTCGCCGAGGCGGAGCGGGCGCTCGGCGGCAGGTACCGCAAGGTCAGCGCGATCATCGCGGGCGGCATCGAGCGGCGGGACTCCACTCGCCGCGCGATCGAACTGCTCAGCCGCGGCGAACGGCCGGCGGATGGCCCGCCGCAGTCAGCGGACCAGGACTGCAACGTGCTCTTTCACGACGCGGCCAGGCCGCTGGTCGATCAACGGATCATCGCTGACTGCGTGGCCAGCCTGGCCGACTGGCAGGCGCTCGGGGTGGTCGTGCCGACAGCTGACACTATCGTCGAGCTCACCGACGGCGTGCTGATCTCGATGCCGCCGCGGCACTCCCTCGGCCGGTGCCAGACACCGCAGGGGTTCAGGCTCTCGGTGATCCGCCGCGCCCATCAGCTTGCGGTGGCCGATGCCGAAGCTGGCACGTTCAGCGCTACTGACGATTGCGGCATCGTGCTTCGCTACCTGCCGGAGATTCCGGTGCATGCGGTAACCGGCAGCGAGCGGAACCTCAAAGTCACCTATCCAGGCGACCTGCGCATCGCCGAGATCCTGCTCGCCGCGGACTCCTGATAAGGGGGCCAACGTATGCAATGCCACAACGCTCGCGCTGTTTCGTGGGCGTTGTGACATTGCTACGTTGCGCAGCGCCCGGCGGGAGCGGCCGGTCGGCCGTGCCCGGCGGGAGCGGGCCACCGGCACAGCCGGGCCAACGTATGCATTGCCACAACGCTCGCGCTGTTTCGTGGGCGTTGTGACATTGGCTACGTTGCGCCGTGCCCGGCGGGCACGGCCGGGCCAGCCGTGCCCGGCGGGCACGGCCGGGCCAGCCGTGCCCGCCGGGGAGCGGGCCACCGGCACGGCCAGGCCAGCGCCCGGCGGGGAATCCCGCCCGGCCCGTACCGGCCGCCGCCCACGGCGGCCGGTACGGTGACCTGGTGGCGACGCTGCGGTCGGGTGAGGAGCGCTGCGGTGACTGATCTGTACGCGAACGACGCGATCACGCTGGCCG
>WNFX01002515.1_pt1 | contig 23178 bp, 22 predicted proteins | sample 5400111 | NCBI WGS metagenome assembly WNFX01 (sample SAMN13153363, study PRJNA577476) | soil metagenome | isolation source: 40 cm soil or saprolite under grassland replicate 1 | place: USA:California | collected 2016-06-15 | reverse complement strand
ACGACGAGCGCCAGCACGGCCGCACCGTGCTGCTGTCCAGCCACATCCTGGCCGAGGCGGAGGCGCTCGCGGACCGGGTGACGATCATCCGGGACGGCCGGACGGCCGAGACCGGCACGCTGGCCGAGATGCGGCACCTGACCAGGACCACGGTCGACGCCGAGCTGAAGGGGCCGGTCGTCCTGGACGGCCTGCCGGGGGTGCACGCGGCGGAGGTCCGCGGCACGCACCTGCACTGCGAGGTGGATCCGCCCGCCCTCAACGACGTGCTGACCAGGCTGACCGCGGCGGGGGTGGAGGCCCTCACCTGCAGGCCGCCGACGCTGGAGGAACTGTTCCTGCGGCATTATTCAGCCGAACGGGCCGGGCCGGGGGCCACCCCATGACCTCTGCCCTGGCCGGCACGGGCGCCCTGGCCAGGCTCGCCTTCCGCCGCGACCGGATCATGCTGCCCGCCTGGGTGTACGTGATCACCGCGGCGATCGCCAGCAACTCCTACAGCCTGAACAAGCTGTACCCCACGGCCGCGGCCCGGGCCGACCTGGCCGCCAGCGGCGGCCGCAACCCGGCGCTGGTGTTCCTCTACGGCCGGCTCTGGGGCGACTCGCTCGGCGCGGTGAGCGCCTGGCGGTACGGGGTGTGGGCGGCCATCTTCGCCGCGCTGATGAGCGTCTTCCTCGTGGTCAGGTACACCAGGGCCGACGAGGAGGCCGGCCGGCTCGAGCTGGTCGGCTCGGCCGCGGTGGGCCGGCTGGCCGCGCTGACGGCCGGCCTGCTGGTCGCGCTGGCGGCTAACGTGGTGCTGGCCGTGCTGCTGGTCATCGTGCTGGTCGTGCTGGGCCTGCCGGTCGCGGGCTCGGTCGCCTTCGCGCTGGTCATCACGACCTGCGGGCTGGCCTTCGCGGCCATCGCCGCGCTGGCCTCACAGCTGGCCGCGGGCGCCCGCTCGGCCCGCGGCATCGCCATCGGCGTGCTCGGCGCCGCCTACCTGCTGCGGGCGGTCGGCGACGCCTCAGGGGAGGGCGGGGTGTCGTGGCTGACCTGGCTGTCCCCGCTCGGCTGGACCGAGATGCTCCGGCCCTACACCGAGGACCGGTGGTGGGTGCTGGCCCTGCCGCTGGCGCTGACCGCGGTCGCGACGGTCGGCGCATATGTCCTGGCCGTGCTCAGGGACCACGGGGCGGGCCTGCTGCCGGACCGGCCCGGGGCCGCGGCCGCGCCGGCCTGGCTGCGGAGCTCGTTCGGGCTCGCCTGGCGGCTGCAGCGGGGCACGCTGTACGGCTGGGCGGCGGGCTTCGCCTTCACCTTCGCCGCCAGCGGTGCGGCGGCCAAGGGCATCGGCTCGCTGCTCGGCGGCAGCACGCAGCTCAGGAACGCCTTCACCCGGCTCGGCGGGCAGGCCGGGATCACCGACGCCTACCTGGCCGCGATCATGTCACTGGGCGGGCTGGCCGCCGCGGCCTACGCCACCTCGGCGGTGCTGCGGCTGCGCGCCGAGGAGACCGGCGGCCAGGCCGAACCCCTGCTGGCCACCGCGATCGGCCGGACCAGGTGGGGGCTCAGCCACATCGCCGTCGCCGTCGCGGGCACGGCGGTCCTGCTCGCCGTGGCGGGCGTGGCCGCGGGCCTCGGCTACGGGCTGCGTACCGGCTCCGCCGGACCCGAGGTGGCCCGCCTGCTCGGCGCGGGCCTGGCCCAGCTGCCCGCGTCGCTGGCGGTGGCCGGGGCCGCCGTGGTGCTGTTCGGGCTGGCGCCCCGGGCGTCGGTGGCCGGCGCCTGGACCGTGGTCGGCGTGCTGGTGCTCATCGCCCTGTTCGGCCAGGTCCTGCGGCTGTCCCAGCCGATCCTCGACGTCTCGCCGTTCACCCACGTGCCCAAGCTCCCCGGGGCCGCGGTCACGGCAGCCCCGCTGCTCTGGCTGAGCCTGGCCGTCCTGGCCCTCGTCGCCGCGGGCCTGGCCGGCCTGCGCCACCGCGACATCGGCTGACCATCAGCCAACCCAGCCGTGAGGTGTTGTAGTAGTAGACGTAGTAGTATCATCTTTTACGTGACCGCGGCGCAGGAAATATCGGTGCGGGAAGCGGCTCGGCGCACCGGCAGGTCGGCGGAGACCATCCGCCGCTGGATCTGGTCCGGTCGGCTGCCCGCGACCAAACGCGGGAATACCTACTACGTAGACGTCATGCACCTGGAGGGAGTCGCGGTCGAGATGGGAACCAGCTCCATCGGCCCGGTGCCCCTGGACGACCTCGGGGCGTGGCTGGCTGAGGTCGATCACTGGAAGTCCGGGCGGGTCGGGACGGCCGTCCGCCAGACCGCCAGCGACCTGGTGATCGAGGATCGCCGTGCCCGTCGTTGACGCGTCCGTGGTCGTCGATCTCATCGCACCCGACGTAGGCCCGGATTCGCCTGCCCGTGCCCTGTTCGCCGGCTGGGCCCGGTCCGGCGCCGAACTGCTGGCTCCCGGACTGCTCTGGCTGGAGACCGCGAACGCGCTGCTGACGGGCATCCGACGCGGCCGGTGGAGCGGCGCCGACGCCGACAGCGCGGCCGTCCTGCTCCGCCGCCTCCCGGTGCGGCGCGTGGCCGAGGACCACGCGCAGGCGTTCGAACTGGCCCGCCGGTACGAGAACTGGCCCGTCGACGACATGGTCTACGTCGCGATCGCGGAGCGAGCGGGCACCGAATTCGTCACCGCTGACGCCAGGCTCCGAGCCCGTCTCGCGCATCTGGGCTGGGTGAAACTCCCCGCCGAGGCCACCGTCGGCGGGTGACCCCCGGCCACCACGCAGTATCCAGGAAGCCCCGGATTCGGGGATCGCACTTTGCATACAGTCGTCGATAAACTGCACATGCTGAAAGGGAGCATAGTTAGGCCGAAATTTCGTAGGGGGAGACGATGACGGTGGCGATGATCCGTCCGTTGCAGCGGCCGGTGCCGCTGCGCCAGTCGGTGTACGACGCGCTGATCGACCTGATCGTCGGCGGGGAGCTGCCGCCGGGCCAGCACATGGTCGAGACCGACCTGGCCCGGCAGCTCGGCGTCAGCAGGCAGCCGATCCGCGAGGCACTGCACCGCATGGAGGCCGAGGGATGGGTGGACCTGCGGCCCAGCCAGGGCGCCTTCGTGCACGTCCCTACCGACTCCGAGGTCGACGAGCTGCTCGACGTCCGCGCCCTGCTCGAGGCCGAGACGGCCAGGCTCGCCGCGGCCGGCCGCGGCGCGCAGGCCCCGCAGGCCCCGCAGGCCCGCCAGGCTCAGCTGGCCCGGCTGCGGGAGATCTGCGCCGAGGGCCAGGCGGCCGCGGAAGCCGACGACTTCGCGAGCGCGGTGGCGGCCAATAACGCCTTCCACGCCGAGATCGCGGTCATGGGGGGCAACGCCGTGCTGGCCGAGCTGGCCGACATCGTCGGCCGCCGGGTGCAGTGGTATTACCGGATGGTGGCCCCAGCGCGCGGGCACGGGTCCTGGGCCGAGCACGCGGAGATGATCGACGTCATCGAAGCGGGCGACCCGGAGCGGGCCCAGGCCATGGCCCGCAAGCACACCGAGCGGACCCGGCAGGCCTACCACCGGCCCAGGCCGGCCAGCTAGGGGAGCCTGACCACGCTCACCGGGTCCGCGGCGTACGGATCGCTGGCGTTGTCGATCAGCTCGATCTCGCCCCGGTCGGACATGAGGTGGTACGACCCGTCGGCCCGGTACTCGCGGATGATCGTGCGCGTCCCGTCGGCGTGCGTGTAGCGCTCCTCGGTGTACGCGTCGGTGGCGTCCTTCTCCGCGTCGACCGCCGCCTCGTCCCGCCAGACGAACCGGTACGGCGCGAGCGGCAGCCTCAGCTCGTACACGGCTCCTCCAGCCCGAGCGCACGCAGCAGGTCATCCTGGGCCGGTCCCGGCTCGGCCGCCGCGACCAGCTCGTCCAGGCCCCAGCCGGCCTCGTCGAGCAGGCCGGCGGCCTGCTCGAACAGCGGGACCCGCTGCGAAACAGGTACGGCCCGTACCACGAGGTGCCGAACGACCTGGATCACCGCCTCCCGCAGCAGGGCCCGCCGCTCCCCGGCCGGACGGGACACCCCTGGTGTCAAGGGGATGATCCGGCCGTGCGGCGGCGGCCCGGGTGCGCTATTCATCCAGTTCCCGGCGCAGCCGCTCGATCTCGCCCGGCCGGGCCAGGTCGATCACCTCCGCGAGGGCGAACCGGCGGCCGCCGTCCGAGCCGTCGGCGAGCCGGACCCGCTCCGCCTCGGCGTGCACCTCGAACCGGGGGCTAGCCGCGTGCGGCCCGACGGCGAGCACGTACCTGAGCACGGCCTGCCGGTCCGGCAGGTACCGCTGCTGGCGCCCGCCGTCGAACAGCACCTGCCACATCGCTCACGCGCCGAAACCGCGGTTCACGGGCATCGAGTACTCCTCGTCGTGCAGGCGCTGGTGGCGGGCTGGATCTTCCAGGTCGCGCAGCGCCTGCGGCACGTCCATGCCGATGAGTTCCCAGTTGCGGTTGGCGCCCGCCTGCACCCTCGCCACGTGCTCGGGCAGCATGTGCCCGAACCGGCCCTGCATGGCCAGGTAGTCGGTCACCGGCCGCTGGACGGGCGGGTGGAAGTAGCGGTAGGTCCGCTCCTGCGGGTCGTACTCCCAGACCGGCCAGAGCCCGGACTCGACGACCCGCCGGCCCAGCTCGACCGTCATCGAGGTCTGGTAGACCCAGCCCTTCTGGCACGGCGTGTAGCAGTGCAGGAAGGCGGCGCCCACGTGGTTGAGGCCCTTGCGGGTCTTGTTGATCAGGTCGACGGGGTAGCCGACCGTCGTGGTGGCCACGTAGCAGTGCGGGTGCCCCTCGGCCATCATCTTGGCCAGGTTCTTCGGTGGCAGCTTCTTGCCCTCGGGGATCGCCTTGCCGTACGGCGTAAACGTGGTCATGCCCGCGTACGGCGTGGTCGGCGAGGTCTGGATGCCGGTGTTGGCGTAGCACTCGTTGTCGTAGCAGACGAACAGCGCGTCGTGGTTGCGGTACAGCGCGCCGGAGATCGACCCGATGCCGATGTCGGCGGCCGACCCGTCGCCCGCCATCACCAGGATGTTCGGGTACGGGCCCGGGTACCGGCCCTTCCTGATCATCGCCTCGTAGCCGGCCGCCATGCCGGAGGTGAACGAGCCGCCGCTGGCGATCGGGGTGTGCGCCCACGGCACCGTGTACGGCGTGCACAGGTAGGTGGAGTTGGCCACGTACATGCACCCGGTGGGTCCGGCTACCACGGTGTCCTGGCCGGCCGCCTTGAGCACCCACCGGTACTGGATGGCCGGCCCGCAGCCCGCGCAGGTCCGGTGCCCGGCCGCGTACGGGTCCTCCTCCGGCAGGTCGGGCAGGTAATAAAGGTCGCGTCCGTCGCCCTCGTCGAGCAGCGGAAGCGTCTGACGGACTACTTCGTGCGTCACCTCGAAACCCCCTAGTCCTCGAAGCCGACCCAGTGGGCGGCCTTCTCCACCCGGCCGCGCTCGATGGCCTGGCCGAGCTTGCCGGCCATCCAGTCGAATTCGGCCATCGGCACGGTCTCGCCGCCCAGGCCGGCCATGAACGACGTCACCAGCGGACGCGGGCCGTCCAGGTGGTACAGCGCCGTGGTCACGTCCAGCGAGAGGATGCCGCCGTAGCTGGCGCCGCCCAGGCCGAGGTTGGTCTCCACCACCCCGACCGCCTTGACCCCGGCCAGCGCCTCGCGCAGGTCGTCGCCGGGGAACGGCCGGACCCACAGCAGCCGGGCCATGCCGATCTTGATCCCCTGCGCGCGCATCCGGTTGACCGCGGCCCGGCAGGTGACCGCGTGCCCGCCCGAGATCACGATGGCGATGTCCGCGTCCTCGAGCCGGTACGACTCGACGAAGTGCGGGTACTGGCGGCCGAAGACCCGGGCGAACTCGTCGGTCTTCTCCCGGATCACCGGTATCGCGTCTTCCATCGCCCGGGCCCGCTCCAGCTGCAGCGGCGGCCCCTGCTCGGGGTGGATCTGCGGCCCGTGCGAGACCGGGCGCCGCGGGTCCAGCGGGAACGGCAGCTGGTACGGGGGCAGGAACTCGTCGACCTGCGCGGCCGCGGGCATCTCCACCTCGCCCGCGATGTGCGACACGAAGTAGCCGTCCTGCACCACCATCTGCGGCAGCAGCACCCGCGGGTCCTCGCCGATCGCGTACGCGAGCAGCGACTTGTCGAAGACCTCCTGCGGGGTCGCGGCCCAGCCCATCAGCCAGCCCATGTCCCTGGTGCACAGGGCGTCGGTGTGCTCCGAGCCGAAGTCGCCGGGCGGGTCCAGGGTCCGGTCGGCGATCGCCATCTGGATCGGGATCCGCGCCCCCGAGATGATCGAGTACATCTCGTAGCCGTAGGTGACGCCGACCCCGGACGAGCCGGTATAGGCGCGGGCGCCGCAGGAACCCGCGCCGAACGCGGCGGAGAACTGCGAGTGCTCCCCGTCGGCGTGCAGGTACTCGGCGTCCAGGATCCCGTCCGCGACGAACTGCGCCAGGTTCATCATGATCGCCGTGTACGGCCGGATCGGGTAGGCGGTGATCACGTCCACGTTGGCGTACAGCGCCGCGTAGGCGGCCGCCGCGCACCCGTTCTGCCGCACCCGGGTGCCCGCCAGGCCGCGCAGGAACGTCTCTCCGTCCGGCGTCCGGATAGCCCGCTGCAGCCGCGGCGGCATCGCGGCTGCAGGCACGCTGGTCATGGCGTATCACCCGGCCCGTTCGGATCAATTGATCGTGATTTGTCGTACTCGGCGATCGCGTCCTCGATGAGCCGGCGGGTGAACGGGGCCTGCTCGGCGTGCGCGCCCTCGTACGGCGCGAACGCGGTTTCCATCCGGACCACGTCACCCGGCTCGTCGAAGTCGAGCTCCGGCACCCGCTCCAGGGCGCCGGTGGGGCACTCCTGCACGCAGACCAGGCAGCCCTTGCAGTAGTGGGTGCGGATCGAGTAGTGCCCGTTCTGCCTAGTGTCCCGCATCACGCTGACGTCCGGGCACACGATGTAGCAGTTGTCGCAGCCGTTGCAGACGCCGCAGGACATGCAGCGGTCCGCCTCGGCGAGCGCCTGGTCCCGGCTGTAGGCCAGGGTGACCTCGGTGACCTGGCTGGCCCGGCGCTCCCCGGCCGGGGCCAGCGGGGCCTCGGTGCGCGGCGCGTGCCGGAAGTAGGCGGTGTTCAGCTTCTCGTACGGCATGACCTCGACCGGGTCCTCGGGGCGCAGCGGCTCGGCGCTGAGCACCCGGTCGATGTCCCGGGCCGCGCGCTTGCCGTCGCCCAGCGCGTCCACCACCATGGACGGCCCGCGCCTCACGTCGCCGCCCGCGAACACCGCGGCGTCGGCGTCCGGCACCCGGCCGAACTCGTCGGCCTTGACCAGCCCGTCCTCGGTGTAGTGCGCGGGGAGCCAGTCGAGCACCTGCACCTGCCCGATCGCGACCAGGATCGTGTCGCACGGCACCTCGAACTCGGTGCCCGCGGTGATCTGCGGCCGGACGGCGCCGTTCTCGTCCCTGGTCAGGCGGGCGCCGGCCAGCACGGCGCCGCGAACGTTGCCGTCCTCGCCGGCCAGCACGCTGACCAGGGCGGTCCGCGGCCGGACGCGCACGCCCTCGTCCCGGGCCTGGGCCAGATCCTCGGGCTGGACGAGCAGCTCGTCCTCGGCCTCCAGGGAGACGATCGTGGCGTTACCGCCGCCCAGCCTGATCGCGGAGCGGGCGGCGTCGGAGGCGGTGTTGCCCCCGCCGATCACCAGGACGCTGGCGCCGACCGTGACCGGGCGGCCCAGGCCGGTCTCGCGCAGGAACTCCATCGCGCCGATCACCCCCCGGGCCTGCGCGCCTGCCGCGCCGAGCCGCCGGCCGACATCCTGGCCGAGGGCCAGGAACACCGCGTCATAGGTGGTCCGGAGATAGTCGAGCGTCACCCCGCCGGGGTCGTCGCCCACCCGGACGCCGCAGCGGATCTCGATGCCGCCCAGGTCCAGCAGCTTGGCGATCTCCGCGTCCAGGATCTCCCCGGGCAGGTGCCAGGCCGGGATTCCGGCTCGCAGCATGCCGCCCGGCTGGTCCAGCGCCTCGAAGATGACGCTGGCGTAGCCCTGGCGGCGCAGGTGGTAAGCGCAGCCCAGGCCGCCGGGACCCGAGCCCACGATCGCCACCGTCTTGCCGTTCAGCGGCGGCAGGCCCGGCTTGACCGGGTTGTCCGCGAGCTTCAGGCCGAAGTCGCCGAGAAACCGCTCCACCCCGCGGATGCCGATCGGCTCGTCGTGGGCGGCCCGGTTGCAGGCCGTCTCGCAGGGGTGGTAGCAGACCCGGCCGGTGACCGCGGGCATCGGGTTGTCCTCGAGAATCGTGAGGTAACCGTCCAGGTAGCGATCGTGCTTGACGTGATCCAGGTACTTCTGGATCTGCTCGCCGGTCGGGCAGGCGTGGTTGCACGGCGGTGTCTTGTCCCGGTACACCGGCCGGTAGAACCGGAAGTTGCCGGTCGGGAACAGCCGCTGGCCTTCCTTCTCGGTGGGCGGCGGCGTGACGCCCGCGATCGGCAGCCTGAGGTGTTCGGGTACGTGGGTGCCGCGAACGGACATGAGATCCTCCCCAGGAACTAGCAGGTTCAGGCGGCGGCGTACTGGATGACCGCGTGCTGCCCGGCGCCGCGGAGCATGGCGTCGCGGTCGGCGACCTCCCCGGCCACCGCCTCGACCGGCAGCACCCCGGTCGCCGCCACCAGCGCGCCGATCAGCGGCGCGGCGATGCCCCGGCCGACGGCCAGCCGCTCCACCGCGCCTTCGGTGGACATCCGGTCGAAGGCCAGCTCGGACGGGTCGCGGACGAACATCCACGGGCTGCTGCCGCGCTGCTCGGCCAGCCCGGTTGCGTCGACCACGACGAGCTTGTCCAGCTTGGCCAGCATCGGCTCGGGCAGGAACTTGAGCAGGTAGCCGGGGTCCCGGGCGGAGTTGACGACCAGCACGCCCTGGGCCGGGCGCGTGCGGTGGAAGAAGTTGACCGCCTTGATGATCGTTTCCTCGACCAGTACCACCCAGTCGGGATTCGGGTTCTCGTAGACGAACCGGTCCAGGATCGGCTCGTCGGCGAACCGCGCGTAGCGGCGCACCAGGCAGTTGGTGCGATCCGGGTCGTCCACGTAGTCGCTCACGTTCTCGGCGTGGTAGCCGAGCTTGCGGGCGGCGGTGGCGATACAGGTGGAGACGTCGCGCGCCTCCTTGTCCATGATGATCCCGCGGGACCAGACAGTGAGCTCATGCTGCACGGCGCGCTCGCAAATAACTTTGTATACCGTCGACAGGGTACCGCCATCGTACGCCGGCGCTACCCGACGTCAAGGCGGCGGGATGCCCGGTTTCCGCCCCCGTGCCTAGATATCACTTAGTGTCACATAGCGGTTACCCTGGGCAAACGAGCGGCGGCACGACTTGCCGTAAACCGTGGAATACCCCGTGCCGGGGGCGGCCGCGCAGTAGCGTGTGTCTTCGTATCGCGGCTCGCGGCCTCGCAAATTATCCAAGTAGGTAGCAGAGTGTCTCGTTTGTCGCGATGATGCTAGAGATCATTGACCTGCTGTACGGACAGAACAACAGGGGAGTGACCCGGTATATGAGGAGCGGTTCGCCCGCTAACGATGGCAGTGACTGGTCATCGGCGCAGCATCCCCATTCCGATGAGACCCTGGGCAGCCGGGGCCGCTACGGATCGGGGGCGAGAAGCGAACCGCAGGACGCCCTGGGGTCGGGACGGCGCGAGGCGCCGTTCGGGCCCGAGATCTCCTGGCCCTACGGCTTCCGGAAGCTAGACCCGGAGTCGCGTGACGTGCTCGAGTCGGCCTACGGCACGGGCCCGGCGTACCAGCAGCCGGCCATGGACGACTTCGGCTACGGCGACCCGGGATACTCCGACCCGTCCTACGAGGGCCCGAAGGCCCCGTACGGCAACTCCGTGTTCCCTGCCGGCAACCACGGGGCCGGCCACCACGGGAACGGCGGAGCGCCGCGGGACTTCGGCGGAGCCGGCTACCGGCCGCCGGGCCGGCCCGGCGGCGTGCCCGGGTACCAGGTACCGGAGGTCCGCGACCCCGCTCCCCCCGCCTACCAGGCACCCGGCTATCCGGGTTCGGGCTATCAGCCGCAGTCGTTCTCGCCGCCGCCCGGCAGCGGCCAGGACATCTGGCCGGTTACCGGCGCCCAGGAGGCCCTGCCTGACACCGGCCCGCAGCCGGAGCTGCGCGGTGGCTCCCCCCGGAGTAGCAGCACCGCGTATCCGGAGGAATGGTACGGGAGTCCGCGCCTGGACAACCGGGCCCTAGACGACAGGCCCCCGGGCGACGTGCGCCCGTCGCGATCGGCGGACCCGCGGCTGGTCGGCATGACCTACGGCGAGCTGCGTTACGACGAGCCGGCGCCGGGTGAGTCCGGCTACGTCGAGCCGCTCGACGACGAATCCTGGTATCAGGAGCTGCGGCGCAGCGCCCCCGCCTACCCCCAGACGCCCGGCGGCCCGCAGGGCCCCGGCAGCGGCCCCCAGCGCCGGGCGGAGCCCTCAGGTCCAGGTCCCGCGTTCGGCCAGCAGTCCGGCTATGCGCCGGCCCCGGACCGGGCTCCCGGTTACGGCCAGCCCCGCCGGGACGGATCGGCCCCGCAGGGCCCGCAGAGCCCGCAGGGCCCGCAGATGAGCGCCGGGCGCCCCCAGCCGGGTCCGGCGGGTCCGGCGGGTCCGGTGGCTCCGGGCGCCGGCTTCCTCAGCGCGCCGGTCGGCCTGCTCACCCCGCCCAACGGCACCCGGGTCGACTCCCTGCGGGACCCCGCCGCCCGGCCGGCCGCGCCCGCGGCCGGCCCGCGCAGCGGGACATCGGCGCCGACCCAGGTCATAACCGCCCCTGATGCCCCCAAGGCCCCGAAGACCCCGCAGGCCCCGAGTCCGAAAACGCCGGGCGCGAGCCGCCCGGGCACCGGGACGGTGCGCCCGGGTCACGGCCTGGACGGCCCGGAGATCACCTCCTCCTGGCCGGCCCAGCCCGCGGCCGACGACCACCTCGACACCTACCAGGACTTCTGGCGGGACGACGCGGACGAGGAATACACCGGCCTGTTCGGCGACCGGGAAGCCGAGTTCGAGCGCGCGGACGCCAAACTGGCCGCGGCCAAGCGCCGGATCGGCCGCCGCCGCAGCGGCAGCAACGATCACCGCCTCTGGCTGGGCCTGGGCGGCGTGATCGTGGTGGCCGCGGCCGCGATCGTCGGCGTCATCAAGTTCGAGTTCCCGTCGCACAGCGGTCCCGCGCACACCATGACCACCCCGGCCAAGATCGGCACCTTCGCGCGCACCGTGGACCTGGAGCACCAGGCCGACGTGGCCGCGCTGAAGCAGAAGGTCATCAGCATGAGCTCGGGCCAGGCCAGCAACGTGGTGTCAGCGGTCTACGAGTCGGGCAAGGCGTCGGCCGGCAACACCGCGCAGATCATCATGTTCATCGGCGGGCACCTGGCGAACGCCGACCCGGCCGCCTCGATCACCAGCTTCACCCAGCAGTTCCGCGGGGCCACCGTGGTCACCGCGGGCGCGCTCGGCGGCAAGGCGGCGTGTGTCCAGGACGGGACCGGGTCGAACAGCGTGGCCATGTGCGCCTTTTTCGACAACGACAGCTTCGGCGAGGTCGTCTCGCCGACGATGAACGCCACCGCCCTGGCCAGCGCGATGCAGCAGATCCGCCCGTCGGTGGAGCAGGTGAGCGGCAAGTAAGGAGCCCGCCCGCCCGGTGGCAGCCGCTCTGGAGGCGGCCACGGCGGCGTAGCCGTAGTCGCGCATCTGTCGCTCGTACTCGCCGACGGCCGCGATCAGGTCGCCGCCGTTCCTGGCCGTTCCGCTCCCGGCCCGGACGGTTCCGCTCCCGGCCGGGCCCGTTCGGCCGCCGTTTCCCGCGGTTCCGGTCAGCGTGCGGCAGAGCAGCGCCGCGTCCTGCAGCGCCGTATTGGCCCCCGAACCGCGCGCCGGGCTCATCGCGTGGATGACGTCGCCGAGCACGGTGACCCGGCTGGGCGGCCACGGCGGCACCGGCGGCGAGGTGCGGATCCTGACCAGGAACGTCTCGTCCACGGCGGCTCGCGCGTGCAGCGCGCGCAGGTCCGGGTGCCAGCTCCTGATCAGCCGCGCGGTCAGCGCGTGCAACTCGGCCGGCGACATGGCGGTCAGCCGATCGTCCGGCACCCCGAACCTCCTGCCGTCCCCCGCCACCGCCCACATCAGGTAGTCTCCGGCGGGAGATAGCCACGGCGCGGCCTGCTCGGGCCGCTGCCGGAAGCGGACCACCCCGGTCGCCATGCCGACCTGGCCGCCGATCACCGCGGTGAAGCCGTCCCGCAGCGCCGACGGCAGCCGGTCCGCCTCGGCGGGCCCGAGCGGGATCGTGCCGTAGACGCAGCGCGTGCCGGTATCGGCCGGCGCGGCGGCGGGCAGGTACTGGCGGCGCACCGCCGAGCCGACGCCGTCCGCGCCGACCAGCAGGTCCGCCTCGGCCTGGCGTCCGTCGGCGAAATGCAGCCGCACGCGGTCCCGGCCGTCCCCGTGGTCGGCCAGCTGGCCGCTGGTCAGCTCGTAGCCGGTCAGCTCGCAGTCGAAGACGAGCCTGCCGTCCAGCCCGGCGGCCAGCACCTCGCGCAGCGTCTGGCGGTTGACCGACGTGGACAGCGTGGCGGGCGCGTACGGGTCGGCGGATCCGGTCCGGTGCTGCTCGTTCAGCACCCGCAGTCGCTCGCTCGCCACCGTGAGCCGCGTGCTCGCCTCGGAGCAGGTGGCCTGGAACACGGCGAGGGATCCGGGTGGCAGGCACTGCTCCAGGGCCAGCCCGGCGCGCGCGTCCACGTGCAGCCGGTAGCCCTGCCGCCGGCCGGCCAGCTGCGCGTCCCGCTCGTAGACCGTGACGTCGACGCCGGCCTTCAGCAGGCCCTGGGCCAGGCAGAGACCGCCGAGGCCGCCGCCGGCCACAGCCACCCGCAGCCCGCTCACCGCCCCGGCCCGCCCGCCGGCTCTCCGGGTGCCGGCTGGCCGGGTGGCGGCTGGCCGGGTGGCGGCTGGCCGGCCAGCGCCCGGGTGATCGCCTGCCGGATCCACCAGGTGGCGTACGCGGAGAACCGGTAGCCCTTGGTGTAGTCGAACTTCTCCACCGCCCGGATCAGGCCCAGGTTGCCCTCCTGGATCAGGTCGAGGAACGGCACGCCGCGGCCGGTGTACCGCTTGGCCAGGGACACCACCAGCCGCAGGTTGGCCTCCAGCAGATGGTTCTTGGCCCGGGTGCCGACCTCGGCGACCCATTCCAGGTCGATGCGCTCGCCCGGGGTCAGGCGGTCGCCGTCCTCGGCCAGCTTGCGCTCGGCGGCCAGGCCCGCCTCGATCCGCTGGGCTAGTTCGGTCTCCTGATCGATGGTGAGCCCAGGTATCTTGCCGATCTGCTTCAGGTAGTCCCGGACCGGATCGGCCCCGGCCGTCCCTTCCGCGTGCTCGCCGAGCCAGGCCTGAAAGTGAGCCCGCCCGGGCCCGGCGTCGTACCCGGCGGCGTGCTGCTCCGCGAGGTACTCGCCCAGTTCCTCCGCGCTGTCCGCCGCGGCGGGCTGGTACCGGGCCTGGACGTCGGGCTGCCTGCGGCGGAACGCCTCCTTGCGCCGGAAATCGCTGATGTCCTTGTTCGCCAGCGTGCCGAGCAGCCAGGCCCGTTGCCGGCCCTCGGCATGCCCGCGCAGCGTCGCCCAGGCCCGCGCCGCCGCCTCGAAGGTGTCCTGCACCAGGTCCGCGGCCAGCTCGCGGTCACCGCGGGTCCGCACGCACGCGTGGCCGAACAGCCATCGGTCGTGCGCCGCGAAGAAGGCACTCAGCTCGGCCACGTGACGCTGCGGGATCCTGGGCTCACCGCTATCGTCCATGCCGCACCTCCGCCGGCCGGGCCGGCCGGACCAGGCCCGAGTTCACCGAGCGCATCATGACTATGTAGTCGCGTACCGGCGGCAAAACCTTTAGTCCCTTTAGTTCCCTACCCCGGCCCGGGCGGGTTAGCCGCCCTGCTTGCGCGACCGGAACCGCCTGCGCAGGGATAGCCGGGTCACCGTGAGCATGACGGCAACCGCCAGCGCGATCAGCCCCGCGACCTGGCCGGTGAGCCCCGGCTGGATGAAGGCGATGGCCGAGGAATCGGGGGCGGGCCTGCGCTGGCTGCCTGGTGCCGGGCTCCCCGGCGAAGGACTGGGCGTGGCCGACGGGTTGATCGCGGGGAACAGGCCGGCGGCGTTGCCGGCCCCGATGAGCTGGCTGGAGACGCCGTTGAGGTTCGGGATCGGGCCGAGCAGCAGCGCCCCCCCGGGCGAGACGCCGGCCGACGACGAACCCGCCGACGACTGGGCCGGGGAGGCCGAGGCGGCGATGACGGCGACCGTTTCGGCGGCCGACAGCGGCGTCCATTTCTCCGTGGTGGCGATGCTGGCCGTAGCGGTCAGCTTCACCGAGGTGACCGAGGTGGCGCCGGCCGCGACCGGGATCTGCGCCTTGAGCGAGACCGGCTGCTTGTCCGACACGGCGCTGACCGCGCAGCTGGCGGTCCCCGCGCCCTTGGCGCAGCCGCTGGTGAACGTGGGCTTCTGACCCGACGGCTGGGCAGTGAGAGCCACCGTCACGTTGGCCGCCGAACCGTTGTTCTCGGTCGAGACCCGCACGACGTAGGCCGCCTGCTGGCCGCGGCTGATGCTGGCCTGCGAGCGCTGGACACTCACGCAGAGTTCGGGCTGGTCCGCCGGGCTGGCCGGGCTCGAGCTCGCGCTGCTGGCCGGGCTCGCCGCGATGAATGCGTCGAGGGAGGCGGAGATGGTGGCCGCCGCTGAGCTCTGCGACGACGACGCAGACGCCGAACCCGTCTGGGACGGCGAGCCCGTGGCCGACGTGGATGCCGACGCCGACGCCGATGATGGCGAACCCGGGCTCGGGGTCGGGGTCGCGCTCGTTGGCGGGGGTGACTCCGGCGTCTTGCTCGACGTGCTGCCCGACGCCGGGGCGGTCGCAGAGGCGGAAGCCGACGTGGACGAGCCGGAAGGCGACGGTGACGGTGACGGCGCCGGGCTGGAGCTCGATGGGTGTGGCGTCGGCGTGCTCGCGGTCGGCAGGACCTCGCACTTAGTGTCAGTGTTCGCGCCGGCGGACGTGCTCGTGCTGGCAGTGGCGCTCGCGCGGGCGGACGTGCTCGCGCTCAGTGAGGCCGCGCTGGCCTTCACCGTGCCCGCCCGTGCGGCGCCCGGCCAGCCCGCGAGCACGCCGAGGGCCAGGAAGCCCCCGGCTAGCAGGCTCAGTACCGCGGCTCGTACGTGCACCAGACGCATGAATATCGCCCTGTCTACGCTGCTCATCGAGGTTACTGTGTGCTCTTTGTGGGATTCGGAGGCGACTGGGTGACGGATGGGTATGACTAGTCTTATCCGGTGCCGGGCGAGTTATGCGTGTGCCCCGCAATCCGGTCACAGCTGGGCCGCCCTGGCGATCCGGCGGCCCGGCCATGTGATGTGACGATCCTCGCCCCCCGATCGGTTCCCCTCATCGGCGCGTAATCTGCCCACCCAGGTGATTTCATGCCGATCCCGGACACGACGATACGCGATGATCGCGACCGTCCCCGCGCCGCGATACCCGCTCGCCCCGTCCCGCGCCTTGAGAAACATGGTCCAGCTCAGACTCCGGCCGCGATGCTGTGCCGAGTCTTCTGGTCACTTTCGTCTCAGCGGACGCTCCTGGGAGCGTGGTCGGCCCGTGAGTGAGGCCGGGATATCGAACACTACGGTCGAAACATCATCCGGAGCAGCAGCCTTCGCAGACGCAGGCGGCTCCGCAGCTGCAGTGGCTCCCGCAGCTGCAGTCGCCCTCGTAGCCACAGTCGCCTCCTCCGGAGCCGCGCCAAGCGACCATGGAACGGCGGGGTCCCACGGAGGCCTGCTCCCGGCCGCGGGCCTGGCCGCGGGCTCGGCGCCCGGCGCAGCCTCCGGCGCACGCGCAGCCTCCGGCGCACGCGCAGCCGCATGAGTAGCCGCATGCGCAGCCTCCCGCGCACGCCCGCGCGCACTCCCGCGCGCAGGCGCGGGCGCCGGAACCGGGTCGGCAACATAGTCAGCCGGCCTGGTCTCGTCGTACCCGTCCTGCAGGCCGAACCCCTTGAACACCACGCTCAGCACGGCCGCCACGGCCAGGTTCAGAAGAAGCGCGGTGATCGCGATGTAGGTGGTGTGTCCGAACACGGGCGCGGCGGACGCGCCGAAGTGCGCCTGGCCCCCGCCGGAGGTGCGATAAGACTGGACCGTTCCGTAGGCCATCCCCGCCAGCCAGCCGATGATCAGCGCGGCGCGGTGGAACCAGCGGGTGAACAGGCCGATCACGACGGACGGGAACGTCTGCAGGATCCAGATGCCGCCGAGTAGCTGCAGGTTGATCGAGAACGTCTTGTTCAGCTCGAGCGCGAAGCCCAGCGCGCCGACCTTCATCAGCAGCGAGGCCAGCCGCGCCACCCGGGTCTCCTCGGCCGCGCTGGCGTAGGGCCGGAAGAGCTCCTTGTAGATGGTCCGGGTGAACAGGTTCGCCGCGGCGATGGACATGATCGCCGCCGGGACCAGCGCGCCGATGATGATGGCCGCGTCGGCGACGCCCGCGAACCAGCTCGGGAACATGGTGGAGAACAGCAGCGGCACGGACAGCTGGGCGTTGCCATGCCCGGCCACGACGCCGGCGTTTACCGCCGGCACCGCCCGCGCCATGTAGCCGAACAGCGCGATCAGCCCGAGTACCAGCGTGTAGGCGGGCAGCATGGCTGCGTTGCGCCGGATCACGTCGCGCCGCTTGGCCGCGAACAGCCCGGTGGCCGCGTGCGGGTAGACGAACAGGGCCAGCGCGGAGCCGAGCGCCAAGGTGGCGTAGGCCCACTGGCCGGCCGGCAGCACCACGAGGTTTCCGTACGGCTTGCCGGTCGTCGGGTTCACCGACTTCAGGTGGGCCGAAGAGACCCCGAAGATGTGTCCCCAGCCGCCGATCCGACTCGGGATGTACAGGATCGCGACGATGACCGTCACGTAGATCAGGGTGTCCTTGACGAACGCGATCAGCGCGGGCGCGCGCAGCCCGGCCAGGTAGGTGTAGGCCGAGACGACCGCGAACGCGATGATCAGCGGCAGGTCCCTGATGAAGACGTTGCTCGAGTTGCCGCCGACGCCCAGCACGGTCAGCACCGACTGGATGCCGACGAGCTGCAGCGCGATGTACGGCATCGTGGCCAGGATCCCGGTCGCCGCCACCGCGAGCCCGAGCCCCTGCGATCCGTGCCGCCCCCGGACGAATTCGCCCGGGCTGACGTAGCCGCGTGCGCGGGCGACCGACCACAGCCGCGGCCCGAAGACGAACACGATCGGCCATACCATGATCGTGTACGACAGCGCGTAGAACCCCGCCGCCCCGGCCGCGTAGACCAGGGCGGGCACCGCGATGAAGGTGTACGCGGTGTAGATGTCGCCGCCGAGCAGGAACCAGCTGACGAACGTGCCGAACCCCCGGCCCCCTAGACCCCACTCGTTCAGGTGCATCGGGTCCTCCGCCGGGCGCCACCGGGCCGCGGCGAAGCCGATGCAGGTGACGACCAGGAACGAGACGATCACGATCGTGAAGGCGACGCCGTCTAGGTGGTTCATCGCCGCGCCTCCTCGTGCTCGCGCTCGCGCGCCGGCGCGGCCGGCTCGGTCCGCAGCAGCAGATAAGAGATCCCGCACAGGAACGCGGTCACCGGCACCAGGATGAGCTGGTACCAGTAGAAGAAGGGGAAATCCCCCAGCTTGGGCAGCAGGTGCGCGTAAATGGGAACCCACAGCGCGCCGCCTACCGCGACGGTCAGCATGACCGCGACAGTAATCCGGATAGCCGGGCTCTTGGCCGGGGAAGCATGACGTACCATCGCAGCCTCACAGCAATCTGATTCACGGCAGTCCGGCCCGCTCCGGTCACCGCGCGTGAAAAACCCCACCCTTGAATGCCTCACCATGGTGCCCGACAGCGAGCCACGCCAGTGGGCTTTTCCGGACATTAATGGCCAATAGCCCAGAATTCGATTCGGCCGGCACCCTCTGCCACCGGTCCAGGGTGGCAGACGAGGTCACGGACCGCGACCCGTTAGAATCAAAAACAAGAACAAGGGGCCGAACGGGCCTTCGGAATGCCCATACTGGCCCGGATGTCGGGATTCCGGGGTTTGTCCCGCTTGCGCCCTGTTTCTGGTTCGAAGTGCCCGTTTGCGTGCGCACGGAGACAATAACCGGCGAATTCCCGGCATCCGTGAAACGGGACTGCCCTCAAGCGGGCGGCGTGCTCAAAGCAACTGGACCCTTCCATCGTCCCGCCCGACATCCAGTTTGATTTCCGTATTTCTCCCCCGAGCCGCCGTGGAATTACGGCACTCCCGAGCACGATATTGCGGCGTACTAGCCTAATCACCGGCAGCCCTGTCAGCCATGCCGCGAACCAGCCCGTCAGCCCGAGGGCGAAGAGGATGGCGACGAAAGTCAATGCCAGCAGCTCTCCCCGAGGCAGCCATGTCATCGCCTGCGAGCGGAATGGCGGCGCCGGTACCGTAGCAGAGGCCCGCGGTCAAGGCGGCGGGGACGGCTCCGCTCGTGGGCCCTAGAGCCTCAAGACGCAGTTCTGCGTCCGCGTGGGCAGCCACCGGATCCAGTTCGAAGGGCTTCGGCGACTTGGCGCGCGAGTCCCGGGTTCAGGCCCTTGGCCTCGTATAGTCCGACGAGTTCCTCGAATTCGCCTGCGGGATCCGCCTCAATGCTCGCCTGTTCCGCTTCCAGCAGCGCACGGTCCATCTCCCACTCGGTCCGCACCTCGCTGAAGCGGGCCCCTGCCGCCGCAGATCCGCCGGCCAAGATGACCGCCGTACCGGCGAACAGCATGGTCCTCAATGCCGTTTAGTTCAGCGTGGTCGGCAAGCGTCGGCATGTGAGTTTGTGATCATCGTGATCCCGCTGGGGTTTCACGGAGAGTGGTGGGCAGTGCAGGGCGCCGGACTGTCGCGCCGGGGGGGGCGGCCGGTTCCACGGGTCGGCCGGTGTCACCGGGGTCAGGCGGCGAGGGGCTGGCAGGCGCTGATCTCTGCTGGCCCGGTGCGGGTGGCCAGGCGCGGCCTTCCGGCCGGGAAGCCCGGCCGGGCCTTGGTCTTGCGGTCGCGGTGCCGGTGCCGGTCGACCTGGACGCGGCGGCGGGCCAGCCCGGCCAACAGCCCGGCGGGCGGCGGTGAAGGAGATCTCGCGGGCGGTCACCCAGGCGGCGTGCTCCTGGCGGACCAGGGCGGGGGATGCTGACCGCAGCATCGGCCCGGTGGACGGCCCGGCCCCGGTGATGGCGGACTTGGCTTCCTTCAGGCAGGTTCCCGGCCCGATCCACCGCCAGTGGTAAGCCCGCGCGAGCAGGCGGGCGGGGTAGGCTGCGTGGTCGTGCAGGTCGGTGATCAGGCAGAACAGCTCGGGGGCGTCGCAGCCGGCGACGGTGTACTCGATCACCCGGACGGTCAGCGTGATGCCGTCCCGGACCGGATCAGCACGTGGGTGCCGGTGGCCAGCATGGTCTTGATGCGCGCCACGCCCGGGAAGTTGCGATCGATGACCCACAGCCGCCAGGGCGTGAACAGATACTGGTAGCCCTTCAGGGCCTTATCCAGCAGCACCTGCTCGGCCTCGCCCTTGTCCCGGCTGGCGCCGGCGCCGGCAGGGCCGGTCACCACGCCGAAGGTGGCGCGGGTGGACGCGGCGGAGATCCGCAGCTCGCGCAGCTGCGGGAACGGGGACGAATCATCGGCGGTGCCCGCCGGCCCGAACGCCTCCCGGCTGGCCGGGACATCCGGCACCCGGATCAGCGACCTATCGATCGAGCCGATCTCCAGGTCGCCCACGGTGATCGCGCGGTAGTCGTGTTCGCGGTGCTCGCCGTCGATCCCGGCCAGGGCCAGATCCTGCAGCCGCTCCAGCGGTGCCGGGCCGAGCGCCTCCCGCCAGGTGCAGGCCACCGCCGCGGCCGGCACTCGGTACGGCCGCTGCCAGGGCACCAGGGCCAGGTCGCCCAGCAGAGTCTCGATGACCTCCGCGTAGTCGGCGTCCGGGACCAGCGTCATCAACAGGGTGAACCGGATCACCAGCGCCGGGGTCATCGCCCGCCGGGCCGCGCCCTTCACCCTGCCGTCCAGCACGGCAGACCGGGTGCCCGGCGGCCTGGACCCGCCCGTCGCGGCGCACCACCGCGCGCGCGACCGCCACCGGCTTCAGCCAGACCACCAGGTCTCCGGACCGATCCGGCCAGCCCCGGCGGCCGTGACCGCCGTCCGGCCGTCCGTGCCCAGCCCGCGCCGGCACGGGGAGGCGAGGTCCGCGGCCCGGACCGCGACCATCCCCGCCAGGCCGGGCAGGCCCAGCGCGGCATCTTCCGCACCAGAAGACGTGGCATCCGGTGGCATGACAGGTAGAAGGGCCTCAGGGCTCCCGGGCGGATAAGGTTGCCGGGCACTTCCTCTTCACCGGGAGCCTCCCGCAGCCGCCGCCGCCAGCGCAGGCGTTCCGCGCTCCACGACTGACATCAGGCACCCGCTCGCGGCCGAGGTGGCCACGGCGTCCCGGTTAACCCGCAACCGGCCGCCACGCTCAGACTGCACCTCGTACGAGCCGAAGCAGGACGCCGGCACCACGCGCCCGGGCGGGCCCGCTGGTACCCGCCCCCACGGCGAGATCCCGCCTGGCCAGGACGGCCTCGACCGGACCCGCCAGGACGGCCCGCATAGTGATCCCGGGTTGCCGTATCAGGTCAGATTGTCCAGTTGATCGGGTAGTTGACGATCGGGATGAACATCACGCCGAGCGCCTCCATCTCCCCGCGCGCGACGACGGCCATCTCCTTCAGCCGGCCCATCTGCGCCGCATGCTCATCGGAGTCCCAGACGCTGACGTTCACGATCGAGCCCTCCGGGGAGACGCCCGCGTACCAGTGAATGAGCCCCGGCAGCCGCTTGATGGCCGGGATCAGGTACTCCGAGACCTTCTTGTTCACGGCGTCGACCTCGGCGAACCGGCTCGGGTCGAAGCTACCGCGCGCGACGCGGACAACGGCGGTCGCCGGCAACGACTCGGTCATGGTGATCCTTTCCCGTGATGAATTACATTACGGTATACCATCGGAATATAATGAGCAATCCGCGGACGAAGGCCGGACGGCCGAGGAACCCGGCGCTGGACCGGGCGATCCTGTCGGCCGCTGCCCGCCAGCTCGGCGAGCTCGGCTACGCCCGCATGTCGCTGGAATCGGTGGCGGCAGCCGCAGGCACCACCGCGCCCAGCCTCCGGCGCCGGTACCGGAACAAGGCGGAGCTGGCCGCCGCAGTGATCGGCTCGCTACGGGTCGAGGACCCGCCCGCCGGCGCCCCGACCCCGCGCGCCCACGCCCTGGCGATCTTGGAGAACTTCCACAGCAACCTGCGGGCCATCCCCGCGCTGGCCATCCTCGGCTCACTGCTCGCCGAAGAGGAACGCCACCCCGAACTGCTCCGCCTCTTCAAGACCCGCATCGTCGAGCCGCGACGGGCGCTGCTCCGGCAAGCGCTGGCGGCCGGCGACCTCCCGGACTCCGCCGACCTCGACGCGCTCACCAGCATGCTCATCGGCTCCTTCTACGGCCGCTACGTCACCATCGCCGGCATCCCCGACGACTGGCCGAACCGCGTGCTAAGCGCCATATGGCCACACGACATCAGCCCCGTGTCACCGCACCATGATCACAACCCGTGACCGAGATGGGCAGGCCCGGAACCAGAACCACCCGAAGAACGCCAGAGAGCCATCACGCACTTCTAAACGGCATTGGCATGGTCCTGGTCGACGCGCACGCGCTGGTAAAGCCCTCCGTGATGCCGGCCGCCGATGTAATGCCGTCGTTGACGTCAAGAATCGATGCCCGAGCGTGACCGCGGAGGACTTCAAGATTGACCCTGTTGATGCTGCCCGCACCCAGCTCACAAGGGTCATTGAACCATCTCGTCCCCGCGCCCGGCTGGAGGGGCGCGTGGGTAGTTCATCCGTGCGGCTGCCTGTCAGGCTCGCCCATTGCCAGGCGTGCGTCGTCTTGCCAGGCGTGCGTCGTCATCGGTGTTCGCCCGGATCGCCAGGAGCGACCGTTGGACGCCTCCATATGCATGCGCCACGACGGCAAGAGTACGGTAAGCTCTCCTACGCTGACCCGGACGGCAGCGCAGTGCACGTAGGGAAGCGGCCCGTGGACGCAACGTCCGAGGTCAGACAAGTTAAGACAGGCCCCGTTAGCTCAGTCGGCAGAGCGTCTCCATGGTAAGGAGAAGGTCTACGGTTCGATTCCGTAACGGGGCTCCAGCTCAGCGAAGTTTTTCGAACTCGCGAATCAAGATCAAGAGACTAACCAAGTGACTACGAAGCCGTGGTCGCGCCGGGCTCGCCGTCTCCGTTGTCTGCATCGTCCGCCTCGCCAAACACTGCGTCCATAACAGTCGCTCCGCCGCGGATGGCGGGCACGATCACGTGCCGGTAGACGGTCTCGGTCACGTGGGTGGACTTATGGCCCACGGTATCGCTGATCTCCTGGAGCGGGACGCCGTTGCTGCTCATGATCGACACGGCCGTGTGACGGCCTTCGTGGGCGTGCCAGTGGCCGATGCCGGCCCGCTTGGTCATCTTGCTGAACCGCCAGTTGAGCGCGTCGCTGGTGTACATGCGCCCGTCTTCGTGGCAGAAAGCCAGGTTGTTGTCTTGCCAGGCGGCGCCTGCGGCCAGCCGTTCGGCCGCCTGGCGCTTCTTGTGGGCCTGGAGCGCGGCGACGGCGCGCTTGGGGAGCACGAGCGAGCGCTTCGACTTCGGGGTCTTGACGTCGCCGGTCCGGCTCGCCGACCGCCACACATGGATGACCTCGTTCTCGAGGTCTACGTGATCCCATGAGAGCTTGCGCAGCTCGCCCGGGCGCAGGCCAAGCGTGATCGACAGCACGAACAGTGCTTCGAGTCTCCGGGCCGTGTCCGCGTCGGCATCTAGGCCGAGCTGCTCGCGGCAGAACCGGCAGGTGGTCA
>WNFX01002035.1_pt1 | contig 23180 bp, 22 predicted proteins | sample 5400111 | NCBI WGS metagenome assembly WNFX01 (sample SAMN13153363, study PRJNA577476) | soil metagenome | isolation source: 40 cm soil or saprolite under grassland replicate 1 | place: USA:California | collected 2016-06-15 | reverse complement strand
CGGATCCGCGGGGTCGGGCAGCCCGTCTTCACCCGGCACGCCTTCGGGCGTGATGAGCCGCCGGTCAAGGCCTGCGGAGAACGATGGGCCCGCGCCGCGCACGATCACGACGCGCACGGGGGCCGGGAGCGCGGCGCCGATGCTGGCCAGTCCGCGCCACATCGACACCGTCATCGCGTTGCGCCGCGCGGGACGGTCGAGGGTCACGGTCGCGACAGCGCCCGCGGCATGAGTGCGGTCGATATCAAGCCGGAGGCCCGCCCGTTCGAGCGCTGCTGGGTCAAGCCCCGCCGCGTCGAGCGTCATGGCTCGCCTCCCGTCCGGTTGCCTGGCGCGTGCGGCCGATACGGCTGAGATAGGGGCCAGCACCGAATGTAAGCAGAATGTAAACACATTCGGGTTCCAGGTGTCCCCGAGAGCGCTGTCCGATTCGGATCAGCGCTGCACCACCTGGAACCTCACCGCTTAGACCGGACGGCCGTCACATCGCGGATGAGCCGTATCGTTCAGCGCCCGACCTTAGCCTTGCCGCGGGTCGCCCCGCCGCGGCCGCGCAGATGCACGCCTGACTCGGTGAGTATGCGGTGGACGAAGCCATACGACCTGCCCGTGGCGCCCGCAAGAGACCGGATGCTCTCGCCCGACTCGTACCTCTTCTTCAGGTCTGCGGCGAGCTTGGATCGATCAGCACCCGTCACCCGAGTGCCTTTCTTGAGGGTCTCGGTCACAAGTACCTCCCGTGATATGGAGTGACCTCAGCGTTACCATCCCCGCCATGATCACGCATTCCCGCGAGATCGGCTACCCACATTGAGGCATATGATCACTTCTTTTTGAGAAGCCGTGTTGTGGAGCCCGGCCGGGCCCGGGTTTCAGGCCAGCGCGACGAGGTCAGCGAACTCGTCGTCCCACGTGTCCTCTATCCCGTCGGGCAGCAGCATCACCCGCTCGGGGCGGAGCGCGTCAACGGCACCCTCGTCGTGCGTGACCAGGACGATGGCGCCCTTATAGGTACGCAGTGCGGCGAGGATCTCCGCACGGCTGGCCGGATCGAGGTTGTTAGTCGGCTCGTCGAGCAGCAGCACGTTCGCACCGGAGACCACGAGCAGCGCCAGCGCGAGCCGGGTTTTCTCGCCGCCAGAAAGAACGCCGGCTGGCTTGGCCACGTCGTCGCCGCTGAAAAGAAATGACCCAAGGATCTTGCGCTGCTCGGCCTCGGACAGGTCGGGCGCGGCCGACTGCATGTTCTGCAGCACGTTCCGCTCCGTGTCCAGGGTCTCGTGCTCTTGCGCGTAGTAGCCGAGCCGCAGCCCGTGCCCGGCGCGCACCTCGCCGGTGTCCTGCTTTTCCACCCCCGCCAGCAGGCGAAGCAGCGTGGTCTTGCCCGCCCCGTTCAGGCCGAGTACGACGACGCGGCTGCCGCGGTCGACGGCGAGATCCACGTCGGTGAAGACCTCGAGCGAGCCGTAGCTCTTGGACAGTCCGGACGCGGCCAGCGGCACCCGGCCGCAGTGCGCAGGCGCGGGAAACCGCAGGCGCGCGACGCGGTCGCCCCGCTGCTGCTGCGCGGTTCCTGCGAGCAGCCGCTGGGCGCGGCGCTCCATCCCGAGCGCGGCCTTCGCCTTCGTCGCCTTGGCTCGCATCCGGTCCGCCTGTGCCTGCAGGGCGGCCGCCTGGCGCTCGGCGTTCACGCGCTCGCGCCTGCGGCGCCGCTCGGCCGCCTCACGCTGCTCCAGGTAGACCTGCCAGCCAACGTTGTGCAGGTCGAGCTCGCAGCGGTTGGCGTCAAGGTGGAACACCTTGTTGACCACGGCCTCGAGCAGCGCGGTGTGGTGGCTGATGACGACCAAGCCGCCGCGATGCGCCCGCAGATGATCGCGAAGCCAGGAAATCGAGTCCGCGTCCAGGTGGTTGGTCGGCTCGTCAAGCAGGAGCGTCGTCGCCTTGCTGAACAGGATCCGGGTGAGTTCCACCCGGCGCCGCTGACCCCCCGACAGGCTGCGCAGCGGCTGGCTCAGCACACGATCGGGCAGGCCGAGGCTCGCGGCCATCGAAGCCGCCTCCGACTCGGCCGCGTAACCGCCGAGCACGTGCAGCCGCTCCTCGAAACGCGCGTAGGCACGGATCGCGGCGTCGCGGCGCCCGTCCGCCTCGGCCATGTCATGCTGAGCGGACCGCAGCCCTGAGAGCACCTCGTCGAGCCCGCGCGCCGACAAAATCCGGTCCAGGGCCAGCGTGTCGAGGTCCCCGGTGCGAGGATCCTGCGGCAGGTAACCGACCGTGCCGTTGCGCCGGACGGTGCCTGCCGCCGGCAACGACTCCCCCGCCAGCACGCGGGCGAGCGTCGTCTTTCCTGCGCCGTTCCGGCCGACAAGGCCGATCCGGTCGCCGGGCGCGATCTGAAAGGAAGCGCCGTCTATCAACAGGCGCGCGCCCGCACGCAACTCGAGATTTGACGCAACAAGCACGAAGAATGCCACTCCTTCAGCGGCCGGGATGACGGGGTTATGTGGACGCCGGGCCCCTGATCTCGACCGGGGCGGGTTATCGGGTAGGCCTGGTTAGGGCGCAGGCCTGGTTAGCGCACGCCTGGTCAGCGAGCAGGGCGCGCGGCCCCGTCAGTCCGAGAGCGGCAGCATCCATCAACTCTACGTGGCCCATCACCGTGCTGCTACCGCGTTACCGGTTCACCCGCTGGCGCGGGTGGGTGGCTGCGGTTCGATAAGGCGGATCCTTACCGCGGTGAACAGGCGTGGAGTGTCGCGGAGCACGGCCAGCCGGGGTTCTGGCACGGTAAGGAAACGCTGAACGGCGACGTCGAAGTAGGGGCGCAGCCGCTGATCTGCCCGCATCCGCCCGATCGCGAGCCGGTCACCGCCGAGCACGACAGCGTCGATCCGGCCCGCGAACCTGTCGAATACCCCCGCCGCCGCGTCGGCGGCCGCTGACAAAGCCTCGCTGGCCTGCTTCTCGCGCCGCCGCGCGAACCGTTGTTGTGAGGTGCCGCCTGCCGCGCTTCGGCCGTGCACAAGCCTCGAGCCGGTTTTGGACGCGACCAGCCGTGGTGGCGCGCCCGCGAACACGCCGGCCGCGAAACCGCCGAGGCGGACGATCAGAACGCCGACGGTCCTGTCGGCCAGCGCGTGCGCGGCGATCCGTTCCGCTATCGCACCGGCCCCGCCCCCGTCGACAGGCGCCGGAGGCGCGGCGGGGGGTTCCGGGGGGTCGGCCCCCCGGGCAAGCACCGCCGGAGGCGCGGCGGGGGGTTCCGGGGGGTCGGCCCCCCGGGCAAGCACCGCCGGAGGCGCCTGGAGCGGAGGGAACGGTACGTGGCACTCCGCTATGGCGCCGTCCGCACCCACATACCGAACGGCTGCCGCCCCTGGCACAACGTCCGCGCCGCCATGTCGTTCGACGAACGAGGAGAGCCACTTAACGATGCGTTCGGGGGAAATGTCGAGCCACCGGCCGCCGGTAAGAGCATCACCAGGTGTTTGATTCGCCACTACGCAACGCCTCCGTACGTTTACTATCCGAACAGCCACCCCGTGACGGGGGTTCCCGGGAGGCGCTGTGCACCTCGGGGCTGGCCATACTTCGACGCATACGGCGAGGTTCTTTTCGGCGCATACGGCGACGTCCAACACCGGCCGTGCTAGCCAAGGAAGATGCTGATGACGATACGATCCGAGCCGCCCGCCGCCGTGGCAGGCTTCCCCGCCAACGGCGTGGAGCACGCGCTCGCTGCGGCGATCAAGGACGGGACCCGCGTTCGTGAGCTCCTTGACGAACTTTGCCACAGCCGGCTGTGGATTCCGCTGCCCGCAGATGGCGGGCCGGTCACCGATGGGCACGCGCTGACGCTGCCGACAGTCCGCTACCTCGATGCGGAGTTCGTCCCTGCCTTCACCTCCGCCCGCCAGCTCAACGAGGTGATGGGCCGCGAGGACCGGGATGTGGCCGTGGCCCGAGCGGCGGTTCCCGCGGCGGCGGTTCCTCGGATACCTGTTTCCGGGATCGTGCCACAGGCGGTTCCAGGCGCACAGGTGCCGCACGCGGTGGTGGCCGTTGCCGATCTTGCGCGCCTGCTTCCCGCCGGGCTCGGCATTGCTCTCAATCCCGGAGCGGCAGTGAGCGTCCCGATCTACCCCGCTGATGTCGCCTATCTGGCCAGCACGCAGGCGGACATAGGCGGCTCACGAATCCGCGTCGGCCATCCGCCGGAGGAACCGAGCCGGCTGCTCAGCGCCGTCGCGACGGGGCTGCGCAGGGTGGCGCACGCCGAGTCGGCCACGCGGGCGTGGCTCATCGCGGAGGGCGGGCAGGGACTGGTCATCAGCGTGACGCTCGATGATCCGTGCGACGGTGTGGCGCAGCAGGCGGTGCTCGGCGCGGTAGAGGATGCCGTGGCACTCGCCGGGCCACCGTTCCCCGTCGATGTCGCCTTTCCCGGCGAGTGTGCGCCAGGGCCGCTCGAGGAGTGGGCGGCCGCCAACGCCCTGCCGTTCTACCTGCGCACCTGACGCGGGGGGCTCAGACGTTGAAGCCGAGGGCGCGAAGCTGTTCGCGGCCGTCCTCGGTGATCTTGTCGGGTCCCCACGGCGGAAGCCACACCCAGTTGATGTGGAAGCCGGAAACCAGGCCTTCAAGCGCTTCGGCGGTCTGATCCTCGATTACGTCCGTGAGCGGGCATGCGGCGCTGGTCAGCGTCATGTCGATGGTGGCCATCCCGTCCTCGCCGAGGTCGACACCGTAGACGAGGCCGAGATCAACGACGTTGATCCCCAGTTCAGGGTCCACCACATCACGGAGCGCCTCGAGGACCTCGCCCGTTTCCGGCTGAGCCTGCCCCGTGCTGGCCGGCCCCGTGCTGGCCGGCCCCGTGCTGGCCGGCCCGGACTCCCCGTCCGCCGCGCTCGCCTGCCCGCCGGCCAGGTCGGCGGCCTGCTCTTCGATCGCGTTTTCCGTCATGATGACTGTCCTGCCTTCTCGTTCAGCGCACGCGCGGTCGCGTCTTTCCAGGCCATCCAGCCAAGCAGCGCGCACTTGATCCGGGCCGGATATTTGGCCACCCCCGCGAAGGCCATAGCATCTTCGAGAGCGTCTTCGAGCCTGTCCTCATCAGCTTCCACGTCCCCTCGTGACCGCATCAGGGCGAGGAAATCGTCCCCGATGGCCATTGCCCCCTTGACTGTCTTCCCGATGACCAGGTCCGTCATCACCGAAGCGCTCGCCTGGCTGATCGAGCAGCCGAGCGCGTCATAGGACACGTCGGTCACAACGGCGTCACCGTCAGCGGCGTCGAGGCGGACGCGGACGGTAACCTCATCACCGCATACCGGGTTCACATGGTGCACCTCGGCGTCATAGGGCTCCCGCAGCCCCTTGTGATGCGGGTGACGGTAGTGGTCCAGGATGATCTCCTGGTACATCGACTCGAACTGCATCACACTGCCTTGTGTCGCACTCGGTTGGGCCGGTCATGCTTGTGTTGCACCCGGTTGGGCCGGTCACGCCGGTTGGCGGGCATACGCCGCTCAGCGGGTACACCGCTCACCGGGCACACAAGGCTAGTAACGCGCATGGCGGGTCACGCTGTTCCGAAGAACCGCTGCGCCTGGCGTACTCCGTCGGCCAGCGCATCGATCTCAGCCGGCGTGTTGTACACGTAGAACGTGGCGCGGGTGCTCGCCTGAACCTCGTACCTGCGGTGCAATGGCCAGGCACAGTGATGCCCGGTCCGCACCGCGATGCCGAGTTCGTCGAGAACCTGGCCAACGTCATGCGGGTGGACTCCCGCCACCGTGAACGCCACGGCTCCGCCCCGGTCGGTAGTGCTCGTTGGGCCGAGGATGCGCACGCCGGGGATCTCACCAAGCGCCGCGAGCGCGTGGGCGGTGAGCATCTCCTCGTGCGCGGCCACATTGACCATGCCCAGGTCGCCGAGATAGCCGCAGGCCGCCGCGAGCCCGACGGCTTGTGCGGCCATCGGAACGCCCGCCTCGAACCGCTGCGGTGGCGGCAGGAAGGTCGTGGCTTCCATCCGCACGACCTCGATCATCGAGCCACCGGTGAGGAACGGCGGCATTACTTCGAGCAGCTCGCGGCGCCCCCACAGCACGCCGATCCCGGACGGGCCGAGCATCTTGTGCCCGGAGAAGGCGAGGAAATCCACGCCGAGCGTGCGCACATCCACCGGCTGGTGGGGAACCGACTGTGCCGCGTCGGCCAGGACCAGCGCCCCCGCCTCGTGCGCGCGGCGGGCTATCTCGGTCACAGGCGGCACCGTGCCGAGCACGTTCGACTGGTGGCTCAGGGCGACGATTTTCGTCCGATCGCCGATCAGCTCGTCGAGCGCGTCCAGGTCCAGCCGCCCATCCTCGGTGACGCCGAACCACCGCAGCGTCGCACCGGTCCGCTGGCACAACTGCTGCCACGGAACCAGATTGGCGTGATGCTCCAGTTCGGTCACAAGGACTTCGTCGCCGGGGCCGACGGCAAACCGGGACGCCGATGGATCGGACGCGGGCAAGGCGGCCGCGTTGCTCATCGCATAGGCGACCAGGTTGATCGCCTCGGTCGCGTTCTTGGTGAAAACGATCTCATCAGGTTGCGCGCCGATGAACCGGGCCGTCGTGGCGCGGGCGCCCTCGTACGCGTCGGTTGCCTCTTCAGCGAGCAGATGGGCGCCACGATGCACGGCGCCGTTGTGCCGCTCGTAAAAGTCCCGCTCGGCGTCGAGCACCTGGCGCGGTTTCTGCGATGTCGCCCCCGAGTCCAGGTAGACGAGTGGCCGGCCGCCCCGGACGGTTCGGGACAAGATCGGGAAATCCGCGCGGATCCTTTCCACCCGCAGCGGCGGCTGGCCCGGCTGGCTCTGCTCGCCCGGCCGGCTCTGTCGGCCCGGCTGGCTCTGCTCGCCCGGTCGGCTCTGTCGGCCCGGCTGGTCCCCGATGTTCGCCGCTGCGGCCTGCGGTGTCACGGTCATGACGGCACGCCTGCCTTAACAAAACGCTCGTAGCCGTCGGTTTCGAGCACCTCCGCGAGCTCCGGCCCACCCTCCTCGACGATCCTGCCGCCGACGAACACGTGCACGAAATCCGGCGTCACGTAGCGCAGAATCCGCGTGTAGTGCGTGATCAGCAGGACACCATGGTGCGCCGACTGTCTGAAGCGGTTGATGCCCTCGGACACCACCTTGAGCGCGTCCACATCGAGCCCGGAATCCGTCTCGTCCAGGATGGCGATCTTCGGCTGCAGGAGCTCAAGCTGGAGGATCTCGTGGCGCTTCTTCTCGCCACCGGAGAAGCCCTCGTTCAGGTTGCGCTCGGCGAATACCGGGTCGATGGCGAGGCTGGACATGGCGGCACGCATTTCCTTCATGAAGTCGCGCAGCTTCGGCGCCTCGCCGCGTACCGCGGTCATCGCTGTGCGCAGGAAGTTCGAGACCGATACTCCTGGCACCTCGACCGGGTACTGCATGGCCAGGAACAGCCCGGCGCGAGCGCGCTGATCCACGCTCATCGCCAGCACGTCCTCGCCATCCAGCGTCACCGCGCCGCTGGTGACCTCGTATTTGGGATGTCCGGCGATCGCGTACGCGAGGGTCGATTTACCTGAGCCATTCGGGCCCATGATCGCGTGGGTCTCCCCGGCCGAGACGGTCAGGTCGACGCCTCGCAGGATCTCCGGGCTCCCGCCGCCGACATCCGTCACACGGACGTGCAGGTCATGGATCTCAAGGGTGGGCATGGCTGGTTGTTCTCCGGTTCCTCTATCTCGGCGTGCCAAGCGACACGAATACGTCGTTGCCTTCGACCTTCACGGGATACGTGGCCACGGGCTTGGTCGCGGGCGGGCCGGTCGGGTTTCCGGTCCGCAGGTCGAAACACGAGCCGTGCAGCCAGCACTCGATCGTGTGGCCGTACACCTCGCCCTCCGACAGCGCCACCTCGGCGTGCGAGCAGATATCGCTCAGGGCGTAGATCTCGTCGCCCGTGCGCACCACCGCGACTGGCGTCTCGTTCAGGTCGATCCCGATCGCACCCTCGTCGGGCAGATCCGAAAGTGCGCACGCGCGCACGAATGTGGCCAGCTCGGTCATGACCGCCGCCCTTCCGGACGGTTCTGTGTGGCCGGGAACTCCTGTATGTCATGCGCGCGCTGTATCTCGGGTGAGCCCTGTGCATCCGAAGGCTGTGCATCAGAAGGCTGTGCGCCCGAGGCCTCTGCGTCCGAGGGCTGTGCGCCATAGACCTGCACTGTCGGCCGGGCCAGCCACTTCGGATCTGTTGAACCAAGCAGTTCCGCCTCGACGGCCGCGGTCACCCGGGCACGTACGGCTGGTACTTCGATGCGCTCGATCAGCTGGCCGAAAAAGCCCCTGATCACCAGGCGCCTGGCTTCCTCGTAGGGAATCCCGCGGGCCATCAGGTAGAAGAGGTGGTGGTCTTCGAGCCGCCCGCTCGCGCTCGCGTGCCCGGCTCCCACGATCTCGCCCGTGAGGATCTCCAGGTTGGGCACCGAGTCCACCCGGGTGCCATCGGTGAGCACCAGGTTCCTGTTGTACTCGTAGGTGTCGGTCCCTGTCGCTTCCGCCCTGATGATCACATCGCCGATCCATACGGCGTGGGCGCCGTCACCCTGCAGCGCACCCTTGTACTCGACCCTGCTGCGGCAGTCCCGCACCGCGTGATCCACAAACAGCCGGTGCTCGATGTGCTGGCCAGCATCGGTGAAGTACAGGCCGAGCAGTTCGGCGTCGCCGCCGGGCCCGGTGTAGCGGACCGACGGGGCGATTCGCACCACGCCACCGCCGAGTGTCACGGTCGTGTGCTTGACGCGTGCGTCCCGGCCCAGGCGCGCGTGGTGATGTGACAGATGGACCGCGTCGGCCGCCCAGCCCTGGATGGTCACCACCGAAAGCGACGCGCCGTCGTGTACGGCCAACTCGACATTGTCCGCGTAAATGGCGCTGCCGGTGTGGTCAAGGACGAGTACCGCCGATGCGAACGGCTCGACCTCGACGAGCAGGTGGCCGAAGGCGGCCGTGTCACCCGCGCGCTCACTGTCCCGCTCGCCCCGAACCGAGAGCACGGTCGGCCGTGACGCGACGGTTTCCTTCGGCACGGTGACCACGGTGGCCTCGCGAAAAGAGCTGTAGGCCAGAGCGCTGACCCGATCGGTGGGCACATACGCACGGCCGAGTCTGTCGTCATCGCGGCCTGTCACTTCCACCCGCACCTCAGGCGCGGCGTCCGCCGCCACGATGATCTTGGACGCGGCGGGCCCCGCAGCAGGCCCGGCAGCACGCACCGTCTGGCCGTGCAGGCCGTGCAGGCGGCGCAGCGGAGTGAACCGCCACTCCTCCTCCCGGCCGTTCGGCACCGGAAAATCGGCCACGTCGTGGGACTCGCGCCCATGCAGCCTGGACAGAGGGGCCGCCGCCTCCAGCGCCCCGGCAATACCCGCCATCAGCCGACTGCCCCCTCCATCTGGAGCTCGATTAGCCGGTTCAGCTCAAGCGCGTATTCCATCGGCAGCTCGCGGGCGATCGGCTCAACAAAGCCGCGCACGATCGTGGCCATCGCCTCGTCCTCGGTCATGCCGCGGCTCATCAGGTAGAACAGCTGATCCTCGGACACCTTGGACACGGTGGCCTCGTGGCCCATCTCCACGTCATCCTCACGGACGTCGACATAGGGATAGGTGTCGGACCGGCTGATGGTGTCGATCAGCAGCGCGTCGCACTTCACGGTGGACTTGGACTGGCTGGCCCCGTCCTGCACCTGAACCAGGCCACGGTAGGAGGTCCGGCCACCGCCACGCGCCACCGACTTCGAGATGATCGTCGACGAGGTGTGCGGCGCGCAATGGACCATCTTGGCCCCGGCGTCCTGGTGCTGGCCCTCGCCGGCGAACGCGACCGACAGCGTCTCGCCCGTGGCGTGCTCGCCCATCAGGTAGACGGCCGGGTACTTCATCGTCACCTTGGAGCCGATGTTGCCGTCGATCCATTCCATGGTCGCGCCCTGGTAGGCGACTGCGCGCTTGGTGACGAGGTTGTACACGTTGTTCGACCAGTTCTGGATCGTGGTGTAGCGGCAGCGCGCGTCCTTCTTCACGATGATCTCGACCACCGCGGAGTGCAGGGAGTCCGACTTGTAGATCGGCGCGGTGCAGCCCTCGACGTAATGCACGTGCGCGCCCTCGTCCACGATGATGAGCGTCCGCTCGAACTGGCCCATGTTCTCGGTGTTGATCCGGAAGTAGGCCTGCAGCGGAATCTCTACGTGCACGCCCTTCGGCACGTAGATGAACGAGCCACCCGACCAGACCGCCGTGTTGAGGGCGGCGAACTTGTTGTCGCCCGCCGGGATCACGGTAGTGAAGTACTCCTGGAACAGCTCGGGGTGCTCCTTCAGGGCGGTGTCGGTGTCGAGGAAGATGACTCCCTTCTCCTCAAGATCCTCGCGGATCTTGTGGTACACGACCTCGCTCTCGTACTGGGCGGCCACACCCGCGATCAGGCGCTGCTTCTCGGCTTCGGGGATGCCGAGCCTGTCGTAGGTGTTCTTGATGTCGGCGGGCAGTTCATCCCAGCTGGCGGCCTGCTTCTCCGTCGATCGGACGAAGTACTTGATGTTCTCGAAATCGATGTCGCTGAGGTCAGCGCCCCACGTGGGCATCGGCTTCTTGCCGAACAGCCGCAGGCCCTTCAGGCGCAGCTCAAGCATCCATTCCGGCTCATTTTTCTTGGCCGAGATGCCACGGACGACCTCCTCGGACAGACCCCGGCGCGCCGCGGCGCCTGCCACGTCCGCGTCGGACCAGCCGAACTTATATCGGTCAAGCCCCTCGAGTTCGGGGCGCGTGGTGGTGGTCATGAGCTGAAGTCCTCCGGACTCGAAGTTCGGTTAGGTGACTTTGCTGTTGTTTGTGACGGCGTTGTTTGCGACGGCGCCGTTTGTGACGGCGCCGCATGTGACTTTGCCGCAGATCGAACAAGCGAGGGATCAGTGGCGTGGGTCGTGCAGACTCCGTCCCCGTGGGCGATGGTGGCGAGCCGCTGGACCGGGGTTCCGAGCAATCGGCCGAACGCCTCGGTCTCCGCCTCGCAAAGCTGCGGAAACTCGGCCGCCACGTGCGCCACCGGGCAGTGGTGCTGGCAGAGCTGCTGCCCACCGCCGGCCGGGGCGATGCCCGCGGATGCGGCATAGCCATCAGCGGTCAGTGCCTCCGCGAGGGCTTGCGCGCGCGTGGCGGCGGACGCCGCATCGACGACCGGCCGGTACCGCAACTCCAGATCCGCGACCTGCTCGCGCGCGAATTCGGCCACCGACTCCTGGCCGCCGGTCCTGGCCAGGAACCGCAGCGCGCTACTCGCGAGATCGTCGTACGCGTGCTCAAACGCGCTCCGCCCGGCATCGGTGATGGCGAACAGCTTCGCCGGTCGGCCCCGGCCTCGGCTACCGTATGTCCGGGCTGTCTTCACCTCGATCATGCGGTCGCCGAGCAGGACATCAAGGTGCCGCCGGATCGCGGCCGTGGTGAGCCCGAGTCGGCTGCTGAGCGCGAACGCGGTGATCGGCCCGTTTTCGAGGATCAGCCGGGCCACGCGCGCCCGGGTGCTGCGCTCACCGACGTGAACAGGGCCAGGCTGACCAGTGCCAGCCTGGACCGAGGCAGCAGGCACCCGGCCGCGGGCATCGCCCGCCGCCTTCGTGATCGCCTCCCGGGCGACCGGTGTTGCCTGCCCCATGTTTTTCACAACATCAGTGTGGCGTAAATCCATCCCGGCGCGCAACACGTCTGGGCGTGGGGTGCTTCACACTGCGCCGCGTGACGGGCCGGACAACCACACGACCGGCCGAGTCGGGACGAAATGTCCCTTACTACTCAATTCCTGCCCGGTTCCGGGCAGGAAACTTGACTCACCGCCGTATCGGTTGACAGTCTCCAGAGACGTGACACATCAGGTCCCGCACGACCTCGTCCGCTACGTCTCCATCACCACCGGGCTGACGCCAGGTACCGCAGAGCGGGTCGTTGCGGATGTGGTCGCCTACTTCGGTGAGACCGCCGAGGAGTTCGTGCGCCGACGGCACGGCGAGCTCCATCACCGCCAGTACAAAAATTCGCAGATCTGGCCCCAGATCCTGCGGGAGCTGACCAACCGGCCAGTTGCCGCGCGCGGCCTGTCCGAGCGCCAACTGCGCAGGATCGTATACGGATAGAGGGGAGCAACCGCGATGTGCGGGATCGTCGGCTACATCGGCCACCGCCAGGCCACGCCAATTTTGCTCGAGGGCCTGCACCGGCTCGAATACCGGGGCTACGACTCCGCCGGTATCGCGGTCGTCTACCGTGGGCGGCTGCGGGTGACCAAAGCGGCCGTGCGGGTCGCCGGTCTGCGTGACCTGGTCGGCACGCCGACCGCGGCGACGGTGGGTATCGGGCACACGAGGTGGGCCACGCACGGCGAGCCGACCGACGTCAACGCCCACCCACATGTGGACGCGAGCGGGCGGATCGCCGTCGTGCACAACGGCATCATCGAGAACGCCGAACGGCTGCGCAGTGAACTCGCGGCCGGCGGCACCAAACTGGTCTCCGACACCGACACCGAAGCCCTCGCGCACCTCATCGCCGCCGCGATCGCCGAGGGCGCGGCCTCGCTCGAAGACGCCGTCAGAGCCGCGCTGCGCCGGGTCGAGGGCGCCTACGGGCTCGTTGTCCTCGACTCGCACCGTCCCGGCGAGCTTGTCGTGGCACGTAACGGCAGCCCGATCGTCCTCGGCGTCGGTGACGACGAGATGTTCGTCGCGTCGGACGTCGCGGCCCTGGTCAGGCACACGCAGCGCGTCGTCTACCTCGATGACGGCGAGCTCGCTACGGTCCGCGCGAACGAATTCCACACGGCCACCCTGGAAGCGCGCCCCACCGACAAGGTGCCCACCCTGGTCGATCTCACGACCGAGGACTACGAGCTTGGCGGCTTCACCGACTACATGCGCAAGGAGATGAGCGAGCAGCCGGAGGCCGTTGCGCGCGCCTTGCTCGGCCGGCTCGATGACCGGTTCGCCACGGCTCGCCTCGGGGGCATCGAGGTTACGGCCCGCGACGTGCACACGATCCGTCGCGTCACGTTCCTCGGCTGCGGATCCGCCTACTACGCGGGTCAGATGGGGGCCGCCTTCGTCGAGGAGCTGGCCCGGATTCCCGCGGACGCCGAGCCGGCCTCCGAGTTCCGCTACCGCAACCCCGTCGTCGACCCGCACACGCTGTTCGTCGCGGTGAGCCAGTCCGGCGAAACGCTCGACACCCTGGCCGCGGTCCAGGAGCTCAAGCGCAAGGGCGGCAGGCTGTTCGGCGTGGTCAATGTGGTGGGCAGCGCGATCGGGCGCGAATGCGGCAACGGCATCTTCCTGCACGCGGGGCCCGAGGTGGCGGTCGCCTCGACCAAGGCATTCACGAACATGGCGGTGGTATTCGCCATGCTCGGCCTGCTGTTCGGCCGGGTCAGGGACCTGTCGGTCGCCGACGGGCGGCGGATCGTGGCGGGCCTGCGGGCGCTGCCTGAGCAGATTGCCCAGGTGCTCGCTGACGAGGACGCCATCGCGGCGATCGCGGACCGGTACGCGGGGGCACAGCACATGTTCTTCGTCGGCCGCGTCCGCGGCTGGCCGGTCGCGCGGGAGGGCGCGCAGAAGCTGAAGGAAATCTCCTACGTGCATTCGGAGGCGTACCAGGCGTCCGAGCTGAAGCACGGGCCGCTCGCACTGATCGACCACAGCATGCCGACGGTCGCGGTCATTCCCGGCGACGAACTGCTCGCCAAGCACATCGGGACGGTGGAGGAGGTGAAGGCCCGCGGCGGCCCGGTCATCGCGGTGACGAACACCCAGCTACCCGACGGTCTCACCGACGCCGTCATTCAGGTCCCGTGCAACGAGCCTGAGCTGAACCCGATCCTGCTCACGATCCCCCTCCAGCTCTTCGCCTACCACGTGGCGCTCAAGCTCGGCAGGGACATCGACAAGCCGCGCAACCTGGCCAAGAGCGTCACCGTCGAGTGAAGTCACCGTCGAGTGAAATCGCGTGGCCTGCTCGCCCCGACGCCCGGACGCGTCGGCCGGCGTCGGGCGCGCGCCCTGCTCCCGGCCGATGGCTGACACCACGGCAGCTGGCTCTCGGGCCCGCGCCCTAGACTCGCGTGCGTGAGCGTCTCCGCTGTCGACAGCAGTTCCCTCGGTAGCAGCGCTGTCGATAGCCCAGCCGTCGAGATCACCGGGCTCGTCAAGCGTTATGCGCGGGTCACCGCGGTCGACGGGCTGACGCTGCGCGCCGCCCGCGGCGAGGTGACCGCGTTGCTCGGCCCGAACGGCGCGGGCAAGACCACAACGGTGGAAATCTGCGAGGGTTACCGGCGCGCCGATTCCGGTACCGTCACGGTCCTCGGCCAGGACCCGGTCAAGGACGCGCGCACGCTGCGGCCACGCGTGGGCGTGATGCCACAGTCCGGCGGGCTCCCCCCGGCCGCCCGGGCGGGCGAGTATCTGCGGCTGATGGCGAGTTTCCACGCCAGCCCGGCCGACCCCGCGGCCCTGCTCGACCGGCTGGGCCTGACGGCATCGGCGCGCACACCGTTGCGCCGGTTGTCCGGTGGGCAGCAGCAGCGGGTGTCGCTCGCCGCGGCCGTGGTCGGCCGGCCAGAGCTGCTCTTCCTCGACGAGCCGACGGCGGGCCTCGACCCGCAGGCCCGCCGCGCCACCTGGGACCTGATCGCGGAGATGCGCGCGGTGGGCGTGAGCGTCGTGCTCACCACTCATCTGATGGACGAAGCGGAACGACTGGCGGACAGTGTCGCGATCATCGACGGCGGCCGCCTGGTCGCCGCGGGCACCCCGGCCTCGCTGACCGGCGGGCGCCAGCAGCTCCGGCTGCGGGCCCGGCCCGGTCTCGACCTCAGCGGCCTGCTCGCGGCGCTGCCCGGCGCGAGCACAGCGACCGAGTCACCCGCGGGGAACTACGTGATCGACCCGGCCGAGCTGGCCGCGGGCTCGCCCGAGTTGCTCAGTGCGGTCGCCGCATGGTGCGCTGCGCAACAGGTGCAGGCCGCCGACCTCCGGGTGGCGAGCCGGACGCTGGAAGACGTGTTCCTCGAGCTGACCGGGCGTGAGCTGCGCCCATGAGTTCTGCGATCCCGAGGCGTGGTGCACCTGGCGGGCCCGGCGCGGCCAGCGAAGCCGTTCGGCTAAATGCTTCGCCGTTCACCCCCGCTCCCGGCGCGGCGCCGTTGCGCCGCAGGGTGGCGGCGCAGGCCATGTTCGACGCGCGCGGCCTGCTCCGCAACGGCGAGCAGCTGCTGCTCACCCTGATCATCCCGGTCCTGCTGCTCGCCGGGTTCAGCGAAGCCTCCGTGCTGAGCCTCGGGCCCGGCCGGCGGGTGGACTTTCTGGCTCCTGGGATCATCGCGCTGGCGGTGATGTCCACGGCATTCACCAGCCAAGCGATCGCCACCGGCTTCGAGCGTCGGTACGGCGTGCTCAAGCGGCTCGGCGCGACGCCGCTGTCACGCGGCGGCCTGGTCGCCGCCCGCACGGTGACCGTGCTTGCCGTCGAGGCGCTGCAGCTGGCCGTGATCTCAGCGGTGGCTCTTGGGCTCGGCTGGCACCCGCACGGCGGCTGGATCGCCGTCGCGGCCGTGCCCATGCTCGTGCTCCTTGGCACCGCGGCATTCAGCGGCCTGGCCCTGCTGATGGCCGGGACACTGCGCGCCGAGGCGACCCTCGCCGCTGCCAATCTCGTCTACCTGGTGCTGCTCGGTCTCGGTGGGGTGATGTTCTCGCTGACGAAGCTCCCCGCGGGCATGCGTGCCGTGGCGGAACTGCTGCCGATCTCCGCGCTCTCCGGCGGCATGCGCTCGGTGCTGCAGCACGCATCCGGCGTCCCGTGGCGCGATCTCGCCGTGCTGGCGGTCTGGGCGGTCGTCGGGATCTCACTTGCCGCGCGCACGTTCCGATGGGAATGAGGGATGGGCAGGGGCACGGCGGCGCTGGCGAACGGTGCGTGGCGCGCTGAGTGGCGCGCGGAGCGGCGCGCCCGGCTCACGCCCGCGGCGATCCTCGGCGCGCTGCCGCCGCCCGCGCTGATCCTGGCCGGCATCGTGTCCGTGCAGGTCGGGGCGGGCCTGGCCAAGCAGCTGTTCGCTGTCGTCCCGCCGGCGTCGGTGACCCTGCTGCGGCTCTGGTCATCGGCCATCCTCATGCTGGTCCCAACCGCCCGCTACCTGTGGCGCAGGCGGCCGCAAGGGGCTGGGAACGGGCTAGCGCAGCGCAGGGTGGGGTGGCGCTCGCTCGGCATCGTCGTGGCGTTCGGGCTGACGCTGGCGGTGATGAACTTCGCGATCTATCAGTCGTTCGCGCGCATACCACTCGGCGTGGCGGTCACCATCGAGTTCCTCGGCCCGCTCGCGGTGGCGGTCGCTGCCTCGCGCCGCCTGGTCGATCTGGCCTGGGTCGCGCTGGCCGGCGCCGGCGTGGCGCTGCTCACAAAGGGCGGCGGGCATATCACCGTGACGGGTGTCGCGTTCGCGCTTGTCGCGGCCGCGGGCTGGGCCACCTACATCCTGGTCAGCGCGGCCACGGGGCGGCGATTTCCCGGCTCGACCGGGCTCACCATCGCGATGGTGATCGCCGCCGTAGCGATCACCCCGGTCGGTGTGACCGCCGGTGCCGCGCTGCTGCGGCCCGGCGTGCTGGCCATCGGGGCGGGCATCGGGCTGCTCTCGTCGGTCATCCCTTACTCGCTCGAGCTCGAGGCGCTGCGGCGGGTGCCGCCACGGGTGTTCGGCGTCCTGATGAGCCTGGAGCCCGCGGTGGCGGCGCTCGTCGGGCTCTTTCTGCTCGGCCAGGTGCTCGCGCCGCGTGAGTGGATCGCCATCGGCTTCGTCATGCTCGCGTGCATCGGCGCGGCGCGCGGCTGGTCTGGGCGAGGGCTGGACGCCTGACCCGGCCGCCCGCCGGACACGCTCTAACATGAGGACGTGGCCAGCAACGTCAGCGGTCCTCGGGCGCGCACCGCGCGTACGGCGCGGTTCGCGGCCCTCGCCGCCTGGCGGCCGACACCGTGGTCGATGCGCAACCTCGCGCTCGCGGGCGTGGTCGTCAACGCGGGCATCATCGTCACGGGCGCGGCCGTCCGGCTGAGCCAGTCCGGGCTTGGCTGCCCGGACTGGCCGGAGTGCACCACCAGGAGCCTCGTGGCCACCCGCACGCCCGGTCAGACCATGGTCAACACCTGGATCGAGTTCAGTAACCGGCTGCTCACATTCGTCGTCATGGCGGTCGCGGTCGCGGTTTTCTTCGCCGCCTGGCGGTTCAGGCCCGCCGGCCGCGACGGGCGGCCCGAGCGCCGGGCCGACCTGATCTGGCTGGCGGCCGCGCAGCCGGCCAGTGTGCTCCTGCAAGCCGTGCTTGGCGGCGTGACCGTGCTCACGGCCCTCAACCCCGCCATGGTGTCCGTGCACTTCCTGGTGTCGATGGCCATCGTCGGGGTCACCGTCGTGCTGTACGTGCGATGCACGGAAACGACGGCGCGGCAGCGGCCGCTGGTGCGGGCGGACCTGCGGTGGCTGAGCATGATGGTGATCGCCGCGGCAGGCCTGATGTTCGCCGCGGGGACGGTGGTCACGGGGACTGGCCCGCTCGCGGGCAACGCCGCCGCCCCTCGTTACCACCTGCCGCTTGCGGGAGTCACGCAGCTGCACGCCGATATCGGCTGGTTGTTCGCGGGCCTGGCGGTGGCGCTGGCCGCCGGTCTGCGGCTGACCGGCGCGCCGCCGCGGGCCGTGCGGCTGGGCTGGATGCTGCTTGCCGTCATGGCGGCGCAGGGCGTGCTCGGCTACGTGCAGTACTTCACCGGGCTGCCGCCCTACCTCGTCGGCATCCACGTCCTCGGCGCGGTGCTCGTCTGGATCACGGCGCTGCGCCTGTTCCTCGCGCTGCGCGATCGCGGCAGCGTCATGGCCGCGGCGGCGGTCCCGGCTGGTGCGGTGCCGCGCTCCACCGCTGACCCGGAGCTTGCTGGCCCGGGGCAGGGAAGCCGGGCGGTGGAACCGGCGCCCGGTAGGCCTCCCGCTGGGTGAAGCCCGATGGCCCGGCCGCGGCCCAGGGTGGGACGGGCGGCTCGGGCCTGCGGCGCAGGAACGCCATGCGCGCCGCTTGCATGAGCCCGAGCAGGGCGTGGCGCCGGGTCTCGAACTCCTCCCGGCCGATCACGCCGCGCTCCGCCCGCTGGTGAAGCATGGCCAGCTCGGTCGCGGCCAGCTGGTAATCCGTCATGGCCGCGGCCGCGGGCCTGCCCCCGCTGATGCGCGCCCAGTTGCGTGCGGTCCTTCGGCCGCGCAACGTGCTCAGCATCTCCACGTCCTGCGGTGTCACCAGGCCGGTGGGAACATAGCCAGGCAGGCAGCGCCTGATCAGCCCGATGATGCGATTCCTGTCATACACAAGCACCACGATCAGCGCCACGAACACGCACAGCAGGATCACGTAGGCGATGCCAAGCCCGGGCAAGCCGAGTTCCGACAGGCCGTTCCAGGTGCCGTGCAGCAGCATCGCGCCCAGCCAGCCGAGCGGGATCGCCCATCCGGCGCGGCGGTGCGACGCGGCATAGGCGACGCCGATGCCGATCATCGACGTGAATATGGGATGCGCGAACGGCGAAAGCACGCCGCGCATCACGAACGTGATGCCCAGCAGTTTCGCTCCGCCTATTTCGGGTTTGAGCAATGCGTCGATGTAATAGCTGATGTTCTCCATCATCGCGAAACCCAGGCCCACCATGGCCGCGTAGATGATGCCGTCGGTCGGGCCGTCGAGCTCTTGCCTGCGCAGGCGCAGCAACAGCACCAGGGCCAAGCCCTTGAGGGTCTCCTCGACCGGCGGTGCACCGAATGTCGCCGAGACGAACTGACCGGCGTTCTTGCCGAGGGCCGGCATGGTGACGTATTCGAGGCCGAGTGAGTTGATGACGACGGCGACCAGCGCGGCGACGCCGGCACCCCACGCGAAGGCGAACAGCAGGTTAGCCCGGGGCTCCGGTTCGAGCCGGTCGACCAGCAGCACCAGCGCGATAAGCAACGGCACAGGCAGCAGGGCGAATGGCACGGCGATCAGGAACGGAAGCTCGCTGTGCCCGCGCAGTTCGCTTTCCCCGGCGAAGACGAGAAGCATGATCAGGGCGCATGCGGCCGCGATGACGGTCCCGACGATGAGCCCGACTCTGGCACGGCCCGGGGGGCGGCCTTCGATAACGGCCCGAGGGTCGAAGACCGGTACAGGGGCTGCCATAGCTGTGGAGCGTATATCCCGGCTGCGGCACGGGTCGATCAGGACAGGAGGGTTAACCCCGGGTTAACCCAAATGCAGGAGGGGGTCGATGGCAACCACGAGGAAAAGCAGCGCCAGATAGGTGTTTGACCAGTGGAACAGCCGCATCGGGCGCAGAGCCTGGCCGCTGACCGCCCGGCCGGCCAGCCGATAGGCCTCGGTAAGGAACAGCGCGCCGAGGATCGCGGCCCCGGCGGGGTAGAGCGGCCCGGTATGGCCCAGCGGCCACAGCAGCAGTGAACAGGCAACCATGAGCCAGGAGTACCTGAGAATGCTGCGTGTCACGGCGCGGTCTCCCGCGAGCACGGGAAGCATCGGCACGCCTGCCGCCGCGTAATCGTCCTTGAACCGCATGGCCAGCGCCCAGAAGTGCGGCGGGGTCCAGAAGAACACCACAAGGAACAACGGCAGCGGCGCCCACGAGAGCCGCCCCGTGATCGCGGTCCAGCCGATCAGCGCGGGTACGCAGCCCGCGAGCCCGCCCCAGACGATGTTCTGCGGGGTACGCCGCTTGAGCAGTATCGAGTACCCGAACACGTAGAACAGGCAGGCGAAGAGGGCGAGCGCGGCGGACAGCCAGTTGACCATGAACAGCAGCCAGCACGTGGACGCCACGGCGAGCACAACGCCGAAGGTCAGCGCCTCACGGCCGGTGACGGTTCTTGACGGCGGCGCAGCGGCGAGCGGTCGCCGCCGGGTGCGGCGCATCTTGCGGTCGATGTCCCTGTCGATGTAGCAGTTGAGCGCATTCGCGCCGCCCGCGCAGGCGGCCCCGCCGACCAGCGTGGCGACCGCCGGCCACCACGGCGGGATTCCCCGGGCCGCGAGGAACATCACGGGCAGCGTGGTGATGAGCAGCAGTTCAGCGCTGCCCGGCTCAGCGCGTAGGTGAGGACCAGGGCGATCACGACGCCGACGGCGACCAGCCAGTCGTCGCCCACCACGAAGTCGTACCAGAACCCGACAAAGGCCCGCGCATACCGGATCGCAGCACGCCACATCGCGGTCACCCCGCCCGCACGATGTTCGGGCCGGGGGGCTCCGGGTCCTCTTCGGGCGGCGCCGCGTCCGCCCGGGCCAGCACCGCGGCCGGGGCGGGGATCCTGCGCAGCAGCGCGATCAGGGCAAGCGCGAACGCCGCGATGGCCGGCACGAGCACGAGGAGCGCCGCGTCGGAGCCCGGCCAGCGCGCACCCGCACCCTCGGCTCCCCAGAACGTGCCGAAGGCCGTGAGCATGACCCCGACGATGAGCTTCATCGTGTTCTCAGGAACACGGGAAAGCGGCCCGCGTACGGCGGCGCCCGCCGCGGCCACAACCGCGATTGCGCACACGGCGGCGATCGCGGCCAGGGGCATGTTCCTGGCGTTGCTGCCGAACGTCAGCGCGATGAACGCCACCTCGAGCCCTTCAAGCAGGACGCCTTTGAACGACAGCGTGAACCCGTACCAGTCGGGGACGGAGCCGAAGCGGCGGGGCGCCGCGGCGGACGCGGCCGCAAGCTGTTCCCGGTAGATCTCGTCCTCGTCGTGCAGCGCCTTGTGCCCGCTGCCGCGCAGGATTGCCTTACGGAGCCACTGCAGGCCGAACACGAGCAGCAAGGCCCCGACGACCAGGCGCAGGCCGCGAAGCGGCACCACCGACAGGGCGGGGCCGAGGACGGCCACGATGAGAACAAGAGCCAGCAGCGCGCTAACCATCCCGGTGATCGCGGACCGCCAGTCCCTGGCCGTCCCGGCCGCAAGCACGATGGTGGCCGCCTCCACGGCCTCGACCGCGCACGCCAGGAATACCGCCGTGAACAGTGCCACCGCGCCCACGCCATGCCACCTCCCCTACCTTCACTTCACTGTGTGGCTACCCGCTAGTCGCCTGGATCAGGAGACACTTTCTCCTAAACCGCAGTCTTCAGGGTGCCATCCCGTCGCCGCCACTGTGCTGGCCCGGGGGGACACAGCGTCGGCCGAGGAGGGCCCGGAACCGGCCCGGAGGGCCGTGAACCTGCGTGGTTCGGGCCGCGGCAGCCGTTATGGGTAACGGGTGTGACGGTGGGTGTGACGACAGGTGACGGCACGGCAGCCCTTCCGGTTTGCCTTAGGCACCCGGGGATAGGCTGATTCAAGTGATCGCCCTAAGCGCCGGAGGGCGGCCGAGCCGCGCGGTGAGTAGGCTGCGCGCTGCCCGCGCGGCGTAGCCGGCCGAGCGAGATGGGAGATCTCACGGTGACCAACCCGCCGCGCGTGCTCGAATGGACGGACACCGACCGCCGGGCCGTCGATCTGATCCGGGTCCTCGCCATGGACGCTGTCGAGGAAGCCGGCTCGGGACATCCCGGCACGGCCATGAGCCTCGCTCCCGCCGCCTACCTGCTCTTCCAGCGTGTTCTGCGGCATGACCCGGCCGACGCCGCGTGGCCGGGCCGGGACCGGTTCGTCCTGTCGTGCGGTCACTCCAGCCTCACCCTTTATCTCCAGCTCTACCTGTCTGGATACGGGATGACGCTCGACGACATCCGCGCCTACCGTAAATGGGGCAGCCGGACGCCCGGGCATCCAGAGCATGGGATCGCGCCGGGAATCGAGACCACCACGGGGCCGCTCGGCCAGGGCATGGGCAACGCCGTCGGCATGGCGATGGCCGCGCGCCGGGAGCGCGGTCTTTTCGACCCCGAGGCGCCGGCCGGGCGCAGCCCGTTCGACCACCACATCTTCGTGATCGCCTCTGACGGCGACATCGAGGAGGGCATCAGCCACGAGGTGTCCTCGCTCGCCGCTCACCAGCAGCTCGACAACCTGATCGTGCTGTATGACGACAATCACATCTCGATCGAAGACGACACGGCGATCGCCAAATCGGAGGATGTCTGCGAGCGGTACGCCGCCTACGGGTGGCATGTGCAGCGCGTGGAGTGGCTTCGCAACTCGGCGGGCAACAGCAGTACCTATGACGAGGACGTCGAGGCGCTGTACCGCGCGTTCGGCCAGGCCAAGGCGCACGACGGCCAGCCGTCGTTCATCGCGCTCCGCACGATCATCGGCTGGCCCGCGCCCACCAAGCAGAACACCGGCCAGAGCCACGGCTCCGCGCTCGGTGCGGAAGAGGTGGCGGCGACCAAGCGGATCCTCGGCTTCGACCCGGACGTCAACTTCCCGGAGGAAGCCGAGATAGTCGGCCAGGCGCGGCAGGTGGCGCGTCGCGGCCAGCGCAGCCACGCCGAATGGGACATCTCGTTCGCCGAGTGGGCGCAGGCGCACCCGGACCGCAAGGCCCTGTTCGACCGGATGGCGGCCCGCAGGCTCCCGGACGACTGGACGGAATCGCTGCCCGTGTTCCCTGCTGACCCCAAGGGCATGGCGACGCGCCGTGCCTCGGGTGCCGTGCTGAACGCGCTCGCCGCGCCGCTGCCCGAGCTGTGGGGGGGCTCGGCGGACCTGGCCGAGAGCAACAACACCACCATGGAAGGCGAGCCTTCGTTCATACCCGAGCAGTTCCAGACGAAGGAGTTCCCAGGTAACCGCTACGGGCGCACGCTGCACTTCGGCATCCGCGAGCACGGCATGGGGGCGATACTCAACGGCATCGCGCTGCACGGCGGTACCCGGCCGTACGGCGGCACCTTCCTCATCTTCAGCGACTACATGCGGCCCGCGGTGCGGCTGGCGGCGATGATGGGCCTGCCTGTCACCTACGTCTGGACGCACGACTCGATCGGGCTTGGCGAGGACGGCCCGACCCACCAGCCGGTCGAGCAGCTGTGGGCGCTGCGGGCCATTCCCGGCCTGGACGT
>WNFX01003874.1_pt1 | contig 23184 bp, 15 predicted proteins | sample 5400111 | NCBI WGS metagenome assembly WNFX01 (sample SAMN13153363, study PRJNA577476) | soil metagenome | isolation source: 40 cm soil or saprolite under grassland replicate 1 | place: USA:California | collected 2016-06-15 | reverse complement strand
CCAATTTGGCCAATCGTCACGTCTGGATCGTACTCGGCGTGACGCTCATCTTCGGCGCGATCGGCTTTTATGACGATTACCTTAAGGTCACCAAACAGACCCATGCCGGTGTTTCCGCCAAGCTTCGGATCGTCATCGAGGCGCTCATCGCAGCAGCGGCGTGCTATTTCATCGTGTCACTGGGCCGCCAACCATTCGCGTCCTCGCTCACCTTTCCCTTCTTCAAGGAGCTGGTACTTCCGCTCGGCTGGTTCTTCATCGTGTTCGGCGCGTTCATCATCGTTGGCGCTGCCAACGCGGTGAACTTGACCGACGGTCTCGATGGGTTGGCGATCGTTCCAGTCATGATCGCGACCGGCTGCTTCGGCGTATTTGCCTGGGTTGTCGGCAACCTATTCTTTTCGGACTATCTGCAGCTCCATTACGTAGCCGGCACCGGCGAGCTCGCGGTAGTGTGCGGCGCGGTCATCGGGGCGGGACTGGGCTTTCTCTGGTTCAACGCACCGCCTGCTTCGATCTTTATGGGTGACACCGGTTCGCTTGCGCTCGGCGGAATGCTCGGAGCGATCGCGGTGGCGACCAAGCAAGAGATCGTGCTTGGCATCGTCGGCGGGCTGTTCGTGCTCGAAGCGGTGTCGGTGATCGTGCAGGTGGTTTCCTTCAAGCTCACGGGCAAGCGCGTCTTTCGGATGGCGCCGATCCACCATCACTTCGAGCAGCTCGGCTGGACCGAGCCGCAGATCGTCATCCGCTTTTGGATCATTTCGGTCGTGCTCGCGCTGATTGGGCTATCCACGCTCAAGCTGCGGTGATGGTTCCTGTCACCGCCTTTGCCGGAAAGAAGGTCGCCATCTTCGGCCTCGGCGGGTCGGGACTGGCGAGCGCGAGCGCGTTGCTCGCGGGCGGCGCCGATGTCATCGGCTGGGACGACAGCGCCGAGGCCGTGACCAAGGCGACGAGCGCCGGCATCCCGAGCGGCGACCTGCGGCAGCTCGACTGGTCGAAAATTTCCGCACTCGTGCTCGCCCCCGGCGTGCCGCTCACGCATCCCGCGCCGCATTGGACCGTGGCGCTGGCGCGCGCGGCCGGCGTCGAGGTCGTCGGCGACATCGAGTTGTTCTGCCGCGAGCGGCGCGCGCGCGCGCCAAAAGCGCCGTTCGTCGCCATCACCGGCACCAACGGCAAATCGACGACCACGGCGCTGGTGGCGCATCTCCTGCGCTCGGCCGGCCGGGAAAGCGAGATCGGCGGCAATATCGGCACCGCGATCCTCTCGCTCGCGCCACCGGACGAGGCTCGCGCACACGTGATCGAGTGCTCGTCTTACCAGATCGATCTCGCGCCCACGCTCGACCCCTCGGTCGGAGTCCTTCTCAACGTCACCGAGGATCACCTCGACCGCCATGGAACGCTCGCGCACTACGCCGCGGTCAAGGAGCGGCTCGTCGCCGGCGTGCAGGAGGACGGCACGGCGATCGTCGCGGTCGATGACCCCTGGTGCGCGGCGGCGGCCGATCGCATCGAGCAGGCCGGTAAAAGGCTTGCCCGCGTCTCGGTGCGGCGGCCGCTGCACGATGGGCTTTATGTGGAGGGCGAAAGCATCATGCAGGCCGCGGGCGGCAGTGCCCGCACCATCGCCGGTATCGCCGGCATTGGATCCTTGCGCGGCGTCCACAACGCACAGAACGCCGCCTGCGCCGCCGCGGCGGCGCTCGCGCTCGGGCTATCGCCGCAGGCGATCCAGCAAGGTCTCGCTTCGTTTCCCGGACTCGCCCACAGGATGGAAGAGGTCGGCCACAGGGGGCGCGTCCTGTTCGTCAACGATTCCAAGGCAACCAATGCGGATTCCGCCGCGCAGGCGCTCGCCTGCTTCTCCCACATTTTCTGGATCGCGGGGGGCAGGGCGAAGACCGGCGGCATTGCCTCGCTCGCGCGCTTCTTTCCGCGCACCCGCAAGGCTTACCTCATCGGCGAGGCTGCAACCGATTTCGCCGCCGAGCTTCAAGGGCGCGTGCCCCATGTCATCGCCGGTACGCTCGAGCGGGCAGTCGAGCTTGCGGCGGCCGACGCGGAAGCCTCCGATGTCGCCGAACCCGTGGTGCTGCTGTCGCCGGCGTGTGCCTCCTTCGACCAGTACCGCAATTTCGAGATCTGCGGCGACAAGTTCCGCGAGCTGGTGCGCGCACTGCCGGGGCTCACACCCGCGCGCTAGAGGCAGCCGTTAATCCTCCGTCAACCAACGCCAGGCACCACTGATCGCTCCGGAGCCGCCGCCGAGGGGTCTCGATGGTTTCGCGTCTTGAACGCACGCGCTTTGCCGCCTGGTGGTGGACGATCGATCGGTCGCTGCTGACCGCGCTGCTCACGCTCATGCTCGCGGGAATTATCCTTTCGCTGGCTGCGTCACCGCCGGTTGCCTCTCGCCTCGGCCTCGATCCGTTCTATTTCGTCGGCCGGCATGTGCTCTATTTGATTCCGGCGCTCGCCGTGATGCTGACGACCTCGTTCCTGTCGCCGCGTCATATTCGTAGGCTTGCGGTCATAGTGTTCGTGCTGAGCCTTGCGTTGGTCGCCGCCACGCTGCATTTCGGCGCCGAGGTCAAAGGCGCGCGGCGCTGGATCGTCTTGCTTGGGATCAACATTCAGCCCTCGGAGTTCCTCAAGCCCGCCTTCGTCATCCTGATCTCCTGGCTGTTCGGCGAATCCGCGCGGCGGCCGGAAATGCCGGCGAACACCTTCGCGCTTCTGCTGCTGCTCGTCGCCGTCGCCGGGCTCGTGCTGCAGCCCGATTTCGGGCAGACCATGCTGGTCGCGCTGGTCTGGAGCGCGCTGTTCTTTCTCGCCGGTATGCGCCTTGTTTGGGTGGCGGGGTTGGGGGGCGCGGCGGCGATCGGACTCGCGAGCGCTTACATGCTCATTCCGCACGTCGCCCGCCGCATCGAGCGATTTCGAGATCCATCCTCCGGCGACACGTTCAACATCGATCAGGCACTCGAGTCTTTCCAGCGCGGGGGCTGGTTCGGACGCGGCCCGGGAGAAGGGACCGTCAAGCGCATCCTGCCCGAGAGCCATACCGACTTCGTGTTCGCCGTTGCCGCAGAAGAATTCGGCATCGTCCTGTGCCTGCTGCTGCTCGCGCTGTTTGCCTTCATCGTGTTGCGCGCCCTGCATCACGCCAGGCGCAACGAGGACCCGTTTGCGCGGTTTGCCGCAGCCGGCCTTGCCATCCTGCTCGGGCTGCAATCGGCCATCAACATGGCAGTAAACCTGCATCTGATGCCGGCCAAGGGCATGACGCTTCCGTTCATTTCGTATGGCGGCTCATCGATGATTTCGCTCGCCTATGGGATGGGAATGCTGCTTGCCTTGACGCGTGAGCGTCCGCGCGCTGAGTTGCTGGCAAGCGAGGCAACGTTCGTGCCCGCCGAAAGGGCGGCTTGATTGGGCTGCCGGAAGGGGAACCACACCGCGTGCCGCTTGTTCTCTTGGCCGCCGGCGGAACCGGCGGACACCTATTTGCCGCCGAAGCCCTCGCGGAGGCGCTCGCCCGGCGCGGCGTCGCCACTGCTCTCGCCACCGACGATCGCGCTGAGCGCTACGGCAGGGCGTTTCCGGCGCGCGATATTTACGTCATCACCAGCGCGACCGTGCGCGGACGCGACCCGCTCTCGCTGATGCGCACGGCGGCGATGCTCGGCACGGGTACCATACAGAGCTTGCGACTCGTTATGCGCATGCGGCCATCCGCCGTTGTCGGGTTCGGCGGCTATCCGACCATTCCCCCCGTGCTGGCGGCGACGCTGCGCGGAATTCCCACGGTCATTCACGAGCAAAATGCGGTGATGGGGCGTGCCAACAGGTTTCTCGCACCTCGCGTCGATGCCATCGCGACCAGCTTCGCTGGAGTGCTCGACCGCGAGCCCAAGCTGAGCGCCAAAGCGACGCGTACAGGCAATCCAGTGCGGCCGGCGGTCATCGCGGCGTCGGCGATTCCCTATGTCGCCCCGGAAGCGGCGGGCCCGATTCGGCTCTTGGTATTCGGCGGCAGCCAGGGCGCGCGCATCATGGCCGACGTCGTCCCGGCCGGCCTCGAAAGGCTTGCCCATGATGTGCAAGCGCGCCTTGCACTGGTGCAGCAGGCGCGCGAGGAGGATCTCGCACGCGTGACGGAGGTCTATGCACGGGCAAACGTTACGGCCGAGGTCGCGCCGTTCTTCGCCGATTTGCCGGCGCGGATCGCCGCGAGCCATGTCGTCATCGCGCGCGCCGGCGCCTCGACCGTTGCGGAACTCGCGGCGATCGGGCGGCCGGCCATTCTGGTGCCGTTACCGCACGCGCTCGATCAGGATCAATTCGCCAATGCCGGTGTGCTGGAGAGCGCAGGCGGAGCGTTGCGCCTGCGCCAGGACGATTTCACGCCCGATCGGCTGGCGGCCGAGATCAGCGCGCTTGCCAGCGCGCCGCAAAAGCTCGTAGCAATGGCCGCGGCCGCCCGCTCGCAGGGCGCCACCGACGCCGCCGAACGACTGGCAGATTTGGTGCTGGGCGCGGCGGCAAGGGCGTGAATTCGCGTGCTGGGCGGCGCGCCGTGTCGGGGAACACAGAGGGAAGAGACGATGAAACTGCCGAGCGACATCGGTCCGATCCACTTCGTCGGCATCGGCGGGATTGGCATGAGCGGCATCGCGGAGGTGCTCATCAACCTTGGCTATACCGTGCAAGGGTCCGACGCGTCCGATAGCGCCAATGTCAAGCGCCTGCGCGATAAAGGCGCCAAGGTGTCCGTCGGCCATTCCGCCGCCGCACTTGGGGATGCCGAGGTGGTGGTGGTATCGACCGCGATCAAGCGCGACAATCCCGAACTCATCGCGGCGCGCGCCAAGCGCCTGCCGGTGGTGCGCCGTGCCGAGATGTTGGCCGAGCTGATGCGGCTTAAGCGCTGCGTCGCGATCGCAGGTACTCACGGCAAGACGACGACCACCTCGCTCGTGGCCGCGCTGGTGGATGCCGGCGGCTTCGATCCGACCGTGATCAATGGCGGCATCATCAATGCCTACGGCACCAATGCACGACTTGGCGCCGGAGACTGGATGGTGGTCGAGGCCGACGAATCCGACGGCACGTTCCTGAAGCTGCCGGCGGATGTCGCCGTCGTGACCAACGTGGACCCGGAGCATCTCGACCATTTCAAGACCTTTGAAGCGGTCCAAGACGCGTTCCGCGCCTTCGTCGAAAACGTGCCGTTCTACGGCTTTGCCGTGATGTGCACGGATCATCCGGTGGTGCAGCTGTTGGTCGGGCAAATCACCGACCGCCGCCTGATTACCTACGGCGAGAACCTGCAGGCCGACGTGCGGCTCGCCGAACTCGATCACGCCGATGGCAGTTCGCGATTTTCAGTCATGTTCCGCGACCGCGCCGGGGAGACGACGCACGAAATCGGCGGCCTGACCCTGCCCATGCCCGGCCGGCATAACGCTCTCAACGCCACTGCGGCGATCGCGGTCGCGCGTGAGCTCGGCGTCGGCGACGGCCTCATCCGCAAGGCGCTCGCCGGCTTTGGCGGCGTGCGGCGGCGCTTCACCCGCACCGGCGAGTGGAACGGCGTACCGATCATTGACGATTACGGCCATCATCCGGTCGAGATCGCCGCCGTGCTGCGCGCCGCACGCGAATCGAGCAAGGGGCAGATCATCGCCGTGGTTCAGCCACACCGCTACACGCGCCTCGCAGCGCTGTTCGAGCAGTTCTCGACCTGTTTCAATGACGCCGATACCGTGATAGTCGCGCACGTCTATCCGGCAGGCGAGGCACCGATCACCGGCGCTGACCGCGACTCGCTGGTGCAGGGTTTGCGCGCGCACGGACATCGGCAGGCTATTCCGCTCGATGGCCCGCAAGACCTTGCGCGCTTGATCAAGCGCCTGGCGCAGCCCGGTGACATGGTGGTGTGCCTTGGCGCCGGAAACATCACGCAATGGGCCTACGCGCTGCCGGGCGAACTCGCCGCGCTCGGGGCAGTGGCGTGATCACAATCCGCACAATCGCTGCGCTTGCTCCCGCCCTCGCTCCGGCGTGTACGTCATGATCTTCCCCGATCTCGTGGCGGACCTGAAGGCGCGCATGCCGAGCTTGCGCGGGCGGCTAATGGCGAACCAGTCGCTTGCGGAACTAACCTGGTTTCGGGTCGGCGGGCCGGCGCAGGTCTTGTTCATGCCGGAGGATGAGGCTGACCTCGTCAATCTCCTGGCGCATCTGCCCAGCGAGATTCCCGTCACCGTCATCGGGCTCGGCTCCAACCTGATCGTGCGGGACGGCGGGGCGCCCGGCGTCGTCATCCGTCTGGGTCGCGGTTTCGGCGAGGTGAGGGTCGAGGACGGCTCGCGTATCCGCGCCGGCACGGCCGCGCCGGACGTGAAAGTCAGCCGCGCGGCGCAAGAGGCGGCGATCGCGGGGCTCGCCTTCTTCCGCGGCATTCCCGGCGCGGTGGGCGGGGCGCTGCGCATGAACGGCGGCGCCTACGGTCGCGAGACCAAGGACGCGCTGATCCAGGCGCGCGGCGTGGATCGGCAGGGTCGCGTGCGCGTCTTCAGCAACGGCGACATGCACTACAGCTATCGCCACTGCGGCGCGCCGGACGACATTGTCTTCACGGAAGCGCTGTTCCAAGGCGCGCCCGGCGACGTAGCCGAGATCGCCGCTGAAATGGACAAAATCACCGAATCGCGCGAGGCAACCCAGCCGATCAAGAGCCGCACCGGCGGCTCGACCTTCAAGAACCCGCCCGGTCACAAGGCGTGGCAGCTCATCGACGCTGCCGGCTGCCGTGGGCTGAAGGTCGGCGATGCGCAGGTGTCCGAGATGCACTGCAATTTTCTGATCAATCTCGGCAGCGCCAGCGCCGCCGACATCGAGACGTTGGGCGAGACGGTGCGTCGGCGGGTCAAAGAGCATTCCGGCATCGAGCTTGAGTGGGAGATCAAGCGGATCGGGGTGGCATAGCACCCGCTTTGCTCCGGCGGCGCGGCGAGAGCGCGCCCGAGATGCTCGATGCGAAGCCGGCCTCGGCCTTTTGAGTGGTATAAGCGAATCAACGTCGCAGCCGAGGAAAGATGGGCAAGCACGTCGCCGTTCTGATGGGAGGCTGGTCCGCCGAGCGCGAGATATCGCTGCGCTCCGGCAAGGCCTGCGCCGAGGCGCTGGCGCGGCTCGGCCATCGCGTGACCCGCATCGATGTCGGTCGCGACATCGCCACGGTGCTGACGACCGTCAAGCCGGACGTTGCTCTCAACATGTTGCACGGGCGTCCGGGCGAGGACGGCACGTTGCAAGGCGTGCTCGAAATTCTCGCCATTCCTTACACCCATTCCGGCGTGATGGCGTCGGCGGTGGCGATGCAGAAGGACATCGCAAAGGCGCTGTTCCGCGCCGCCGAGGTGCCGGTTCCCGAGGGACTGGTGGTATCGCGGTTCGAGGCGGCCAAGTCGCACTTGCTGCCGCCGCCCTACGTCATCAAACCGATTGCGGAAGGCTCGAGCGTCGGGGTTTTCATCGTGCGTGAGGATCACGCCCATCCGCCGCAGGAGCTCACCCGCGAGGATTGGGCTTATGGCGAGCGGATGCTCGTCGAAAAATACATTCCGGGCAAGGAGTTGACCTGCGCGGTCATGGGCGATGCGGCGCTCGGGGTGATCGAAATCGTGCCGACGGTAAGGTTTTACGATTACGAGGCCAAATACGCTCCCGGCGGCTCCAAACATCTTCTGCCGGCGGCGGTTTCATCGTTTGTTTACCAACAAGTCCGAAGACTAGCACTGGCGGCGCATCGCGCGCTTGGCTGCCGGGGCGTGAGCCGTGCGGATTTCCGCTACGACGATCGCATCGAGGGGACTGAGGGACTCGTGTGTCTCGAAGTCAACACGCAGCCCGGCATGACCGAAACGTCACTCGTCCCCGAGCTTGCGGCGCATGCGGGGATCACGTTCGACGGGCTGGTGCAATGGATGATCGAGGACGCCTCGCTCAACCGCTGAATTGGAACGCGCGATGGCGCTTGCGCCCGGCGGCTCGTGCGGCTGCGCGCGGCGCCACAGATGCCAAAGCGATGCGTCCGAAGTCGCGCATCGCCCGCGTCATGGATCGCTGGTCATCCTTCCTCGAGAACAAGTGGCCCCGCGGCGTGGGCGTCGCTGCCAGCGCCCTCGTTATTCTCGCGAGTCTCGCCTACGGCACAGTCAAAGGGGATCACATTCCGAGCCTCATCGCTGGGCTGAAGGACGCGCGCGATGGGATCGCCAATGCGGCGGGCTTCCGCGTCGTGTCGATCGCGCTTGTCGGCAATCATCATGTCAACCGGGAGGAACTGCTCGCCACCGCTGGCATTACCGGCACCACCTCGCTCCTGTTCCTTGACGTCGATCAGATTCGCCTGCGCCTCAAGACCAACCCCTGGATTGCCGATGCCACCGTGCTCAAGCTCTATCCCGGCGAGCTGCAGATCGGCATCAAAGAACGGGAGGCGTTTGCACTCTGGCAAAAGGATGGGCGCATATCCGTCATTGCCGACGACGGCACCGTGCTCGAGCCTTATGTTGCGCCCCGCCTGACCCGCCTGCCGCTCGTCGTCGGCCGCGGGGCGCAGGCGAAAGCAAAGGAATTCCTTGCTCTGCTTGACCGCTATCCCACGATGCGCGACTTCGTACACGCGTCCGTGTTGGTGGGCGAGCGGCGCTGGAATCTGCGTCTGAAGAACGGCATCGACGTGCGCCTGCCCGAATCCGACGTGGCCCCCGCGCTCGAGCGGCTGGTGGCGCTTGACCGCGAGAAGAACCTGATTACGCGGGACATCGTTGCGATCGATCTTAGGCTCGCTGACCGCGTGACGGTGCGCCTCACCGATGCGGCCGCACAGGCTCGCATGGACGCGTCCAAGGACAAGCCGAAAAAGAGGGACGGAAACGCATGACCGCCCTCCAGTTCGGCCTTACTCCGAAGATGAAACCGCTCCCGGGCAACCGCTCGGTGCTGGTCGCTGCGCTCGACGTCGGCACCAGCAAGATCGCCTGCCTGATCGGGCGGCTGCGTCCATGCCCGCCGCAAGAGGGGCTGCCGCTGCGCGGCCATTCCGTCGAGGTCGTGGGATTCGGCCACACCCTTGCCCGCGGCATGAAGGCCGGCACGGTGATCGATCTCGCCGAGGCGGAAGCGGCGGTACGGCAATGCGCCGATCTCGCGGAGCGCTCGGCAAAGATGCAACTCGACTCGGTCGTCATCTCGATTTCTGCCGGCCGCCCAGCAAGTGAACTGATCTCCGCTTCCATCGAGGTTGCCGGCGCGGCGATCGGCGAGCGCGATATTGCCCGCGTGCTCACTGCGGGCAGCCGACATTCCGCGCGCGCCGGACGCGCCGTGCTGCATTCGCTGCCGATCGGTTACGTGCTGGATCACGCCCGCGGCATCCAGGACCCGCGCGGCATGCTTGCGCGCGAGTTCGGCATCGACATGCACGTTGTGACCGCGGACGCTTCCGCGGCGCACAATCTCATGTTGGCGATCGAGCGCAGCCACCTCGCTATCGAGGCCATGGTAGCGAGTCCGTACGCGGCTGGCCTGGCCGCGCTCGCCGCCGATGAAGCCGAACTCGGCGCCGCCTTGATCGATATGGGCGCCGGTACGACGACGATCGCGGTCTTTGCCGGCACCCGGTTCGTGCATGCCGATGGGTTCGCGCTTGGCGGCCGGCACGTAACGATGGACCTCGCGCGCGGCCTCAACGCTCGCATCGCCGATGCCGAGCGCCTCAAGACGCTCTACGGCAGCGTACTCGCCGGGGCTTCGGACGAACGCGATATGATTGCGGTGCCTCCGGTGGATCACGACGAGCGCGAGGCGCCGCATTTCGTTTCACGTGCAAGCCTCGCCCGCATCATCAAGCCGCGGGTCGAGGAAATACTCGAAATGGTGCGCGATCGTCTTGCGGCGTCGCCATTCGCAGCCGAGCCGCGTGGGCGGGTGGTTCTCACCGGCGGAGCGAGCCAGCTCACCGGCGTTACCGAGCTTGCCGCGCAAATCTTGCGCCGTCCGGTGCGAGTGGGTCGGCCGCTCGGCATTGCCGGGCTGCCGGAGGAAGCGAAGGGAGCGGCCTTTGCCGTCGCGACGGGACTGCTGGTCTATCCGCAGGCGGCGCATCTTGAGCATTTCGAACCGCGGCGAACGCGGCAGGCGGCAACAGGGGGCGGCTATATCGCACGGGTCGGACGATGGCTTCGCGAGAGCTTCTGATGACTCGATCAACGTTCCGATCGGCCGGCGGCGGACCGGCCCGACCCGGCGGCGGTCACGTCCGCTTACCAAGAGGCAAACATGAGCATCAATCTGAAGATTCCCGACGTCCGTGAGCTCAAGCCGCGGATCACCGTGTTCGGGACCGGCGGTGCCGGCGGTAATGCCGTTAACAACATGATCGCGAGCGGGCTGCAGGGCGTCGACTTCGTCGTCGCGAACACCGACGCCCAGGCGCTCACGATGTCCAAGGCCGAGCGCATCATCCAGATGGGCGTGGCCGTCACCGAGGGCCTCGGCGCCGGCTCCCAGCCGGAAGTGGGGCGGGCGGCGGCCGCGGAGGCGATCGATGAGATTCGCGACCAGCTCCAGGGCGCACACATGGTGTTCGTGACGGCCGGCATGGGCGGCGGCACCGGTACCGGCGCGGCACCGGTGGTCGCGCGCTGCGCCAAGGAGGCCGGCATTCTCACCGTCGGCGTCGTCACCAAGCCGTTTCACTTCGAAGGCGTGCGTAGGATGCGCGTGGCCGAGCAGGGCATCATCGAGCTGCAGAAGGTCGTCGATACGCTGCTCATTATCCCAAACCAGAACCTGTTCCGGGTGGCGAACGAGAAGACGACGTTTGCCGACGCCTTCGCGATGGCGGACCAGGTGCTCTATTCCGGCGTCGCCTGTATCACCGATCTCATGGTGAAGGAGGGCCTGATCAATCTCGACTTCGCGGACGTCCGCGCAGTCATGCGTGAAATGGGCAAGGCGATGATGGGCACCGGCGAGGCCTCGGGCGAGAAGCGGGCGCTCTCGGCTGCCGAGGCTGCGATCTCCAATCCGCTCATCGACGACGCTTCCATGAAAGGGGCGAAGGGCCTGCTCATCTCGATCACTGGCGGCAGGGACCTGACGCTTTACGAGGTCGACGAAGCGGCGACCCGCATCCGCGAAGAAGTGGATCAAGACGCTAACATCATCGTGGGTGCGACCTTCGACGAGAGCCTGGAAGGCGTGATCCGCGTTTCGGTTGTTGCGACGGGCATCGATCGGGCCGCAGTGCAGCGTCCGGTGACGGAACCCGAGGCGCGGATTGCAGAACTTACGCAAAAGCTGCGCACCGAAGACCTTCGCGCCGATCAGAAGCAGCGCCCGCCCGCAACGCCGAGCGTAGCGCCGCGGGCGCCGCAAACGCCTGAATCGATCGAAGCCGCCGCCAAGGCGGCGGTCGCCGCCGCGGTCTTGCCCATGATGGAGGACGTGACCATCCGGCCGATCCCGCCGAAGCCGTCGCTGTTTCCGGAACAGATGGCGCTGCCCTCCGATCCGCCGCCCGCGCCGCGTGCCTTCATCCCGCCGGCGCCGGAGCGCACGGTCAACCGGCCGCGCCGGATGCCCGGCATCGACGAGCTGCCGCGTCCGGCGCAGGCCGAACTACGAGCCAAGCGCGGCGAAAGCGAGATCGATAATCCGGAGAAGCGCAAAGTGAGCTTGCTCCGGCGTCTGGCCGCCGTGGGCCTGGGTCGCCGTGACGATCTCGAGGAGGGCGAGAGAATACCGCCGAACGCCCGGCCGGTTCGACCCCCGCCGGCGCCGCGGCCCATCGATCGGCCAATCGAGCGCAGCGCTGCGGCGCCGCCGCGGCCGGCCGTGCCACCCGCAATGCCGCGCGCGGCGGAGCCGGTGTCGGACTACGCCAAGCGCCCCTCCCACCAGGGCCTCGATTCGTTGGGCCGGCAGGCGCCGATACAGCCCCCGATCGAGGAGGATCAGCTCGACATCCCGGCATTCTTGCGCCGCCAGGCGAACTGATCGGGAATGCTCGCGAAGCCGTGGCAGTCCCGGCGCGAATTGCCGGGACGGCCGGGCGAGCCTTGGTCTATGTACCTGAATTCAAAAGTTGATTTTTGACGCCGCGCTAACGACGATGGCGGGCCACGCGGGAATCCATCCGCTTGAACAGGCATGCCGCACCCTGCCCAGCGGTTGCCGCGATTGCGGCCCCCCGCCGGTAACAGTCGGTAAAAAAGCGTGAGTTGGACTTCCGCCCGACCACAGCTAAGCTTTCACCGTTAAAGGGGTTTTCGTCGGGGGACTACGCGGCCGGACTTCTTGCCCGCGAGTTTCGTACAGCCTTACCGATGGCAGGAATGCGACCGACGTCGCCCGTCTAATGTGATCCGCTGCGTCCCATCGACGCGCGCGGCCGGGGGAGTGGCTGGGACGGGATTATGAAAGTCGCCAGGCAGACGACGCTTCGCGACCACACCGATTTGTGTGGTGTCGGCGTTCATTCCGGTTTGCCGGTGACGTTGACGCTGCATCCGTCCGATCCCGATACGGGATTGCGCTTCGTCCGTACACGAGTCGAAGGATGGCACGACCGCGAAATCCCGGCCGATATGAGCGCGGTGACTGCCACGGAATTCGCCACGGTTCTCGGCGATGCTTCCGGCCCGCTCGTCTCCACCGCCGAGCATGTCTTGGCTGCGCTCGCAGGCCTCGGCGTTGACAACGCCGTTGTCGAAATCGACGGCCCAGAAGCGCCGATCATGGATGGCAGCGCGGCGCCCTTTGTCGCCGCAATCGATTCTGTGGGCCTTAAGACGCTCGATCGGCCGCGCCGCCAAATCAAGGTGCTCAAGCCGGTGCGAGTGGCAATGGGCGATGCGTACGGCGAGCTGCGGCCCAACCCGCGCGGCTTCCGCATCGAAGCGGAGATCGAGTTCGAGCACGCGCTCATCCGGCGCCAAACATTGGCGATCGACGTAAAACCCGACACGTTCCGCCGCGAAATCGCGCGCGCGCGCACCTTCGGCTTCCTGCGTGATGTGGCGAGCTTGTGGAACGCCGGCTACGCGCTCGGTGCTTCCCTGGAAAATACGCTCGTCGTCAGCGACAACCGTATTCTCAACCCAGAGGGTACGCGTTTTCCCGACGAGTTCGTTCGCCACAAGGTCTTGGACGCAGTCGGCGATCTGGCGCTCGCGGGCGCTCCTTTGCTCGGCACTTACCGCTCGGTGCGCGGCGGCCACAAGCTCAATCACGCGGTGCTGTGTGCCCTGATGTCGGATACGAGCGCCTGGACGTGGGTGGAAGGGGAGATTCCGCGGCCGATTACCGGCCATGCCGAGATGGCCTCCCGCTTGGCACCGGCCTTCGGCCCGGACAGGTCTTAAAACCCAAGCCGCGCAAGCAGTTCAGTCTGCCACATTCCGGGCGGAATGACGGCCTATTTCCTAAGCCCAACGGGGATTTATCGGGCGGCGACGGGGCGGGCAGCGGTTGAACCTCGCGTCGGGGACGGGATTCATCCGATCCATGGCTTTGCGGTCAGTGACGGTCGAGGGCGTGGAACGCTGCGCGCGCGCGGCGACGCGGGTTGCTGCCTTCGCGCTGGTGGCGCTCGCGCTTTGCGCCTGCAGCCTGTTCGAGCATGATACCGTTGCACCCGAAGAGCCCGCCGACAAGCTCTACAACGAGGGCCTCTACCTTCTGAACAGCAAAAAGGATCCCAAGTCTGCGGCCAAGAAGTTCGAAGAGGTCGATCGCCAGCATCCTTATTCGGAATGGGCGCGCAAGGCGTTGATCATGTCGGCCTTCGCTTATTACCAGGCTAATGCCTACGACGACTGCATCAACACGGCCAAGCGCTACGTCACGTTACATCCAGGAAGCCCGGACGCCGCCTATGCGCAGTACCTCATCGGCTCGTCCTATTTCGATCAGATGCCCGAAATTTCGCGCGACCAGGATCGCACCGACAAGGCAGTCCAGGCGCTCGAAGAAGTCGCTCGCAAATATCCCAGCTCCGAATACGCGGTCGCCGCCAAGCGCAAGATCGAGATGGCGCGCGACCAGCTGGCCGGCAAGGAGATGGATATCGGGCGTCAACTGTTGAATACACACAATTACACGGGCGCCATCAATCGCTTCAAAGTCGTGGTGACGCGATATCAGCGCACGCGCCACGTCGAAGAAGCGCTGCTGCGGCTCACCGAAGCCTACATGGCGCTCGGGATCGTGGAGGAAGCACAGACCTCGGCTGCCGTGCTGGGCCACAATTTCCCGGACAGCCGTTGGTACAAAGACGCCTACGCCCTCGTGCAGTCGAGGGGGCTCGAGCCCAGCGAGAACAAGGGTCACTGGATCAGCCAGGCGTTTACGAAGCTGGCCTCAGGTAAATTCTAGGTCGGCGCCCGAAGGCGCTTTGCCCATTCTCTGCCGGGCTTGACACCGCAAGTCGGCTCCACCCAACTGGCTCGACGCTTTTGCCCTTGCGCTTGGCGCGCGCGGCGACGCAGCGCTGGTGCGCCACGGCGCCGAGCAGGGGCAGGTGACCGCCGCGTTCGAACTGCCGCCGAATCACCCCGTGCGCGCGCTCATGGATGAAAACGACATCCCGGCGGAAGACGAGCTCATTCTACGGCGCGTGCAGTTCGCCGATGGCCGCACGCGCGCTTTCGTCAATGATCAGCCGCTCAGCGCGCAGGCTCTCAAGACATTGGGCGCGGCCTTGGTCGAGATCCATGGCCAGCACGACGAGCGCGCGCTCGTGGATGCGGCGGCGCACCGCCGCCTGCTCGATGCCTTCGCCGGCTTGGACAGCCAGGCAGGGGAGGTCGAGCGGCTGTGGAACGAACGGCGCGCGCGCGCCGGCGCGGTGGCGGCGCATCGCGCGCAGGTGGAGCGGGCGCAGCGCGAGGCCGATTTTCTGCGCCACGCCGTCGACGAGCTCAAGCGGCTCGCCCCGGAAGCATCGGAAGAAGCCGCGCTGGCCGACAAGCGGGCCATCATGATGCAGGCAGAGAAGGTCGCCGGCGACCTACGCGACGCCCACGACGCAGTGGCAGGAGCGCAATCGCCCGTCCCCTTGCTGTCCGCAACGGTGCGCCGGTTGGAGCGCCGCGCCGCCCAGGCTCCGGCGCTGATCGAACCGGCGGTGAAGGCGCTCGATGCCGCGCTCACGGCGCTCGATGACGCGCGCCGACATCTCGATGCGGCATTGCACACGGCCAACCACGACCCGAGTGAACTCGAGAAGATCGAGGAGCGCTTGTTCGCGTTGCGGGCAGCGGCGCGCAAGCACAATGTTCCGGTCGACGAGCTTAATGCACTTGCGGCCCGGTATGCCGCCGAGCTTGGTCTGATCGATGCCGGCGCCGAGCGCCTCGCCGCGCTCGAAGAGGCCGCACGCGCGGTCGACGCACACTATCGTGAAGCGGCGGCCGCGCTATCCCGGGACCGTAAGAAAGCAGCCGAGACTCTCGACCGCGCCGTCAATGACGAACTCAAGCCGCTCAAGCTCGAGCGCGCGAAATTCGTGACCGAAATCGTGACCGACCCGGAGGCGGGAGGACCGCACGGGATCGATCGAGTCGAGTTCTGGGTACAAACCAATCCGGGTACGCGGCCGGGACCGTTGATGAGGGTTGCCTCCGGCGGGGAACTGGCGCGCTTCCTGTTGGCGCTCAAGGTGGTACTGGCCGATCGCGGCTCGGCCTCTACGCTCGTTTTCGACGAGGTCGATACCGGCGCCGGCGGCGCAGTCGCCGATGCCATCGGGGTGCGCCTGGCGCGGCTTTCCCGCCGCGCGCAGGTCATCGCCGTGACGCACGCGCCGCAGGTGGCCGCGCGCGCCGACCGACACTATCTCATCAGCAAAAGCGCGCTCGACAAAGGCAAGCGGGTAGCCACCCGCGTCGCCGAGCTCGCCGCCGACAAGCGCCGCGAGGAGGTCGCGCGCATGCTCGCCGGCGCCGAGATCACCGCGGAGGCTCGCGCCGCCGCCGAGCGTTTGATCAAAGCAGCGGGATGATTTGACGACGAGAATGCCGGATATCAGCAGTATCCCGGTCGCCGATCTCAGCGCGGCGCAGGCCAAAGCCGAGCTCAAACGCCTCGCCGCCGAGATCGCCGCTCACGACAAGCGCTACTACCAGGATGACGCGCCGACGGTCTCGGACGCCGCTTACGATGCGTTGCGCCGGCGCAACGAGGAGATCGAGGCGCGCTTTCCCGAGCTGGTACGCGAGGACTCGCCCTCGCGTCGGGTCGGCGCACAGCCGTCGCAAAAGTTTGCGAAAGTTCGGCACGCGGTGCCGATGCTCTCGCTCGGCAACGCGTTCTCCGATGCCGAGGTGGCCGAGTTCGTTGAACGCGTACGTCGGTTTCTGCGTCTGCCCGCAGACGAGAAGGTAGTGTTCACGGCCGAGCCGAAGATCGACGGCTTATCTTGCACGTTGCGCTACGAGGCCGGCCGCCTGGTGCGCGGCGCGACCCGCGGCGACGGCACCGAAGGTGAAGATGTGACCGCGAATGTAAGAACGCTCGCCGACATCCCGAAGGAGCTGCGCGGCAAAGGCGTGCCCGACGTGTGCGAGGTGCGAGGCGAGGTGTACATGACGAAGTCCGCCTTCCTGGCCCTGAACGAACGGCAGAAGGCGGCCGGCAAACAGATTTTCGCCAATCCGCGCAACTCGGCGGCGGGCTCGCTGCGTCAGCTCGATCCGTCAATCACGGCTTCGCGACCGCTCGGCTTCTTTGCCTACGGCTGGGGAGAAATGAGCGAGCTGCCCGCGCAAACTCAGTCCGGCATGGTCAAATGGTTTGCCGCCCGCGGCTTCAAGACCAACCCGCTGATGCAAATCTGCGACTCGGTCGATGCGATGCTCGCGTTCCATCACGAGATCGAGGCACAGCGCGCAACGCTCGATTACGATATCGACGGCGTCGTTTATAAGGTTGATCGCCTCGATTGGCAGCATCGGCTCGGCTTTATCTCGCGCAATCCGCGCTGGGCGATTGCGCACAAGTTTCCCGCCGAGAAGGCGACCACCGTGGTCAAGGCAATCGAGATTCAGATTGGCCGCACCGGCGCGCTCACACCGGTGGCCAAGCTGGAGCCGGTCACCGTCGGCGGCGTCGTCGTGCAAAACGCGACGCTGCACAATGCCGACGAGATCGAGCGGCTTGGCGTGCGCATCGGCGACACGGTGACTATCCAGCGCGCCGGCGACGTCATCCCACAGGTGCTGGGTGTGGTTGCGGAGAAGCGCCGGAGATCGGTCAAACCTTACAAATTTCCCAGCCGCTGTCCGTGCCCCCTGCGTACCCCAGTGGTGCGCGAGACGACGGCGACCGGCGAGGAAGGGGCGGTTATGCGTTGCACCGGCGAGTTCGCCTGCCCGTTCCAAAAAGTCGAGCATTTGAAGCATTTCGTCTCCCGCCGCGCCTTCGACATCGAAGGGCTGGGCGAGAAGCAGATCATGCTGTTCTTCGAGCGAGGCTGGGTAACGGAGCCGGCCCACATCTTCACGCTCGAGGCGCGCGACTCGGAAATCAGGCTGGAGGAGCAGGAAGGTTTCGGCGAAGTGTCGGTCCGCAATCTGTTCAATGCGATCAGGGCACGGCGCGAGATCGCGCTCGAGCGCTTCATCTTTGCGCTCGGGATGCGTCACGTGGGCGAGACGACCGCGCGTGCGCTCGCGCGCGGATATGGATCATGGCCCGCGCTCCACGATGCCTGTGTGCGCGTGGCCGAGGCGCACGCCGAGACGCGGGCCGAGATGGACAACCTCGACCAGATCGGCGACACCGTGATCGACAGCATCGCCGCCTATTTCGGCGAGGACCATAATCGCGGTATTGTCGAGCGGCTGACGGCGCAGGTGAAAATCCTCGATGCCGAAAAGCCGGCGGCCGACTCTGTGGTCGCGGGCAAGACCGTGGTCTTTACCGGCTCACTCGAGAAGATGACCCGCGACGAAGCAAAAGCCATGGCGGAACGGCTCGGCGCCAAGGTCGCGGGTTCGGTATCCCAGAAGACCGACTACGTGGTCGCGGGTCCAGGCGCCGGCTCGAAGCTCGGCAAGGCCAAGGACCTCGGCGTAGCGGTGCTCTCCGAAGACGAATGGTTCGATCTCGTGCGTCACGGCGCGTCCTAGCTTTATACCTCGATGACGCGCTCCCAACATCAGCCGTCATTCCGGGTCCGAGCGAGGGAATCGATAATCACCACCTGTGGTCCTGGATTGCGGGCTCGCCGCAACGCAGTCAAGCTAGCGCCGGCCGCGTAAACTTGCCTGCGCTGCGGCACCCTGGAATCACCGGCACGATCCTTCTCGCATGAACGATCCCAACAAACGCCCTTTCATCGGCCGCTCACTGCCGCGTCGCGAGGATCATCGCCTGCTGACCGGGCGAGGACAATTCATTGCCGATCTCGATCTGCCGCACATGCTGCACGCGGTTTTCGTCCGAAGCCCGCTCGCCCATGCGCGCATCCGCGCCGTGGATCTGGGGCGTGCGAGCTGTGCGCCGGGCGTCGCCTGTGCATTGAGCGGCGCGGATCTCCTGCAGCTCCTGCCGCCGGTGCCGGACACGCAGCTCTCGCTGCCGAGTAAATGGACGGCGCTGGTCCAGCACAAGTTCATCAACCCCCAGCAACCCCTTCTCGCCCACGACAAGGTCCGCCATGTCGGCGAGGCCGTTGCCGTCATCGTGGCCGAGAGTCGTCATGCGGCGGAAGACGCGGCTCAATTGGTCGGTCTCGATCTCGATCCTCTTCCGGCCGTCGTCGATCCGGAGCAGGCGTTGCGTCCGGGCGCGCCGATCATCCATGAAAGATTCCACACCAACCTCATCGGCGCATTCACGATTGGTAAGGGCGACATCGATGCCGCGTTTGCGCGCTCCCCGCACAAGCTGCAACGCCGCTTTCATCATCACCGCTATGCCGCCGCGCCAATGGAGTGCCGCGGCGTCGTCGGCGTCCACGATCCGCGCACGGATTCGGTGACCATCTGGTCGGCCACCCAGGTCGTACATTGGGTTCGCCGCGAGGCAGCCGCGGTGTTGCGGCTTCCGGAGGCGCGCGTGCGCTGCGTCGCGCTCGATGTAGGCGGGGGCTTCGGCCTCAAGGGCCACGTGTACCCCGAAGACTTGTTGATCCCTTTCCTGGCGCGCCGGCTCGGGCGGCCGGTGCAATGGATCGAGGACCGCCGCGAGCATCTGATGTGCTCCTGTCATTCGCGCGACCAGATGCACGAGGTCGAAGTCGGGTTTGACGACGAAGGGCGGATCCTGGCGTTGCGCGACCGTTTCATCGTCGATTGCGGAGCGTGGAATCCCATCGGAGCTGGCGTGGTTTACAACACCGCGGTCCATTTGACCGGTCCCTATAAAATCGACGCCGTCGCGATCGATGCCAGGATCGCCGCAACCAACAAGGTTCCGAACGCGCCTTACCGGGGAGCGGGCCGGCCGGAAGCCGCCTTCGCCATGGAGCGCATCGTTGACGTCGTTGCCGGCGAGCTCGGGCTCGAGCCGGCCGACGTGCGCTTGCGAAACATGATCCGCCCCGACGAAATGCCCTATCGCGCGGGCATTCCCTACCGCGATGGCGAGCCGATCGTCTACGACGGTGGGGATTATCCGCAGGCGCTACGGCAGGCGCTGGCGGCGGTTGGCGGGGTCGCGGCGTTCCGAGAACGCCAGCGCGCAGCACGCGAAGAGGGCCGCTACCTCGGTCTCGGGATCGGCTGCTATGTCGAGGGCACCGGGGTTGGCCCTTTCGAGAGCGCGATGGTGCGGATCGATCCTTCAGGCAAGATCTTCGTGTCGTCCGGCGCCTGTCCCCAGGGCCAGGGGATGGAGACGATTTTTGCGCAGGTCGTGGCCGACATCTGGCGCGTCGATCCGGACGAGGTGGTGATGTCGCTTGCCGACACCGCGGCGATCGCCATTGGGTTTGGCACCATCGCGAGCCGCAGCACCGTCACCTTGTCGGCAGCCATTCACGGCGCGAGCGAACGCCTGCGCGCCAAGGTGTTCGCCATCGCCGCCAATCTGTTGGAGTGCGCGGTCGGCGATCTCGAGCTCCGCAAGAACGGGGTCGGCATCGTCGGTGTGCCGGGCGCCGAAGTCTCGCTCGCCGATGTGGCGCGCGCGGCCCGCCCCGGCTGGGATCATCGGCGGCCGCCGGGCACGGATGCCGGACTGGAGGAGACTTATTACTATGAGCCGCCAACCGTCACTTGGTCCTATGCAGTGCATGCGGCGGTGCTCGAGGTCGATGTCGAGGTGGGACACGTGACCATCGAGAAATATGCCATCGCGCACGATTGCGGCGTTGTCGTCAATCCGATGCTGGTCGAGGGCCAGATCATCGGCGGCGCCGCCCAAGGCATCGGCGGCGCGCTGCTGGAGGAATTCAACTACGACGCCGAAGGCCAGCTGCTCGCCGGCTCGTTCATGGACTACATGGTTCCGACCGCGTGCGAAATACCGAACATGCACCTGATCCATCAGCATTCGCCTTCCCCGCTCAATCCACTCGGCGTCAAGGGGGTCGGTGAAGGCGGTCCCATTGCGCCGCCAGCCGTGATTGCCAACGCCGTATCCGACGCGCTGCGCACCTTTGCGGTCGAGTTCAATCGGTTACCCGTGAAGCCAGAGCTTATCCAGCAGGCGATCGCATCGGCGACACGCCCCCGCTGATGCCGAAAGCGACGGGGCTGGCGCCGAGACAGCAGCTAGACTAAAGCTCAGTTCGCCGTGCCGCGGGAATGCAAGCACAAGCCGACGACGTGGCCGGCATTCGAGTGGCGGATGCTTGAGTTGCGAAGGGCCTAGTTGATTGAGTGGGGCGGCTCATTGTCTTGCCGATTAACGCGTTAGTGCAAGTTTTCTCTGGCAACCCGAGCATGATCGAAAAACTTCGCCGCACGCTTGCGCCGTGGCGCAATGAATGGGCGAGACGATCCAAAGAGACTCTGCAGTCCGGGGTGTGGATCGCTCCCGGTTTGGCCTGCGTCGGTCTCGCTGGCGCCGCTCATTTCGTCCTGGCCGAGCTGATCCACGATTTTGCCCCGTCAATTTTGTACAACACGGTCATATTCTGCGTGGCTGTGTGGGCAGGAATTCCTGCCGGCCTTGTTGCGCTTGGGCTAAGCACGTTTTTGATCTTGTTGATGTTGTTGGGCTTGAATGCATTCAGTTTGGGAAGCGACATCCCGGCGGCACCGCAGGCGATCGATCTCACAATCTTTGCTTTGGCAGCGATTCTGATCGTCTGGATCGGCGGGCGCTATCGCGCTCTCAGTGTGCCCTGCCTGCAGCGGGGAAACGAATACCGATCCGGCAGTGGCTTGTTCCTCAAGCTGCATAGATTTCTTCTCGAGGGCGTACCTCCGAACTCGTTTTCCGCGTACATTTTCGCGGTCCTGTGTATCGGCGTCGCGACGCTCATTCGTTCTGGTTTTGCGGTGTCCAGCGGCAACATCATGCCGCTGGTGTCCTATTATCCGGCCGTCCTGCTCTCAGCTCTCATTGGTGGGGCGGGGGCCGGACTATTTGCAATCGTGGCCAGTCTCGTTGCCGTCTGGTCGGAATATCCCGGTCCGTTCTTTTCTGCCGGCGTACCCGTTCGTGACGAGAGCGTCAGCCTTGCCGTTTACGTCTTCGGCTCCTTGCTTTCAGTGTGGATTGCAGAGAGCCATCGACCCAGCGTTCACGGCGAGCTTGCACAACAGCCCCGCACGCTGGAAGCGCTCTCGTCAGTTTTAGTCGCTTTCTCCGCTATCCTCCTGACGTCCGTCGTGCTGCTCGCGGTCGACTCATTTCTGGACGCAAAGCCGCTGATATTTGTGTATCTGCTGCCGACGGTCGTGATCGCGATGCACTACGGCAGCACTCTTGCCGTGCTGACGTCGTTTGCCAGCGGGTTGGCGGCGGCGTATTTCTTCTTTCCTCCCAAATTCAGCTTTTACATTGCCGATCCTCTCAACGTTGCGGAGTTGGGATTTTTTCTGTTGCTCGCAGCTATCGCGAGCAAGGCCGTCGCGGCCGTGACGCATGACGCTCGGGCGAGCAAGGCCATCCGCGCCCGCGCCCGGAGCCGGTAAGAACGCGGCCAGCGGATGGGCTGAGCTTACCGCCGCACCAGGGTGAAAACCGCGGCTGCCGTCGCCACTCCGAAAATCAGCATGAGCAGTAGCATCGGCAGGGCATCCGTTGCCTGCGAGATGACGTGGCCGCCGAGCTGGGCGGCGATGGCGGCGATCCCCATTTGGACAAAACCGGTGACTCCTGATGCGGTACCTGCAACCTGCGGCCGGATGCTCACGGCGCCGGCGATCGAGGTCGGCAGCAGCAGACCGTTGCCGAACCCGATGACGATTTGCGGCAGGAAGATGGTGAACATCTCCCAGCCCGGTAATGCGACGTATACCGACACGTTCAGCAAGCAGCCGGCGATGGTGAGCGCGATCCCCCACCGGATCAAAGCGTCAATGCCGAAGCGCGTCGTCAGCCGCGAAACCGCGAAGTTGCCGGCCATGAATCCGATCGAGGGAACGAAAAACCATAGCCCGTACTCGGCCGACGTACGTCCCAGCATGCTCACCACGACGTGGGGCGCGGCGCCGAGGAAACTGAAGAATGGCGCGGATCCGAGCCCGGCGCAGAGCGCGTAGCCGAAGAAGCGCGGGCTTGCCGCCAACGCCGCGAGGTCGGCGCGGAAATGACGTTCCGAGTTCGGCGCAAGTGAGAGATTGCGGGTCTCCGGCAAATCCAGCAGCGCCCAGGCGCATATCGCGAAACTCAAGACCGCCGTGAAAGCAAAGATCGCCTCCCATCCGAAGAGCGTGTCGAGGATACCTCCGATGAGTGGCGCGACCATCGGCATGAGCACCACGACCGAGGTGACCAGCCCGATCATGGAGGCTGCGTGTTGGCGGTCGTAGAGATCGCGGATGATCGCGCGGCCGATGGTCTGTCCGGTCGAGGCGCCGAGCGACTGCGCGACACGCGCGATGACGAGACTTGCGATGCTGGCCGCGAAGATGGCAGCCGTGCTGGCGATCGTCGCCAGCGCAAGGCCCGCCAGCACGACCGGCCGGCGGCCGAAAC
>WNFX01001603.1_pt1 | contig 23213 bp, 28 predicted proteins | sample 5400111 | NCBI WGS metagenome assembly WNFX01 (sample SAMN13153363, study PRJNA577476) | soil metagenome | isolation source: 40 cm soil or saprolite under grassland replicate 1 | place: USA:California | collected 2016-06-15 | reverse complement strand
CTTGGTCGAGACCTCTTTTACCGGGGGCTCCGCGCCTGCCCGGGGATCTCCAGTTATGTCCGCGTGTCTACTCGTTTGACCGTTACGCCAGGAACGCCGGGTTCACCCTTGCTGAGAAAACCTCAATGGACAATGTGACCGACGCCTTCATGCCGGATCAGGGACCGGCCCGCCGGCCACCGCTGCCCATCTTCCATGGCGGCCGCCGGCCGGCGACCACCATGGAAGGCGGCGACGTCCCCGAGGTCCCATTGGCCGATGGTGGCTTCTCGGTCCTGGTGGACGTGGCCAAGAACGGTGTCCGCCACCGAATCCTCTTCGACGCCGGCACCACCCCCGATGGGGTAGTTGAGAACATGCGCCGCCTCGAGGTCGACCCGTCAGGCATCGAGACGATCATCTGCAGCCATGGCCACTTCGACCACACTGCCGGACTCGACGGCCTGATCAGGCGACTCGGGAGAGTCAACCTCCCGGTGCTCATCCACCCCCACTTCTGGCGGCAGCGGCGGTTGTCCATCCCAGGGCGCGGCCCGCAAGAGATCCCCACCACGAGCCGCCGAGCGCTCGTCGATGCTGGCTTCGAAGTCATCGAAGAGCAGCAGCCCAGCTTCCTATTCAACCGATCCGTCCTGGTCACCGGCGAAGTACCCCGCACCACCGGCTACGAGGCCGGGTTCCCGCTGCAGGAGGCCCGGCTTGACGGCCGCTGGCAGCCCGACGCCCTCGTCCTAGACGACCAGGCGCTCATCGTCGACATCAAGGACAAGGGCCTCCTCGTGATTACCGGCTGCGGCCACGCTGGGATCGTCAACATCTGCCGGTACGCCCGCCGCCTGACCAAAGAGCGCGCCCTCTACGCGATCATAGGCGGATTCCATCTCAACGGACCGATTTTCGAGCCCCTCATCCCGCGGGTCCTCGACGACCTTGGCGCCCTTGCCCCCAGTGTCGTGGTCCCGGCCCACTGCACCGGATGGCGGGCCCAGCACGCTATGGGTGCTCGCTTTGGCGAGGCGTTCATCCCGAACACCGTCGGTACGCGCTTCGAACTCTGATCGAGCGCCACCGGGCAAGCCGCGTGTCAGCGCGTTCTACGGGTCGTGATCTACATGTACTGGAACGAGCGCGATCACCCGGTAGCTCACTTCCACGCCTACCATGCTGGACGGCGTGCCTCGGTTTCGGCGAACGGAGAGGTGCTCTCCGGCGGCCTCGATCCCCGCGCCCTGCAGTTCGTCCGGGAATGGGCACGCCTCCGGCGGGACGAGATCATGGCTAACTGGGAACGGGCCCGGCGGAATGAGCAACTGCTCGCGATCGAGCCGCTGGCGTAGCATTGAGGGTGTGAGCGAGAACTACCTGCCAGTCGTCGCGGGCGTGGCCGTGGTCGGTGACCACTTGCTCCGCTTGCTGTTCAGCGACGGCACGGCCGGAGATGTCGACTTCTCGGCCGAACAGTGGACGGGTGTCCTCGCGCCGCTGAATGACCCCGGCTACTTCGCCGAGGTTACGGTGGATTGGGAAGCAGGAACCATCGTGTGGCCTGACGGGATCGACCTAGCGCCCGAGCCGCTCTATGAGCAGGCGAAGGCTCACCCGCTCATTGCCGCTTGACGCGCCTTTGTAACTTGCTTAGTCCCTGGTCTTACTGTAATTGCCGCCCCTGGAGCGTGGTCAGTCCACGTGCACGTGGTCGTGCGGTCAGGCTCCGGCCTCAGGTTCAACATCGTGTTCGGCGGCGTGCTGGAGGATCCTTGTCGAAGGCACGATGGACAGTTTGGGCGGCTGGAGGATGGCGGCTTGTCTGGGCGTTCTCCGGGCGAAGAAGAGGGTATCGAGGGCGCCGGGATCTGCTTCCCGGGGGCTGGCGTGAACTCGACGAGTGCGACGCAGCGGACCTGGCCGCCCGGCTGCTCGGCCACGCCATCTACGCGCCCGCGGCGTGCACCGGCTGGATGCACGCCGATCTGCACTCCGGCAATTTCCTGCTGCTCCCAGGCGGCCGCCTCGGCATGTTGGACTTCGGCGCGGTCGCCGCGACGCCCGGCGGCATTCCCGCGCCGTTCGGGCAGCTCGCCGCCCCGGGTGCTCGCCGGGGACGGCCCGGCGGCGATACGGCTGGCCCGGCAGGTCGGGGCCCTCGCCCCGGACGTCGAGGTCGATCCGCGGTTGATCATCGAGCTGCTTCACCCGCTCGCGGCTACCGGCGCCGACACCAGCTTCACGTACTCTCGCGCGTGGCTGCGCGGGCTCATGGCCCACCTCACCGAGCCACGCTTCGCACCAGCGTTGCGTAACTTGACCCCGCCGCCGCAGTACGCCCTGCTCTGGCGGGCGACGCTCTCGGCCGCGGGGCTCTTCGCGCAGCTGGGCGCGACCGTGCCTACCCGCGGGTTCCACCTGGCCTACTCGCCAGGGTTCCGCGACAGCATTTCCCCGGCGCAGCAAACGGGCGGGGCGCTCCGCCAGGCCAGCTGATAACACGAGTTTCCACGAAATGACGTGATCGCTGTCAGATTCCCGGCACCCTGGTCCTGGCGGCTTTGCCCGCGACCGGGTGCTCAGATCGAGCTGTTGGCACCCCGTCCACCGGTATCATCGCGCATCGCGCCGGTGATGCGGGACGCGGCGGGGGAGAGCACGAACGCGGCCGCCCAGCCGAACTCCTCGGGCTCGCCGTACCCGCGCAACGGGATGTGCTCAGACAGGCGGGCACGTACCTCAGCGGGATCGCCACGGAGGGCATCAAGTTCACGGACCCTACCGGCGGATCCTGACGGGCAGCAGCCCGTTGACCGGGGCCTGGCCGGGCCGAGTTCGCTGGCGAGTGTCTTCACCACCTGGGCCGGACCCGGGAACAGCCTATTGGAAATGGCCAGCTCCGTGAGCGGCCCGTGCACCGAGGGGCCAGCATGAAGACGGTCGAGGCGACCGCCCCGGCGAGGGAGCCGGGCACCTGCCGGGGTGGCAGCGGGTGCGCATCCGAGCGTCCGCCGCTGTGGGTCCTGTTGCCGATCGTTGCGGTGACCGGCCGCGCACCATGACGGGGGGAGCCATGTCGAGCCGTCGGGTGGGACCCAAGGCCTGAGTGGCCGCCGTCCTCGCCGGCGTGCCTTGCCTGGGAGCGGCGGATTGGGAGCGGCGGATGAGGGGAGGCATCCGCCGCTCCCGCGGGCGTGCGCCGACCTCAGCGCGCGTCGGCTGGCGCCGACCCGAGGTGGTGGAGCACGAAGCCGGCCACGTGGCGGCCGAGCTGCTGGCCGGCCACGAGGTCGATCATGGTGTGCTGACCGGCGAAGATCCGGCTGAGGGTGGCTTCGTTGGCGGCGGCCTGGAAGCTGCCGAAGGTCCGGGTTACGCCGGGATCTGAGTCCGAGCTCACAGTCAGCCGCTGGTGGTCACCATAGAAGGCGCTGAGTACGGTGGCCGCTGCCTGGCTGATCGTGGCGTGAGCGCCGGGGTAGGAGGGGTCGGGCGCGGTAACCGCGAGCGGGTTCCAGCCGGGGTCGCCGATGATGTGCGGGTTGCCCGCGGTGCTGCCCTCCCGGATCGCGGTGATCGGGCGCCACACCAGGTAGTGATACTTCGCGTCGTACAAGCCGATGGTGGCGTCGGCGAGGGTGAGATCAAGGTTCGCGAACACGGTGACCGCCTGCTCCAGGGTGGCATGCCGGGTCACGGCGAGCTTCTGGGCGATCTGGTTCCATACGTTCCAGATGGGTGCTGCGCCCCAGAACTTCGCCAGCGTTGTTTCGTCGGCAGTGCGGGTGGTGCTGGAGTCCTGGCCCAGGCTCTTGACCTGGTTGAGCGCTCGGGCGTAGGCGCCGCTGGTGATCGGCGGTGGCGCGGCGGAACGGAACTGCCGCCCGCTGCCGAGCACGAACGGCGTGACCGAGCCCCAGTTGGTGAACACCGGTGCCGGGAACTCCGGCGGAGTCGGCCGGTAGTCGCCCGGCTGGGTTCCGGCGATGAACGGCGGCGGGGTGGCCGCTGATCCGTCGGACGACCGGAGGCTTATGAGCCGTTTGGCGACAATCTCTCCGACTCGGATGCCCTGCTGCTTGCCTCGGCTACCGGAAATGGCCGCTAGCTCACCGGCGAGCAGTCGGTCCGGCCCGGCCTTCAGCGCCGGGTACAGGGCGGTCAGCACGTCGTGCGCGGCCTTGTCGGCAGCGGCGTCCGGCCGGGCACCGCGCGGTGCCGGCACCGTGAAACGGTACGAAGGAGCCGTGCGCGTGATCGAGGTCACCGCGTCGTACTCGGCCGCCTGCAGGAGCGCGAAGCTGCGGGTCGGATGGACGGCCGCGGGTTGAGCCCCCGGAGTGCCGAGGATGGTGATCAGTTCGCGGTTCCAGTCGACAACCGACCGTCCCGACCCGGGCGTGAAGGCGACCGCTGACCTCGGAACGGGCTCGTGCCGGGCCGTGGCAGCCAGCGCCGGGGAAGTCATTCCGGCGGCAACGGCAGCCATGGCCGCTAGGACAAGGGTCTTTCCCGTCTTGCGCATGCTTTACGGTTCCTCTCGCTTGGGTTGGGCCGGCCGCGCCGGCTCAGGCCACCTACTATCACGTTTAGTACCTGGCGAATGTTCAGTGAGCGGACGAGCCGATAGCCGCCGAACGGCCTTCGTTGCTGGTCATCGCTTCTTTGCCAGGAGGATTTTCCGGTGTCGTGTCCCGGCGGTCCGTCCTTCCCGCGCTCGCCAGGATGGTGACGGCCAGCAGTATTCCCAGGGCAGCGGTAGCTGTGTCGGGGATGAGGTAAGGGCTGCGGAAGCCGGACGCGGCCGCTTGCGGGGCCGATGCGAGGCCGATGAGCACTGCTGCCCAGCCTGCCCAGCGCCGGCCGGCCCGGCATCCGCGCGCGGTCCGAGCGGTCAGTGCGGCTGCGGCCAGCCCGGCGGCGACCAGCCCGGCGGTCGGGCCCGGATGCCGGGCCGCCGACATGACCAGGCCGCACCGGGTCAGGTCCAGGGCGGCCGAGGTGAACAGCATCAACACGATCAGGCGCCGAACGGCCTGGGTCCCTGTGGCAGGCTCGGTCTTCCCGCCCTCGGCATCGGTGGTGCTACCCCGGGGCAGGCAGTTATTCATTCAAGACGCCGCGATCGCGTCGTGCTTTTCGAGTTGCTTGCGCATGGCATCCAGCGCGTAGTGCAGCCGTGATCTGGCCGTGCCGTGCGGTATGCCGAGCTCGCGGGCGACCGTAGCCAGTGTCCCGCCCCGGTAGAAGGTCTCCACGAGTACGGTCTGGTGCGCGGGCGACAGGTGCCGGATCGCGGCGGAAACGAGCTCCCGGTCCAGGACCTCCTCCACCCCGGAATCGGTCCCGACCTCCGCGGCCGCTTCCCCCGGTACCGTCATCGGCCGGGCTTGCGCGGAGCGGTTCGCGTCGATCAGCAAGTTACGCGCGACCCGGAACAGCCAGGGCCGGACGGGCCGGTCATCGGCACTCAGCTGGGGCAGGTGATGCCATGCCCGGATGAAGGTTTCCTGCACGATGTCATCCGCGCTCGCCCGGTCCGGGCAGAACTGATCGATGTAGCCGTGCAGGGCCTTGGCGTAGTGCGAGTACAGCTGGCGGATCGCGGCATCGGGGTCGCCGCCCAGCCCGTCAGGGACAACATCTGTGATAGCAGCCATAACTACTAACACGGATAGTAAGTTGACTATGTTCACTGCAGCCTGAACCGTAGGGCTGTTCTATGCGTGATAGTAGATAGCGGCGGACGCGCCGTTAGCATGCCAGGTTCGGGAGTGAGGATGAGACGTTTCGGTGAGCTGGAAGCCGTGATCATGGACCGTTTGTGGGAGTGGGAGCGGCCGGTGCTGGTGCGCGAGATGGTCGACGCTCTGCATGACGACCGGGCGCTGGCCTACACCACCGTGATGACGGTGATGGAGAACCTGTACCGCAAGGGGTGGCTGCGGCGGGAGCGGGACGGCCGGGCCTGGCGCTACGAGCCCACCAGGTCCCGGTCCAGCTACACCGCGGCGCTGATGAGCGACGCGCTGGCTACCAGCCAGGACCGGCGCACGGCGCTGAAGCATTTCGCTCTCCAGATGAGCCCGCACGACGCGGCGCTGCTGCGCGAGGCCCTCGACCAGGCGCTCGGCGAGCCCAAGGCCGGCCAGTCAAAGGCTGGCGAGTCCCGGTGACCGTCGCCGCGGTGCTGGTGGCGTATGCGGCCTGTGCCGGCACCCTGGGATCCAGGATGCTCGGCCGCGCTAAGTGGACGGCCCGGGCGCCGCTGCTGGCCATTGTCACCTACCTGGCCGCTGGCTGGTCGGTCATCGCCGCGGTCGGGCTGGCCGGCCTGACGCTGGCCGTTCACGCGACCGCTCTCGGCGGAGGGCTGAGCAACCTGATCGGAGCCTGCGTGCACCGGCTCCAGGCCACCTACGGCACCCCGGGCGGCGCCACCGTCGCCGGGCTCGGCCTGACCCTGGCGGGCGCTGTCGCCGTCCGGACCGCGCTCACCGCGACGGCCCACTTCCGGGCCGCCGGACGGCAGGCGCTGCGGCACGCGCAGACCGCGCGGCTGGTCGGGCATCCCGAGCCCGCGCTAGGGGCCGTACTCGTGGAGCATTCCCAGCCCGCTGCCTACTGTGTCGCCGGCCGGCAGCCCACGGTGATCCTGACCACCGGCGCCGTGCAGGCACTCGATCCCGGCCAGCTGGATGCGGTCCTGGCGCACGAGCGAGCCCACCTGGCCGGCCGTCATCACTGGCTGGTAGCCATGGCGAGGATCGGCCATGAGGTGCTGCCGTTCTTGCCGCTGATGCGGGACGCCGAAGAGCAGGTAGCACGGATGGTAGAACTGCACGCCGATGATGCGGCCACCCGGGCCCGCGATCCTCGGCTGCTCGCCACCGCCCTGGTCGTTCTGGCCACACCCGGCAGTCCCGCCCCGGCCCTTGCCGCAGGTGCCACCGACTCGGTCCAGCGGATTCACCGGCTCCTGGGACCCAGCGAGCCACTGGGGCGGGTACGGCGGCAACTGCTCCGCGCCACCGCCGCGGCGCTTGCCCTGACCCCCGTGCTGCTGGCCTTGACCCCCGCCATGGTCGCGCTCGCCCTGGGAAAGCTTCCGGGTGCCTAGCGTTCACCGTCCGCCGGTGTGAACAATCTCGCAGCTGGCCCCGTGTTGCCAGTCATGAGGATCCAACGCCGGAATAGCCTGCCCGAGCCGTCCGCCGGGCGCGCGGGCCACACGACGGACGCCCCGGCCCGACGCCTCCGCTGGCGGGCCCGCCACCGCCGGGATCGCGAGAACGTCTGGCAGGTGCCGGAATCAGCCGCCGGTGGTAACCGGACTGCGCGGGTGCAGGCCACACCCGGCGAGACCATGGCCGCTGCCATGCAGCTGGCCATCGCGCTGCTCACTGCGGGCCTGGACTCACCCGAGCTGGAAGCGTGGGCGGCCGACGCGCTCACTCCGGTCGACGCGGACGGTCTGGGAGACTTCATGGCAGGCCTGCACGTGATCTCCGTACTGCTGCTGAACGAGCTGCATGAGGTGACGGGAGAGCCGTCGGCCGCGATCTTGCAAAGGCTGGCGATCCTGGCGGAGCGCCGGCGGGGGACACCCTTCGCCGACTAAGGCCGGCCGCCTGGCTGGCCTGGTCAACGCGGGCGACCGCCGCGGACATCTGGTCGTCAGCCCCACCGTGAACAGTCACTATCTCCTATTCGTGTTAGTAGATGAGCCGGCTTGACCGGACCGTTGCGACGATGACCGGGGCGGGCGCTGCGACGCCTGCGAAGGAGCTGGTTAGCTTGGCTGACACCACGATCAGCACTGGCCTTATCGAGCGCTCGGCGGCTGCGTTTGCGCCAGGCATGCAAGAAGGCGCCGGGGACGACGGCTTTTTCGGGCCCGCCAGCGTCACCTGGCGGATGAGCGCCGACCTAGCCTCGCCGGTGGCGGGCCTGCGGTCCTTGCTGATGCAGGCGCTGCATCCGCTCGCGATGGCCGGCGTCGACCAGCACAGCGGCTGGCGCCGCGATCCCGTCGGCAGGCTCGCCGCCACCACGGCGTACCTCACCACGGTCACCTTCGGCGACCGGGCTGGGTCCCGGCCGGATGGCGGGCCGTCGGCCGCCTGCAGGTCAAGGGGGCTGAACATGAGCTGGCCTGCCGGTTCGATCTGCGCCTCGATGACTCGCAGCCATGCGGCCCGCCGCGTCTGAAGGTCGCCGGCAGCTTGGTCATCGACTCGCAGTGGGTAACCCGCCAGCGGATCCCCGCACTCGGCCGCCGCATCGTGATGACGTGCTCATTGTCTCTCGAACCGGACATGTGAAGTGTGATGCACGTCGCACCCCTCCCGTGCTGTCCTGCTGAACCGGCCACATCTCCTATGCGTGTTAGTAGTTGAAAGCGGAACTACCGCGCCCGTGCGGGCACCGGGCCCGGGGGGACGGCCGCGACTACAGGAGGACATCCATGCTTGCTCGTATCGCCCAATGGCAGCCCGACCAGGGCGCGGCGGCGACCGCGCGCGCGGTAGGCGCGCTGGCACTGGCCGCGCTGGCCGTCATCCACGTCGTCGACTTGCCGGGCACGCTGGGCCCGGACCGGCTGGTCGGCATCGGCTATCTCGGGATCATCGCCGCGGCGATCTTGATCGGCGGGGTGCTGGTCGCCCGGCCGCACTGGCTGGCCTGGGCCACCGCCGCGGGTGTGGCCGCCTCGGCGATGACCGGGTACGTGCTGACCCGTGCGCTGCCGGGAGGCTTCCTAGGCGATCACGGCGATGTCGGTAACTGGCACTGCCCGCTCGGCATTGCCGCGCTCAGCGTGGAGTCGGTGATCATCCTGCTCGTCCTGCTGGTCGTGCTCGGCGCGTGGCAGGCGCGGATCCACGCCACGAGCGTGGCCGGACAGAACCGGCCTGCCGCCCGGCGCGCGCCCGAATACAGCCGACCCGGATGATCACTCCCCGGCCGGTCCGCCTCTGGTCGCGCCAGGCCTGCCATTAGATCCGCTAGATCCTGCCCGGCATGCCGCCGGGCCCGCAGAAGGAGTACCACAATGCGCACGTCCTCACCTGGCCCGCCCGGCCGCGCAGACGCGGCCCAGTGGCGGCGGTGGGTGTTCCCAGCGGCTATCGCGGCCGGCTTCGTGACCCTGCTGGTCCTGCCGCGGGGCGCAGCCCCGAGCATGGCGCTGAGCTATACCAGGTTCCTGGCCGATGTCAGTGCCGGGATGGTCCGCGCGGTGACCATCAGCCCGGCGGGCCAGGTCACCGGCAGCCTGGCCGGCGGGCACTCGTTCACCACCACCATCCCGGTCGCGCTCGGCGGCAACGGCCTCGCCGGCGATCTGGCGGCCCACCACGTCCAGGTCACCGCCACCACCGCTACGTCCTCGTCGCTGCTGTCGGTGCTGATCGGGCTGCTGCCGCTGCTGTTGTTCGGCGGTCTGCTCTATCTCGGCATCCGCAAGGTCCCGCTGTCCTCCGGCGGCGGCCTCAGCGGTCTGGGCGGCCTGGCCAAGGCGAAGGCGCGGGTCATTGACGCCGAACGGCCGGCCACCCGGTTCACCGACGTCGCCGGCTACGCCGCGGTGAAGACGGAGATCAGTGAGGTCGTTGACTATCTCCGCGACCCCGGCCGTTACCACCGGGCCGGGGCGCGCGGCCCGCGCGGCGTGCTGATGGCCGGGCCGCCCGGCACCGGCAAGACTCTGCTCGCCCGCGCGGTCGCCGGCGAGGCTCACGTCCCCTTCCTGTCGGTGTCGGGCTCGGGTTTCGTGGAGATGTTCGTCGGCCTGGGGGCGGCCCGGGTCCGGGACCTGTTCGAGCAGGCCCGCACCCGCGGGCCGGCGATCGTGTTCATCGATGAGATCGATGCCCTCGGCGCCCGCCGCGACGCCGGTGGCATAGCCGGCAGCGACGAGCGGGAGCAGACCCTGAACCAGCTGCTCGCCGAGATGGACGGATTCGAGGACGCCGGCGGGGTCGTGGTGCTGGCCGCCACCAACCGGGCGGACGCCCTGGACCCCGCGCTGCGCCGTCCCGGCCGGTTCGACCGCGAGGTCGTCGTCCCGCTGCCCGACCGGGCCGAACGGGCCGCCATCTTGGCCTCCCACGCCCGCGGCAAGACCCTCGGCCCGGACGCGGATCTGGACCAGGTCGCCGCGGCCACCCCCGGATTCTCCGGCGCGGACCTGGCCAACCTGGTCAACGAGGCCGCCGTCACCGCGGTCCGGGGCGGCCGCACCACCCTCACCGCCGCCGACTTCGACGGTGCCCGCGACCGCGTGCTGCTCGGCACCCGGCGCAGCAGCCCGCTGGCTCCCGGCGAACTCGCCACCGTCGCCGTCCACGAGGCTGGCCACGCCCTGGTCGCCACCTTGTCCCCGCACGCAGACCCGGTCAGCCGGGTCACCGTGCTGGGCGCCGGACAGGCCCTCGGGCTGACCGAGACGCTCGCCGCCGATGACCGCCGACTGTACGGGGAAAGGTACCTGGCCGACACCCTCGCCGTCCGCCTCGGCGGCCGGGCCGCCGAGCGCCTGATCCGCGGCGAGGCATCCACCGGCGCCGCCGACGACCTGGCCTCCGCGACCGCGCTGGCGACCCAGATGGTCCGCGAGTTCGGCCTCAGCGAGGCGGTCGGCCCGGTCAGCTACAGCGGCCCGCCGGCCGGCTACCCCGGGCTTGCCGCGTCGCGCGGCTACTCCGAGCACACCCAGTGGCTGGTCGACCAGGAAGTTACCGCCTTGCTGACCAGGGCGGAAACCCGCGCCCGGGACCTGCTCACCAGCCACCGGGAGGCCCTCGCCCGGCTCACCGCCGCCCTGCTGGAGCAGGAGACCGTCACCGGGGACCAGGTCCGGGCCATCGCCCAGGCGGCCAGCCCTGCCCCTTCGACTGATAGCCGGCCTGCGCCCCTTTCGGCTGGCATTTCCGGGTTCAGCCGCCGGCCACGAGGGCGCACCACCTTCTTCTACTAAACAAATTAGTAGATAGTGCCCAATCAATACCACAAGGAGCTAACCGTGCGACACCCGAGAATCGTCATCGCCAGCATCAGCCTGGCCGCCGCGGCCGCCATCGGCGGCGGTATCACCGCCGCCGCGGCGACTACCTCGCATGCCAGCAGCCGGCCTGCTGCCAGTCAGCAAGCCGCGGCTACCGTACGCACTGTGCAGGCAACCGTCGGAGGTAAGACCGGGACCATTCTGGTCAACGGTCAGGGCCTGCCGCTGTACTACTACCTGTCCGACACGGCGGCGAAGTCGGTCGTCACGGGAGCGCTGGCGGCGCTATGGCCACCGCTGACATCCGCGTCGCCGGCCGCCACTGGGCTGACCGGCAAGCTCGCCGCGGTCATGGACGTCCACGGCGACCAGGTCGCCTACAACGGTCACCTGCTGTACACCTTCGCTGACGATCAGGCTGGCCAGGTGACCGGCCAGGGAGTGCAGGGCTTCTTCGTGGCCACCCCCGGCCTCGCGCCGATCGTCGGCTCCTCGACATCAGCCGGCTCCTCGGCATCGGCAGGTACGGTCCCGGCCGCTTCGTCCGGCAGCGGTTACGGCTACTCGCCGACGCTGCGGTCCTCGCCGTGAGCATCCGCGCCACCGGCGCCACCGTCCCCTGGCACGATCTTCTGCTGGTCTACAGCTCGGGTATTGCCGCGCAGAGTCTCAACATCACGCCCGGCGGCCTAGGGGTCACCGAGGATCGCTCAGCCTGGCCCTGGTAGCGACCGGGCTGGGTACCGGCCAGGCCCTGGCCGCCGTGCTGCTCTACCGCTTCGCCAGCTTCTGGCTGGTCGCGCTGGCCGGGTGGCTGATCGTGTTCTGGCTGCGGCGTCCGCGAGCCCACCGCGGTCCCGGTCCTTCGCGGCGCACCGTTCACGAACAGGACGCCGCCATGGCCGCTAACCTACGTACCACTGACACACCAGCCGGGCTGGGTGCTCACGAACTGGTGCTGCTGCACGGGCAGCCGGGCTCGCCCGCCGACTGGCAGCTTGTCGCCGGACGGCTGCCCGCCCCGCTCCACGCCGTCGCAACTGACCGGCCGGGCTACGGCTCCAGCCGGCTTCCGGCGGGCGGGCTCGCCATGAACGCCCGCGCCGTGCTCGACGACCTAGACTCGCACGGGATCGCGCGCGCGGTGCTCGTGGGGCACTCCTTTGGCGGCGGGGTGGCGCTGTCGGCGGCAAGCCTGGAGCCCGGCCGGGTAGCGGCGGTGGTCCTGCTCGCGAGCGTCGGCCCGGGGTACGTGACCGGCTGGGACAGGCTGCTCGCCGCACCCGGCGCAGGTCGGCTGTGCGCGCAGGTGGCGTGGCGGCTGACGCCATGGATGGCCCGGGCCCGGCTGGCCAGGATCGCCCGGCGGCGGGACCGCACGCTGCGGCCGGACGAGAACGTCAACTGGCAGGTCTGGGGCCATGCAAGCCACGGACGCCACCCGCTCTGGCGTACATTCCTGACCGAGCAACGCGCCCTGCTGCGCGAGCTCGACGAGCTGGAGCGCGCCATCGCGTCGGTCCGGGGCCGGTTCTGGTGCTCGCCGACCCCAAGGACGCCGTGGTTCCCTTCGAAACCGCCCGCCGCCTGACTCGGGCCCTGCCGGATGCTCACCTCCAGCTTGTCGAGGGCGCGGGTCATAACTTGCCCCGGCGAGCCCCCGCGGTCGTCGACCGATGCGATCGTGGCGTTCCTGGCCGCGGCCCAGATCACCGACAGGCCCGATCGCTCAGCCAGCCGTGACATGAACAGCTCGTATGTCCTATCCGTGTTAGTAGGGCGGGCTCGGCGCGCGGCGGGCCCGGTGCCCTGCACCCGGAAGAAGGAGGGACCAGGTGGCGAACACCCGTCACGATCGTGCGGGCGGCAAGTCAGCCCGGCCGCGGCGAGGCCCGCAGGCCAAGATGGGCGCCCGCGAGCGGATCGCAGCCGAACGGGCCGCACGCAAGCGCGCCGAAGCTCGCCGGCGGTTGCTGGTGGCGGGCGCGGCGGTCACCGCCGTGCTGGCTGTGCTGGTGGCGCTGGTCGCCGTCAAGCTCAGCGCTACCCCGGCACGTCCGGTCGCCAGCGAATCGCAGGCGTCCTCCGCCGTCGTCCGGCATGTCACCACCGTTCCGGCCGCCGTGCTGACCAGGGTGAGTCCCGGCCAGGAGATCACCCCCCTGCAGACGGTCAAGACGTCCGGTCCGCCGCTGACCATCGGCGGCAAGCCGGCCATCGTCTTCGTCAGCGAGGAATCCTGCCCGTTCTGCGTGGCCGAACGCTGGTCGCTGACCGTCGCGTTGTCCCATTTCGGCACCTGGAGCCACCTCGGCTCCACAACATCATCGGCCACCGATGTGTACCCGAGTACGGCCACGCTCTCGTTCCGGACGGCGGTCTACCACAGCACGGAACTCACGCTGCGGACGACCGAGCTGGCGGACAACGCCGGCCGACCGCTGCAGGCCCAGAGCCCGCTGGACACCAGGCTCATCGGTGCCTTCGACGTGCCCCCCTACGTGAACAGCGCCGACCAGTCCGGGGCGGTCCCGTTCCTCGACATCGCCAATCGGTACATCCTGGCGGGCGCGCAGTACAACCCGCAGGTTCTCGCGGGCCTGTCGGCGGCCCAGATTGCCAGCCAGCTCAGCAACCCGTCGAGCCCGGTGGCCCAGGCCATCGACGGGTCAGCGCAGGTCATCATCGCAGCCCTCGACCAGGTCCTGCACGACAAGTCGACCCCGCTACGAGCACCGGGCGTATCCGGCGGCTGAAACCCGGCCGAGCGTGCTTACCATGCAGGCGCAGCAGCCGTCGAGGAATTCGGCGCCGCCCGGTCGAGCTTCCGGGGCCGGTCTGGCCGGCGCGCTCCCCGATCTAGCTGCCTTCGCTTATACCTGAATCAGCGAAAGGGAGCCTCACCGGCCAGTCGCGGTTGCACACGGCGCGCCGCGGGCGTTCGGAGCGGCACCGGCAGGTACCGAACGACTGTCGCCTCGGCACCTGCCGGTGGACGCCGCCGTGTACCATCACCCTAGTGGTGAATCTGATTATCAGATAGAATGGCCTCATGAAGACCATGACCGCAACCGAGGCATCGCGGCATTTCTCGGACCTGCTCGATGCCGTCGAGCGCGGGGAGACGATCACCATCGTCCGCGGCAATCACCCGGTCGCCGAGATCGGCCCCGCCCATCGCCGCACCGGCGCTGACCTGCGCGCGGCACTCGCGGACGTGCCCCCACCGGACGATGAATTCAGCCAGGCCATCGCAGAGGCCGTCGCCATGGTTACCTCGGAGGTGCGCGATCCGTGGGCCGACGCCTGATCCTCGACACCAACATCCTGATCGCCTACGAACGCGGAACCATGGACCGCTCGTCTTTGGATGACGACGAACTTGCGATTGCCTCGGTATCTGTCGCCGAGTACCGCGTCGGCATCGAGATGGCGGATACGGCCGACCGAGCAGCCGAACGCGCCAGAGCGCTCGTGGCGATAACATCCGCCGTCGACGTCCTTGACTACACGCAGGCGACCGCGGCTCACCACGGACGCCTGTTCGCCCATGTCCGCCGATCCGGTTCCCCGCGCGGCGCACACGACCTGATCATCGCCGCCCACGCGGCGCAGACCGGTCGAACCATACTGAGCCGTGATGCCAGGGCTCGCTTCGGTGAACTCCCCGGGGTAAGCACCATAGACGCTTAACGGATCCTGCGGTAGGAGAGCCGAGCTGGCCTCTCGAGGAGCGCGCCCGGGCCGTTCGCGGTGTCGGTGGGGTGACCGCTCATGACCGCAGTTTCCCGCCCGTTCTGGTGCGGACGTGGCACGGATGCGGCCATTCGCAACGGATGCCAGCTCACGGCTCTGACCCCTCGTTTGTAAGACACGCCCAAGCCGTCGAGGACAGTCGCTCACCTGGGACTGTGCCACGAGCGCATCCGTTGGGACCCGGCCCGCGTCGGGTTCCGTTGTGGTCAGAATTGGTGGTCAGCGCGTCACAGGCAGGCCGGGCAGAGCTTGTCGTATTCCTCCATGATCTGCTCAAGTTCGTCTCGCGTGCCGCAGATCATCTGGTAGTGATCGTCGTGGTCGTTGAGCGTGCCACATGTGGCCCGGTGTAGGACTCTCTGATCAAGCTCACGGAACTTCGACTCTGGGATATCGATGTACTCGGTGGACCCGTCCGGGTGGCGCTTTACATGCCCGGGGCCGAAGATCCGCTCGGGGAACGCTTCGATATCCACCGAGCCATCAGGGCGCCGGGGCATGTCGGCTGGCCTGAGCGATAGTCTCACTGCGACGACATACTCGTCCGGGTGGTGCGACAGGTATTCAGCCGGTGCCGGCCCTCCGAAATGGCGGAGCATGTAGCCAGCGTAATGCTGCAATAGTCCGATCAGATTGCCTCGTCCTTCCCTGTAGGTGCCGAGGCTTCCTGCCGGAGGTTAGCCGCGCGCGTTTCGGGCCTGGCTGCTGAACAGGTATTTGAATTAGCGCGCCCGGCAGGATTCGAACCCGCGACCCGCTGCTTAGAAGCTATCCGGCCCTGAGCGCTGTAGCCACCACGGGAAACCCAGTCCACGGCCGAGCGTCATAGCCAAAGTTATCTGCTCACCGTTCCGGGGTCTCCGTCCGCTAGGCAGAGCCTCAAGTCAAAGCTATCCCAGTCGAGTCGCCGCGGGCATTACAGTGCGGCGGCGAGCCATGCCTGGTCACCGCCGACCAGCCGTGCCGCTCTGCCGTGAGGCTAATGTGGCGACATGGCGCAGATCACCGTCACCCGCCAGGCCGATGACACCTACCACGTCCGGACACCTTCGGGCACCAGCCACGACGTGAGTGTGCCTGCCGGATTTGCCGCCAGCCTCGGCTGCGGTCAGGTCGCCCCCGAGGAACTCGTCAAGACGTCGTTCGAGTTCCTTCTCGAACGCGAACCCGCCCCCTCGATCCTGCGCACGTTCGGCTTGGACGTCATCAGCCAGTACTTCCCCGGCTACCCAGCCGAGATCCGTGCCCGCCTAGGCAGCAGCGATCCGGGCACGCCCCGGTAGACGATCAACGCGCAGCGATGCCCTAGGCGGATGATCCTCACGAGATCCGGTCCACCCGAAGTACGCAAACCAGTCAGCATGGCCGGTTATTGTGCCCACCATCCAGGCATCCCGACGCGCGGTGTCAAGCATCAAGCAGAGCCGCGTCGCTGCGCACGACAGCGTCCGGGTGTCGTACGCGAGGTGGCGCTGGTGAAGCCGAAGCAGGAGTCCGCGGTGACTTCTCGCCTATTGCTGTGATTCAGCGGAGCCTTTACAGTTCAGGTATGGCTGTATCGACGGAGCTTGACCTGGGTGCACTCGCCCGGATCGGGATGGCCCTGGCCGATGCGACCCGCCGCCGGGTGCTGGTCCACTTGATCGGCGGTACCGGGTATCCGGCGCAGATGGCCGAGCAGTTCGGGACTACCCGGGCCAACCTGTCCAACCACCTGGCCTGCCTGCGCGAGTGCGGGCTGGTGACCGCGACCGCGGAAGGCCGCCGGGTTCGTTACGCGCTGGCCGATGACCGCCTGGCGGATGGCCTGCGCATCCTGGCGGCTCTCGACCTGCCTGGTTGCTATGAATGAGCCAGGCCTAATTACGCCACGAGGAAGTGATCGAGATGTACGGGTGGACGTGGGGATGCGGACGCCGTGGCTGGCGTCCCTGGGGCTGGCATGCCTGGGAAGCATGCTGGCCGACTCGTGAGGACCGGATCAGGTGGCTGCAGGAATATCAGCGTGACCTGGAGCGGCGGACGGCGGAGGTAGCTGACGAGATCAGGCGCCTGCAGGAGCAGGAGGGCTCGCGGCCAGGGAGTTACTTCGTTTGAGGCCCGGCACGTGCGGACCCTGACAGCCCTCGACCTGCCTAGTACCTGCGAGTAGTCACCTTGCCGGGAACTCTGCTGATCTCCGGAGGTGACCAGATGTCCGGTGTCCAGTTGCCGATCAACGTGAGCGACTTCGACACCCGCCGTGGCCTTCTCCTCGCGGCTGTCCGGTGGGTGGCTCATGCTTTGGTGTACGGGACGGCGTCCAGGATCTCGACGGTGCTGGCGCGGCCGTTCGGCAGCGAGTAGGTGGCCTTCTCGCCGACCTTCTTGCCGATGATGGCGGCGCCGAGCGGCGAGCGCGGCGAGTAGACGTCGATCGGCGCGCCGCTCTCCTCGCGCGAGGCGAGCAGGAAGGTCACCTCGTCGTCGTCCTTGATGAACCGGATCGTGACCGTCATGCCCGGGCCGACGACACCCTCGGTGCGCGGCGGGCCGCCCACGCGCGCGTTGTCCAGGATGTGCTGGAGCGTGATGATGCGCGCCTCCATCTGGCCTTGCTCGTCCTTGGCCGCGTGGTACCCGCTGTTCTCGCTCAGGTCGCCCTCGTCGCGGGCCGCCTCGATCTTCTTCGCGATGTCGGCGCGCCCCGCTCCTGAGAGGTAGTCGAGTTCGGCCTTGAGCCGGTCATACGTCTCCCGGCTGAGCCAGTTGACGCTGTCATCAGGTGTCTCAGTCACGGACACTCCTCGGTACTGCACAGGACTGCCGTCCGCGGGACCACACATGGTCCCCGGGGTGATCTTCTGAGGCTAACTAGCATTGGCGACTGAAGCGTTGCAGTCAACCGTGGGAACCTCCATCAGCTGACCGACGGGGGGTGCGGCAGCATCCTGACCTGGGCGATGGAGGACCTCGTCAAGAATCAGGTGGGAATTAGACAGGGCAAGGATCAAGTGGAGCCGGGCACGGCAGGTTAGGCAATCGCCGGGGACAGCAGGATCGGCAAGTGTGCTTCGGTAGCGGTTTAGGCGGCGGCCTGTGCGGCGCGCTGGCCGGTAATCCCCTGGCTGTAGCGGCACCGGGCGGCAGCCAACTCGCGGCGGTAGGCGGTCTCGATGTCCTCCAGTGCGCGGCGGCAGTCCGCCAGTGCGGCAGCGATGGCACGCTGCCGGGCGCCCTCGGCAATCTCGATGGCCTGCCGGTATGCGATGAACGACGGGTCTGGGCCTTGCTGGGGTGCGCCCACGACGATCACTTCTCCCCCCGGGGTCGGGCGGCGGGACAGGGACGGGTTCGGTCTCGCCCTTCTGCCCCTGTCGAGCATGACGTTGCTGTCTTCCACCCGCTTCCCGCCCTTAGTCCAGTCGCGGCTGATCAGGTCGCGTCCTTGCGCTCCGAACTTCCCGGTGAGATGCGAGTTGGAATGATAATAATCGAACAAACGTAGCAGGACAAGAGCCATCGTTCAGTGTCTGATGAAAATCAGAGCGTAACGCTTCTAGTGCGCGGCCACGGTGGCATCATGGTGCAACCCATAATCCAGGTCGGCATGATCCACGCAGGCCAGGCCGTTACCGTCGTGCCCTAGGACGGGTTCCGGCCGGTCATCGGCGGCAAGACCGTCACGGTCGTACCCGGACCACCACCAGCGAGATCCACCGCTACAGGGGCTTACGCCGCCCAGATGCCCCCGGTCGGCCCACCCTGGGCAGGGCGGTGATCACATGCGCGACGCCAGGCTAGACGCCGGTGACGCGGCCGGGCTCGGCGGGCTCTTGCCGTTCTTCAGCAACTGGCTGGCCCGCGGGCTTGAGCGCTCAGCGCGTTGCTGGAAGAGTTCACCGGCCACCCCGCCATGCAAGACCAAGCCAAACGCCGTATCGAGGAAGCCACCCGGCCCTGGCAGTTCATCGCCGCCCGCACGCGGCCTCGCCATGACCCTTCGCATCCGAAGCGCCGCTCGGCCAGTACTGCCCTCGCAAACACGCGGCCGGCATAGGGTGCCGCGAGGGCTGTCGGCACTGCAGGAGGTTATCTAGTTATCTGCTGCATGAGCGCTGTAGCTGGCAGTGACAGACCGGGCCGCGGCATGTCTCCGCAGCTAGGACGCCGTTTCCCGGACGTGCGCTCGGCGGCCGGACGTGACCGGCTGCCTTGGCCTTGGAAGCGCCGTAACACCGCCGCCCAGCAGATCTTGGTGAGCGTTTCCGCTGGTCAGAGCCGCTTTGCGCGCCCGGCAGGATTCGAACCCGCGACCCGCTGCTTAGAAGGCAGCTGCTCTGTCCGGCTGAGCTACGGGCGCTCGAAACGTAATTGTGCACGGCGAAGATCACGTGACGGCTACACGAAGGTCGCAGTGTGTGGGACCTTGACGCCGTGCCACCTCGGAAAACGGCAAGCCGTCAGTCCCCGAGGACTCCCCAATCGCCGAGGGTACCTCACCCTGCTGTCAGGCGTAGAGCTCCTCTAGGCTGAGCAGCTGGATCAGCGGATAGCCTGCGGCGCGATCAGCCAGCTCAGAGTCGAAGCGCGCCCCGCTGTAACAAGTGAGTCTCGTCTGCTCCGTGTCGTATCCCTTCACGGCCAGCAGGTCGCGGGCCCCGGGGTAGCCGCTCGAGGTGACCGGGGTTCATGACCTTGTCCCACTTGGCTTCGCCGAGAGACAGCACCCGGCGCGGGCGCCCCGGCTCGTCTGGCGCGAAGACGGCCATGGCGACCTGGATCTGGCCGCGCCGGAGCGATCGGCTGCCACGCCCGCCGCGACCTCACCCGGCGCCGTGCCGAACACACAGCGCCCGAAGACAGTGCCCAGTCACGGCAGACAGTCTCGAAATGCGGCCCAACCACCTGGACAGGAACGTGGCCTGGGATTCATGCCACGCACCGGCCGTATCGCCGCGTTCCAACCGCGTCCAGCTCACCCAGCAGCTTGAGTCGATCATGGGCCGGGCCATATCGAGGGTCCTTTCCGTACTCCTGGTGCTGGTGCGCTTTTTGCACGCTCCCATGACCGCTGATACCCCACCCGCTGCCCCGGTCCTCCCCGTCCTTACGACATGGTTGCCCCAGCCATGCAGCTACAACTGCACGAACGCGGCAACCATGCAGTACGACCCCGGCGTGGGAGGTGCGGCAGTGACTCAAGCGCCTTCTGCGTCCCGTGTGCCGATCCAAGGCGCCAGCACGCCAAGCAACCTTGCGCTCCAGCAGCATGACCGCGGCATCCACACCTAAAGGGATGCGCGGCAACAGCTATCACCGGTCACGTAGGAAAACCCGGAGCGCAGGGGCATCAAAGATCCCAGTGATGAGGCCACCCCGGCACCCCCGCGAGCACCCCGTGCGGGTAACTTCATGATCGTGGGCAGTTCGGCCGCGTGGTCACCGGAACTGCCCGCGATCACGAAGCACCGCCCGCGACCACGAAGCGCCGCCCGCGACCACGAAGCGCCGCCCCTAGGAAAGCCGCCCCATGGGAGCGCCAGCCCTCCAGGGGAGCTCCAGCCGCCAGCTCAGCCGGCCTGATCCAGCCGCTCCCGCTGCTCGGTCGTGAGCGTAAGGTCCACCGCGCCCAGGCTCTCCTCGAGTTGCGCCACCGAGGACGCTCCCACCAGCGGAATCACCGGCAGCTCACCGCCCATCAGCCACGCCAGCACCACCTGGTTGGCCGTGGCCCCCGTCTCACCAGCCACGGCGGACAAAGCCGCGAGCCGCCGCGGTGTCCCCGCATGAGAAAACTCAGGCCCCAGCGGCTTGTCCGGCCGAACGTACGCCCCGCTCAGCAGCGGCGAGTACGCCACCAGGGGCAACCCGGTGGACCGCACATAGCTCAGCAGGTCCGGCCCGGCCGCCCCGGGTTCGCCGTCCGGCGACAGCCATCCCGGCGAATCCGCCCGCTGCCGCAGGTACGTGTGGCAGTACTGGAGTACCTCGTAGCCCGGCAGCCCTGAAGCAGCAGCCAGCGCCCGGGCCCGCTCCACCGTCCACGCCCAGTGGTTGCTCGCCCCGAGCAGCCCGACGAAACCGGACGAAACCAGCTCGGCGAACCCCTCGACGGTCTCCGACAGGGGCACAGCAGGATCCGAGATGTGCGCGTACATCAGGTCGAGCCGCGACACTCCCATACGCGACATGCTCCGTTCCGCCGACTCCCTGATCGCCTTGGCGGACAAGCCATCCATCTCGATCAGCGAGCCATCGGAGCGAACGAAATCCGCCGCAGGCGCCAGCGGCCGCGCGCCGACCTTGGTCGCGATGACGATCTCGTCGCCGATGCCGCGGCTGCGCCGCCAGCGCCCGAGCAGTTCCTCGCTCTCCCCGCCCTGAGTGCCGTTCACCCAGAAGGCGTAGTTCCCCGACGTGTCGATGAAGGTCCCGCCGGCCTCGACGAACCGGTCCAGGATCGCGAACGACGTCGCCTCGTCGGTCCGGCTGCCCATCAGCATCGCGCCCAGGCTCAGGACGGAGACCGAGCGCTGGGTCGCCGGGTCAGTTCCGATCGTTCGGTATCTCATGAACAGAGTGTCGGAAATAGAGAACGCTCTAAGTCAAGAGGTCCAGCCGAGGAACCCGGTCACCGAGCGCCGGATGCCGGCCGCGTCCAGCCCGTAAGCCGAAGCATGATCAGCGGGCGTCCCGTACTGCCGAAGCTCCGTTCGCGGCACGCCCAGGCTCAGCAGCCGGTGCGGCCGGGAGGCCAGCGCGGAGGCGACCGCAAACGCAGACGTCCCGGCCAGGTACGGCTCAACCAGCACCACCGCCCCCGACCCCGCCTCCAGCGCACGCAGCCCAGCCGCGTCGAACGGCCGCACCGTGGTCGCGTACGCCACGGTCACGTCCAGATCGGCGACGGCCTCCAGCACCGGCGACAGCATGGGCCCCACCGCCACCACCACCGCCCGCCGCCCCGAACGGACCACCTGCAGCGACGCCGACGCGGGCCGCGCCTCCAGGTTGGTCTCGGTCGACAGCCGCAGATAAGTAGAGCCAGCGTCCAGCGCACCCACGGCCCCGCGCAGCAGCGCCTCCACCTCGGCCGGATGCCCCGGCACGACCACGGAAAATCCTGGAACGCTGTCCAGCAAGATAACGTCCTCCGGCGCCTGGTGCGTCCGGCCGGACCGGGCCCCGTCGTAGGACGCCCCGATGCTCACCAGCACGGCGTGCACGCCCTGGTGCGCGAGGTCCAGCTTGACCTGCTCGTAGGCCCGTTCGACCAGGAACGGCGCGTAGCTGTGCACGATCGGCCGCATCCCGGCCAGCGCCAGCCCGCCGCCCACGCTGACCATCAGCTGTTCCCTGATGCCCACGTTGAGCACCCGGTCCGGGTGCCTCGCCGCCGCCTTGCCGAACATATCCACGGAGATCTCCGCCAGCACCACCGCGGCCAGCGGATCCTCGTCCAGCAGCGCCGAAGCCGTCTCCGCGAACACCGTCCGCATATCGGTCACGACCCGTTCTCCCTTCCCTCGACGGTGGCCACCACGAGCTGCGGACCAGCCGAAGCCGAGCCCGCCCCCGCCGACGTGACCCGGAACGCGGCGGCCAGCGCGGAATGGTCCCGCCCAGACACCCGCGTGGTCGACCAGCCGCCGACGGCGAAGTGCGCCTCGATCCCGCCCGGCCCCCAGCCGTAGGTGGAGGACTGGTTGTCCACCGCGACCACGGTGAGGTTCGGCAGGCCCACCGCCCCCGCGTACACGATCGCCTCGTTGTTGCTGCCCTCGTCCAGCTCGGCGTCGCCGGTCAGCACGTACACCCGCGGCGCTGAATCACCAAGGCCGGGCAGCCCCCGCGCCAGCAGCCCGTGCGCCACGCCGACCCCGATCGGCAGGCCGTGCCCCAGCGACCCGCTGGCGATCTCGACGCCTGGCACCAGCGAACGATCCGGGTGGTAACCCAGCCGCGACCCGGCCGAGCCGAAGCCGGCCAGCCACGACTCGGGGAAGAACTCCTTGGCCGCGAGCACCGCGTAGTAGGCGGCCGGCCCGTGCCCCTTGGACAGCAGGAACCGGTCCCGGCCGGGGTCCTCGACGGTGTCCGGCGACACCCGGAGCACCTGGTCGTACAGGACCCAGAGCACATCCAGCGTCGACGTCGCGCTCGGCCCGTGCTTCTCGTCCCCGGTCATCTGCGTCATCAACCGGGGGAGCTCCGCGTAGGTTCTCATGGAGCCAGCCTGCCCGCGCCCCGCCCCACGCGCATCGGCCGCCCGCCCCAACCCGCGTAAGCCCATGGACCTAGGCCACAATGAGCGGATGCCCCCGTCACTGAGGCAAGCAGGGCGAGCAAGATGGCCGCTGGCCGCCGGGCTGGCAGTCGGCGTCGCACTCGACGCGCTGCTCGGCGACCCGCGCCGCGGTCACCCGGTGGCCGCGTTCGGCCGGGCCGCCGCGGCGCTCGAGGCCCGCGACTACGCCGACAG
>WNFX01007769.1_pt1 | contig 23218 bp, 22 predicted proteins | sample 5400111 | NCBI WGS metagenome assembly WNFX01 (sample SAMN13153363, study PRJNA577476) | soil metagenome | isolation source: 40 cm soil or saprolite under grassland replicate 1 | place: USA:California | collected 2016-06-15 | reverse complement strand
GTCGTCGAAATCCACCGCCGCCTGATGCGATTGATCCGCGCCGACCAGGTCGAACAGGCCGTCGCTGAGTGCGTCACCGGCGACGTGGGTGACCTCGCTCAGCGCGTCGTGGACCGACGGCAGGCCGGTCTCGTGGGCCACGGCATCGTAGACATCTGTCACTCCCAGGCTGGCCACGCCGAGCGCATGCTCCGACGTATCGAGCGCGCCGTCCGCGGCGCGCTCCCAGTCGCCTTCGGCCGCGTGCGCCACCGCACCTGCCGCGCTGACCGCCGTCTCTGCCACGCCGACGACGTCTTCCGCCGCTTCGGCGCCGAGTCCTTCACTCATGGCGTTTCTCCGTTCGCTCCGTTCGGTGGTTTCCGGCCCGCTTCGGCTGGCCGGTCAGGTTCGGCTGAGTGACCGGCGCCGGCGGGGGCGACGACGATCTTGGGCTCTTGCCGCACGGCTGGCGCGGCCGGAAGGTCAGGCAGCACCGGCATCGGCACGGTGAGGGTGAGCTCGAAGCCCGCCTTCAGCTCGCCGCCGAGGTTGAGGAACATGCTGCGCTTGGCGCCCGAGGCGGTGCCGACAAGCACCTCGTACGGCAGCCGGGCGAGCGGGGGCGGGAGCAGCGCCCGCGGCATGGTGGTCATCGCGCTGAAACAGCGCAGCACCGCCGCGAGGATCTTGTGCTCCACCAGTACCTGCTGCGTCCACACGCTGACGGTGTAGTGCAGGTCGTAGCGGGGTGGCGGCGGCCTGCGCGCCACCACGACGCCTTCGGCGTCGCGCACCTCTTCGAGCATCACGTCGCGCCGGTGCGCGTTCTCTCTGATGTCGAAGAGAAAGAAGTTGACCGCGGTCCCCTTGACGGACTGGATCCATGCCCGGTTCGGTGGGTCGAAGGCGATGGCGATCGCCGCGTTGCCGATCACCTTTGTCTTCAGCACCGCGGCGAGCGCCTGGTCCGATTCGAGAATCACAGTGCCGAGCATCACCCCCGCCGCGGCGGCGCGGCACGCCGAACGGTGCACCCAATCAGGCACCGCCAACCGCACTTCAGGGCAGCACTTTCGGTCGGTCGCCGCCGCTCCTTCGGCTGCACCGCTGGACCTGGGTTCCCGCGGCGCCAGATCCTAGATTCCGGCTCATGGGAGCCCAAGCATCGTTGAGTCAGGACCGCCTGCAGGTCACCCCGGAGAACACGGCACACATCGAGTTGTCGGTGCGGAACACCGGGGCCGTCGTGGACTCGTTCGCGCTGAGCGTGCTCGGCGAGGCCGCCAACTGGGCGGTCTGTGAACCGTCAGCTCTTTCGCTCTTCCCCGGGCAGAGCGGCACGGCCCACGTGGTCGCCCGGCCGCCCATGCACCCAAGCGTGCGCAGCGGCCCGGTCCCGTTCGCCGTCCGGATCGCCTCAAGCGAGGACCCGGCGGGCTCGGTCGTGGAAGAGGGCGTCCTGGACGTCGCGGCCGTCACGCATGTCACCGCGGAGCTGTCGCCACGCACCGGCCGGGCCCGCGGCCGGCGTGCAAGCAAGCACCGGCTGGCGGTGGACAACCGGGGTAACACACCGGCCCTTGTCAGGCTCGCGGGCACGGACGAGGCCGACCTGGTCGAGGTGACGGTCCGGCCGCGCGAACTCGAGATCGCCGCAGGATCGGCGGCCTTCGCCAATGTGCGGGTCCGCGCGGAACGACGGTTCTGGCGCGGGCCGAGCCTGACCCACAGGTTCCAGGTGGTGGCGCACCCGTTAGGGGCGCAGGCGGAACCGCCCGACGCTGACCTGGCCGAGCATCCGCACGGGAGTGGCGCGGCGGAGCATCCGTACGGGGAAGGTGTGGCGGACCCGCCGCGCCGACCCGGCGCGGCGGCGCCGCCGAACCGGGCCGAAGCGGCGGCTCAGCAGCACGGGGCCGCGCCGGTATGGATGGACGGCACCCTGCTGCAAGAGGCCGTCATTCCCGGCTGGCTGCCCAAGGCGGTGGCGCTTACCGCCGCGGGGGCGGTCGCCGCGGCGGCCCTCTGGTTCGCCGTGCTGCGCCCGGTGGTCAGGGACGCGGCCACGAGTGCCGGGACCGCCGCGGCGCAGCAGGAGTTGAACCGCGCGCTGCAGAGCGGCGCCGGGGCGGGCGGCGCCGGGGCGGGCGGCGCGGGAGCGGGCGCCGCCGCCGCCAGCGCGAGCCCCGCAGCGCAGTCATCCCCCACACCCAGCCCGGCACCAGGGTCATCCGGCGCGGCAGCGAAGCGGAAGATCGCGCTGCCGCCCCCGGCGCCGTTCGCTCAGTCGCTCGACAAGGCCAATCCCACGATGACAACCCCGGCCAAGCATGAGCTCGCCATCACCGACCTGGTGCTGCAGAACCCCGCGGGCGACACCGGCACCCTCACCGTCAGCCGCGCGGGCCAGGTGCTGGTGACCACGCGCCTGGAGAACTTCCGCGACTACGACCTGCACTTCGTCACCGCGATCACCGTACCCGCAGGCGAAAGCGTCCGCTTCGCGGTTCGCTGCCAGAACTCGGGAGGAAAGGCATGCACTCCGGTGGTACTGATCAGCGGCATGTCCGACACGATCGCCTTCTGAGCGCGCGCATGCGGTTTCCGCGGCATGGCCTGCTCGTAGCGCTGGTCGTGCTGGTCGCGGCGGCCCTGCTGACAGTCGGCACGATGCTCCTCGTCGCCTCGGCGGCGCGCGCGGACAGCGTCACGGTGACGCCGTCGGAGGCGCTCCGCTACACCCTCACCCAATTCAGCGTGAACGGCATCACCTCGGGCGAGATCGATCAGGTCGACGTGCTGTTCAACGACGTGCTGGCCGGCCGCGCGGATGTGAACGAGGATGGCAGCTATTCGGGCAGTTTCAGCATCCCAGAAGGTGCTCAGGTAAATTGCGGCACGAACACGGTAACCATCGCGGATACGTTTACCGGCGGGACACTGGCCACCGGGACGCTGTTCGCCGACTGCGCGAGCATCACGGTGAGCCCCGACCTCGTCGGCTCGCAGGAACTCCCGGCGACCTTCCAGGTGGTTCCGCGATCGTTCCCCGCGCCGGGCGGTTTCCGGCTCTCCGTCGATGGCGTGCCCCAGCCGTTCTCCGCCGCGCCCGGCGGCAGCTTGGACTTCACCGGTTCTCCCGCCTGCGGTCAGCACCAGGTGGTGCTGGCGCAGCCGTTCGGCGGGACGATTGTCTCAGCCAGTCAGACGATCCTCGTGCTTTGTCCCCGTATCACCCTGACCCCGGCCGCCATCAAGCAGCGCGCCCAGCCGGCCCAGGTGACGGTCACGGGCACGCAGTTCCACGGCGGCCAGCCGATCGCGGTATCGGTGGGCGGCAGGAGCGTCGGGTCAGGCGTGACCGACGGTAATGGAGACTTCGGCATTCCAGTCACGGTGGCGAGCCTGGGCTGCGGCGCGCAGCCGGTGACGGCCGCGGAGCAGCCCAGCGCTGAAGGGCCCGCGGTACTGCTGCACGCGAGCGCACCGCTCGCGGTGACCGGCTGCCCGGTGACACGGCCGACGCTGGCGGCCAGCCCGCAGGTACTCGAGCCTGGGATGCTCACCCACGTCACGGGGACGGGGTTCCAGCCGAACCGCCCGGTGGTGCTGTCCTGGCGGCTGCCGAACGGCACGCCGCTGCTTGGCTCGCTGACGGTCAAGGCGCGCGGCGACGGCCGGATCGACACCTTCTTCATGGTGATGCTGCATGACCTCGACGGCGCACGCCAGCTTGTCGCCAAGCAGACAAGCACGCCGGTCACGGCCAATGTGGTCGTTGACGGTGGCACCATGCAGCCGTCGGTCGGCGGCCAGCTCGTGTTCCGGCGGTAGCGGCATTGGTCAGATCCAGCCGTTGCGGACGGCGAAGGCGACCGCCTGGGTGCGGTTGCGCAGGTTCAGCCGGACGGTCAGATCCTGTATCACGCTCTTGATCGTGCGCTCGGAGTAGGACAGGTGAGTCGCCACCTCCCGCGTGGACAGGCCATCGGCCACGAGCTTGAGCACCTCACGCTCGCGCGCCGTGAGCCCGGCGAAAGAAAGGCCGCGCGGCTCAAGCAGGTTGCGGCTCAGGAAGCTCACCTGGTCCAGAAGGTGGCGAACCAGCTCGGGCGGCAGATCGCCCTGGCCGCCCGAGGCCCGCCTGATCGCCCGCACCATGCGTTCGGCGGTCGCTTCGGCCCTGCGTAACAGGCCGCAGACACCCGATTCGACCAGTTCAACGAGGGTGCCAGGGTCGATGTGGCCGATGATCAGCACGACCGGCAGGCCATCGGCCCGGTGCAGGGCCCGAAGCCAGCGCAGCGCGGCCTCGTCGGCGTTGTCGAGAATGGCCAGCAGCACCGTCGCAAGCGCGTCCTGGTCGGCAATCCGGATCTCCGGACGGCATCGGAGCTGGGCGAGGACGCCGAATTCCGAGATCGGATCGAGCGCGTGCACCCGAACGTGGACCGGGTCGTTCATCATGTCCCCTAGGCCGTCAGTCTCGTCAGGCCCATTCCCGGCACGAACCCGGCCACCGATCACTATCGCGGAGCGGCAGGCCCGCGCGGGTATGAGTGCCGAACTCCCCTTTGGCCAGCGTTCGTCCGGCGAAGTGACATCGATGTCCCTGCGGCTTCGCGCTGGCCTAGTCGCTGGAAAGGCCGGCGTCCTCTACCTACGCACAGCACGCATCCGCTCGCGCGGGGGTTCACCGGCGGCCAAGAGCGGCGTCCGTAATTAACGACCGAGCGGAACCGGACCAAACCCCGGTTTGGTCCGGTTGGGTGACCGCTGTACCGGGCGCGGCTGCTCGGCCGGGACTTTGGACCCTACCGCCACCGGCTGGTTGTTCTAACCTTCAATGCCAGGGGCGACGCAATTCACCGGCCAGGCAACAATGGACGGCGCCGTGCCTGAGCGCCGTCTGGGTTGCCTTACCGCCCAAGCGCGGGGGAAGGGCGAGCGTAATGCCGGCCGATCCTGACCGGGCAGGCCGGATGGGCATATCCGATTGGTGCGGTCGGATGTGCCTATCCGGCCTAACCGGATGACGCGGGCAGTGACTCGCCCCGGTTACGCACCGAGAGATCGCGGCAGGCGCTCCAGGAGCCTATCCAGCCGGATCGGCAGCTCACGGACGCGCACACCCGTTGCGTGATAAACGGCGTTCGCTATTGCCGCCGCCGTCCCTACGATGCCGATCTCACCCACGCCCTTTGTGCCCATCGGGTTGCTGTGCCGGTCCTCTTCGTCGATCCAGACGGCCTCGATCTGGGCTATGTCGGCGCACGCGGCAATGTGGTATGCGGCGAAATCGTGGTTCACATATGCTCGCGCAGCAAATCCAGCAGTGACGGGCGCGTGTCGAGGACGACGCAGTGTTCGATGCCGTTGACAACCAGCGAAATCCGCGCCAGTTCAGGCATGAGGACGGTCCTTGTCTGCTTCGTCTGTCACTGGTCGACAGTAGGCCGTTCCTCCCACCGGCGGCCAGCAGTTAATTCGTCAGGGCCGCATCAGCACGCAGGCGAGACGTGGACGGTAACCGACGTCCCCGCGCGCGCATGGTGCGCCTCGGGCCACCGGCGCGCGATCATGGCGAGCACCCGCCGGTTCTCGGCCAGCACATCCATCGCCAGGGCCGTCACGCCGCGCGCGACCGCACGGCCGGTCAGGGCACGCACGAGCGCTGAGCCGATGCCGCGGCCCTGCCATGCGTCGGCCACTACCACGCCGATATCGGCGCGGCGGATCCCGCCGGTCTCCGCCGCGTCGACCGCCATCGCGTGCCCGATGACGCGGCCACGCTCGGTCGCCACGATCACGTCGGTGTGGTCGCCGCCGCCGGCCAGGACGCGGAGCATCGGCGCGGTCAGTGAGGGCGCAGCCGTGAAGAACCTGAGCAGCATGGTCCGGGCCGACAGGCCGGTGAAGAACTCGCCGATCGCGGCGCGATCCGCGCTGCCCGCCTGCCTGATATCGGGTCTGACATTGGATGCGATCTCCGGGCCAATCTGGGTTCGGTTCATGGACCCAGCATCGGCGCAGATTGCTGAGTCTGTCAACTGGACTTAGCATTTCCACATGGACCGGCCCTGGATGCTCGACTACGACACCACGAACTGCACCATCGGCGCGGCGGTGCACATCATCGGCGAGAAGTGGACATTCCTTGTCCTGCGTGAGGCGTTCAACGGGGTGCGCCGCTTCGACGACATGCAGCGGCGAACCCAGGCGCCCAGGCAGATCCTCAGCCAGCGGCTCGCCCACCTCGTCGCTGAGGGGTTGCTGGCCAAGGTCCCCTACCGCGAACGAGGGCAGCGCGGCAGGCACGAGTACCGCCTGACGGAGAAGGGCCTCGACCTGTTCCCCATCATGGTGGCCCTGCTGCAGTGGGGCGACAAATACGCGGCCGCCGAACACGGCTCGCAGGTCCTGCTCACGCACCGCGATTGCGGTGCGGCCGCGTCGCTGCGGCTCACCTGCGCCCGCGGGCACACGCTCGCCTCGGCGCGCGAGGTCACGCCATTGCCTGGCCCCGGCGCACGAAAGATCGCATAGCACCCGCGGGCCTCAGCCGGGCTGGACAGGGCGGCCGGCCAGGCGGTCGACGAGGCGCCGGACGCCGCCCCACGGCCTGCTGAGCATCACGTCGTCGATCTCGCCGAGATCATTGCCGTCCAGGCCGTCCCATCCGTCGCTGTCCGGCAATGTCGTCGCGGACCAGCGGCCATTCGGTTCCGCCGGCGACACGGTCAGCTGACCGGGGGTGTCGTCACGAACGGCGACCTGATGGGGTCGCATACCCCGGCGGTCCAGACGCTCGCACAGCCGGGTGAGGGCATGCTCGCCGTCGTAGCAGAACTCGCTCTCGCGTATCCGCCAGAACTCCCAGCCGACCCGCCGAAGCTCGTTCTCCCTGTCGAAGTCCGCGTCGCGCTGATCGGGCGACTCGTGCCAGGTATCGCCGTCGCATTCCACGGCCAGCCTGCCGCGCGAACCCGTGACGACAAGGTCGATCCGCCGGCCGTTGACGTTCACCTGGGGCACGACGTGGTAACCGGGCATGTCGGGGAGGTAGGCGGCTCGCTGATGCCACAGGCGCGGGGCGTCGCTCGTTTCCGAACCTGCCCAAACCCGGGTTTGGTACGGCCAGAACCGGCTCAAACCCCGGTTTGAACACCCCGGCCGGTCCGTGCCGGACATCGTGCGACCCGGGCGTGCGACTGTGCGCCCGGCCGGGCGTGCGACCGTGCGCCCGGCCGGCCCGTGGAGATAACCTGCCCGCATGGCGTTTGACGGCTGGCCTGCTGAGGCAATCGAGTTCTACGAGGGGCTCGCGGCCAACAACTCGAAGAGCTATTGGCTGGCGCACAAGGCCGACTACGACGAGCTCGTGCACCGGCCCATGCTCGAGCTGCTGGCCGAGCTTGAGCCTGAGTTCGGCGCGGGCAAGACGTTCCGCCCCTACCGCGACGTCCGGTTCAGCAAGGACAAGTCGCCGTACAAGACGGCGATCGGCGCGACGCTCGCGGGCGGCGGCTACGTGCAGTTCTCGGCCAAGGGGCTCGCGACCGCTTCTGGTACGTACATTTTCGCGCCCGGCCAGCTGGACAGGTACCGGCGGGCCGTGGTCGACGACAGCAGCGGCGCGAAGCTGGCCGGGACCGTGGCGGTGCTCAGGGAAGCGGGCCTTGAGATCAGCGCGCATGACGTGCTCAAGACCTGCCCGAAGGGCTATCCGAAGGACCATCCCCGCGTCGACTTGCTCCGCTACAAGGGCCTGATCGCGTGGAAAGACTGGCAGGCAGGTGCCTGGCTCGGCACGAACGAGGCCAGGAAACGTGTCGTCGGATTCCTGCGCACGTCGGCCCCGCTCAACGAGTGGCTCGCGGCCCACGTCGGGTCCGCCGACGCTTCGGCCGACGCCTGACGGATGCGGCCGACGCCTGACGGGTGCGGCCGACGCCTGACGGGCCGCATCCATCAGCGCACCTCAGGCACCACCGTGCGGTGCATCGCCAGGCCGACCAGCTGCGCGCACCCGCCCGCCGCCGCTTCCAACGCCGCTCTCGAGGCTCTGATGCGAGCGCGGCCGCCGCTCTGGCGCGTCCGGTCCGTAAGCAGCGCCCCATTCATAGGCCACGGCGATAGCCAAGGTGGCGAGCAAAGGCCGCATCGATATTTTCTCACGATGTGAGTTTGATCTTGCTCATATACTGAGATTCCCCATGATCGCGGTGGATTCTATGCACGTGGAGCATAAAATCCACCGCGATCATGGAATGCGGCTTGGCCGGGGTTTGAAAATCCTCCGTGATCATGAAAATGCGGCCCGGGCAAAGGGCGCTGGGCGGGTAGAAGACCGCAGGCGCCGCCCGCCGGGCGGGTCACCGTCTTCCCACGCTTGTCTCACCAAATTCGCGCCCAGCCGCTTTCCATGATCGCGGAATGGCGGGCTGCACGGTCATGATCGCGGCGGATTCTCAACCTCAAGGGCCCCGTCTCTTCAGGTGGGTGCCGAGATCATGGTCTTTATGATCTCAGCGTCCGGTCACTGTGATCTGTGATCATTCCCTGATACGTCGTCTTCGACGGTGACGCCGAGAGCGGCCGCCAGCAGCGGGGCCATCGCGACAACCTGGCCGGAATCGATGACCGCGCCCCTCAGCGACTCGTAACCGTCAGCGAAATCCAGTCGCGTCGCGCCACGGAAGTCGGCCCGGTCCATCGTGGTCTTACCAAAACGCACCCGCTGCAGTGCGGAGCCCGGGAACCGGACGCCGGTCAGCTTGGAGCCGGTCCAGTCGACATCACGCAGCACGCAGTCTTCGAAGGCGACATCGGTGAACTCGGACGCGCGGAAGTTGACGGAATCCAGCTTGCAACCCTCGAAGACCACCCGGCGCCACTGGGTGCTGAACGCCTCGACCCCCGCGAACGCCGCCGAGATCACCGCCGTGTCGAGCCACCGCGTCTCCGCCAGGTCGGTGCCCACCACGCGCACGCCGTGCAGCCAGACGTCGCCGAATCTCGAACGGCGGTAACTCCCCCCGGTGAACGTCGCCGCCGCGAACGCGCACTCCGTGAACAGGCAGTCGCCCGCCTCGGCGCCGTCAAACGCGAGCCCTTCGAACAGCACCGTGTCGTAGTGCTCATCGGGCTCGATCGCACCCTCATGCGGACCGAGCAGGTGCGCGAACGGGAGAGCGGAAAGCTCGCGTGGTGGCGCCATCACACGATCCTCACCGGGTCACTGCCATGCCGGGCGGGCCCTGGCTCGCGCAGGCGCTCGCGATTACCTGCCACCAATATCCTCGCTCCACACCTGCGGATAGCGGGCACGGAACTCGTCCATCGCGGCGATGCAGCGCTTGTCGTCGGCCAACACGACATCCACGCCCCGCTCCGTAAGAAAGCCCAGATCGCCGGCGAAGGTCTCGGCTTCCCCCACCACAACGCGGGGAATCTGGAACAGCAAGATCGCGCCCGAACACATCTGGCAGGGCGAAAGCGTCGTGTACAAGGTCGTGTCCTGGTAGGAGGGCCGACGGCCCGCATTCCGCAGGCACGCGATCTCGCCGTGCGCGATCGGGTCGCCGCGCTGTACCCGTTCGTTGTGCCCGGCACCGATGACCTCGCCGCCAGCAGCCAGCACCGCACCGACGGGTACACCACCCGCGGTCAGGCTGGCCCGCGCTTGTTCCAGCGCCAGGTCAAGCAGGTCGCGGTCTGCCGCAGTGGGCTGGCCGAAGCTCATGCTGGCAGCGTAACGGGTCCGCGCGACACCGCGCGGCAGCCGTTTTGTATCAAGCTTCTTAACGGCTTACGCGGTGCGGGCCGCGCGTGGCGTGCGGACCACCCCGGGGCGGACCGTAGGCCGCGCGGACCTTCGGGCCGGGTTCCGGGGGTCGCCCCCGGGCAGGCGCAGCACGGCTGGCGCCACGGCAAGTAAATCGGATGAATTACCAGCACGGCTGGCGCCACGGCAAGTAAATCGGATGAATTACGCAGAGTGCCGGAATGGCCGCGATGGATCATCTACTGTGCGCGCATGCGGATTCCACCCGGACCGCGCGTGTACCTCACGACGAGCGTCAGCCTCGCCGCGGTCGCGCTGGCGACGTGGTTCGGCATGGAAGCGGGGAGCGCGCCGTCCGCGATGGCCTGGTGGACGTTTGGTGCCGTGCTCGCGAGCGTCACCGCCGCCGGTGTGCCCGCTTACGAGCAGATCCGCAAGGAGCGGCTCCGCGCCCAGGCGGAACAGGCCGCGATCGGCGCGGCGGTGGCGATGCGCGTCACCATGAACGACGCGCTCGATCCCATCGTTCGCCAGCTTGGCCGCATCGCGACAACGGCGAGCAGGCATGATCGTGAGGGTCTGCAAGAGGCCACCGTCCCGATGATCCTTGACTCGGCGGCGCACCTTATCGAGGCGCAACGGGTGCGGGCGAGCTGGTTCCGGCTCATCGAAGGCGAGCAGGGCACGCCGAGCAAGCTGGTGCCGGATCAGTACGCCGGGCGGGCGGACGAGCCGAGGACAACGTTCACGCAGGGCACGGTGGAAGGGGATTACGCGTTCGCCATGATCCGGCACAACCAGCACCTGGTGTGCGCCGACGTCGACACCGAGCCGCCGCCGGGGTGGCCGGTCTCGGCAGGGCACACGTACAAATCGTTCATCGCGGTGCCGGTGGTCGCGGGACAGACGCCGTTTGGCATGCTCACGGTGGATACGGTTGATATCGCAGGGGTCAGCGAGGCGGAAGTGCCGCTGGTGCGCCTGTTGGCTGGCCTGCTGGCCGGTGCGCTGGCCCACGGATCCAGGTGATAATGGATCGTGGCGGCGCTCCAAGTGACCAACGGCCGTTGACCGTTACCGGGCGCCGGCACACACTGAGGTCGTGAGAAAGGGATCGCAGATGGCGGCCCAGATCACCGTCGAGGACAACGACGATCGGCCGGAGCGCATGCGCCGTGATCCGGACCGCTATTTCGCCGAGGCGCGGCGGCGCGCGGAGCAAGAGGTCAGGCACCTCGCGGATCGATGGTTGCCCAGCTCGGGCCGGGCGAGGCGGCGCTGAGCCGCATTGAGCCGTCCGGCGCTGCGCTGCGTTAAGTTGCGTTAAGTTGCGTTGAGCTGCGCGGAGGCGGGCGCATACACCGCCGTTTCGGATCGCCTGTCGCCCGGCCGCGGCGCGCGCCGGGATATCTGAACCCCAGCGCTGCCAATGTCGTGGCAGGTAGATTCGATAACATGTTTGAATTCGGTCCCGATGGCCCGTGGCTTGACCAGCTCGCCGCGCCTGAGCTGCCGCCCCCGCCTGCTGGGACACGAACATGGCCAGCAGACCCCGGCCGCATCGTCGAGGCGGCTGTTCGCGATGGCACGACGGCGCACGGCAAGCCGATCGCCTGGGCACGCTGCAGCCGTGGCTGGGCATGCCTGGTCATCTGGGCGTCGACCCGGCGGCACGTGCTTGGGCGGCGGCGGCACGCCCGCTGGGGGTGGTATGTCTACGACCCTGCCCATTTGCGTGACGAGCCTGACATTTACGCGGGCAAGCCGGGCGACTCGTACGGTGCGCGCTTCCTGCCCGGATTCGACGAGGTCCTGGCCGAGGCGCGCGCGGCGCTCCGTGCACCTTGATCAACGGGCACGCGCCCCCTGCGGGCCAAGATCGCCCACTGCCGAGCACGACCGTCAATATGTACTTCAAGCTAAATTTCATGATCGTGGAGACTTTTCAGGGATAATCCCTGAAAAGTCTCCACGATCATGGTCGGTAGGCTTTCGTGTGTGCTGCACCCTCATCTCCGCATTTCTGCACCGCGCGGGTAGATCCTGCCTGCCGGCTCTGGCTTACACCTGGCCCCTGGCGGGTCCGCTAACCTCGACAGGATGGATGGTGACGCTCCCCGAGGCGTTTCGGCCGCCGAAGCGCTTGAACTTGTCCGGTCGGATGCGATCCTGCTTGACGTCCGTGAGGATCACGAATGGGCGGCTGGTCACGCGCCCGAGGCCACGCATATCCCGATGTCACGTATCGCCGACCGGGCGGCTGATCTGCCCGCAGACAAGACCATCGTCTGTGTTTGCCATGTCGGGGCCAGATCGGCTGCGGTCGCGAGCGCGCTGAACCGGGCGGGCTGGACGGCGCTCAACCTGACCGGAGGCATGGAAGCCTGGGCGGCCGCCGGGCTACCCGTCGTCGATCACGAGGGTCACTCCGGCGTGGTGATCTGAGGCCCTCGCCGGGCTGGTGTATCTGATCGGGCCCCTCGCGCTCTACAGGAGTGGGGCAAGCAGGCCGCAGTCCGGGGGGTGAGGCCAGTGACGTCCCAGCAGCGGCGCTCAGGTAAGGTCCTGGCCTTGGCGGCAGGGCTGCTCCTGGGCGCCGCGGTCTCGATGAGCCTGCTCGGCCCGGGTGTGACATCTGCGGCACCAGCCCCGTCAGCGAATTGCTCGATCGACAACACGGACGACCCCCGCGCCGACACGGTCTGCGTCCGTGCTGACCCGGGCAATCTCGATGGCAGCTTCACGGCGCGGACAGCAACAACCAGCGCGCCGACGCCGACGCCACGCACCGGGCCGTTGGCACGCACGCGGCCATCGGCCAGCCACTTTCCCGTTGCCGCTGCGGTCGTCATGACCGGCGTGCTCGGGGCGATCGCCGTGGCTGGCGGCCTGCGCTGCCGGCCGTGACCAAGAAGACCGGAAGGAGCGGCGGCCATGGCTGGTGGGTGGCGCCTTGGCCGCCGCCCCATCCGGAGCGGGGTGGTCAATTGATCCGAGGACGTGGGCTACGTGGTCGGCGGCCCGGTCGGATGCTCGGTCGGCGTCGGGTGGGTGGACGGCTTGCCGGTCGCGTGGGTGGACGGCTTGCCGGTCGGATGGGCGGACGCGTTGCCCGCCTGCGATGACGCCTTGCCTGTCGGGTGGGCGGACGCGTTGCCCGGGCCGGCCTTGAGCACAGCAGCGCAGAAGGCAGCCACATTGTCCTTGCCGCCGGCGGCGGAGATCAGGGCGGTGAAGGCCGGGTTCTTGAGCGCCTTCCCTGGGGCCGCGGCCACGCCGGCGGTGTAGGCATGGCAGAGGCCGTACATCGAGGGGGACGGGGTCGCGGTGTGAGTCGCGCTGCTCCCCGCCGCGGCCGGATTCGCGGTCGCGGACGACGAGGCGTGCGTCGCGTGCCCTGCGCCGCCAAGCGGCCCAGGCAGGTGGCCCGTGCTTGCCGCGAGGGCGACACCTCCAGTGGCCGCGGCGGCCAGCGCGAGTTTCAACGTCAGTGCCTTTGCTATACCAGACTTGATCATTTCGCGTCTCCGAGGCTGAGTAGCGGGGGTGAGACGCGCCACGCGGAAGGCCGCGAGGGCCTCTTCTTCGCCCGCGAGTTCGTGGTCGCGAGCTGGGGCGGCCGCCGCCATCAGCAGGTCGGCGAGCGCGTCCGAAGCGGCCGCTGCGCCCGTCGGCCTGCCGCGAAGCAACCGCTCGGCAGTGTCTCTGTCGAGCCGATTGCGGCGGCGTGTGTTCATCTCATGTCCTTCAGCGTTGGAGCCGTCGTTTTTGTCACTCGCTTCGCGGAGACGGCCTTGGCTGGCGTCGGCGCGGCGCCTCGGCCAGCTCGCTTCGCTGCCGCCCTATCCGCCTGCGCGAGCAGGTCGGCCAGCCCGCGCAGCCCACGGTGGGCCGCCGTCCGTACCGCGCCCGCGCGCTTGCCGAGCACCTGCGCGGCCGTCTTGAAGTCAAGCCCCATGACCACGCGCAGGAGCACCGCCTCGGCCTGATCGCGGGGCAGCTTGGCGATCAGTTCGAGCGCCGAGTCGGTGGCGAGCGCGTCAAGCGCGGATCGCGCGGTGTCCTCGTTCGCGGGCATTTCGGTGAGCTGCTCCACCGACCCGCCGGTCGCGGGCAGGCGCTGCTGGTGACGCAGGTAGTCCATGGCGCGGTGGCGGGCGATCGTCGCTGCCCAGCCGCTCGTCGCCGCGCTGCGCTTCGCGCACCGCCGCGGACAGGTCTGCTACCTCGGGCCGCGACCGCGGCGTCCGGGTCGCGGTGTCATCGGCGGAATCCCGCGCCGACTGGCCGGGCGTCCACGAACCCGGCGCGGCGGCGCCGGTGGCCGCACCGTCCCGACGGGGCTCTGACGCACTTCGCACGCACGACATGATGAGTCATAACGGGATCGCCGCGGAGCCGTTCGGCTGCTTTGCCTGCTCACGGGCAGGGCAGTGACAAATTTCGGGCCGCGGACGCTTCACATTACGTCCGCCTTTCCTGACACCCGAAGGTTCCTTCATGGCCACCATCACCTGGCGCAGCGCTCTCGCCTGGCTAGTTGGCGCGATGCTCATCGCCACCGGCGTGACACTGGTGTTCGCTGGCCCCGGCATCGGCGCAGCGCCGTTGAGCCCGAGCATGAGCAACGTCAGCCATGGCGGGCTGCCCATCACCGGGTGGCCGCTGGCGCTCATCGCGGGAAGCGGACTCGCGCTGCTGGGCGCCGGTGCCACAAGCCTCGTACTGGCACGGCGTAAACGCGGTCTTTCCAGCAGCCGCTGAGAGCCGGCCGCGCGCGCCCGCCTCCCCCCGTTGCACGGCCGCGCGCGGCCGGCCAGGCTCTCTCGACGCCAGCGTCTGATTCGACGCTGGCGTCGCTCTCTACGCCGGGGTCAGCTCCCGAGCCTGAAGCCGAGGTCCGCGGCCAGTTCGGCGACGTCCATCTGGGCTTTCTGCAGGCGGCCTGAGTAGTCCCAGTTCATCGCCTGCCAGCGGGTGAACTGGTCGAGTACCCAGATCCCTGACTGGCGGCTGCCATTGCCCGACTTGCCGTTCCCGCCGAACGGCAGATGCGCCTCAGCCCCCGACGTGGAGTTGTTGACGCTCACCATGCCGGCGCTCACGCCCCGCCGGAACCGGAAGACCTCGCGCGGGTCATTGGTGTAGATGCACGAGGACAGGCCGTAGCCGGGCGAGTTGGCGAGTTCGATCGCACGCTCAAGCCCCGTGTAGCTCGTGACGCCGACGATCGGGCCGAACGTCTCCGCGCGGAACAGCGCATCGCCCGCCTGCAGGCCGTCAACGATCGTCGGATGGTAGAAGAGCCCCGCGTCAGGGTCGCCGACGAAACCCGCGCGCGGGTTGGCGGCGCCGATCCGGCCCACCCCGCTTGAGCCGAGAACCTTGTGGTGCGGCTGGATCCAGCCCAGGTATTCCTCGAACCTCGCCGCGAACTTCTGGTCGAGCATCGGCCCGTAGACGACGTCGTTGGCCGGGTCACCCACGGCGGCGGCCGACACCGCGGCGGAGAACTGCGCGAGGAACTCGTCGTGGACGGACTCGTGGACGATGATCGTGCCCAGCGACGTGCAGCGCTGCCCGGCGGTGCCGAAGCCGGAGAACAACGCTCCGTGCACCGCCAGCCCGATGTCGGCACTGGGCGTCACCACCATGGGGTTCTTGCCGCCCAACTCCAGGCACGGGCTCTGCAGGTGGCGTCCGGCCAGCTCGCCGATGCGCGCACCCACCTCGGTGGAGCCGGTGAACCCGATCTTGTCGATCGCGCCCGCCCGCAGTCCCTCCTCCAGGCCCGCGAAGGTCGCTGGGCCGTCGGCGAAGACGATGTTGAGCACGCCGTCGGGCAGCCCGGCGGCCTGCAGCAACTCGAACAGGGCCATGGCCGACGCGGCGGCATATTCCGCTGGCTTCCAGACCACGGTGTTGCCGGTGACCAGGGCAGGGACGAGATACCACGACGGCACCGCGACAGGGAAGTTCCCTGCCGTCACTACCGCCGCCGTGCCGACCGGGACCCGGAACGTGAACAGCTGTTTGTCCGGCATCTCGCTCGGGACGGTCTGGCCGTACAGGCGCCGGCCCTCGCCGAGGAAGAAGTCGCAGGTGTCGATGATCTCCTGCACCTCGCCCAGCGCTTCGGCGAGCGGCTTGCCAAGCTCACGGGTGACCAGGCGGGCGAGGGACTCCTTGTTGGCCTCGACGATGCGGCCCATCGCCGCGACCGTCCGGCCGCGCACCGGCGCGGGGATGTCCGCCCAGGCCGGCTGGGCGCGCTTGGCCGCCGCGCAGGCCGCGGCGAAGGTGGCGGCGTCGGCGAGCGCCACCTCGGCGACCACGTCCGCGAGCAGGGACGGGTTACGCGAACTGATCGTCCCGCCCGGCGCGCCTTCGGCGGGTCGGCCGTTGACGACGGAACCGACGGTGCCTGCCATGCTCACCACTCCTCTTGCGGATCCCCAGGGTTGCGCGGTGCTGTGTTCGGATGGGCCCCGGCCGGATGGGCCCCGGCCGGATGGGCCCCGGCCGGATGGGCCGCGATCCGGCCGAGGCTCCGCTCCAGTGCCTTGAGCCCCCCGGCCAGGTCATCTTCGCCAATCGTCAGCGCAGGCCGGAAGCGGATGGACCGCGGCCCGCTCGGCAGCAGGAGGGTCTTCTCATCCTCACGCAAAATAGTGACCAGTGCGTCGCGCTGCGCGCCGCTGGGCAGGTCGAGCGCGCACATGAGGCCACGCCCGCGGACATTCGACACCAGGTGTCGGCCAGCCCGCCGCCCCACGTCGAATTGATCCGCCCGCTCACCGTGAACACGTTGTCACCGATCTCGTCCACCCTGCGCCCGGCCATGATCCCGCCGAGCTGGACCTTCTTCGCGAAGGCCACGATGTCGGGCTCGAGGCCGAGCTGCTGGTAGGCCCACGCTGTGCCGGTGAGCCCGACCCCGGTCTGCACCTCGTCGAGGACGAACAGCGCGTCGTTCTCGCGGCATAGCCGCTGCATGGCCTGGAGGAACTCGGGGCGTATGTGGTTGTCGCCGCCCTCGCCCTGGATCGGCTCGGCGATGAAACACGCGATGTCGTGCTCGCTGTCGCGGAACGCCGCCTCGGCCTGGCGAACCGCGCGCTGCTCGGCCGCCGCCACCTCGCCGAGATGCTCGCTCAGCGGGAACGTGATCGCAGGCACCTCGATGCGCGGCCAGCCGAACATCGGGTAGCGGTCGGTCTTCACCGGCTCGGTGTTCGTGAGCGAGAGCGTGTAGCCGCTGCGGCCGTGGAACGCACGGGTGAGATGGAGCACCTTCGTGCCGAGCCGCGGTGAGCGGCCGTGCGCCTGGTTGTGCCTGCTCTTCCAGTCGAACGCGCACTTGAGCGCGTTCTCGACCGCGAGCGCTCCGCCTTCGACGAAGAAGAGGTGCGGCAGCGCGGGGTCGCCGAGCACGCGGGCGAAGGTCTCGACGAAATCCGCGTAGTGCTCGGTATAGATGTCGGGGTTCGCCGGCTTGTTGAGCGCCGCCTCGGCGAGCAGCGCGACGAACTCCGGGTCGTCGGCCACACCCGGCGGGTTGAGGCCGAGGGGGGCGGAGGCGAAGAACGTGTACAGGTCGAGATAGCGATCGCCGGTCCGCGCATCGACGAGCCAGGAACCGCGGCTGCGGCGCAGATCGAGGATCAGGTGGAAGCCGTCGGCCAGCACGTGGCGCGCCAAGCGCTCGCGGACATCGTCAAACCCCATGGGCCCCCCTCGGTCGGGCCGGCCGGCGGACCGGGCCGGTCATCTCCCAGCCGCCGACCAGCAAGAATTCCTCCACCACGAGGCTACGGTGCGGAAGTTTTTCTTTCAAACCCCGCGTAATGATGAAAATGTCTCCGTGATTTGGGAGGAAGGCAGACGCGCGAGTCTTACTTGTCCGGCTCGCGGAAGAGGTAGTCGCCGATCCACGCGGTGAAGGACCCGGCATTGGCCGAGACCACCGCGTGGAAGCTCGACGCCTGGTCCGGCGGGCCCGACCCGTTGTACGTCGCGACCAGCGGATAGGGGTACACGGGCCGGGACAGCGTCACGCTGCCGTCGCTGCCTGTCTGGCTCGCCGTCACCTGGGCGGGTGCCGTGTTGCTCTCGACCCAGTTCACGATGGGCAGCACGAAGTCGAAGCTCGTCAGCACGTTTCCGCCACCGCAGTGATTGACCGTCGGGATCATGAACAGCCGGGCGAACCGCTGCGCCGCGTCCAGGCCGCCCATGCGCTGGGTCATGATGTCGTAGTAGTCAATGGTGCCGAATGGCGGGATCGCCTGGTCGGCCCAGCCCTGCCACATGATCAGCTTCCCGCCGCGGGCGCGGAACGCCCGCAGGTCGGTGTCCATCGCGTCGTAGACGTTCCCCACCGGGAAGAGCTGATGGAATCGGTCATCGGTGAAGGCCCACTGGGCAGGATCCGGGCCGAGTTCGCCGACCGGCAGCATCTGGTACCGCAGGTAGGCCTGCGACAGCAGGTAAACGGCCCCGCGCTGCGAGGGGCTGAACGGCACAACGAACCCGGCCCAGGCCAGTTCGGAACCATAGGGCAGCCCACCCGGGTAGAGCCTGCGGCCCCGCGGGTCGGCCGGTCCGCGATACATCTCCCGAACGACCTGCACCTGCGCGGGTGTGAGGCACGAGGACGTGTCCGCCCCTGCGGCGCACTGGATGCTCACGGGGTCGAAGTGGCAGTTCCTCGGATCGGTGATGATCCCGTCCGGCGTCCCGTCGTCACCGCCGCACGCGGCGATCACCGCACCGTGCAGTGCGGGCAGCTTCGCCGCCGTCAGGATCGCGCTGCCTGAGGCGTCGGTGTTGACCCGGTAGTTCCAGGTCTGCAGCTCCGCGTTGAGCGGCGCGGCAATGATCTCGGGTGCGCCCGCGACGATTCCGTTGAAGTCGGCGGGGTAACGCTGCGCGACCTCCATCGCCTCGCGACCCCCGTCGGAGCACCCGTCGTAATAGGAGTAAGCCGGAGCCGCACCGTAGTAGCCCTTGATGATCGTCTTCGCGACGACCGCCAGAGCATGCTCGGACAGATATCCGTATTCCAGCCGGAGCAACTCGTCGTTGAAGGCCCACGTGCCGTCGAAGGCGCTCGTGCCGACATGGCCCTCGTTGTCTGTCGCCATGGCGAAGTCGCCGCCCAGGATCGCGTCGCAACTCGGGAAGGCCTGGGGCTGCACGACACCGCAGTACCCGCCGCAGCCGTTCTGCAGGTACCGCCCCTGCCACGTGCTCACCGGGAGTTCGAGCTCAAACTGCGTCTGCGGGGCGATGATCCCCTTGACGTCGCAGTAGGCGGGGTTGGCGCCAGCCGCGGGCACGATCGTGGCCGACGAAATGGCGGTGGGGTAACCGGGGATCGTGACCAGGCCGGGAAGGGCCGGTACGGCCGAGCAGTCGATCTTGGCTGGGATCCGCGGGCTGACCGGCGCCAGCTCATGTGAGGCGGCCACGAGCGCGGGCGCGGCGGCCGCACGGGCAGCCTGCGTTCCCAGCGAACCGGCTAACTGGCCGCCAGGCGCGCCGCCGACCCCGAGGGCGGCCGATAACGCTCCGGCGATCACTATCGGGCGGGCCAGCCACAGTCGCGTTCGGAACATCGCCGCCTCCGGGCCTGAGCAGTGGACCCGATACGCACAACGTACGTTTGCCCGTTCGCGGGGGCAACAGCCACGCGGCAGCCGTTAAGAAGAAGTCTTCGGCACCAGCAGATGGGAGTCGTAGCGGCCGCCCGTGTGGATCACATGCTGGCCACGGTTCACGCGATCGTCGTGGAAGGTCTGTATCAGGGGCCGGGGGTAGCGGTAGATGTCGGCGCCCTGGATCACCAGCCGCAGGCTCTCGCCCGGCCCGAACCGGGTGCCCGACGGCAAGATCTCGATCTCGAGCGGGACGATCTCGCCGCGCCGTAGTTTGAGTTCGCGCCGGTGGCTGAGCACCGGCTGCCACGGCGTGGAAAGCCGCGGGTCGAGTTCACGGTGCGAGGCGCGAATCCAGCCGAGCGCGACCGGGCCGTCCTCGAACACCGCGTAATAGGGAAAGCCAACCTCGTCGCCGTAGGCGTCGAGTTTCTGCATCGCGACGAACACGTCCATGTCGTCGGCGTCCGGGGCCGACATCCACAGCTTGAGCCTCGAATTGCCGACCAACTCGGCCGCGGCCTCGAAGCGGAAATCGAAGGTGGCCCGGCGCCGGGCCCCGCTTAGGGTGCCTGAGGCGCCGGCGCCCCGCTCGCTGTCGTAGCGGGCCGATTCCTCGGCCGGTGGCGCGTCCCGCCGCAGCAGCCCCGACCCGGCGTCGAGGAACAGCGGCACGTATTCGGTATCTGGCAGCGGCCAGTCTGCGGCCGTCCGGTGCGTGCCGGCGAATCCGCGGTCACGAACCTGGTAGCGCACACGCGGCCAGTTGGGCACGCCGGTGGGCAGCCCCTTGAGGAAATGGTCGAAAAACTCCTGCTGGCGCTGCAGGGAGGTCGCGCTGTAGTAGTAGCCCCATTTCTTGCCGCCGTGCGCGTCCAGCCATTTCTGCTCGGAACTGATCCGCTTGAAGCCCTCGAATGTCCCGCGCGTGTGCAGCCCCTGGTCGGACCAGCTCGCGACGACGAACGCCGGCGCGGTGATACGCGACAGGTCGGCGGCCTTGGTCGCCCAGAACTCGTCGAAGAGCGGATGCTCGGCGGTTTCCGCGGCGAGATCCTCCACCTGGTTCGTCCCGTAACCCCAGCGCTCGCCGATGTACGGCCAGAAATACGTCTCGGGGATGCCGCCGTGGCGCGCCACCTCACGGTAGGTGTCGCTCCACCCCTCCCACGGGTTGATGGCCGCCAGATGCGGCGGGTTCGTCGCGGCGATGGTCCACTGGCTCGACGCCAGGTAGGAGACGCCGGACATGCCCACCTTCCCGTTGCTCCAGGGCTGCGTGCCCGCCCACTCGACCAGGTCGTGGCCGCAGGCCGCCTCCTGCGGTGAGAGGAAGGTGGCGTCGCCGCCCGAGTGCCAGGTGCCCGGTATGTCGGCATTGACGACCGCGTAACCCCGTGCCACCCAGAACACCGGGTCGGGTGACTCGAAGGCGGTGTACCTGGAAAGCTGGCCCGGGGCGACCCCGCTGTCCGGGTACCGCTGCGTCAGCTGGCCCTCGGCGTGCTTGCCGTACGGGCTCCACGCGATCAGCGGCGGTGCGGACCGCTCGTCCGCCGGCCGGAACACGTCGGCCAGGACCGTAACGCCGCCGCGGACGGGCACCGCGACGTCCCGCTCGATGATCATGGCTGTGGGCTGCGCCACGGCCTCGCGCCGGTACCGGGGCGGGGCGCCACCCCGGTCCTCCGGACGGCCTGTCGGCGGACGGAAACGGTACTTCAAGGGACATACCACCCGCCTTCTTAACGGCTGCCGCCACTGACACGATCCTGCCAGCACCTGTTCCGTTTGGTGTCAACGATGAAGCGAACCGGCAAGACGGGTACAAACTAAGGAGAAACGGAGCAATCGCCTCGGCACACCCGTCCCACGGCCTGCTTGCCCGGGGGTTGTGTGTGCTGTCGCGGTTCTGCCATGAGCTGGGGACGTGGAGATGTTTGAGAGGTTCACCGACCGCGCGCGGCGAGTTGTCGTCCTGGCTCAAGAAGAGGCCAGGATGCTCAACCATAACTACATCGGCACGGAGCACATCCTGCTCGGCCTCATCCATGAGGGTGAAGGGGTGGCCGCGAAGGCGCTGGAGTCGATGGGTATCAGCCTGGAGGCGGTGCGCGAGCAGGTCGGAGCGATCATCGGCCAGGGGCAGCACGCGCCGTCCGGGCACATCCCGTTCACTCCGCGGGCCAAGAAGGTGCTTGAGCTGTCGCTGCGTGAAGGGTTGCAGCTCGGCCATGACTACATCGGCACGGAGCACATCCTGCTCGGCCTGGTCCGTGAGGGCGAGGGTGTGGCCGCTCAGGTGCTGGTGAAGATGGGCGCCGACCTGAACCGCGTCCGCCAGGTGGTGGTCGAGTTGCTGCACGGCTCTCCGGGCAGTGGCCAGGCACTGGGAGGACCTGGGGTGCCCGGACGTCGCGGACGGGCTGCGGCGCTTGATGACGTCCTGTTCCGGCTCGATTCGATCGCCGCACGGCTCACCGCCATCGAACGGCGGCTCGGCATCGCGGAACCCCCGCGGCCCGACCTCCGCGAGCACGACGAGCTGATTGCCGCGGTGCGCAGGGAGAAGGAGTCGGCGATCGACGTGCAGGACTTCGAGAAGGCCAGTGCTCTGCGCGACAAGGAGAAGGAGTTGCTGGTGGCGAGGGCGGCAAGGGAGCAGGAGTGGAAAGCCGCCGCCGACGCGAGGAAGCGCGCGCCGCAGGCCGATGACACGGACATCGTGGCGGTGACCGAGGAGGCCGAGCGTCTGCGCGGCGAGGTCGCGCGGCTGGAAGCCCTGCTACGCCAGCACGGCGTCGAGCCGGGCGACGCTGCTCCGGGCGACGCTGCTTCTCCGGGTGGCGCTTCTCCGGGTGGCGCTTCTCCGGGTGGTGCTTCTCCGGGTGACGCTGCTGCTGCGGGTGACGCTGCTCAGGGTGGCGCTGCTGCTCCGGGTGACGCTGCTCCGGGTGACGCTGCGCCGCCGGACGCCGAGGCCGGATGACGCCCCGCCGCGGGACTCATAGCCGCAACGCTCACCGCACCGTATCTTTCCATGATCGTGGGATGCGACTCTGCGCGAATCTGGTGAAACAAGCGTGGGAAGATGGCGATCCGCCCGCCCGGCGCCCTCGCCCGGCCCGCACCTTCATGATCGCGGTGGATTTTCAAACCCGGCCCAGCCGCATTCCATGATCGCGGTGGATTTTATGCTCCATGTGTATAAAATCCACCGCGATCATGGGGAATCTCAGCATATGAGCAAGATCAAACTCGCATGGTGAGAAAACATCGGCGCCGCCTATGCGCGCCGCCCTAACTGCCGCTGCCATCTATGAATTGGCCGCCGCTCAATGACCGGACCGGCCGAGCAGCGGCGAAGCTCACGAGGTTTCGCGCCACAGCCTGGAATGCGGCGCCCCGCGCGGGTGGAATCCACCACGATCATGAGAATCAGTTTGCGAGGAAGCGCCTGACGTCCGCCGCGTCGGCGCCCAGCGCCGCAGCGTCGGCCGCGGTGAGCTGGGCGAACGGTTTCAGCGTTACCTCACCGCCGGCAATGCTCCATGTGGCGACCGCCCGGCCGCGGACCAGGGCAAACGGCCGGAAAACCCCGTTCACCGTGATGATCTTGCGATGCGGGCCGACGACCGGCTCGCGCGACTCCCAGCCAAGCAGAAGCGGATCGAAGGCATCGAGCAGCCGCGGCGGTGGCAGCCCTTCAGCGCCGTGGCCGCGGTCGTCGCCGTGGTCGGCATCGTCGCCGTGGTCGGCATCGTGGCCGGCACCGTCGGCGTAGCCCGCG
>WNFX01001700.1_pt1 | contig 23240 bp, 31 predicted proteins | sample 5400111 | NCBI WGS metagenome assembly WNFX01 (sample SAMN13153363, study PRJNA577476) | soil metagenome | isolation source: 40 cm soil or saprolite under grassland replicate 1 | place: USA:California | collected 2016-06-15 | reverse complement strand
GGATGTGTCAGAACTGAGGACACAGGAAGCCACAAAACGTGTTAGGCACTTCTCGCCCGCCATCCTTCTCTGTTAGGCTACCAGCACCATGGCCGAAAGAGCTTCCAATCGGCGGCGAAACATCTCCCGTTGCTGTTGCAAGGAGACGTGTTGTTTCATGGTCATACGGATCCGGAAAAACTGACGCACTTCATCGAATGCTCTACAAAAGCGTGATGCGGATGCGAAGTTTCCAAAGCCACGCATGGGGTAGTAGCGCTGCTTGATGCCACGATGATCTTGCTCCAGTCGATTGTTGAGATAGTGATTGGTCCGATGCAGCACATCACGGCCCAGGGTCTCGCGGATCGCACGGGGATAGGAGTCATGCCCATCCGTCGTCACTCGTTGTGGGGCGTGACCAACCGTCTCAAGGGCTTGCTTGAAAAAGCGCTTGGCCGCTTCCATGTCTCGCTTCTCGCTGAGCAGGGAATCCACCAGGTTGCCATCGCGATCGATGGCTCGATAGAGATAGCACCATGTTCCTTTGACGTTGACGTAGGTTTCATCGACATACCAGGACCGACCGGCTTGACCTCGTCGCTTGGCTCGTAGTTGGTCGGCGATGAGCGGGGCAAAACGGGCTTCCCAGTCTCGCACCGCCTCATGGGTGAACTCAAAGCCGCGCTCCAAGAACATCTCCGCCAGATCACGCAGACTCAGCTTGTACCGCAGCCGCCAGAGCACAACGAGCAGGACGAGATCGGTGGGGTATTCCAGAAAGTTTTCCGCTGTTGCTTGGTTGCGGCAGATGTACAGTGCGGGCAGTTCATGGGTCACTCCTCCTGAAGATGTGCTGGGTGATCGTCAGTATACCACAAGATGAGTCTCCACACTGGGACTTGTTCTCAGTCCTGACGCTTCCCGATTGATGTCTGCCAGGCATTGTGGCTGCGTGTCAAAGAGCCCGAAGCGTCGAATCACTACCTCACGGCGTCTCTCGGGAAGTGCTTCAACCGCCTGCAGCACAGGAGTAAAGTCCTTCTCTTCTTCCGCATCAAGGATCAGATCAGGGGCCATCAAAGCCTCTTCCCACTCTTGGCCATCGGGGCCAGGGGCATCGATGCTCAAGAGCTGATAGGAATGTGCTCGCTTCTCCTTATTGGGATGACTAGGAACGGTGATGATGGTCGAGTGCTGCTGTGCCCAACGGGTCATCTCTCCCTTGGCACAGGTCATGAGATAGCCAAACGGTGAGACATGATCGTAGGCTTTCTCCAGGTGTTCCATCACTGAGAGATTGCCAACAGCAACTACGTCAGCGGCCATCTCCGTGATGCCATGTTGGAGAGCCAGGCCATGCCCCACGTGGAACACATACCGCAAGCAGGCGACGATCATGTCTTCACGGGCCTGTGCATCGCCTACCCTGGCCCGCGATGCTAAGCCTCGCGCTTCTTCTAAAGCAGAAGGTGCAAGCAACGAATGGTTATACAGTTCGATTTCATAGAGACGTGCTGCAGTGAGCCGTTCATCGGGCAGCTCGTCCAGGTTGATGAATGGGGTGTCAATGACGCGAGGTGGCTTTGCCGCACGAGGGCCTCGGCTCTTGGCGGTGGTTGTCATCATCGCACCTCCTTACCAACCACACGGATCGAACAGGGCCACATATGCCGCCCGTCGCTCATCCTCGGTCAGGTCATTCCAAGCGACTTCGACCAGCTTCCCATCACGGACGGCGTTGGCTTTGAGATCATCCTCAATGTGCTCTTTGAGGTCAGTTTCAATGAGACATGCTACATCGACAGTAGAAGTGGAATCGATGGTTTGTGGCATATGCTATACTCCTTTGTGGAAGCATCTTGAGTCCTGAGAAAACGTGGGATGCTTGCGATAAACGAGAGGGCACTGTTTGCGCAGTGCTCTTTTTTGTGTCCCTGCTGAAAACACGTACCACTTCCCTGTATATCCGGTAGACTATTCAACCGGATAACCTATGAGAATACAGCATTTCTGAGCGCTTCGGTGGTCAAATTACCTAGAAGATAGTTGCTTCACCACTAAGAATATAGCACGATGTCGTGCCTATGTCAATACTTTTTGGTGCTCTTTTAGGCACTTTTTAACTATTGTCAAAATTGCGACGTCGTGCTATACTTTAGCACAGAAGAGCCAGAATGGAGGTCAACCTATGGCAATCCTTTATACCGCCAAGCAAATACAGGAGGTTTTACGAGAACTTCGTATCAAGCCTGCTGATGGCAAAGTCACCACGCGCGAAGCCGCCCGTATCCTGACATGGAGGGCAAAAGCCGAACACAATGTGGCCCATGAGTATCCTGATTCGGCTGTCAGAAGGCATGTGCAGCAAGGGAATCTGAAAATTGCTCAACAGATCAACGCACGCTTCAACCTGTACCGGGTTGAAGATGTCTTTGATCTGCAGCTCGCACCCAGGCGAGGCATCGGGCAACAGAAAGAAGCAAAAGAGGAAGCTGCATAGCCCCTGGCACGCGTCGAAAGCAGTTGAGAGCGCCAGCGACGCATGCCACTAGTGCTGAGGAACATTATACACGATGATTCGTTCACCTTTCTGTGTGAGCGAGCATGCAGTGGGTACCTCTCTCCCGACGGGATCGCGTATGGTCGACCAGCGGAACCGTTATGATTCGCGTCTCCGTCTGCAAAAAGTTGCTGCACGGATTTTTCCGTTCTTGTCTGTGTGACAAACGACGAGAGAACGACGAGCTTACGACGAGGAAACGAGGTGCTAGATCGACTACACTGGAGAACAAGGACTAGGCCAGAAGGGAGTGAAAGAACGTTCGAGATGGTGATGTGTTCGCCAACGAAAAGACCCTCCCTGCCCAGGAGAGTCTTCACGCTGGCAAGCCAGATGGTTTCTGCTGTCCGCTCAATTGTTGCAGTTTTCCAGACAAGAACAATCGAGCTATGACACCATCAGTATTATAAACGTTTCTCCTATGGTGGTGTCAACTTTTGGGAGTTGACTATGTACTCTTGCGTTACCTCTGTCAACATTTGTCCCTCGCGCCAACCTCGGGGGAGGTGAAGCTATGACGACTACTGTGGTTGCCAGTGTCTTCACTGAACAGAGACAATACCTCCAGGCGCTCCAAGATGGCACTCTGCCAGAGTATCGCCCTCCGTTCGATGACCGTCTGGACGAGACCATCAGGCTGATAGAGCAGGCCGCAACCGAGAGCCGAGGCAACAAACGGGCCATACAAAATGTGGTCGCAGCTCTCTCAGGTATTGATGCCGCCCTGGCACGGCTTATCGCAGGGGAAACTGCAGAAGAAGACATCACCAGCCAGGCGATCACCATTCCACAAGATGACAGTATCGTGCCCGCCCTCCCAGAAGCGATCACCGCACTGCTAGAGCAGGATGGAAGCGATGCATGCCCTGAGAAAGCCGTCTACACCCGATTCAGTATGCAGGTGTCACCTGAAGGATATGAAGAGTTTCACGACACGTGTTGGTATTTTACTCTCTCGACGATCGCCGGTCATCGGATCAAGGTCGACTTGAGCACTCCCCAATACTCCCAACTGATGGGACTCCTTGCAGCCAGATCCTCGATGTACAAGAAAACCGTCACCGCAGAAGTCTCACGCAAGGTCTTGAAAGCGGCGGGCCTGGACTGGCTCTTAGGGTTGACCAGGACCACCCCACAAAAACTACTCATGGATATGAGCGGGCCGATCCCACCGAACTATGCGGAGATGACACCTGACGTACAGGAGTTGCTGAAAGTTCGTCTGGCGATGGCGGGCCAGCGTGGCTGGATCTATAACGAGTTTGGCAAGCTGATCAAGGCGATGCACCGCTCTAGCGGCCCGATGGCGGATTTTATCGAGATCCTTCTGCAAATGGCCGATGGCTATGACGTCTTTCCCGTTGGCACGATCGTACGCGGCCATGAGATGATAGAAAAGCCCTATCTTCCGATTTTAGGGACACTCACCCCCGCCTCGATCAAGGCCGTTGCCAGTTCGGGAGCAGAGATCTGGAACGATGGCTTTCTGGCACGCTTTGTCTTCTCTTGCCCACCTCCAGATACCTACCTGGATAGCCCGTTCGCGATGGGAGAAAAAAGCGTCCCGTCGCAGCTGGCGACCTCGCTGAGAAACTGGCATACCCGTTTAGGGATTCCACAGGTCGACATCGAGCCAGTCCTCACGGAAGATGAGCGAGAGACGGGACGCTACACGAAAACCTGGGTACAACCACTTCCCGAGACCAGTTACACCCTCACTCCGGATACATACCAACAATGGGCAACCTACCGAAGTGCTCTGAAAGCGATAGCACGATCCTTCGGGAAAGAAGACTTTGACGCCTCTTATGAGCGTTTACCGTTGATGGCACTGCGGGTGGCTGCCCTGGTGGCATCTCTTGCCGATATCCGTAACGAACACAAGATAGAACTGCCGCACTGGATACTTGGGCTACAGCAGGCAGAAAAATGGCGGAGCAGTCTCCATCAACTCTATGCTCAAGTCAACGCCAACATTGCAGACACGGCTCCCACGTTAGAAGACATTGTAGCATCTTACATGCAGTCGCTCGGAAGAGCGACAACCGCACGAGAAATGATGAGATGTGGTCCTGTACCGGTGAGAAAACTCAAATCGAAAGAGGTCATCTCGCTCTTAGATGGTCTGGCGAAAGTAGGGATCCTTGAGAAAACGAGGAGAGAGGGGAGTCGAGCAGAATGGTATATTTATCTGGCTTAAGAAGTGTCGCAGGTGTCGCATGTCGCAAGTGTCGCAAAAGAGTAAAATTCTGCGACACTTGTAGAAGTCAACTCGATTCTCCCCTTCTCTTTTCTGCTTAAGAGGTGTCGCAAGAAAAAGGGCAAGAGGTTCTCCTGCGACACTGCGACAGTTGCGACACTTTTGCATATCGGCTTATCAGGCCACTTCATTCGTTTCTCTTACCTCAAGAGGGCCTGCGACACGTTGCGACAGTTGGGAGGTTTTCTTGTGCCAGTAGATACCAGCTCAGTGGATATCAAAGCGTTTTACGAGCGTCATGGCGTCGTGCTCTCTGGCCGCAAACCATCGCGTGCCTGGAAGACTGGAGAGGATGAATATCATGGCTCTTGTCCCTGGTGTGGCGGCCGCGATCGGTTTCTGTTCCTGGTCCCTTCCGGGCGCTATTCCTGCAAAATCCGGGCGAGCGGGTGTGGTCGCTATGGCAGCGATGTGATTACCTTTTTACAAGAGTCCGAAGGAATGAGTTTTCTGGAAGCGTGTCAGGCCCTCTCTCTCGATCCTGGCTCACAGTATGCGAGCCCCAGCCAAACGAGGCGGAGCGCCTATGAACAGGTAGCGCCACCGCCTGAAAAATGGAGAGATCGCGCAGCAGTGGTTGTACAGAAGGCCCAACAATACCTGTGGAGCAAACAGGGGGTGCAGGCCCTGGAATACTTGCATAAGCGCGGACTCATCGATGAGACGATCAAACGGTATCGACTTGGCTATATCCCGTTTGGTGAGAATGGGCGCTGGTTTAAGGACGCACTTGATCTCTGGGGGCTGACAGCAGAAGACGCTCCAGATGACGAAGGGATCTGGTTGCCCGAGGGGATACTCATTCCCTGGTGGATCAATGGCTCCATCTGGAAACTGAATATACGCCGTTTGAACGGGCTACGCAAGGGCGATGCAAAGTATATCCAGGTGACCGGCAGCGAAGAAGGGCTCTTCAATGCCGATACGATCGCTGCCGATTCGCCCGTTGTCCTGGTCGAGAGCGAATTTGACGCCATGATCGCACAACAGGAGAGCGCAGGTCGAGCTGCCTTTGTTGCGACGGGATCAGTGAGTAGAGGGTGTCGCAGTCGCTGGATCGCACGGATCAGCATGGCGCACTATGCCCTGATCGCTTTTGACGATGATGCGAATCAGGCAGGAGAGAGAGGTGCACGTCGCTGGCTCGACGTGCTGCCATACGCGATCCGCTGGCTTCCCTGGGCGCATGACATCAACGATATGCTCATCCAAGAGATCAGTATTGAGAAGTGGCTCGATACCGGCATGGCCGTTGCGGAAAAAGTGCTCTTCGGTGTTAGTGAACCACAACTGGCAGCGTCGCAAGAGGGAGAGGAGACGCAAGAGATGCCTGACCCAGTTGCTCAGAGAGTCGAACCTGGCCAGGACAGAGCGATTATCCCTGCGCTTCCAGATGTTGACGCCTGCATCGTTTGTGGCGCATTGACGACAGATCCACGCTATGAGTTCTTCTATGTCCCTCTCGACCAGACCCACGCCGTGTGCTATTGCGAAAAAGACTACCCGGGCGAGACTCCTGCCGCAGTCGCCATTGCTCACGCGCATCTGCTTCTGAATGGCGTACCGGAGTTGAAAGGCGCGCGTATGCAGATCTTTCATGCGAGCCAATATGAGCAAGTAAGGCAGACCGCGCAGAAGGAGTATCAGCAGGTGCAAGAATCCGTGCGTCTCAATGCTATGGCTGTGAAGAGAAAGCGCGTTGTGCAGTAGCGCCCTACGACGACTTTTTGAGAGAGGATGGTCTGGTTTCCTCTATCCCGGTCGTGCCGAGACACGGCTGAGCAGTTCCAGGTACTTTGCTCGGAGTTCTCTCGCCCATTGCTCGACTTCCGCTAGTGGCATGCGCCTGCATTCGTAGCCCAGCACCTCTTTGAGGATCGACATGTTGTGTTCAGTGAAGTCTAGCTGCTTTGCTGTTCTTCTAACTCAAATGCGTGCTGGTTTATGTGGTCTATGGCCGCTTTTATCCGCTCATAGACGTAGTTGCCCGGAGTAAAGAACGTATCACCTAGCTCTCTGAGCATCTGAATATCACGTTGGTATGTCTTGCGCAAGATGTCGCGTACTGTGTCGAATGACTGATCTCCTAGCACAGTGATTATGGCTGCATTTACCGCATCATCTGCCGCAGCGTGTTGGGCATCATGGATATATGTCAGTGGCGGCATACCTGCAATGATGCGAGGGATACGGGCTACTGCATGAGCTTCCCATCCAGCAATATGGGCCAGAATCTCGCGTGGTCCCCATGTGTCGCCTTGGCGGACAACTCCCCGGGCCTGTGCGTTGGTTGCTGCTGTGATCAGTCGTTCCTGTGCCTCGATCATTTCCTGTAGGAGTTGCTCTTTCGTTCTTCCTTCTGCTCTGTTGTGCGTCCTTGCTCCCGTTTCCTGCTTGAGCCAGTTCAGGTAGGCCTGGCTCCCTGCGATGACTGGTGAGGCTAAGATCCCTGGCACCTCGTAGGGGTGGGTTTCTTTGATGGTTTGCTCAACATCACCGTAGAGCGCGCTTCGTGTCTTAATGGTGCATACCCACTCAGTCGCTTGCTCCGTCTTTCCTTTCCACCAATAGGTACTGGTGATCGGTCCTGATACCCAGCAGCTTGCAGCAAGTCGCTTCGCAATGAGGGTTTCTGCTAGTGTGTGAGCACCTTCCTCTGAGTTAATGGCAACGGTCACTTGCATGAATTCCGTCATTGTTCGTTGACCTTTCTCATGGGGGGATGCTTGAATACGTCTTTTGCCAGCGCTTGAATTGGGGACTCTCTGGTCCATCTTTCCGGCGTTCGCTGATAGACGAGCCATGCATCATGGTAACGTCTTCGACTTCCAATATCTCTGGCCATTTGAGCTGCTTGCCTGAGCGTGTCCGCGTAGATTTCTAACTCTCCGAGCACTCTTGCTGCGTCAGCTTGGTAGATCGTTGTTTCGTTTGCGGATCGTGCAGAAATTGAGTTGATACCGATACTCCGCATCAGGCTATCGGATGCTTGCTGTTGGTATCTAGCTTCAGGGAAGTGCTCTACTAACTGGAGGTATGTTTTTCCTTGCCACTGATAAAGGGTGTTGAGGCCACAATCTGCGTAGAGAAAACTTGGATCAAATTCAGGGTATGCGGGGAAGTGCTCTTGAGCAAGTCCTGCATAGTGTAACGCCTCTTGTTCTTCTTTGCACTGCGCATACGCTTCGCTCAGCCCCATAAGAACATCGCTTCTCAAGAGCGATGTGTCGTCACCAAGAGCATGCAACGCTTTATGAAAGATGGGAATTGCTGCTTGTGGTTGGCGCGGATAATAGCAATGTGAGTAGGTGTATCCCAAATACATCCATGATGCGGCCTGGAGCTTGTTATCCTGTGAGAGAGTCGCATAACGAACGGCTTCCTTACAGCATGTCTCTCTGGCTGTAAAATTGAGCTGATGCATCACGACGATGCCTTGGATGATGGATGTTTGAGTGGCAAGGCGCGCTGCCACTTGTTGATACGGTGATGGCCGTAAAGCTATGGTTGTCAGCGATGGAACAAATCTGGTGAGAATGTCACCGACTGCGGCAAATCCTGCTCCTTTCATGAGATGCCAGCAGGAAGTGACGCTAGCAGCACACAGTGGAAGAAACTCCTCGATAGCAGTATCTGAAACTAACCCAGGCCCCCAAATGAGAGTAGTTGGTAATGCAGCAATGGTCACCAGTGCTTGTCTTCGTGAGAGAGCCTGGTGCTTTTCCACGTTGTACTGCTGTAACTGCTTGTCGATCATTTGAATCTCCTGATCCACTAGCATTTGAAGCTCATCGCAAAAGGATGCTCTTCCTCGCCACATCCCTATCATCATAAGTATCTGTGCTTGCTTCATGCCAAACCACGCAGCCCAATCTCTTGCCGCATCCGTCATGATCCCGTCTTCTTGGGGTGTGAGGAGATCCGCTTCTTCTTGAGTCAAGGTCATGAAGCCTGCAGATGGTCCCTCTTGCTGTTCCGAATGATCCCTCTGCTCCTGTGCGAGAGGGGTTTTCTTGAGGAGAAAGCCAAAGCCCAATTCCTCGGCAGTTTTGCCAAAGGCGTCACAGAGCAGCTTGAGCGAACTCAGGCGCGGGACCTGCGTCCCATACTCCCAACGGGAATATGCCTCGATGCTCACGTTCGCCTTCTCCGCAGCCATGGCCAGGGTCCAACAGTTTTCCAGCCGTACCGCGATGAGTAATTCGTTGGGAACTGGTTCTGATTTCATCCATCCCTCTGAGCGTACCTGAAGACGCACCCCCTGACAAGCGTTTTAAGCCCATCCATAACAAAACGACGAAGAAACGACCAAGAAACGACTACCAGTATTGTACCTGCTCTTGTTGCCTGCTTCAAGTTTCTCTCAAACGGCAAAAGAACGACAGGAGATCGGCAACCGCTCGCCATGTTCTCGCCTGCCTCTTTCACGCATACTTGCCGCAGGAAATACCGTTTCTCATCACGCGAAAGGAAGATCGACATGGACGTGACGTTACAGGTGAACCTCTGGTTTTTGGTATCCCTGTGCCTGTTCTGCCTCATCATCGGTGGATTACTGTTCAGTCGGAGTGGTGGGAGCCGCTACCGCTAGTCGGAAAGAAGAATGCGTATGGATACGACAACCGTTGTCCTCATCATCTGCCTGTGCCTGGCCAGCTTCGTGCTCGGCATGATCGTGATGGCCATCATCCTGCATCCCTATCGCAGAGAACTCAAGCGGGCGCGTCAGCGTGAGGCTGCACGCCGGCACTATCAGGGGCAGTTGCGGGATCTGGATCGACGGTGAGGGGAGCAAAGATGATACAAGCATTAATCCATCACTATACGCAACTGCGTGATAACGCGCGGGAGCAGCTGGGCAAGGGGCATGTAGACTACGTGGCGTACTGCAATATCATCGATGCGTTCAGCAAACCTGATCCGAAACAAGCACTGCTGGTCAAGATCGCTGTGGCCCAGGATGCCATCGTTCGCAATGATCAGCGCAACTGGAACCGGCGCGAGGGGTACCGAGGGTACTACCGCAGGGAAATCGTGCTCTTTGAGCAGGCGTTGCGGGATCTGGATGATGTGCGTGGGGGGAGCTTATGAAGCTGCGGGATGCGCGAACGGAACTGCGTGCGTTGGGCTTTGTGCGCCGACCAGGCAAAGGCAGCCATGAGATCTGGACGGACCCTGCGTCCCCACAACGGCGCGTGGTGCTCTACGGAAGAGATGGTGAGGACATCCACCACTACCAGGCCGCACGGGTGCGCAAGTTCAAGAGAGGCTCGATGGGAGACCCGCAGCGAGAGGAGGTGCAGAATGGTACGACGCTTTAAACACAAATTGGAGCGGCACCTGGAGCAGCCGCGCGTCCTGCGCTGCAAGCGGTGCGCAGAACACTGCGAGACGCTCTGCTCAGGGTGCGGCCAGCCGGTCTGTTTGCGGCATAATGCGGCTTCCAGGTCCTCTTTTGAGGTGGTCTGCCTGGATTGCCTCCTGGCGCGCTCGGTCACGGTGGCTCCACCTGGTAGCAGGGAAGCAAGCTGATCGGATGGATACGGTGTAGCTAAAAGAGCAAGAATGGAGCAACGGTACTTTCGAGCATCATTGGCCTCTCGGTGTGATTCTGACGAAAAGATCCGTCGTGCCATCTCACTCCTCAACGTGTGCTCAGAGAGCGGTGCTCTCTCAAGGAGCCATGCTCCATACCGAGCAGTCCGCCATGCATGCGAATGTGTCGCGGCCACAACGCTTGTCGCGCTCTTGCGCAGGCTTCTGGGCGATGGCCTCGCCTGTGACATCATTCAGTCTCCTCCACCGTCGTGATCTGAAAGACCGGGTGTCGCGGTGCCTCACCCTCAAAAGCCTCCAAGGGCGCATCTTTCGCGACATCGAAGTACGGTCGAACCACACGGACCCGGCTGAGATACTCTTTGAGGACTGGTGCAGCCTCCCTGGCTTGCAGTTCGGTCACAGAGATCACAAGAGAACGGCGACCACGGGTGAGGGTTGCCGTCCCTGCGGCACGGAGGTTGCGTACCCACTGCACGATGCCGTAAGGTGCGACCAAGAAGCGTTCTCCGTCCTGCTCAACGAGGAGCACAGGAACCGTATGCGGCTGACCACTTTTGCGTCCGCGTACGGTCAGCAGCGACATTGTTCCCATCGTGACGCCAGCCCGCAGAAGCGCTATGAACAGTGCATCTCCTATGCGATCAGCGAAAGTGATCTGAAGCGTTTTCGCCATGAACGGGTCCCTTCTTTCTTCTCGTCTTCGCTTTCCCTCGAGATTGGCTTGTAGTGGGTGTTTGTGAGAAGCTCAAAGTGTCAACCACTGACATCGTATCACAGATTGGGGCAGGAAAGGTACGTTTCGGAGGCAGTTGAAGAGTACCTGTACTCCAGAAGTGGGCGAACAGAGCAACGATGAGATGTCACTCACACGGCGGCTGGCTTGTTGTGGCAGACCGTCGCTCTTGTGCTTCACTACAGAACAAAGGCGGATATCCAATCGGGAGGATATCCGCTTTCTCCATGGGTCACAGGCTCCTCTGCCTGCGTGTGGTGGGTTTGCCTGGTGCTACGGATGGGGTTGTGACACCTGGAAGCAGGCCACATCATACTGAGAGACAGCATTGGCGCTATTGGCTGTCGTAGCTGATATGCCGTTGCCGGCGTAGACAATGCCAGCTGTTCCTGGGTCCGTCTCATTAAATGCTGATCCAGGAGCACTGGCTGCCTGCCCTGGCTCATTGGGAGCAGTCGAAGAGAGGCATGTCTGATCTGGCTGCCCTTGTGTAGCGGAACTTGCTGCAAATACTGACGTGACTGGAGGAAAGGCCAGGGCAACCACCAGGATGGTGGCGGTGATGCCTTTCACAAGAAAACGCTTCATGGTTCAGTTCCTTTCTCTAAACTATGTTTCTAATGATCCCCTGTCCGATAATACGGGCGCGGGTTACAGGGTTCATGAGTGAGGGTGAGTGTCAATCACACAAACCCTGTGAGAACGTGATGAACGTGGCTCTGAGCGGTGCAAACCGTGCTCAAAATCGGTCCTCTCAAACGAGGTCGCCAGACTTCATTGCTGCCAGCAGGGATGTATGGCGAAGTGGTTGGGGAACGTGGCAATGTGCAGTAAGAATGGAGCAGCGGTGCCTTCAAGTGCACCGCTGCTCTTGTGTCTGTCGTCAGTTCTACGGTTATAAAAATAAACACAGAGCTTGCCGTGAGAAGCGTTTCAGAACAACGTTTCTTGATTCTCCTCGTTCTCCGACTTCAGGCGCTTTTTTGCCTTCCGCCTCCGTTCCTCGACCATCTTGCGGATTGACGATGCCGGCGGGAGATCCTCTGGCATGGGTGCATGCATGGCCTCGATCGCCTTGCGCACCTGATCACCGATGAAATAATGCGCCTGGGATGCCTCATCCAGGCTATCAACGGGGTCGCGGTTGAGTTTCGCCTCGGTTTGCACATTCTTGAAGTCGATCGCAGACAGTTCCTCGCGGGTGATATTATCCAGGTAGTCCTCGCGCTCAGGAATGCCTTTGCGTTCCTTGAGCTCTTCGACCGTATGATGGTGCAATCCCAAATAGCCTGCGTCAACAAAAATGCCAAACGTCTCGCTGTTCACCCCGGACTGATATGCCGCATCTGCCAGTTGCTTATAACTCTCGCTCACCTTGAGGCGAAGCGCGAGGCGCTTCTCTTGTTCTAACCTGGCCTGGTGCATATCGTAGAACTCGGCAGTAAAGGAGAAGAAGTTCTGCGCAGCGGAAATCTGCGGTTTTTCTGGGTCGCCGTTCTGGGCAATAAGGTAACATGCTCGCTTACTCAGAAAATAGTCCTTGACCGGCATTTTTGCGCCTTTGCCTGCAGTGATCACCTTAGTGGTTTCACTAAAGTGATCCGCCAGTTCCAGGCCACTCTCTGTGGCAGAGGTCATGGCTTTCTTGATGACACGCTGAAAGTTCTGCCAGTAATCATAGCCCAGGAGCGGCATGAGATCCCGTGCGCTCCAATACTCGACTCCATAGATATTCGTCTGCTTGATGGAGTCGAAATCCGGTGATGATGTTGCCATAGGTCCCTCCTCGCTCCCCTCGTGATCGTAAAATCACAACTTTAGCTTACTGCAGGCACTGGTGCCTGTTGCCAACTTCACGGATTGCGGCTAGTTGGCGATAGGTGGCTGGGCCATAACTGGCATCGAATCGCCCTAATGGCTGCTCGCATAACGGACAGCGAGCAAGGATTTGATCGCCGTTGCTCTGGAATGTGACATGCACGGAGGGAGCTGTACCGCCAGTGATCCATCTGACGACGTGATCGCCTTCATGGCGAAATCGATGTTGGTTTTGACTCAGCGTTTCTCTAATTTTCTGCTCTGCTGTCAGCATGTGGTTATAGTCCTCTCTTACTCAGGTGTTTGAGCTGCTGGATACCCTTTGCATCCAGAGGGAAGATGTAAGCGGTGCGTCCGAGGGCACGCGATTTATCTACCATCAGCTGGAATCCTAAATGTCTCACCAATCTATCGCCCTCTGCCGTGGCTGTAACGGTGTAGAGGTTCTCGATTTGGTACCCATTGTCCCTCATGTTCAGTATTACTCCTGCCATTCGAGTGGTCATGAGTCCGCCATAGAAACGTTGCAGTTGGTGAGAAAGCCGCGGATCAACTGCCATGACATCAATGTAAATATTGAATGGCTCAAGCCGTATGAAAGGCAACACCTCTTTGACCGTGATTTCTCGCTCGATGCGTCGCCCTACGAGAAGATCATCGAGGAATTCCGGAGGGAAGCGGAACATTGACAGATATCCGACAACATGCCCCGAATCCTTTAACGACCAGAACGTATACTCTGACTTCTGCTGGAACGCGATTCTCTCTGGCAGCGGTGTAATATATTCACTCCCAAAACAACGGATTCCAATATCCATCTCTTCTACCTGATCTCCAGGAGTAGATCGTGAGAAGACGAGTCGGTCTTGCCGCTCAAAAACCATGTTCATGGCAAGTGCGAGCGCATCAATATCTCGTTTCGGATAAACGCCTTGCTTATATCCTGGCGGTGTGACCTTTGGAATTTGTCTCGCATTTACTTTGCGATGAAATATGGTTTTTGATAACCCAAGTTTTGCCATGGCCTCGCTCGCTGTATAGAATTCGTCACTCATCGAGTGCCCGCTTGCTCATCCGCTTTAGGTAAAAGCAAAGTGAACGTTGCGCCCTCTCCAGGTTGACTCGTTACCTGTAGCACTCCATGATTACGTAGAGCATTACGACGAGCACTCCACAGCCCAAAACCGGAACTGCCTTTCGAGGAGAAGAACAGTTCGAAGATCCTCGATTTTTGGGGCTCAGGGATGCCGGGACCAGTATCGGCCACTTCCAGGGCAACCGAGCGCCCTTCATTGCGAGCACGCAACATAATTTGTCCTCCTTTGGACAAAACATCAACGGCGTTGCTGATGAGGTTATATAACACATCCAGCACTAAACGACGAATGACGAAGACAGAGGCGACATCAGGACCAGCCTCCACAGTCAAGGAAATAGAAGAAGGAAGGAACAATTGCTTCTTCGTCTCTTCAAACAGCTCTTGTGGAGAGATGAGGATAAATGGTTCGTCGATCTCCTCGTGGTCTATCAGATTCCTCAAGCGATCTTTGAGATCATTACTGAACGTCAGTACCGTGCGTGAGGACTCTACAATACTCTCCAGCTTTCTGGAAATCACGGAGTTGGTTACATGCAAGATACCCAGTTCCGCCCGAATTGTATCAGCAAAGGTATCAATCAAGCCCAACGAATTGCCGAGGCGATGTGTCAGTTCATAGGCCGATTGACCAAGGGTGCTCATCAATTCGGCGGCAAAGGCACGTTGCTCAAAGGTCTGGCGTTCCTGCATCGTTTCTTGGTAGTGCAAGCTAGCTTCTATAAACATTCTTTCTTGTTGGCTAATCGCCTCTGGCCGTTGTGTCATCCATCTCGTTGCCTCTACTAGTAGGATGCCATGTAATAGTATTCCCTCATCTCTAGTACTTTTTTCCCATTGGCGTAGTGTGTCGCGTAAGCGTTCTTGCCAGATGCGAAATTCACGATTTGCCTCAATCCACATGCGTAATCGTTGCCAGTTGCTAATCAGTGCTTCATGTACGATCTCGACTATCTCTTCACTATTTGTTTTATCTAGCCCACTTACGACTAAACGAGCATCAGCAAGGCGTGCGACTACGTTCCAGTCTTCTTCTCCTATTTGAACTCGAGTAGCAAGACGGCGTGTGTCTTCCGTTCCCTCACCAGGATGGACAAGTTGGACAAAAACTCTTTGTGCCTGTTGCTGCTCTTCTCTACTTAGCATCCTGTACGTATCTTCCGCATAGCTAGCGAGTGCTTGCTCGATTCCTCCGATTTCCTTATAAGCACTGTGCGTTAGCCGGCCTTCTTGCTGTTTTGCCCAGAGGAGCGTTAGGGTGAACTCCACTAATGGCGAGTTGCCCGGCTCTCGTTTAACTGCATCAACAATACGTTCAGCAAGTCCATCTTCAATAATGACCTCAAGCTGTTGAGCTGGCTTCGTAATCGCATCGTACAACTCCTGCTGGTTCATTGGACTGAGTTTCAGATCGTTGTGTTGTAACACATCAGCAAAAGGACGATAAAGAAGGGCTTGGCCAAGAAAATCTGCCCTCAGAGTAATGACAAGTGTGAAGTTCCTTGTTCGTTGTTGTGAAACGGTACGAATCGTCTGTAGGAAGGTATCGAGGAAATGTTGACGAGTATCTGCGTCCTGGCACAATGTATATATTTCCTCAAATTGATCCATAAATAGCAGGACATGGGAAGCAGAGTGCTTCTGTAGGATTCTTGCAATAACATCGTAGAGGGTGATCTCCCCACATTTGAGCGGTTCTGCAAGCTTGTTGATTCGTGCCAATCGATCTATTTCATCCATCTGAGGTTCAAGTAATGGGAGAAATGCAGCAGCTAGTGCTTGGAAGGGACGCTCTCCCGGACGTAAAGTGGCAACCTGCCACTTTCCTTCATAACGAAGACGAGGGAACAGACCTGCAAAGACGAGGGAAGATTTGCCACACCCGGAGGGTCCGATAACAGCGATAAAAGGGTTCTTGCGCACATATTCTAGTAGTTGTGCAGAGAATATATCCCTCCCGAAAAAGAAGGGGGCATCAAGTTCTCGGAATGCAAATAAACCCCGGTAGGGATTTTCTCGTATTTCTTGTAATCTGTGTGGTTTTGCGCGTCGAATGGGTGCTCTATTCTTCTGCGGCGGGAAGAGGGGAGTAGCAGATATTTTCTCAACAGCATTTCGAATACCTTGAGCTATGTTCGTTAACGCCTCATCATGGTTAGGCCAACTGGTTACAGGTAGAGCATTTGTGGGGAGCACTTGTAATTTGCCAAACGGCGCACCTTTCCAGTCAATTGGCCGAAGGATAATCGGAATCACACTGGCTCTTCCTGCAGCGTGACGATCCATTGCTCGTTTCATTTCAGTGCTATAGCAATATTGGGAAGCCATAAAATCTGCACTGATTAGAAGTAGGATGATTGAGGCGCTATCCAGTTGCTCATCGACCTCTTGCGACCAGTCGGTTCCTGCAGTGATCCGTCGATCATGCCAGGTAGAGATGATTCTTTGCTGCCGCAAGAGGGAAAGGTGCTTCTCCAATTCTCTGCGTAACTGCTCGTCTTCATGAGCATAAGAAATGAACAGGGTAGTTGGCCCGGAGCGCTTCATCGTTTACGAAATGCCTCCTTTTCCTCAGTGTCACTTAATCCCTCTCTAATATAGCACTTTTTGTCCAGTTATCAAGTAAATAGAGTACTGCGATATATTATATAATGGTCTTATGTTGTTTGTATGTGCTTTCCCTTGCTGATATGCGGTATATTATTAGGTGTCCTTCTATAAGTAGAGAAGAAGAGAGGATAGAGCATTATTGGTGCTCTAATTTCCATATAGCTATAGCATCTTTATATGGCTGAAGCGGCTTGAGGTCAGATAGATCTATATCCAAGTGAAATATTTCCCTCGTATTATTTTTAACCCCTAGGCTAACAAAGCCAGCGTTTCTCAAGATTCGCTTACCAAACTCAAAGCCCCCACAGGCATCGATGCTTTTGATATCGATACCTTGCTTGCCCCATTCGACAAGCGTTTGAGAGCCAAACCTACGTAATAGTATAGATGCATAATATTCTCTCTTTGTAATTGGTGCATTTGTTGTGGTCATAGTGTCAATGATGATGCACTCCAGTCGATGTCCTGGTTCAAATTGTTCTATCATCTCATTAGGAAACTGCCAGCCTCTTTTTCCTTCTCTGAATTCAAGGATGGCCTCATGTTGTAGTGGTACGATGTCTAAGGAGGCAACCAGTGCATGGTAGTTGTAGAGGACAAATGTTGAATGTGGGTTTACCTCAAGAAACCTCCTGCGAGCAGCTACGCGCTCAGGTGATCGAGAGAACTCTCCAAAGTTCAAGTAGGCCATGCGATTTAAGTCCTCAAGGTCATTAAATGTTGCTGTGCGATATTCTAATGATGGGATGTCGGCTATCAGCAGTGTATACTCAATTTTTTCGGCTAATGCATCAATTTCTGCTTTCAGATAATAGCCGTGGGAGCCAACCAGTGTCGTTTTTTTAATTGCTCCTTGTTTAACGTGATGGTTAAACATGTCCCTTGTCATACCTAGCCGTTTCTGGGCCTCCTGTGCGGTATAGTATTTACCCGCTGCTTGTTGTGAGAGATTTTCAAGAGCTTTTTTCCTGTTTCTCCTTGGAGTACTTTCCGACATGCAGATCTCCTTTACGTGACTGTGTGGTAAATTATAGCACACCCTCATCAGTAGACATAGTAACTCTTTCAACATGAATGCATCAAAAAGTTAGCTTAAGCGTGAATTCGCATGAAAACCTCTTGACATGGGAGTGTTGTCTCTGTATAATTGTGTTGAAAGTGTTAAAGTGTTCACATAGGGAGCGAGGTAATAGCATCGAATGATCATTGCTGATGGAGAGAGTTATTGTAACGCGAAAGAGGCAGCTACCTATCTCAGTATTAAACGCAGCATGTTCTATAACAACGTGCGTTCTCAGGTAAAGACTTATAGGATAGGAGCTGGACGGAGGTTGTTTTATAAGATTACAGACCTCGAAGTATTTCGGGGTATTCAACAAGTTGCAAGCTAATCATGGCAGCGTAGATGATCGGTGCTGAAACCACCAACCATCTACTGATCCACACAGAAAGGTAAGCTTTCTATGCAGACTACAACTATTCTACCAACAAATGAAACAACCACCAAATTAGGGGAAGTCGTATGCGACGGGGATGGTTGCTGGAATAAGGCGTCCGGCTTTGACGGTGATCAAGTGGCGTTTGTCTGTTCAGAGCATGAGTCGCAGGACACAACAAATCACACAATCACCTATGCTCGTAAGACAATTACCCTCCCTCCCGATCCCGATCTAGACGAATATTGTCCATCTATTCCCGCTCTGCATACGTACGAGATGGCGGTAGCGGAAGGCACCGGCTTGGCATATATCGATGAAGCCATTGATGGAGACTCCTGCTATACCGTGGTTCATCTTCCAAGCGGCAAGTTTCTCAATGTAGGTTGGTTTGTCGAAACCGAGAGGTTAGCTCAACTGTGGATTGACTGGCTCGTACGATTTGCTGATTGGACGGGCCTACTTCCTCGCATACGAGACAAGCAACTGTTCGAGGTGTTTGCTCTGGTAAGTGCGGGGATGTTGATTGACCCGACGTTTGATCCTGAGCATCCTGGCTTTGATCCAAGCACGGTGCAGTTTGCGCCTGCTGATGCGGTGTGAGTGGAGACTTATGTAGAGAAGGACCAGTATGGAGGTCAATATGAAGTACCCTACGCCACAGAAAAAATATTATGTGTACACAGCGTCTTATCCAGGTTGCTTTATAGATGATGATGGCACTGACCTGAGTAACATAGTGTTTTACGTTGGCAAGGGTACTACAAGGCCCAAAGGGTATCAGCAGAGGATGCATGATCATGAACTTGAGGCAGCAAACGGGGGCAGTGGAGTAAAGTGTGATGCTATCCGCAAAATCTGGAAAAAAGTTAGGCAGGTTCAGTGGGAGATCGTGTTTGAGACATTTTGGGATTACGAAGCTCTTGCTATTGAAAAAGAGCATATCAGGAGTTATGCAGGTCCGTACCTTACAAATCTTACTCACAATTTTGTTCTCAGCTCAAACATCCTGCGATATGCAGAAGAGCAAGAGGATTTGAAGGATGAACAGTTAAGAAAAGATTATGGCGTCAAGTGGTTCTTGGAGATGACTCGTAAGGTTGCTAGAACCAGCAGGCCATCCCAACAAGAGGTTGCTAAAGCTCCTAAGAGCAGAAAAGAAAGAAAATTTACGCCAGAGCATATGGCTCACATTGCTGAGCGACGTAGTAAGACCTGGACAGGATTTGTCTCTCCCAATGGGGAGGTATATCGCCAGATCACGAATTTGAGGCAATTCGCTTTAAAGCACGAGTTAGACCCAAGCAACTTATACCAAGTTGCAAAAGGAACATTGCGACAAACAAAGGGATGGCGTTCTTTGCAACTTTTAGCAGAAGGGCAATACAATGGCGGTTGAAGTCAAAACCACATTACGCCAGCTCCGTGAGGAACTGACCAATCCGAAAGTCTCGCAGGAAACCACGGCGCGCAAGGTTGGCATATCCCTGCAATGGTACAGACAGTTAGAAGCAGGTGGCCAGAGTACCAGTTTTACGACAGCGAACGCCATCCTCAGAGCGTTCAATGAAGAGCGCCAGGCACGGGGGTTGGCCGAGCTGACGCTCGATCAGCTTGGGTTGACGATTGTGTAAGCTCATCAATCGGCGAGATGGCGCGAAACGACTAAAGAACGACCAAGAAACGGCGAACCAACGGCATGCAGGCGAGAACAGAAGAGCGCTACACTAGCGGTAAGGCGCAAAGGGAAGAAGGACGACATGAAGCTATCTCAGACATCACAGAGCGCCAGCAGTAGCGCACCGACCATTTCGAACAAAGAGCAGTTATTGGCAGGGCTGGTCGCATCGCTCAAGATGCTGTTAGTGGCGCTTTCGCTGGTGGTGCTGTTCTTTGTGCTGGTCATAAAGGCAATCGTCGGGTTGGTGATGGTCGCTCTTACCGCGCTCAATATGGTGGCGGAATGGGGGATTGGGCAGGTGGCCTCTGTTGAGGAGGTGAAACAATTCGCCAGTTTTTTAGTCGTCAGTGCGAGGTGACTGTTATGAGGAAAAGATATCGGCAGCAGCAGACCGTGGAGAGTGACCGCGCTCCGTATCAAGAGGCGCGTTATTCGCAGCAGGCACGCGCACCTCGGGAGACCGGTGGAGTACGATGGACGATGGTTCTGTGCGTGTCCATTCTGGGCCTGCTCATCATTGGCGCGGTCATCCTGGGCATCATGTCTCTTGCTGATGTCATACACGGTCATCCGGGGATGACGTGGCAGCATTTCACGGCGTGGCTGCAATCGAACCTGTGGTGGCTCATTGGGGGCCCTCTTGTTGCACTGGTCGTCTTCAAGGTGGTGCTACCTGTCCACGAGACGCGTGCATACACCGCCGTGGAACGGGCGGAGGCCCGGCGCATAAATGAGGAGACAAAGCGGCTCCGTGAAATCCGCTACCACAACGAAGAGCATATGCCCGATGGCTATATTCCGCTTCCCGACGCGCTTGGGAACTATGGGCAGGTGATCCATTCCGATCGACGGGTGACCTATCTTCTGCCAGGCAACGCGCCGGCGGGCAATGCTGGTATCAATCCGAAGCACCTGATGGATTTCATGGAACGGATGCGCAACGTGGTCGATGCTGATGAATACGAGGAGGAGGAGCCCAGACGGATTGCGCCGTCGAAGATCCTGCTCAGTCAGCAGATCGAGCGTGGCGAAACTGCGCCGGATGAGGAGCAGAGCGTGTTCGGATACCCGATCGACACCTACCAGCCGATGAAGGTCCTGCTGTTTGATCGCGAGCAGAACTTTGTCAATAGCCTCTTCATTATTGGCGAACAGGGACAAGGCAAGAGTACCATTGGTTCCTACTTTGCCGCCCTGACGGTTTTTCATCGTGGCTATATCCTGCTGATCGATCCCGACGCCGAGCAGGAACAGAGCCTCTACAAGCGCCTGGGGCTGCTCAAAAACTTCTTGTTATGCGAAGTCGCTGATACTCCTGAGAAAGCAGAGCGGCTCCTGGATCTCGCTGAGCAGGAAATCGAGTCTCCGGGGGAGTACCCACTCCTGCTTCTCGTCGACGAGTTCTCCATGATCATGCGGCAGAAGAAGTTGGGCGGCAAGTGGCAGAAGGTTGCCGACCGGATAGCCAATACGGTCGAGAATTACGCCACTCGTGGTCGCAAACGTCTGCGCCGCGCGATCGTGTTCGGCCAGATATCCAATGCAACGCGTACGGGCGGAACGGAGCTGCGTGATGCGTGTGCGCAAATCGTTTTCAAAACGCCGTACAGAAAAGCCGCGCTCGTGTTGGGGGATGCCGAGGATGAGGAGATCGCCGAGCTCGCGCCATCGCTCACACCAGGAATGGCGATCGTCCTGCAAAAGAGTGACTCCTACATCATGCAGTTCACGTTTCCCGATGAGCGCGGCTTGCAGATCATTGCTGAGGTGAGAGCCGAGAGTGATGTGCTGGTCAGGCGATCTGATCTGGATGGGCAGATGTTGCCTTTCCCACGGTTGCGTGTGGTGATCGATGACTCTGGAAAGGACCAGGGGGCTTTCAACGAAGATGAGGAGGGCTTTCAAGACCTTTCTGACTTTTCAGCACCAACACAAAAAATGATCGATTCGAGCCGCATACGACAGCCAACGACTGGAAAGCTGGAAGGCGGCTTGAAAGGTCTTGAGAAGACCTTTGAAAGTCTTTCCTCACGTTCAGAAGAAGAAGCCGAAAGAGGCTTGAAAGCCCGTGAGAAGGAGCTTGAAAGCCCGCCTGCTTTTTCAGAGGAGGAAGAACGGCAGATCACCGAGATTGCCCGCATTCACTTAGCCACCTATGGCCGGGTTATCCGCAGCCGAATCCCCGCTGCCATGAATCCGCCACGGAATAATGCCATTTATCCCACGGTCAAATACATTTGCGATCGGGAAGGTTGGTTTTCATGAACGTACCATCTGAACAACCATCAGAGGACCGTATGGAAGATCTACCAGTCCATCCGCGCATCCTGGCGGAACAGGCCGAGCAGGAGCGCCTTGAGCACGCACGCCAGAAGCGCGCGGCTGCCGCTGCCAATCGCGCAGCCCTGGCCGGGAAGATGGTCGAGCGTGCCAGGCAGCCACAACCACAGACACACCTGCCGCAGATGAGCGCCGCGCAGCGCCGCAGCAACCAGGCCGACCAACCCCGCGAGCGCACCGGCAAGTATGCGGAGAAGCCGCCGAGTCGTTGGCGCGCCTTCTTGAGCCATGAGCCGCCGCCGAAAACGAGCTTGAAGAAGGTGGCATGGCCTCATCCTACGGGAGAGCGCGGCGGGAGAGCGCGCCCGAAGAGCAAGAAGACACGGGCGCTGCCATCGATGCAGAAGATGATGGACCGCCCGTTGCATGAAAAAGTCGTGTGGGTCGTCCGGCGGTGGGTGCGTCGCAAGAAGAAGCATCTTCGAGCTTTGTTTTCATGGAAAGGATAAACATCATGGCACTCCTGGCACTTCTCGTCATTCTGTTGGTCGCATTTCTGCTCATCACAGCGCACAAAAATAGCAAACCGACCGCGCTCAACTGCACGGTCACGCATGTCGACAAGGACGAATCGTACGTGAGTTGGTACGACCAGTACAGCAAGCTCCATCAGGAGACCGACGGCTGCTCAGACTGCATCTATTCCAGAGCAGAGCAGCTGCAAGCGCAAGGCATGAAAGTGTGGAAGGTTGAGTTAGGCCGGCGCAATACGGGCCAGCTCTAGAGAGAGAGGATACCATTCATGAAAGTCGCATTCTGGTGTCTGTTCTGGACATGCGTGCTGCTCGCGCTGGTGGCCGGACTGGATAATCTCTTCTTCCAACCGCCAATGCCGGGGTGGATCATTGCAGCGATGTGTCTGGCGAGCATCGCGTACATGTTCTACGAGGTCAGGCCATTCCGCCGCAAGCGTTAGCAGAGAGAGGAGGCTATCGATGATCACAGAATATATGCTCCTGGTAGGCGCGTCCCTGATCGGCCTGTATGTGGGTGTGGTGGTGTTTGCCGCTGCCGGGAGCTTCCTCTGTCTTTCAACAGTAGGTTTTTTGTAGAAGGGGAAAACGACAAGACCAACCATTCTGATACGATAGAAAGTATCCAACCACATTCGTCGTATCAGGAGGAAAGTCATGTCGTATCCCGAGCCATTATCACAATGGAAAGA
>WNFX01004439.1_pt1 | contig 23255 bp, 13 predicted proteins | sample 5400111 | NCBI WGS metagenome assembly WNFX01 (sample SAMN13153363, study PRJNA577476) | soil metagenome | isolation source: 40 cm soil or saprolite under grassland replicate 1 | place: USA:California | collected 2016-06-15 | reverse complement strand
GAGGACAACGAGCGGATGATCGACGAGTGCGTCAGCAGTTTTGGCCGCATCGACATCCTGTTCTGCAACGCGGGCGTAACGCTTCCCAAGCTGCTGCCGGACAGCACTCCCGGGGAGATCGATCGGGTCTGGGACGTGAACGTGAACGGCCCCCTGTACGCGGCGCGGCACGCCATCCCCATCATGCTCGGCCAGCAGGGCGGCGGCACGATCCTGTTTACCGCGAGCAAGACGGGGATCGTCGCCCAGACCGATTCTCCTGTCTACTGCGCGTCTAAGGGCGCCCTGGTCATGCTGGCGAAGGCGCTCGCGCTCGACTACGCGCGGCGGGGCATCCGCGTGAACGCCCTTTGTCCCGGCATCATCGACACGCCGATGCTGCGCCAGTTTGCGGACGCGATGCCCGACTCGCGGGCGGCCTGGACGGCCTACGAATCGGCGCAGCCGATGGGGCGTCTCGGCACGCCCGAAGAGTGTGCCGCTGCCGCTCTGTGGCTGGTTTCGAGCGACGCGGCGTTCGTCACGGGAGTCGCGTTGCCCGTCGACGGCGGCTTCACGGCCATGTGAGCCTGATGCCAACCGCCATCACCGGCCTCGACGCGTTCGACATCCGGTTCCCCACCTCGCGCGAGCGCGACGGGTCCGACGCCATGAACCCGGACCCGGACTACTCGGCGGCCTACGTGGTCCTCCGGACAGACCGTCCCGGTCTCGAAGGGCACGGCCTCACATTCACGATCGGCCGAGGCAACGAGCTGTGCGTTGCCGCGGCGCGGGCCTTGGCGCCGCTCGTCCAGGGCCTCACGCTCGAGGAAATCAAGGCCGACATGGCACGCTTTTGGCGGCGGCTCACCGGCGATTCGCAGCTGCGCTGGGTGGGGCCCGAGAAGGGCGTGATCCACCTGGCTACGGCGGCGGTGGTCAACGCCGCCTGGGATCTCTACGCCAAAGCGGAGGGCAAGCCGCTGTGGCAGCTCCTCGCGGGGTTCACCCCCGAGGAGATCGTTCGCTGCATCGACTTCCGGTACCTGACCGACGCGCTGACACGACAGGAGGCGCTCGAGATTCTGCGGCGACACGAGCCGACGCGGGCCGCGCGCGAAGCGGAGATGCGCGCCCGCGGATACCCCGCCTACACGACGTCGGCCGGGTGGCTCGGCTATCCCGACGAGAAGATTCGGCGGCTGTGCCGCGAGGGCGTGCAGCAGGGCTGGTCGCATTTCAAGATCAAGGTGGGTCGGGATCTGGCAGACGATGTACGGCGGGCGGCTCTCGTGCGCGCCGAGATCGGGCCCGACCGAAAGCTGATGCTCGACGCCAACCAGGTGTGGGATGTTGGGGAAGCGATGGCGAACATGCGGCAGCTGGCGCGTTTCGACCCGTGGTGGATCGAAGAGCCGACGAGCCCCGACGACATCCTCGGGCACGCGGCGATCGCACAGGCCGTCGCCCCCATCGGCGTCGCCACCGGCGAGCAGTGCCACAACCGCGTGATGTTCAAGCAGCTGATGCAGGCGGGGGCGATGCGGTTCTGCCAGATCGATAGCTGCCGCCTGGGCGGCGTCAACGAGGTGCTCGCGGTGCTGCTGCTCGCCGCCAAGTTCGGCATTCCCGTCTGCCCACACGCCGGCGGGGTCGGCCTGTGCGAGTACGTGCAGCATCTCGCGATCTTCGACTACATCTGCGTGAGCGCCTCGCTCGAAGACCGGGTCGTCGAGTACGTGGACCACCTGCACGAGCACTTCGTCGATCCGGTAGTGATCCGGGGCGGCCGCTACATGCCGCCCACGGCGCCCGGCTACAGCATCACGATGCGGCCGGAAAGCCTGGCGAAGTACGCGTATCCGGATGGAGAGGCGTGGAAAACAGGTTAGTGGAGGATGGTGGAGGTTGTGAAGGTGTAACCTCCACCAACCTTCACCAACCTCCACCATCGTTGCGGAGGAACCATGTCTGCAAACCGAATCCTCGTCCTCATACCGTGGCTGTGCGCGGTATCCGTCGCGCGCCCCGCGCCGGGCCAGGACTTCACTCGGGAAGCCGCCACGCAGCGCGACGCGCGCATGGCGTGGTGGCGCGACGCGCGGTTCGGGATGTTCATCCACTGGGGCGCCTACGCCGTCCCCGCCGGGACGTACAACGGCGAGCGGGTCGCGGGCATCGGCGAGTGGATCATGAGCCGGGGCCACATCCCGATCGCCCAGTACGAAGAGTTCGTCCACCGCTTCAACCCCACCCAGTTCAACGCCGACGAATGGGTGCGCATCGCCAAGGACGCGGGGATGAAGTACATCATCATCACCTCCAAGCACCACGACGGCTTCGCGATCTTCGACTCGAAGGTCTCGAGCTACGACATCGTCGATGCGACGCCGTACCAACGGGATGCCATCAAGGCTCTTTCGGACGCGGCCCACCGGGCGGGGCTCAAGTTCGGCGTCTACTACTCGATCATGGACTGGCACCATCCCGATGCGCAGGGGCCGAACTTCCCGGACTACAACTCGCGCACCTGGAGCAATCCGAATTTCGGCCGCTACGTCGACAGCTACATGAAACCGCAGCTGCAGGAGCTGCTGACGCAATACCCCTTCATCGACGTGCTCTGGTTCGACGGCGAGTGGGTGGCGGACTGGAATGACGATCGCGGGCGCGATCTCTACAACTTCGTGCGGGGCATCCGGCCCACGCTGATCGTCAACAATCGCGTGGGGCACACGCGCCAGGGGCTCTCCGGGCTCAATCAGCAGGGCCAGATCGGCCTCGGCGACTTCGGGACGCCCGAGCAGCGCGTGCCACCCGAGGGGCTCCCCGGCGTCGACTGGGAAACGTGCATGACGATGAACGACACGTGGGGCTACAAGTCGTACGACGACGATTGGAAGGACACGCGGACCCTGCTCCGCACGCTCATCGACGTCGCCTCGAAGGGCGGCAACTTCCTCTTGAACGTCGGGCCGACGGCCGAGGGACTGATTCCCCAGCCGATCGCATCGCGGTTGCACGAGATGGGCGACTGGATGCGCGTCAACGGCGACGCGATCTACGGGACGACGGTGAGCCCGTACGGCATGCCGGACTGGGGGCGCTACACCGCGAAGCGTGGAAAAGCCTACGCCATCGTATTCGACTGGCCTCAGGACGGGCGCCTCCGGCTGACGGGCGTGACACAGCGGCCGCTGCGCGCGTACCTCCTCGCCGACGGGAAGGCGATCGCCGTCGAACCAGCGGACTCCGGTTTCGTGGTCCAGCTGCCCAAGGTGCCGCCCAGTACGATCGCGGGAGTCCTGGTTCTGGAGGTTGGTGGAGGTTCTGCACGTTCTGGAGGGTCCAACCTCGACAACCTCCACTCTCCTCCACCATCCTCCACCATCCTTCCGTGAGGGCCGCGCTGCTCGTTGAGATCGGCCGTGTCGACGTGCGCGACGTGGCCCGCGCGAGTCCCGGTCCGCGCGAGGTCGTCGTGCGGGTCACGGCCGTGGGGCTGTGCGGTACCGACTTCCATATCGCCGCCGGCCATGCGAACTACAGCCGCGACGCGCGCGGCTGGCCGATCCCGCTGGCCGAGGCGCCGCAGATCCTGGGGCACGAAATCGCCGGCACGGTCGAGGAAGTGGGCAGCGACGTCCGAGACCTCACGCCCGGCGATCGCGTCGTGGTCGATCAAGGGCGGAGCTGCGTCAGCGAGGGGCGCGCGCCGCTGTGCGAGTACTGCGCGAGCGGCGACTCACACCAGTGCGAGTTCTACCGCGAGCATGGCATCACGGGCCTCCCTGGGGGACTCGCCGAGTACGTGACGATCCCCGCCGTGAACGCCATCCGCGTCGCCTCCGACCTCGATGCCGCGACCCTCGCCCTCACGGAGCCGCTGGGCTGCGTTGCGCACGCGTCGCACGTGCTGATGCGCACGCCGGCCCGATACGCGCTGCAACCCGCGCGGGGAGTGCGGCCGACGTGCGCGGTGATCCTCGGAGCCGGTTTCGCGGGCCTGCTGTTCGTGCAGTATCTCCGCGCGGTGCTCGGCTTCGATGGCCCACTGCTCGTCAGTGAGCCGAACGCCAAGAAGCGCGCACTGGCCAAACGCTTCGGCGCCGAGACGATCGAAGCAGAGACCGATATCGAGGTTGTGGAGGTTGTGAAGGAAAAAACACACGGCCGGCGCGCGGAGCTGCTGATCGAGGCCACGGGGGCGGGGCCGGCGTTCGCCGCGATCCCCGGGCTCATTCGCAAGCAGGCCACGGTGCTCATGTACGGGCACGGCCATGCCGGCGTCGACCTCAGCGTCCTCAACGCCCTGCAGTTCCTCGAGCCCACGCTCCTCTGCCCCACCGGCGCCTCGGGCGGGCACGAAGCCGACGGCAGGCCGACGACCTACGTGCAAGCGTTGCGGCTGATCGAACACGGGCACGTCGAGGTCGCCTCGTTGATCACGCATCGCTACACCTCGCTCGAGACTGTGGCACGTGCCTTCGCCGGAGAGCACCAGACACCTGGCTATGTAAAGGGCGTATGCGCGTTTCCCTCTTCGTGACCTGCCTCGCCGACCAGATTTGGCCGTCGGCGGCGGTGGGCGCGGTGCAGGTGCTGCGGCGCGTGGGCTGCTCCGTGGAGTTCGACGAGCGCCAGACGTGCTGCGGCCAGCCGGCCTTCAATACTGGGTACCGGAAGGAGGCGGGCGCGCTGGCGCGCCGCTTCATCGAGATCTTCGAGGCGAGCGGCGCCGAAGCGATCGTCAGCCCGTCGGGCTCGTGCACCGCGATGGTGCACCACTACGAGCAGTTGTTCGACGATGCGGCGTGGCGCGAACGGGCACGGCGCCTCGCCGCCCGGACCCACGAGCTGAGCGCGTTCCTCGTCGACCGGCTGGGCGTCGAGGACGTGGGGGCGCACTTTGTCGGCCGGCTCGCCTGGCACGACGCGTGTCATGGCTTACGCGACCTGGGGATCAAGAGCGGGCCGCGTCGCCTGCTACGGCGCGTGCGCGGCGTCGAGCTGGTCGAGCTCCCGAATGCCGAAGCGTGCTGCGGTTTCGGCGGGACGTTCTCCGTGAAGCACCCCGAGGTGTCGGTGGCAATGCTCGACGAGAAGATCGACGCAATCGAGCGAGCTGGCGTTGACGCCGTCGTCTCCGGTGACGCGAGCTGCCTCATGCAGATCGGCGGGCGTCTGTCGCGCCGGGGGTCCGCGGTGCGGGCCCTGCACCTGGCCGACGTGCTGGCGTCCACCGCGTGACCTTCGACCGCGGCGTGCGCGCGGCGCTCGGCGACGTCCAGTTGCGCGGCGCCCTGCGCCAGGCCACGACCCTGTTCGGTGACCGCCGGCAGACGGCGCTGGCTTCCGTCCGGGACTGGGAGGGCGCCAGGGAGCGGGCGCGGGCAATCAAGGACGAGACGCTCCTGCACCTGGACGACTACCTGGAGCAGTTCACGGCCAACGCCGAGCGCGCCGGCGCGCGGGTACATTGGGCGCGGGACGCGGGGGAGGCGTGCGAGATCATCGGGCGGATCGCCGACGAGCGCGGCGCGCGTACCCTCGTCAAGAGCAAGAGCATGGCCTCGGAAGAGATCCACCTCAACGCCGCCCTCGCCCGCCGCGGCATCGAGCCGATCGAAACGGACCTGGGCGAGTACATCATCCAGCTGGCCGGCGAGACGCCGTCTCACATCGTGGTGCCGGCGATCCACAAGACCAAAGGCCAGATCGGGACGCTCTTCGCGGAGAAGCTCGGCATCGCGCCGTCGGACGATCCGGCGGCCTTGACCGCGGCCGCGCGGCGGGCCCTGCGCCGGAGCTTTGCCGAGGCGGATGTCGGGATCAGCGGCGTCAACTTCGCCGTGGCCGAGACGGGAACGATCCTGATTCTCGAGAACGAAGGGAACGCGCGGCTCACGACCAGCCTGCCGCGAACGCACATCGCGCTCATGGGGATCGAGAAGGTGATCCCGCGCTTCGCCGACCTCGAGGTGTTTCTGCAGCTCTTGCCGCGCTCGGGCACGGGCCAGAACCTGACGGCCTACCAATCCCTGCTGACGGGAGCAAAGCGCCGGCCGGAGGATGAGGGGCCCGACGAGCTGCACATCGTGCTGCTGGATAACGGCCGCTCCCGCATGCTGGCCGCCCCGGTCACGCGGCAGTCGCTGGCGTGCATTCGCTGCGGCGCGTGTCTCAACGCCTGTCCCGTCTACCGGCAGATCGGCGGGCACGCGTACGGATCGGTCTACCCCGGGCCGATCGGCGCGATCTTGACGCCGCAGCTGATCGGCATCGAGCGCGCGGCGCACCTCCCCTACGCTTCCAGCCTGTGCGGCGCCTGCCGGGACGTCTGCCCCGTGAAGATCGACATTCCGGCCGTGCTGCTGCATCTGCGCGCGCAGGTGATCGAGCAACACGCCGGAAAGGGACGTTGGCTCGAGCGCCTCCTGTTCCGCGCCTACGCCGCCGTGATGGCGCGGCCGAGGACGTACGAGTGGGCAATGCGCGTCGCGCGCGCCTTGCACATCATGCCCCCGCTTCGTGCCTGGACGAAGTGGCGGGACCTGCGACCGCTCGCCCCGCGCAGCTTTCGGGAGGAGTGGCGGGCGGGCCTCGCAAAAGCAGATCCTTCGCTCGCGCGCGTTCCGCGCGCTCGCTCAGGATGACAGCCCGCGAGCAGATCTTGCACTCCATCCGCGAGCACCTGGCCGCGAGCCCTCCGCCCGCGCCCGTGCCACCCGTCCCCCGTCCCCCGTCCCCGGCGGACGACTCGGACCTCGTGGCGCGTTTCACGTCCCAGCTCGAGGCTGCCGGCGCGCAATGGACGCTGGTGCGGGGAGAGGGCGAGGCGGCGCGAGCGTTGCGCCGAGTGCTGTCCGACGTGGGGGCAACGCGCGTGACCGGTTCGGACGCGCCGCTCGTGGCTCGCCTCCTGCCCGAGCGGCTGGTCGATTTGTCGCGTGACGAACTGTTCAGCTGCGATGCCGGCGTGACGACCGCGCAATGGGGGATCGCCGAGACGGGCACGCTGGTGCTCGAATCGGCGCGGGAGCGGAGCCGGCTCGCCTCACTCGTGCCGCCCGTTCACGTGGCGATTCTCTCGACTCGGTGCATCTGCCCGTCGCTCGGCGACGCGCTCGCCCGGGTCGACCCGGCGAGTCACGCGATCACGCTGATTACCGGGCCCTCGCGCACGTCCGACATCGAGCTTACGCTGGTAGTCGGAGTGCATGGTCCGCAGACGGTCCACGTTTTGCTCCTCGAGGAGGAATAGAGATGAAGAGGGCTTTCGGCGTACTGGCAGCGGCGCTGTGCATCGCTGCCTGCAGCAAGTCCGGCTCCCGGCAAACCGGGCTCACGATCGCCGTGATCCCGAAGGGCACGACGCACGAGTTCTGGAAGAGCATCCACGCGGGCGCGGTCCAGGCCTCCCAGGAGCTGTCGGCGCAAGGCGAGCCGGTCACGATCATCTGGAAGGGGCCGCTGCGCGAGGACGACCGGGAGCAGCAGGTTCAGGTGGTGGAAGGATTCCTGAGCCAGGGCGTGCAAGGCATCGTGCTCGCACCTCTCGATGATCGTGCCCTCGTGCGTCCCGTCGAAGAAGCGCGGCGGGCGGGCGTGCCCACCGTGATCATCGACTCGGACCTGCAAACGGACTCGACGGTCAGCTTCGTAGCGACCGACAACTACAAGGGCGGCCAGATGGCCGCGGACCGCCTGGGCTCCCTCCTCGGCGGCAAGGGCGGCGTCCTCTTGCTCCGCTATGCCGAGGGGTCGGCCAGCACAGCGGCGCGCGAGCGCGGGTTTCTCGAGCAGCTCAAGGCGAAGTACCCGGGCATTCGCATCGTATCCGCGGACCAGTACGCCGGTCCCACGCGCGAGACCGCCAAGCGGGCGTCCGAGAACCTGCTGAACCGGTTCGGAAACGGTCTGCAGGGAATCTTTACACCCAACGAGTCGTCGACGATCGGCATGCTGCTCGCGCTCCAGGACATCGGCCTCGCCGGCAAGGTCCGGTTCGTCGGGTTCGATGCCAGCGCCATCCTGCTCGACGCCATCAAAGCTCGGCAGCTCGATGGCATCGTCGTGCAGAACCCGATGCGGATGGGGTACCTCGGCGTGAAGACGATGGCCGCGTACCTGCACGGTAGGCCCGTCGAGCGGCGCATCGACACGGGGGTCATCCTCGTCACCGGTGCGAACATCGACTCGACCGCGACGCAGGAGGTGATCCACCCGCCGATCGCACGGTATCTCGCCGAGCAGTGAGCCTGCTCGCGATTCGCGGCGTCGCCAAGCGGTTCGGGGCGACGGTCGCGCTCGACGGCGTCGATCTGGCGCTCGAGGCCGGTCAGGTGCGCGCGCTGATCGGTGAAAACGGCGCGGGCAAGAGCACCCTCATGAACATTCTGGCGGGCGGGGTCCACGCCGATCGGGGGGAGATGGAGCTCGATGGACGGCTTTACGCGCCGGCCTCCCCGCTCGAGGCGCGGCGCCGCGGCGTCGCGCTGATCCATCAAGACCTCTCGCTCTGCCCGCACCTCACCGTCGCCGAGAACATCCTGCTTGGCGTGGAGCCGTCGCGCTGGGGATGGATCGACGGCGATGCGGCACGGCGCAAAGCGCTGGCGCTGCTCGAACATTTCGGGCACCCGCAGCTGCATCCCGACCGGCGCGTGGGTACTCTGCCGATCGCCGCCCAACAGGTGGTCGAGATCTGCCGCGCCCTGGCGGCCGACGCCCGTATTCTCCTGATGGACGAGCCGACGAGCAGCTTCCAGCGCGAGGACGTGGATCGCTTGTTCGTGTTGATCCGCCGCCTCGCGGCCCAGGGGATGGCGGTGATCTACATCAGTCATTTCCTCGAGGAGGTCCGGGAGATCGCGGACGCGTACACCGTCCTGCGTGACGGGCGGAGCGTGGGGGCGGGCGAGATCGCGCGAGCGAGCGACGAGGAATTGATCTCTCTCATGGTCGGCCGTTCGATAGCAGTTGGGGGAGGCCTCTTTCCGGATCGCGTTCGCACGCAAGGGGGAGAGGTGCTCCTGGACGTAGAGGACGTCGCCGCTCCACCAGCACTCCGCGCGGCCACGTTCGAGCTGCGGCGCGGCGAGATCTTCGGCATCGCCGGGCTCATGGGGTCGGGCCGGACGGCGCTGGTGCGCGCCTTGTTCGGTCTGGAGCGAGGCGCCTCGGGACGGATCGCCGTGCGAGGGCGCGCCGTCCTGGTCCACGGCGCGACCCCCGCGCAGCGCCTGAGCCAGGGGTTCGGGTACCTGAGCGAGGATCGCACGCGCGAGGGCCTCGCCCTCCCGCTCTCGATCGCGGACAACGTGACCGCGACGAAACTGTCGGCCGTCTCTGCGTGGGGCTGGCTCGACCTCAAGCGTCAGTGGGCGGCGGCGCGGCGCTGGATCGACGCGCTGCATATTCGAGCGCGGGATCCCGTCCAGCCGGTGCGCGCGCTCTCAGGCGGGAACCAGCAGAAGGTGGCGGTCGGCCGGTTGCTCAACCAAGACGCGGAGGCGATCGCGCGCTGCGCCGCGGAGGGCAAAGCGGTGCTGCTCGTCAGTTCCTACCTGCCCGAGTTGTTCGGACTGTGCGATCGCTTGGCCGTGATGAGTCGGGGGCGGCTGTCGCCGGCACGCTCGATCGATGAGTGGACGCCGGAGACGGTGCTAGCGACGGCGATTGGGGGGAGCACCAGCGCCTGACGCACCCGCGCCGCGGAGATAGCCGCGCGCCACCTCCGCGAACTGCGCAAACGCCACCTCCGGCTCCTCGATCTCGGGATGCCAGCGCTTCTCCCATTCGAAGCTGAAGTACCCGCGGTACCCCATCTTCACGAGCGCTTCGATCTGCCGCTTGACCGGCACCTGGCCTGTGCCGGTGAGTACGTAGCGCCGGTCATTGCCCGCGGGGACCGAGTCCTTGAGGTGGGTGTGGCGGATGTAGCGGCCGAGCTGCCGTACCGTCTCCTCCGGTTCTTCCTTGCCGGCGACGAAGGTGTGGTGCGCATCCCAGAGTAACGCGACGTTGGGTGAGTCGGCCTTCTGGAGGATCTCGAGCAACGTGGGCGAGTCCGTGAAATCGCCGTGGGACTCGATCACGACCGTCACATTCTTCCCACGTGCGTACTCCCCCAGCGTCCGCAGCCCGCCGGCGATGTGCTCGAGCATGTCGGCGCGCGGGACGCCCTCTACGTAGTTGTTGCCGAACACGCGCACGTAGGGCGCGCCCAGCGCCTGGGCGAGATCGATGAACCGGCGGCCCTCGTCGAGCTGGGCGGCGTGCTTCGCGGGGTCCATGTCGTGCATCTGCGCCGATGCGCCGAGGCACGAGACGGACAGGCCGCGCGCGGCGAGCTGGCGCTTCGCGTCGCCGAGCCGCTCGGGCGACAGCTCGGGGACCTTGGTGAGGTCCATGTTCGTCTGGATGCCCCGCAGCTCGACGGCCGCGTACCCGTGCGTGGCGGCGAAGTCGAGGATCTGGGGCCAGGTCCACTGCGGGCAGCCGAGCGTCGAGAACCCGAGTCTCCTCACCCCCTGGCCCCCTCTCCCTCCGGGAGAGGGGGAACGGACGAGGAGCAGCGCTGCGGCGGCCCCCTCGAGGAACTCTCGGCGCGTGGTCATGGCTCTGGTCTAGAATCTAGCGACGAATCCCCCACCGGCGCGCAAGGCGATCTCGAGCGAGTCTTCCCGGCGCACTGTCTTGTTCTCGACCACCAGGGCGGCGGGATCGTCTTCCCGATCGCGCACTAGCAGTGCCGGATGAGCGCCTCCGGGCAAAAACGAGAGCGGGACCTCGAGCGACCGGGCGGTGGGACCGTTCGCGATCACGAGGAACCATTGCTTCCCGTGCCGTCGCGCGAATCCCGCACCTTCGCCGATCTCGCTGAACGGCAGCACGCGCGTCTCGTCCCAGGTGCTGGGGATGCTCTTGATCAGCTCGACGGCCGGGTTGTCGAGGATGGCCTGCGGGTGCGCGCCGTAGACGAGCAGCGGAGCCGTGAACAGCGCCGCGGTGGCGATCTGGTGCGCCCACGACGTCTCGCGCCGCCGCTCGCCGAACAGCATCGGCGTGAAGTCGAGATGCCCTGCCAGCATCCGTGTGAACGGGATCGTCGTGTCGTGTTGCGCCCACGTCTGCATGCTCCGGCGCTCCATCCCCGACACCGCCTCGCGGTTCAGCTCGTTGGGCCAGGTGCGCGCCTCCCCCGTCGGCTTGTTGGCGCCGTGGAAGTCCACCATGAGGCGGTGCTCTGCGGCGCCCTGGAGACACGCCCGATAGAGGTCCATGACCTCCTTGGCCTCGTGATCGAAGAAGTCGAGCTTGACGCCGACCGCGCCGACGTCCTGCACGTGCGCGAAGAATGCCGCGCGCGCCGTCGGATCGTGAACCTCCTTGCTGTGCTGCCATAGCCAGATCCCGACGTTCTGTTGCCGCGAATAGGCGATAAAGTCCCGCAGATCCTTCTCGTCCCACTGCCGCCAGAAGCCTTCGATGAGGTTGTACTCGAACCCCAACGCGCCCGCGAGGCGGGAAAACTCCTTCATGGTCTCGAGGGTATTCGGGCCACCGCCATCGAGATACTTCCAGACGGCGCGGCCCGGCTTGATCCAATCGGTGTGGAACCCTTTCGGGAAGAGCCGGCGGTCGGGCGGCGGCGCCAGATCCTCCACGATGTCACTATTCACGAGCGTATCGAGGTCGGCGCCGATCATCACGACGCGCCACGGCGTGGTGATGCGCCCGGTGACGGCGGCGGGCTGCGCCAGGCGAGCCGCCTCAGCATCGCCGTAGCGCAACGTGAAGGGATGGCTTGCGGGGTGCGCATGGCCGAGGCGCGTCACGAAGCCACGCTGGCCATTCGCCTGGAGGGCCATGCCGGCGTAGTCGATCACCGCGGCTTCCGTGATCGATGCGTAGCCGGCGCCGTCCGGCAACTTGAACGTCAGGGGCGGCGCGGCCCAGTCCCCCGCCGCTACTTCCGAGATCGCCTTCTTGGCGTGCGTCCCTTCGTAGTGCCCGTTCAGGTCGTGATACCACACGGTGGACCCCTCCGGGAGGACGAAGGCGGTGGCTTCGTCCGGGGTCCTGCTGCCGGCGCCCGGAACAACCCAACGAAACGCGACGCCGTCGTCGAAGGCACGCACGTCGAGGCTGCAGTGCGGCAGGGCGATGCGAGCGCCGCGGAACCGATCGACTGCCTCGGTGTGCACGCCGCGCGTTGGGAAATGATCGCTCCCGTGGTAGACCGCGACCTTGCCCGCGGCGATTTCCTGGGCCAGATCGACCCCGTCGACGAGCATGCTGAGGGGCGACGGCTCGATCACGAGCCGGCCCCGGAATGTGACGCTGAAGGTGAGCTGAGGCCCGTAGGCGAGATCGAGCGCGATCGCGCCGTTGGGGCTGGCCACCCGCGCGCCCTCGGCGGGTCCACGCCCGAGCCGCGCCAACGCGGGGGCGACGAGCGTGGTCGCGAGGAACTCTCGGCGTCGCATGATATCCTGGAACCTCGGAGTTATTGGAGTGGATCGAACGTGCCGCCTGCCCACCCGATGGTCTGCTTGAGGTTGCTGTTCAGTTGCAGGTGCGACGGCGGAATGGCGTAGAAGTAGTAGTTCGACTTCCAGGCGATGGTGAACTGCGGGTCGAGGCTGATGACCTGATGGGCGAAGTATTGCCCGTACGTCGCATCGAGATCGACGGTGTCCCGCACCTGGTTCCACGTCGCCGCGGGCACCAGCAGCGTGATCTTGAGCCCGTGGCGCCGCGTCCCGTTCAGCAACGGCTCGAACAGCATGTTGCGGCGCAGATCCCAGTGGCGCTTCGCTTCGTACGCGAATTCGATCTGCCGCTCGTGCATGATCGCATCCTGCATCTGCGTCCCCGTCATGCCCGCATCGAGACCGTAGAGCCCGGCGCCCGGATCAATCCCCGCGCGCGCGCGCAGGGCGATGATCTGGTCGTACGCCACCTGAGTGTTGCCGATGGCATTCGCGGCCTCCGCGAGATTCATCAAGACCTCGGCATAGCGCATCTCGATCCATTGCGTATGCCCGTTAAAAGCCCTGAACGCGTCGTCCTCCGGATTCACGGCCTTCCGCGTGTAGAAACCGGAGGGCGTGGGGTTATTGGATTCGCTCCCCACGTACGTCCACTGCCGCCGACCGACCTCGGCGTTCAACTCCCACACGGCACCGTTGTAGGCGATCGTCGCATAGAATCGCGGATCCCGGTTCTTCCAGAAGGAGAGCGTATCGTAGGCCGGGTTGCCGGCGATCGGCCGGCCATCCCGCATCGGGAACGCATTCACCATCTCGAGCGTGGGCCGGTTGGCGCCGGTGGCGCCCTGCGACACATCGAGCGGTCGCGTGGCGGCCGCCCACCGATGTGTACTCGCCGGATACGAATACCTGCGCACGAAGATGGCTTCCTTGTTCATGTCGACAAACCACAGCCCCGCGAAATCGGGGTACAGCCCGAAACCGTGGCTCGCGAGATAGTCCCGCGCCGCGAGGTTGGCGTCGTAGGCATTCTGCCACCGGCCGATATCGTTGGTCCGGTTGAACTGGGGACTCGCGTAGTACAACAGCACGCGCCCCTTCAAGGCCATGGCAGCCCCTTTGTGGAGCCGGCCGTTGTTGTCCGCCGAGGTCGCCAGCGTGGCAGGTAGGAGCGCGACGGCGCTATCGAGGTCGGACACGACCTGCCGCACGACCTTCGACGTGGAGTCTCGTGCGACCAGCAGCGAGTCTGTCGCTGCCTGTGGCGTCAGAATGAGAGGGACGCCGCCATACCGTTTGACCATCTCCCAATAGCGCCAGGCCCGGAAGAAGTACGCTTCGCCCTTCAGGCGCTTGGTGATGAGGGTGTCGATCGTCCCCTGGTCGATTTGCGTCAGGAGGATATTGATTCGTCTGATCGGCCCGTAGGGCCAGTAGTTGACCGAGTTCTCAGTCAGCTGGCCGTACATGAACGCGTTGCCTCCGGGCGACTCATCGGAGTTGTTGGCCTCCGCGGCAGACCAATCGCTGGCATCGCCTCCGGCAAATTGCGGCAGGTTGTCCGCGTAGATGCGGTTGACGTACGCCTGCGCCAGGGCCGGATCATTCCAGACGTCACGTCCGTCGACGGCTTCCAGGTCCTTCAGATCGAGGATGCCCTTGCAGCCGCCGAGCGCGACGCTCAAGGCGAGGACGAACACCGCTCTCGCGGTCGTCATTGGACGCTCCTTTTCAGGGAGACATCCATACCCACCGCGAACGTCTTCATGAGAGGATACGAGCGGATGTTATTCATTTCCGGATCGTATCCCCAATCGCCGAAGTGCTCGTTCAGCATGATCAGGTTCGTGCCCGTGAAATGGAGGGTGGCGGTGTTCACACCCATGGCGCGTGTGAGCCGCGCCGGCAGGAGATAGGAGACCGTCACGCTCTTGAGCCGCAAGAACGATGCGTTGCGTAGCCAGAACGTGGAGACGTCGTAGCGGGTGCGGTAGCTCGAGCCGCCCGTGAACGTCGTCCGGTATCCAGGATAGGCGCCATCAGGATTGTCGGGCGTCCAGCTGTCGGCCCAGTACCCGTACGAGGACTCTTCCGCTCGAGCCTGAATGTCCCTGCCGTTGTCCTGCATCATGCGCTTGGAGCCGGCGGCCCCCTGCAAGAGCGCGGAGAAACGCAGCCCATGCCACGAGGCGCCGAGAGTCAATCCATAGCTCAAGGGTGGGCTGTCGTAGTCGCAGATCCAGGAGCGATCGTCGCTCGTGATCTTGCCATCGGGCGCATCGGACGTCGGCCCGCGCAGATCCTTGTAGTTCAGCATGCCGAGCTGCGGGGGCAACCCGAGAATCGTGTATCCAGGGGGGAGGGCGTCGATGTCTGCCTGCGTCCGGAGCATGCTGGTATAGACGTATCCGAAACAGGAGCTGGCCGGTGCGGTCGTCCGGCCGATGCGCGATTGGTAGGGGCGGATGTTCTGCGCTTCATTCAGCCGGACGATTCTGTTCGTGGCGTAGCCGAGCGTGCCGTGCAGGGAGTACTTGAGGGCGCCGGCCGCGTCGCCGGCGGAGCCATCGTATCCCAACTCCATCTCGAACCCGCCCGCGTCGATCTGCTGATAGTTCTCATCCGCGAGGCTCGCCCCGAACGTGCTGGGAACCGCCTCCTGCGGCGATCCGAGGATGTCGTACGTGTTGCGATAGAACACGTCCAGCGTCAGGCTCATCCGGTTGCCCCAGAATCGCGCGTCCACGCCGGCGTTGTACGATCGCGATTTCTCCCAGGTGATGGCGCGGTTGGCGAGGCTCCCCGGGGTGATGCCGGTGGTGGGTGCGTCGAAGACTGCTCCCGGCACGATGTCGTATCCCTGCAGCCATTGAAAGCTGCCCACGGCATCGTTGCCGACGACGCCGTACGAGGCCCGCAGCTTCAGCTCGTCGAAGAACCGGCTCTTGAAGAACGGCTCTTCCGTGAGGCGCCAGCCGACCGAAATCGAGGGGAAGAGTCCCCAGCGATGCTCCGGCGCGAAGATGACCGATCCGTCGTAGCGGGCCGACACTTGTACGAAGTACCGGCGCGCGTAGTCGTACCCGACCGAGCCGACGTATGAGATCCTCGCGTTTTGCCGTTGCCGGCCATCCACCCGAGAATCCGCGGGATCGCTGCTCCCGGCAATGAACTGGTCGATGTTGGGCGAGATGAAATTGTTGCGTTGGCCTTCCAGCCACGACGTATCGCTCGCCGCCTGCTCGTAGACGAACAGCGCGTCCACGTGATGATTGCCGCGGCTTCCCGCGTAGTTGAGCTGCGTATTGAGCTGATAGAAATTGTCCCGCGAGGTGTTGTTCAGCAGGAACTCGATATCGCTGCGCGGTTTGGTGCCGACGACTTGCGTGCCCACGAGGTGGTTGTGCGCCCCCCACGTGTTGAACATGGTCATGTCGTAGGGCAGGTTGAATCGTTTTTCGAACGACTGCAGCGTGCCCTTGGCGTACGCCAGGGTCGCCGTCACGCCGTGGACGAAGGGGACCCGGTAATTGAGGCGGGCGGTCGCGTTGTACTGCGACCAATCCCGCTGGTCGTACCCCGACTGGTTCGAGATCACGACGCCGGGATGCCATTCCACCCAATTCCCCACCGGCAATCCGTTGATGTAGGGCGGCACCATGCGGGTCCGGAGGGCCAGGGCCTTATAGAGATCTTCCTGACCCCAATCGGTGACGGCCCAATCGGGTCCATGGCGGTCGCGCCGCGTGGTGTTGAAATCTACCGATGCCTTGAGGCGCTCCGTCAGGTCGATGTCGAGATTCGCGCGCGTGGTGAGGCGGCGGAAGCTCAGGTTGTCGAAGGATCCCGTCGCGTTGAGGAGCGAGCCGCTCAGAAAGTATTTGACCCCGTCCGTGCCGCCGCTGATGTTCACGGACTGCTGGGCATCGAACGGGTCGCGCCACAACGCCTGGATCCAGTCCCACGAATGCGTCTTGAAGTAGTCGAGCTCGTCGGCGGTGTAGTAGCGCGCGTCGGTGGTGGGAATCAGGCTGTAGCTCAGCGCGTTGTTGATCGCTGTTGCATGTTGATAGGCGTTGAGCGAGGGCGGGATGGCGGTCGGTTCCTGCGTACCGACGCTGCTGGTATACGCCAACTCCGCCGCGCCTACGCCCCCCCGCTTCGTCGTCACCAGGATCACGCCATTCGCAGCCCGCGAGCCGTATTGGGACGCGGCGGCGCCATCCTTCAGGATGGAGACGCTCTCCACTTCCTCCGAGGCGAGGCCGTCGAACGCGAACTTGTCGCTCACCACGCCGTCGATGACGTACAAGGGATTCGAGTTGTTGAACGTTCCGACGGCGCGGACCCGGATACTGGACTCGCGCCCCGGCGTGCCGGCGTTTTGGGTGATCGTCGCGCCGGCCAACCGCCCCGCCAGCGCGTTCGACAGATTATCCGCCGGGATGTCCGTGAATTCGGCGCTGTTGACGGACGACACGGACGCCGTCACCGTGCGGCGATCCTGGACCCGATAGCCCGTGACGACTAGGGCCTCGATCTCGACCGGTAGCACCGCCAGTTGGACGTCGATGTCGGTTCGCGCCGCGACCGGCACTTCCTGCAGGCGATACCCGATGAGCGAGAACAGGAGGGTATCCTGAAGCGACGCCACGGCAATCGTGTAACGTCCAGTGGCGTCGGCAGTTGTCCGCCGGTCTGATCCCTTGACTCGCACGGTCACGGCCGGCAGCAGCCGTCCGCTGACGGAGTCGGTGATCGTGCCGCTTACGGATTGGGCCTGCAGGGGAGATGCTCCGATCTGGAGCAGGAGCAGCGTGGACACCGAGACGAGCACGGACGAATGTCGCACGGATAAACCCTCTCGACGGGCGCGGGGGGAGAGAAGCGATGTCGTGGCAAGGGCGAGTCGCAAGCGCCGTGCCCTTCGGGGCCCATGGCAAGTCGTTGATCTGCCTTGAGGGCGAACGGAACAAATCGCGGGGTGCTGCGTGCATGCATCGGCGAATGGGTCGCCGATGCAACACCGCGACGGCTGCTACGCTTCTATGTCCTAGGGCACCCAGAGCAGCGGCTGGCGGACCGGGTAGTTGCGAATCACTTCATCCACGGTGGGATCCGCGTCCAGCGTGCTCCACAAGGCGATGTAGCTGGGCTGGTGGAGCGCGCGCCCGCCGAAGAACAGCGCGGGATGCCGGATCGGCCAGGCGTCGTGGTACATGACGTCGGGCGGTTTCGGCCATGTCTTCTTGTCCTTGATGAACGGGTACATGAACTCGAGGGCGCGACGCATTCCCCGCCCGTCAGGCATCGCCCAGGTCCAGAGGTTGTCCTGCGGGGTCGACAGCACCTCGGTCACCATGGCCATCACGTCGAGCTGAAAGAGCGAATAGCCGTAGGGCTTGGTGCGGCCCAGCTCGCGCGGGAAGCTCCCGTCCGGGGCCATCTGGCCGGCGATCAGCGTATCGCGAAAGAAGCGGCGCATCTCGGCGAGCTTCGTGGTGTCGCCGACCAGCTGCGCGAAGGCGGCCACCTGCAGCGCCCAAGCCGCCGCGTGGTTGTTGCCGCTCGTCCGCTCGACCGTCCCGAACGCGTGCGTCGTGATCCACTCGAGGTAGCGTCGGAACCAGTCCTTGATCCCGAGGAGCGTCTCGCCCTTCAAAATGCCCAACCGCTCGAGTACCCACGCCGCGCGCGCGACCTCGACCAAGTGAATCGTGTCGATGAGGCCGGTCCCCCGCCCCGTGGCGACTCCCGTGATCGCCTGCCCGTAGAGGAGGTTCGGGTTCATGCGCGTGGCCGAGTCCACGAACCAGGCTCGCAGGTGCGCGACGGCGCGGCGGGCGTAACGCTCGTCCCCTGTGATCTCGTAGGCTGCGACGAGGGCCGGCACGATCTGGCTGAGCCGCCGCATCGCATCCCGATGGGCCACGAAGTTGTCGGGGTTCGTCTCGCCGTCGCGACGGATGTAGGGGCCGCCCGGATGCTGCGGATCGGGCCACCAGTAGTCGCCTTCGGAGAAGAAGTCGTGCAGACCACCCGCGCTGCGCGGCGCGGGAAAGGCCGTGATGGTCACAGGGGGCACGGTGAGATCGCGATCAGCCGCCGTCAGCACGCGCCGTCGTTCAATGGTCGCGAGATCGTCCTTGAGCGCGGGCCACGGAGCGCGCCGCAGCGGCGCGGGAGGGAGCGTCACCGGGGCGAGATCGGGCAGCGGCGTGCTCGCATCGGGCGCCAAGACGACCGACGCTCCCTTCGCCAGCTCGATGACAAGGCGTCCCGGCTCGACTCTCGTCAGGGACGGCGCGGCGCCAGTGTACGATCGAACCACCGCCGCATCCCAGTCCGCGACGACCAGCCGGCAGGGTTGCCCCGCTAGGCTCTCGATCCGCACCCATGCCGTGCGACCGCCCTTTCGCACGGCACTCACCAGAAACGCGCCGTCGGCGCGCAGGCGATCGAAGGCCGCTTCGGACCACACGGTGGGCACCGCGGGGAAGACGCGGAGCGCCCCGCCCCAGTCCTGCAGGAACAGCTCCTGGATCGACGTGGCCGCCGAGAGCGGCGTCTCGATCACCGGGCCCGCCTCGGCGTAGAACGTGTTCGGCTCCATGTAGCGCGGCGCGTCGAGGTAGAGATTCAGCCGCGTCAACGCCGTGTCGCCCTGACCCAGCCATGCGTGCATCGCCGCGCCGCCCGTGAACGAGTAGCCGCGGAACAACGACGGCTCGCGCTCCCAGGTGGCGAGGGACCGCTCGATCAACGCGCGGTCGTCGGCCCGCTCGGGAGAGATCAGCCCCAGCGGATAGACCGCCAGGAGGTGCGAATAGTGGCGGTGCGACTCTTTCCAGGGCCGGTCCCGGCCCACCATCAGGCCGAGCGAGTCGCGCGGCAACGGCGTGAGGTTCGTGAGCACGTCCCGCCACCGCGGCAGGAGCGGATCGTCGATCTTCAGGTGCTCCGCGCTGCCGATGAGCGTCTCGAGTCCCCAGCGCAGCAACGCCAGGTCGTAGTTGGCATCGGGCATCGTGGCCAGCTCGGGCGAGTGCGTGGCGGGCAGGTGCCAGTGCCCATCGTCCCCCCGCTCGACATAGGCGAGATAGTTCCCGATGGCGCGGCGCAGCAGCGGATAGACGCGGTCGCGCAGGATGCCGTCGTCCATCTGATAGCGGTAGTGGAGCCAGTAGTAGTACATCGTCCACGGCAGGTCGCCCAGCTCGTGCGCCGCGTCGCTCTGCGCCGTCGCCAGGTCGACGGCGCGTCTCAAGTCGGGCCCGGAGCTGCGGCCGATCGCCGCCGCCTCGCCGCGCAACCGCTCAGGAACGTTGTCGATCAAGGCCTGGCGGTTGCGGTCGAGGTTTCGGAACAGCGATTCGGCCAGATCGAGCCGGTTGGCGCGGAACAGCGGCGAGTAGGTGAGCTGGATATTCAGGTTCCACCAGATCGCCGGCCAGGGCGTCGCGTTGAACCAGGGGCCGTTCAGGTCGAGGATTGGTCCGTCGCCGCGCATGGCGGCGCCGAGCTTGTAGATCTGGATCCAGTAGTACGCTTCCAGGCGCGCATCGGGGAAAGAGAGGAAGCTGGCGGGATAATAGGCGTGCCACCACGCCCGATGCGCCGCCACCAGTTTCGCCAGACCGAGCCGCGCGGCCTGCGCCGTGGCGCGTTGCGCGTCGCCCTTCGCCTCGTCGCCCGTGTTCCCGTACCCGATGCTGATGTAGAACACGTTGCCCTTCCCGCGCCGGATCGACTCGGCGTGCGCGCCGGAACCGATGAACGGCTGCACGCTCGTCAGTTCGGCACGCGAGCGTGTGACGGTGGGCGGCGGATGCAGATCCTCAGGCGCGAACGCCTCGCGCCGGGCGATCTTGCGCGGCGGGCGGGCTTCGGCGGGCTTCCAGTCGAGCTCGACGCCGCGCTCTCCGCCGCGGCTCTCGAGCACGATCACGATCACCGACGGATCGGCAGCGGTGAAGCTGCGCCAGCGGACCTCGCCCCGATCGGTGGTCACGGTGCCGCTCGCCTCCGCGTCCCACAGCGTCAGGCGCGCCGTTCCCCCGGTCACTGTGCCGGCGGTCTTCACCACGACGCGCCCGATCGGGAAGCGCGATTGGTCGTGCACGACGTCGGTCCGATTGATCGTCCATCCCAGCGTGCTATCCCGTGCATCGATCGTCGCGCCGAGGCGGCCGTTGCCGATGAACGCGCTCTCCCCCCAACGCGACGGGAGACGTTCCCACACCAAGTCCTGGCGACCGAGAAAGGCCGCCCAATCCACCGGGCCCTGCAGCGTCAGCAGCGCCGCGAACGAGAATGGGAGGATCATGGCAGGATCGTCGCGACCACCGCGGTCGTCCACTCACCGTGATTGTTCTTGTACGTCCCCCGCATCCACACCAGCGCGGTGCGCGGGTCGCTCCATTTGGGCACGATCGGCCGCAAGTTGTCGGCGTCGGAGTTCGCGGTCACCGGCGTCCACTTCCACGTGGCGCCGAAGTCACCGGTCGTGCCGCGGAACAGCTCGCGATGACGCTGGCCATCGGCGCGACTCACGAGCGGCGCGCCGGTGACGGGGTCCGCGTCGGTCGAGATGTAGACGACATTCGGGTCCTTGGGATCGAGCGCCGCGAGACCCGTGTAGTCGTCCTCTCCCGGATAGAGCCGCGTGCCGGCGTAGGCCATCTCGTGCACGCGCCAGGTGGAGCCGTCCCAGCGACCGTAATCGAAGCGATGGTCCATGCCCCCCTGTCCGCGCGGCAGCCCGCGGCCGTCCTTCTGGACCGAGAACACGACGTAGGGCCGCTGCTGGGCGTCCAACTCCAGATCGATCACCCAGGCCACGTTGTCGGGGTCGCCCTGAAATACTTTGGTCAAGTCCCAGGCGTTGATGCTCACATCGACCGTTGCACTCAGCTTGCCGCGCAGCGTGCCGCCCGAGAGGTAGACGTTCCCGTCCCGCACGAAGCCGTGGTACACGCTGTTGTCGTAATTGCGGGGGTGGTCTTCGGTCATGACGAAATGGATCGTGCCGGCGCCGTCGAACGCGTACTTGAGATAGGGACTGTAGCCGTCGCGGCCATGCGCGAGGCGGCCCCCGTAGCGCCACGAGCGGCCCGTGTCGTCCGAGTACATGTAGTTGGGGTCGAGATCGACGCCTCGAAAGAAGTTCATGATGCGACCCGACGCGAGCAGGAACAGGTTCGAGTAGGTGACATTGTTGCCGCGGAGCGGGCCTGCGGAGTCTCCCGGCGTGTCGAACACGCTGACAGGTCCCCACGCCAGGGGATTGTGCGGCGCGGAGAAGCGATAGTAGATGCGGCGCTCGACGCCGTGCTGCGTGTACATCGCCAGATAGCGGCCATCGGGGAGCGCCAGCAACGCCGGGTTGTCGTGATCGTCCTGCTGCAGATGGCGATGCAGCACCGTGCGCTGCGTGGCACCGGTGCCGAGGTCGTAGACGGCGATCTCCACGTTGCCCCAGGCGGAGGCGCTGTCGTTGCCATAGTCGCCGACGGATCGGACCGACCCCACGATGAGTTTGCCGTCGTGGATGATCGCCCGCTCGTCCATGAACCACGACCAGGCGCCGTTGTCGTTCAGCTGAAACACGGGCGCCGCGACGTAATTGACGCCGAGGTCGGCGCCCGGGGACGGTCCGGCGCGCGCCGTCAGGTCGACCTTCGGCAACGCCAGCCGCGCCAATTCGGCGTTGACCGCGGCGAGGTCCCGTGACCACACCTGGGTCAAACGATCCAAGTAACCCTGCAGCTCCTCGGAGAGAATCCGAAACAGCTCGGGCATGTTGCTCGTCGGCGGTCCGTCGCCGCGCTCCGCCATGGACATGAGGTTGGCGAGCCGGTTGTTCACCTTGATGGGAAAGTTCAGCGGATCCTGATTGCTCTGGTTCCGCACCTGGTAGATGCGCTCTTCCACCGCTCGGGCGTTCGCCAGGAGCGTGTCGGCGGCGGCGCGGAGGCGCGCGTCGGTCGACTGCTTGAGTCGATCCTCGAGTTGACTCCGCACGCGCCGGATCTCGATGACCGCCGCGTTCGCGTCGTTGACCCGGTCCCGCACTTGCCGAGAGAAGGCGTACTGGGCCTGCAAGTCCGCGTCCGTGACGTCCGCGATCCAGGGATTCCGCTCGACGACGATCGGCGCCGTGAGGGTTCGGCCGTCGGCAGTGAGCCGCACGGTGTAGCGACCGGGCGGCGTGGCGGGAGCGTTGCTGCGCACGCCCCACATGATCATGCCCGGGAAGGTGACGAACGGTTGCGTGCGCAGGTTCCACGGCAGCTGGCTCACGCCGGCGCCGAGCGGGAGCCACTGCGTGCGGGTGCCAGGACCTTCCCCTTCACCTCCCGCGCCCCTCCCCGCCGTGTCGCGCCGTTCAGGCGGGGTCGTGTCCGGCTCCCAGGTCCGCAGTACCGCGCCCGTCGAGTCGAGAATCTCGAGCCGTGCGGTGCGGGGTTTGCTCTTGAGCCACCAACTGATCGTGACGCCCGGGCCGGACCGCACGGCCCGCGGCGGCGTGAAGAGCCAGGCATCGGCGCCGAGGTGCTCGGGTGTCGCCTGACGCAACGGCGCGATGTTGTCGAGCACCCAGAAACCGCGCCCGTGCGTCGCGATCACCAGCTCGTTGCTTTCCACGACGAGGTCCGCCACGGGCACGTCGGGAAGACCCGGGTTGAGGGGCTGCCACGTCGCGCCATCGTCGAACGACACATAGACCCCGTGCTGCGTGGCGGCGTAGAGCAACCCGTGCCGCGTGGGATC
>WNFX01001599.1_pt1 | contig 23277 bp, 17 predicted proteins | sample 5400111 | NCBI WGS metagenome assembly WNFX01 (sample SAMN13153363, study PRJNA577476) | soil metagenome | isolation source: 40 cm soil or saprolite under grassland replicate 1 | place: USA:California | collected 2016-06-15 | reverse complement strand
GGAAACCGACCGGGTAGCTGCCATCGCTCACAACCTGCGAACCATGGGCGCGCAGATTATCGAGATGAGTGATGGGCTCGAAATTCATGGTCCTGCTCCTCTTCGCGGCGCACGTGTCGCCAGCTTCGGCGATCATCGCATCGCCATGGCATTTGCCGTGGCTGGTCTTTTCGCCGACGGCGAGACCATCGTTCAGGATGCTGATTGCGTCCGCGAATCTTATCCGGACTTCGAAGCGGCCCTCGAGAAGTTCACCAATCCAAAGCGAATGCGGACAAGCACGCCGGTCATTGGTTCGCTCTCGCCGGTTCGCCTCGAGCCAGGATAAATCGTTGCGCGGGCAATCGCGGGCACCCGCAACTTATCTGCGTAATCTTCGGATCGAAATACTCCGCCGATCATGCCCACAGATTTTCACCGCGTGATTGCCATTGATGGCCCGGCTGCTTCCGGAAAGAGCAGTGTTGCGCGCGAACTCGCGCGGCGGCTGGGCTTTGTCTATGTCAATTCAGGCGCGATTTATCGCGCCATTACCTGGTATTTGCTCCAACGTGGCATCAGTCCGGATGACAGCGCGTGTGTCGCGCAAACGGTTGAATCCGCACACATCAGTTGTCGTCTAGAGAACAACGAGTCGCGCGTTTGGATCGACGATGTCGATCCAACAAAACATTTGCGCGATGATCCGGTAAACACGGCGGTCTCGCAGGTGAGTACTATTCCAGCGGTGCGCGCAATTGCGACCGAGAAAATGCGCGATTATCTGCGCGCTCACGATATCGTCGCCGAAGGCCGCGACATCGGGTCGGTCGTTTTCCCCAATGCGTTCTGCAAGTTTTACATCGACGCTTCGCCTGAGGTGCGTGTCCGTCGCCGCGCCGCCGAGGGTCAGCAGGATGAAATCGCCGCGCGTGATCGTGCCGATTCTTCACGTCGAGCTTCGCCGCTCATTGTCGCTTCCGACGCACTGGTCATCGATACTTCTCATCTCACGATCGAAGAGGTGATTGATAAGATCGTCGAGCATCTGAAGCTGAAACGCTTCAATTAATGAACCCGTATTACTGGCTCGGTTATCATTTTTCACGACTGCTCGCGCGTCTCTTCTTCGGCTTCCGCATAATTCATCGGGAGCGAATGATTCAAACTGGCCCGGTGATTCTCGCCATGAATCACCAGAGTTTTTTCGATCCACCGCTCGCCGGAAACGCCTGCAATCGGGCCATCTATTTTCTTGCGAAGAAATCCCTGATGAAAGTGCCGGTCCTCGGCTGGCTCTTGCCCAAGCTCAACGTCATCCCAGTCGAGATCGAAGGGAACGACCGCAGTGCCCTCAAGGCATTGATCCGAATTTTGCGCGCCGGCGAGGGCGCTCTGTTCTTTCCGGAAGGCGCGCGCACGCCTGATGGAAACTTGCAGCCGGCCCTGCCCGGGATGGGCCTGGTGATCGCCAAGACGCGCGCCCCAGTTGTGCCGATGCGAATTTTTGGGGCCTTCGATGCCTGGCCCATCAGCGGAAAAATCCGTTTGTGGCGCCGAATCACCATTGTAGTCGGCGAGCCGATTTATTTTTCGGAGACGGATTTCGAGACCCGCGAGAGAGATCTTTACGCGCGTCTCAGCGGTCGTGTCATGGACGCAATCGCGGCGCTGGAGTTGCCGCCGCGCACTATCGACAATCGCTTTGCACCGCCAAGATCGACATCCATACTTCGGGAGTGAATTTGCCGCCCTCCTCTCGAACACAAGCCGCGTCGCCGCGCGTTCCGAAAAGCGCGCTTCTGGCCATGCTCGTAATCGTTGTGACGATGGTGCTCCTGGCGCTTTACGCCAACGTGCAACGGTGGCGTCGCGACAAAATCGAAAATGTCATCGTGATTCCAGCCGGATCGCCCTCGCCGGCAGGACCATGAATAACAAAGTGAGACGGCAGTCTAAAACTGACATGAACAAAAATTTTGCTTTCCTCGCGATCGGTCTTCTCGCGTTCTTTTCTTCGTGCCAGAAACAACAAACCGAAGCGGAACGCAAGATCGAGGTCGAGCGCCAGGTCCAGCAGCGACTGGACGCGGAGCATCAAGCCGAACAGCAACAGCAGCTGGCTCAGCGTCAAGCCGACCTGGATGCGCGAGAAAAAACCCTGGCCACTAAAGAAAATGCCGCCGCGAATACGCCGCAGCCTGAAACTTCGGTCGTCCGCGGCGAACGCGATCTTTCCCAAACTTCGCCGACCGCATCTTATTCTACGTTTTACAACCGGCTTGAGCCGTTGGGGGTGTGGCGCGAGACCTCCACCTACGGCTATGTCTGGCAACCGCGCGAGGCCGAGCAATCGCGTGGCTGGCGGCCCTACACAAACGGCCGCTGGGTTTATACCGATGCTGGCTGGACCTGGATTTCGGAAGAGCCGTTTGGTTGGGCAACTTATCATTACGGACGCTGGGCACGCTTGCGTAACGTTGGCTGGGTCTGGGTCCCCGGCGACGAATGGGCGCCGGCGTGGGTGTCGTGGCGCAAAGGTAATGATTACGTTGGTTGGGCGCCGCTTCCACCCGAAGCGCATTTCGATCGCGGCACCGGAATTCAGAATTGGGCCGATAGTTATTACGACATCGGGCCCGAACAATATTGTTTCGTCCCGACACGAGAATTCGGAGGGCAGCGCACCGAGCGCGCGTTGGTTCCGGCCGAACGCAACGTCTCCATCGTCAATCAGACGACCAATGTGACCAACATTACTTACAACAACGCCACTGTTGTGAATGGCGGCCCCAGTTACGACGAACTCCGCACACGAACTCAACAGCCGATCGAACGTCTCCGGCTCGAGCGCAGGGTGACGGTAAATGTCGAGACGGAAAATCCGCGTTCGGTTGTTCGAGGAGAAGTGGTGGAAATGCCGGCGCCGGTGATCGCGCGTGCGCAGTTGGCCGAGCGCCCGCGCAGCGTCAAGGAAACGGTCACGCAGACGGTGGTCGATCACGGCTGGGAAGCAATTGGCGATCGTCAGGCGGCGGACAAAGCACGTGCCAAAATGAAAGCAGAGTCGACACCGCCACCGAATGCGCCGTCAAAAACTTTTGTGAAGCCAGCGGGGACCGCGGCGCAAATCGGCGGCATTTCGCCTGCAAGATCGACATCCCCGCCTGGGTCCACTTCCGTTGCCACTTCACCGGTCACAGCGCCAAGTTCAAGTCCGCCAGCGCAGCCAAAACAAACGGCTCCAGCAAAGTTTACTCAAACCCCGCGACCAACGGTCGCGATTACGCCGGCTGCAACGCCGTTTCGACGTGAACAACCAAAACTCAGTCCCAAACCGATTGCATCAGTTTACACGACCCCGCCAGCGACGCCCGGTCCAACCGTGCGCGAAACAGCGACCGCGACGGCGCCAAGTCTCTCCGCTTCTGCTTCGGTCAGTCCCGCTGTTCCCGGATCAACCTCAGTGCCTCCTGCGTTTGGCCATTCTGCCGAAGGGAGGCAACAGCGAAAAACGGAAAAGCAGTTACGCAAACACGAAGAGCAGACAGAAGGAGTTAAACAACAAAGTCCGCCAGCCAGCGCCGCTTCTGTAAGTCCGAGCGCTACGACAGCGCCTTCCGCCTCTCCTTTGTCGCCGTCAGACGCGCGCAAATCGAAGAAAGAAGAACGACAAACTCGGAAAGAAGAAAAACGGAATCGCAAGGGAGGTGCCGAGCGGACTCCTGACGAAAACAAAACAAGCCCGTCGCCCTCGCCTGCGGATTAAATCGCGCTCTGCATGTTCGGCGAGGGTGAAACGATGCTGGCCTAGGATGTGTTTATCGGGTGGCGCTTGATAAATTCGCGGGCGAGGGCGCGATAGGCGTACGCTCCCACTCCATGCGGGTTATATTCGAGAATCGATTTTCCAAAACTGGGCGCTTCACTCAAGCGCACGGTGCGTGGAATTACGGTTTGATAAACGCGCCCGCTGAAATGCTGACGAACTTCCGACACCACTTGCGCACTCAGGTTGGTGCGGCTGTCGAACATGGTCATGACAATACCGCCGATCTCGACCTGATCGTTCGCGCCAGAGTCGCGCACCTGCTCGACGACGTGGACGATTTTTACAAGTCCTTCGAGCGCGAAGTACTCGCACTGGATCGGCGTGAGAATCTCATCCGCGGCGGCCAATGCATTCGTCATGAGAATGCCTAACGATGGAGGGCAATCGAGCAGAACGAAATCGAAAGTCTGGTCCGTGCGCAAGATCGACAATGCCTTCGCCAGGCGCGTGAGATGATCGCTCATGCGAGCGATTTCCACTTCCGCTCCGGCGAGATCGAGATTCGCCGGAACAATGAAGAGATTTTTGACTCGGCTGGGCAGCACTTTGTCGACAATGGAGACGCCGCCTAAAAGCGAGTCGTAAATACTACCGGCTTCGACTTCCTGGAGGCCGAGTGCACTGGTGGCGTTGGCTTGCGGATCAAGATCGACAAGCAGAATGCGCACGCCGCGCTCGGCCAGCGCACAGCTCAGATTCACGGCGGTCGTTGTCTTGCCGACGCCGCCTTTCTGGTTTGCAATGGCGACGATTTTCATGGGCGCGGAATGATGAGCGTGCGCAATTCGAAAGTTCGGCGACCGTCCGCTTCTTTCCAGAGCAAATGATCCGGATCGGGCAGCATCTCCGTCGCTTCGATTTCGCCTGATTTGGTTAGCCAGCGATGAAAAATTTCGAGAAAAAGGTAACTCTCAAGATCGACAAAGACCGGTTTTGTATCCTTGTCGCGTCCCTCGGCCCCGCTGCGGCGAAGCGCCTGCTCGGTCGGACGAATGTAAACAAAGCGCGGTAAATCTCTTTGCGCGCGGAGCCGTTCAATCGCCAGAACGAGATCGCGCGAGACACCGGTGAAATTGCCTTTTCCAATTTCATCCACGGTTATCGTCCAGGAACGGCGTTGGACGATTATTTTTCCACAACGCAATCGTGGCATGTGCGGCGCCATCCCGAACTGAAACGGATGAAAGCCGAGGGGGATGATCCAGTTGCGAGCAAATGATCCGAGATATTCGCGTGTTTCGATTTTGCGAAGGCAAACGTCGCCGCTCGTTTGATCGACATAAACTTCGGTTTCAGCAGGGCGAACTGCCGGCCAATTTGGATGGCTGCGCTGCGGGGCGACGAAGTGACAATATCCCGGCGGTGCATCGAACAGGTGCACGGTCGTGGTGGCGGTAAAATCAGCTGCAAAAATCCCAAAATGAAAATTTGGCTGTCCAAAAATCGTCGCGGCCAGGGCGCGAGAGAGTTCTGTTTTGTCCGGGCACGACCAATAGAACCCGTGATGCAACAGCGCGACCGGCGGGTGAAGCTCGGCGACAATCCATTGATAGTCGCCGCACGCCACTGCCTCGATTGATTTAGCTGCAAGCTGTAAATCGGCCGACGGATAAGTGTATTCGTCGAATCGCTCGAATTCAAAAGCGTCGCGAAGAAAATGGCAATCATCGGTCGTAAGCTCGTACTCAGGCTTGTCTGCGTGAGGCTTGATTCGCTCGCGAAAAGCCGATTTCACTTCTTGAAAAGCGCGGTGGGCAAGGCCGACCAAACCCGGGCCGGTTAAGGCGAGGTTTGCGGTTTCACAAGCTTGCAAAAAAGCCGGCAGCGGCGCCGCGCCGTCTGGCAAGATCGACATCTTCTCCAGCACTTGTCGCAGACCGGTGGCGACGCGTCCCGCGACAAAAGCATAGTTGTCGCGCCACAAATCAATCCAGGGCGCGGCGTCGATCGCGATCTCATTGATGAAATTTTCGTTGATTGAAAAGCCGCACTCGCGAAAACATTCTTCGCAAATCGGGTTGGTCGCGGCATAGAGAAATCGCCCCGAAGATTTGCGCGCGCTGCCGAGCTGCTCGAGGCGCTTGCACGCTTCATCCATGATTCGGACGCGGGAAATGGTCTCGCCCGCGCCAGCAAATTTGGCAGGCAAGCCTGCAATCGGCTGAAGCAAGTCGAGCCACCGTTTTCGAGCGGGCGTATCTCGCCACTGCAAAACATCCGAGACCAGGATATTAAACGCGTACGGCTCGAGAGCCGGAACTTCCGCCTCCCAGCGCACGATGTTCCGCCGCGCCAACTCTTCGAGTAATTCAATGGCCACGCCTAACGAATGGGCGGGCGTTTTGCCATTACAGCGGGCAAGCAGCGCGATCGTTTGCTGATCGAACGAAATTGTCTCGCCAGTTTCGGTAAATACAAACCGGTCGCCATCGAGCCGGCCGTTTGGGTGTATCCGGGGAGAAAGCTCCGCGCGAATATCTGGGTCGGTGTTTAGCGCCGAGGCGGCGCCATGCGCGGTCCAGCGCTCGAGAAAGCATTCCCGTCGGGCAATTCCGGACGCGGCTGCCAGGGCTATGCCGCTAATTTGCTGGTCGATCTTGCCCCAGCCGCATGGACCGAACGCACTTAGCGAGTCGTTCTTCGCGCAAATGCGTTGCAAATACAAAAGAATCGTCCGCTCATGCGCCCGTTCGTTTTTATTTCGCGCTGGCGGGGCAGCGACGATGGAAGAAATTTGCCGGGAAAGACGCTCATACAATCCTTCTGAGGCAAAGACGAGATAAGGCAGCAAAATCGCCCGGGCCGACTTGTGAAGTGCGTTGCGGGCGATCTCGAGCTCACGCCGGAGAGTTTCGTCAAAATGCTTTTCAGCGCTCGCCAGTTTTGATGCGCACTCGCAGCAAATCGCGAAGGCGCGCGAAGGCGGATCAAGAATCGCCGGCATTGTGCCAGAACGAATTGCTCGACGCCAGACACGGAACATCTCTTTTGGCAGATTGTGGCGTCGCGCGTGGAGAATTTGTTCGACTTCTGATTTTGCCTTTTCAAATTCTTGCTGCTTAGCGAGCAATTCGCGCGCGGCTGCGGAAGTTGCCAGCGTGCCAAGTCGCTCGACCGGTTCGAAAGGCACACCGGCCATCCGAATCAGAAAAACCGGTGCGACTCGATATGAGGTAGGCACGCGTTCAGGAAAACCAAACGCGTCGGAACTGACAAGTTAAACCCGGAAGATCTTCCGAGAGATCAGCTATTCAGAAGCGGCAAGCGAATCGTGAAAGTGGTTCGTTCCGGAGTGCTATCGACTTTAATCGAGCCGTTATGATCTTCCAGAACTTTTTTGGTAATATAGAGACCCAGTCCTGTGCCGCTCTTCCCTTGTTTGGTCGTAAAATAAGGATCGAAAATCCTGCTTATCTGCGCCGGTATAATTCCGGGACCGTTGTCCTCGATTCGAATGTCGACGTAAAAATCTTTTTGCGCGCAGGTCACGGCCACCACCCCTTTTGTTTCCGCAGCTGCCTGCACCGCGTTGATGATTACGTTCTGGATGGCGCGTTTAACTTGGACGGAATCGCCAAGAACCAAGCACGGATGCTCGCAGATCGTGGACTCTAAATTTACACCGTTTTGCGCCGCCATGGCCTCGACTCCTTTTACGACTTCGCGGAGAACGGTGGAGACTGAGATCTGCCGATGGGGAAGCGCTTCGGCGCTGCCGTAGCTTTGCCACATGGTCAAGAGCTCACGGCAGAGACGCACGTTTTGTTCGATGATGTTCAGTTCTTTAATCGACGTGGCATTGTTGGTGGGGCCTCCGTTTTCGGAAAGCTCCAGCTTTTTGGCAAGAAGCTGCACGTAACCCCAAACGATCGTGAGCGGATTACCCAAATCGTGAACGAATTCTGCGGAAGCCTGGCCGAGTGAGGCCAGTCGCTCCTTTTGCGCCAGTTCTTTGAGCAAACGATTATTTAATTCCTTGATCTCGGCGGCGGCATGTTCGCTCGTCCGGTGGAGGCGGGTGCGTTCGACATTGCGTCCGATGACGTCGCGCATTTCGCCCGCGTCAAAAGGCTTGCTGATGTAATCATTGGCTCCGAGCCGGAGCGCCTCCTTGGCCGTTTCCAAGGCGCCGAAGCCGGTCAACATGATTACGGAAAGATGAGGATCGATCTCACGAATCTTGCGCAAACCTTCGATTCCGGTGACACCGGGCATCCGGATGTCCATGACGATGGTGTCGGGTTGTTTCTCTTGAAGGAGCTTCATTCCAGCTTCTACGCAATCCGCGGTGTGCACCTGATAGTCGGGCTTCAAGAGCATCCGCAGGCTCTCGCGGGGGCCCATTTCATCATCGATAACGAGGATTTGAGGCAGATCGGTAGAGACAGTCATGGCCGGGCTTGAATCGGATAGAAGCTAGGGGCGTGCCGCATAGCAAAGTGCCGGGAAGAAAGAGTATTTACGCACTGATAAAAAAATTCGGCCACCGGATAGTGAAATACTTTCAGCTGGCGCGCAAGCTGCAATTTGTGAATAACTTGCAGATTTGGTGAATAAGTCGGCTAGGGAACGCAAAAGAAATATAATGACTGGATTTAATGTAGAGCTTAGAATGCAGCGTGATTTGCTCGTGGCTGCCCGAAACGCCAAGCGCCTAAAACATCTAAAGCCTTTTCCAACATCGCAGGCCGCGAGAGCGTTCTCTTTCGGTGCCAGCGCGCCATTTCTAATCGTCTCGCAAATCTCCTCAAATGATTAAGCGCAACCGGGTTGTCGTGACAGGGATGGGAATTTTAGCTCCGAATGGGATTGGGATTGAGCCATTTTGGAAATCGATTCTAAGCAGGCACAGCGGCATTGGCCCGATCACACTTTTCGACGCATCGGAACTCAAGAGTCGTATCGCCGGCGAGATAAAGGGATTCGACCCGCTTGAATACATCGAGCCCGAGTTAAAACCGAAGCGAATGGCGCGGCATACACAACTTGCTTATGCCGCCACGATGATGGCGCTAACAGACGCTGGGCTAGATCCTCGAAAGCTCGAATTGCCTAGTCCAACGCCAGTTGTGATCGGCGTGAGCATGAACTCGATGGATGTCCTCGAGCGTGCGCTTTCCGCGGTGCGCGATATGGGGCCCGACCGGGTTGCTCCGACCACATCAGTGGCATCGATGCCGCAAGCGCCAGCTAATGTGATCGCCGATCGGATCGGAGCCAGCGCCAACGCCGCGACCGTTACATCGGCTTGTCCTTCAGGGCTGGACGGTGTGGCCGATGCGGTAGCAATGATTCGCTTAGGTGAGGCGGAAATCGCAATCGCGGGGGGAACAGACGCTCCTATTACACCACTGGTAATGGCAAGCTTTATCGCCAGTGGACTGAGCTCATGCCGTAACGGCGAACCGGAAAGTGCGAGCAGGCCGTTCGACTTTGGCAGAGACTCCGGCGTCATATCGGAAGGTGCCGGCATTTTTGTACTTGAGGATTTGGAGCGCGCGATGGCCAGAGGTGCGCGGGTTTACTTGGAAATTCGTGGCTATGGCAAACGACGGGATCGAGATTTTACAAAGGCGGGTTCGGGACTCGAGGATTCGATGACTCTTGCACTGGCAAATGCTGGGGCTGAAGCGACCGAAGTTGATTACATTTCCGCATATGGGCCCGGCCATCCGGTCCTCGATGCTGTCGAAGTCGATGCAATTAAAAAGGTCTTTGGCAATTATGCATACTCTGTGCCGGTCAGTTCAATCAAAGGAGTAACTGGAAATCCACTCGCCGCCGCCGGTCCTTTTCAACTGGCCTCTTGCGCCCTGAGTATTCGCGACCAAGTAATCGCTCCGACGGCTAATTACGAAGTGGGAGATCCAGATTGTGACTTGGACTTCGTGCCGAACCGCGCGCGGAAAAGCAAGGTCGACTGCGCTCTAATTAACGTCCGAGGGCTTGGCGGGAGTGCAAGCACGATGGTCGTAAATCGCGTCCCATTTAATGAGTAGCGCCACAGCCCCAACCATTGCAGCAATCATCATCCAGTTGGGACTGGGATTGGCTGTATTTCAAGCCAATCCGCGGCGCAAGTCTAACCAATGTTTTCTTATCCTATCTCTAGTTATCGGAGCTTGGCTAGGAGCTCTTTATTTGGCTTTTTCAGCCAAAAGTGCTGGCTTAGCTGAGTTCTCCATTCGGCAAGCTTCGGCGGCTGGCGTGCTGTATCTCGCCGCGTTGAATCTTCTGCGTCTTTCGATTCGCCAACAGCAACTGGATTGGCGCGGCCTCCTTCGTCATTCTCGGATTTGGCTGGCTCTCAGTATCGGCATCGTTGTTCTTTGCCAGACAAAGGTGTTTTTGCACGGCGCACAAATGCCGCGCCAAATTGGAGAGGCACCAAGCCCATTGTATGGCAAGGCTGGCATTCTTTATGCGATCTATTTTGTCGCTGCGTTCGTCGCGCTGATCATCCTCTATTGGCGCGATCTCAAAAAGACCAGTGGTGGTGAGCGAGCAGAGCTCGCCTTCATTCTAATCGGCGGGGTTGGAGCGATGGCCATCGCGCTACTGCTTACTTTCATCCTATATCCTTTGATTGGGGAATCCAAGTCACTCTGGTTCGCGCCATTTCGGATAATCATCTTCAGCCTAGTAATCGCTTACGGCATCGCGACACGAAAGATCATGGACGTCGGAATGCTGATTCGACGCGTGATTTCTTACGTTCTTCTGGCGGGATATCTTCTTGCCCTTTACGCGATTGTTTGGTGGCTCGTCACAACGGCGTTGCAATCTTCCATCGCGGACGCTCGTTCGATTGCCCACGTCACAGCGGCGATCGTGATTGCGTTTGCCATGGCGCCGGCGCGTGGCATCTCGCAGCGCCTGGCCGAACGTCTTTTCATTCGGACACATCAACTCGATTTCCGAGCGACGATGAACCAGGCAACGGCAATTCTGAAATCGGTCACGACCCTAAGCGAACTCCTGGAACGCTTCGGCAGGACGATCGCGCAGGCTGCGGACACGGACCGGGTTTTGATTCTGCTCGCGCAGAAGGAAGTTTTTGCGCAGCAGCATCCGCCGCCCACCCGCGAGAGCAGGATTGACCTTCCGAAAGACCATCCGCTCCTGAGTTATCTTCGCACTTCGGGTCAACCGATTGTTCTGGATGAGTTACATCGCATTCGGCCCACACCGGAACTACATCGCGTTATCAGCCAGATGCGGCATCTGAATGTGGCTGTGGTAATGGGAATTTTCGCGCGCGATGAGCTTGAGGGTGTCATGCTCCTGGGCCCGCGTCTTTCCGGGCGAATTTACGGCAGCGTGGAGCAAAATGCGCTTCAAGTTCTTTGCGGTCAGCTCGCCGTCGCGATTGAAAACGCGAAACTGTTTACCGAGGTGCAGAACGCCAAGATCTATAACGAAACCTTGCTCGAAAATCTGACCACAGGCGTGATCGCCGCGGGAATTGACGAACGCATCACAGTTTTCAACAACGAGGCCGGCCAGATCACAGAGTTGAATTCGCGGGACATTCTCGATCACGCGATCGATGAACTTCCAGAGACCCTGCGAGATGCATTGCGCGACACATTAAGAACCGGCGAGAGCCAGGAAAATAACGAGCTCGTTCTGCGCTTCGACGATCGAGGCGTCATTGTTCGCGCCAGCACCTCCATCTTTCGCGGTGAAGATCGACAAGTACTCGGCGCGTTGATGGTCTTGACCGACATTACTGCGCTCAAGCGGCTCGAGCTGCAAATTCGCCGCAGCGATCGCCTCGCCAGCCTGGGCACGCTTTCCGCCGGAATGGCGCACGAAATCAAAAACCCGCTTGTCTCGATCAAGACTTTCGCGCAACTGCTGCCCGAACGATATCAGGATTCCGATTTTCGGGAGACATTTTCAAACCTGATCGGTCACGAGATCGACCGGATCGATTCGCTGGTCAACCAGTTGCTCCGCTTCGCGCGGCCAGCCAAGCCTCATCTGAAGCCGATGCACGTGCACGAGATCCTGGAAAAGTCGCTTCTCCTCATCGGCCATCGGTTGTACCAAAAAGACATCAAATTAACTCGTTTCTGGGACGCGAATGTTGATACAATACGCGCCGATGCCGACCAGCTCGAACAAGTTTTTCTTAACTTTTTCATTAACGCGATGGATGCGATGAAACGCGGCGGCGAACTCACTGTCGGCACACAGATTGGGAGCGACGAGGAGTGGGTGGCCGCGATCGCGCAAGGCAATGGTGGGTCGCAGGAAGTTCTTCGCATAACCATCCGCGACACGGGCGAAGGAATTCGCGGCGAGGACATTCCCCACGTTTTCGATCCGTTTTTTAGCACAAAAGATTACGGCACCGGCTTGGGATTGTCGGTCGTCCACGGAATTATTCAGGAACATGGCGGCCAAATCGAAGTGGAGAGCGAACTCAAGAAGGGCACCGCGTTTCATATCCTGCTGCCGCTTGTTCGCTTTGACAGCAAGGTGGCCGCGGCATGATTTCTTCGCCGGTCTGCATTCTATACACGCCGGACCCCGAGCTCGTCCGGCGGGTGAAAGCGTTCCTGCGCACGATCGCGCAAACACGTCACGTGTCGGAGATGAGTCGTCTCGATGCCGTCCTGCAGCAGGCCAGTCCCGCGCTCCTTATTGTAGACGTTCGCGCGAAAGGAAGTCGCGATTTGCTCGATCAAATTCCAAAGGACTGGCCGGACGTCCTGATCATCGCGCTCGGCATAGCGCGCTCCGAACCTTTGCGCGAGGCAGAGCAAAGCGAAATTTACGCAGTCGACGACCTTCAACTCGACCGGCCTCACTTCCAGGCGTTAGTCGGAAGGGCATTCGATTACTTAAAAGTTTTGCAAGACAATCGAGAGCTACGCGAAGAAACGGGCGGCGCTGCTTTCGTCCAGCCGCCTCCCAGCGTTGAGCCCGCGACCGATCGCTATGGAATGCCTTCACTGCCGCTGTTGCGCTTTCCCCGTGTCTTCCGCCGGTTCGATAACGTCGACGCGCTCCTGGCCAGCGTGGTAGAGAATGTGGCTGATGCCGCGGGTGTAACTCGGGTCGGGATTTTTTCAAAAATTCGGCAGGGCGATCGCTATCGGCTTCGGGCCGGCCTGCGCTGTCTGCCCGAGACGAACGAGAATGAATTTGGCGAACGCGACCCGCTGGTGCGCTGGTTTGAACGGCACGCGCATTTGATTTGCCGCGCGAATCTCGAGCAAACACCAGACCGCAACCAACGATCACTCCTTCGCCGCGCGCTCGATACTTTCGGTGCGGAAGTGATCGTGCCGCTCTATGCCCGTGGTCGAATTATCGGATGGCTCTTTTTCGGTCATCGAGTGGCCGGACAGCGCTTCGAATATCGCGATCTCGAAGGGCTGGCGATTCTCGCCGAGCATGTTTCGACTGTCCTCGAAAACGCGCTTCTCTATGAAGAGACCACCCTGCAAAAGACCCTGGCTGAAACCTTGCTCAAATCAATCCCGCCGGGAATCGTGGCGACCGATGAAGATGCCATTGTCCGCTGGTTCAATCCCACCGCCGAACAAATTCTGGGATTGTCGAGCACGGATGTCCTGAATAAGCCGATCGAATCTGCCGGAAGCAAGCTGGCCGCTGTTCTTCGTGAGACGCTTGACTCGAAGACTATTTTGCCGCCGCAACAATGGATCGACAATAAGACGCGCCGCTCGCTCGCGGTTGAGACACGCCGCCTCATGAGCGAAGACACGCCTCTGGGTGCCGTCGCTGTCGTCAATGATCTTACCGCTGAGGAAACTTTGCGCGAAAAGCAAGCTCTCCTCGATCGCGCCGTTTTTTGGACGGACCTGGCCGCCAGTATGTCCCACGAAATTCGCAATCCGCTCGTTGCGATCAAAACCTTCGCGCAACTTCTTCCCGAGAGGTTTGACGACGCCGATTTTCGAAAAGATTTCAACCAGATCGTCGTTCGCGAGATCGACCGTCTCGATAAAATCATCACTCAGATCAACAACTTTGCTCATCCTCCCGAGCTCGTATTCAAGTCAATCGACGTCCGCGCGCCTGTGAAAAAGGCGATCGAGATCGCGCGCGATCGTTTCGGCGCTAATGGCGGATTGGCGGTTGAAACGTCGCTGCCGAACGATCTGCCCAAAGTGCTCGGCGACGAAGCAGCCTTGGCCGAGGCCTTCGCCCATCTCGTGGCCAACGCGGCCGAAGCACTTTCGGGAAAAACCAAACCGCGCATTACCCTGACCGCAAAACCGATTCGCGACGGCAAACATGCCAGCGGCGTCATCGTGACTGTGCGTGACAATGGCAAAGGGATCGCGCCGGATTTGAAGGACAAGATCTTTTCGCCTTTTTGCACAACCAAACCCCGCGGGATGGGACTTGGTCTTCCTATCGTTAAGCGCACCGTCTTCGATCATAATGGTCGGGTCGACATCGATTCGACGTCCCATGGCACATTGGTGAGCGTAATGTTGCCCACGAGGCCGAACGGAAACTGATAATTTCAGATTTCCGATTCACGATTTCCGATTTAGGATTTGTCGCGTAAGCGCGCCTGGCGCGCAAGATCGACATCTTTCAACTTATGATCGTCACCACCGCTCAACTCTACAAGGTTGCCTACGGTCAATTTGCCGTCGGCGCTTACAACATTAACAACATGGAACAATGCCTCGGCTTGTTCCGCGGCAACGTGCAAAGCAAAGCGCCATTCATTATCCAACTCTCCAAAGGCGCGCGAAAATATGCCGATAAACGCATGCTCGAAGCGATAATTCGCACCGCCGAAGGAATGTTTCCCGAAGCGATTTTCGCCGTCCATCTCGACCACGGCGACGAGGAGGCCTGCTATGATTGCATTGCGTCGGGCTTTTACAGCTCGGTCATGATCGATGCGAGTCACGAGTCTTTCGAGCAAAACGCCGCCATCACCAGGCGTGTTGTCGATCGAGCGCACCCGAAAGGAATCAGCGTCGAGGCCGAGCTCGGCAGGCTGGGCGGAGTCGAGGAAGATATCAAAGTCGACGAAGGACACGCTTGCCTGACCAATCCGGATGAGGCGGTTGAGTTTATCAAGCAAACCAAATGCGATTCGCTTGCGGCTGCCATCGGCACGAGTCATGGCGCTTACAAATTCAAAGGACAACAATCGTTGCACTTCGAAGTGATCGAAGGAATTCGCGATAAGGTTAAGAAAGCCGGCTTGCCGCCCACGCCGATTGTCATGCACGGTTCATCGAGCGTGCCGAAATCCGAAGTCGAACGGATCAACGCTGCCGGCGGTAAACTCGATCCCTCGGCGCGCGGCGTGAATGAGGAAGAATATTTGCCCGCCGCCAAACTCGGCGTCACCAAGGTCAACATCGATACCGACGGGCGCCTGGTCTGGACTCGCGTGCATCGCGAGTTCTTTCGCGACCATCCCGAACAATTCGATTTTCGTCCGCCCGGAAAAATTTTTGTCGAGGAGTACGCCAACTTCATCGCGCACAAGAACGAGAAGCTCGGATCAGCCGGGAAGCTCGACGAGGTGCGCGCCAGCCTGTAGCGGCGGTCTATGACCGCCGAACCACGATTGCTTAACCGCTGGCGACGCTGAGAAACTGCTATCGAGAAACAGTGACCTTCACTCTTCAGGAACTGGCAGCGATGTCCGGCGGCAAGTTGCTCGGCGATCCGGCACAGCAGATCACCGGCGCTGCATCGCTGCTCGAGGCCGACGATGGGGAGATTTCCTTTTTCAACAACCCAAAGTACGCGGCGCAGTTGCGCGAGACGCACGCCTCCGCGGTTTTTGTGCCGGCAGATTTTTCCGAGCAGATTCCCGCCGCTCAAATTCGCGTTTCAAATCCAGCAAAAGCATTCGAACAAGTGGTGTTGAAACTCGCGCCGAAGCCGATCGAATTTGCGCCCGGAATTCATCCGAGCGCGATTGTCGATCCAAGCGCGAAGCTGGGGGCCGGCGTTTCTATTCAACCACATGCGGTTGTCGAACGCGGCGCAATCATCGGCAATGACGCGCTCATCGGCGCTGGAAGTTATATCGGTCACGAGACGATCGTGGGCGCGAATTGCATTATTTACCCTCACGTTATCATCCGCGAACGCACGCGCATCGGCGCGCGCGTTGTCGTTCACAGCGGCGCGATCATTGGCGCAGACGGCTTCGGTTTTGAACCGGCGGCGGGGCGTTATGAAAAAGTGCCGCAAGTTGGCATTGTCCAAATTGACGACGACGTTGAAATCGGAGCTAACACGACAATCGATCGCGCCCGTTTTGGCCGGACCTGGATCCAGGAAGGAGCAAAGATCGACAATCTCGTGCAGGTCGCGCACAACGTCATCGTTGGAAAACATACCGTAATCGCGGCCCAAACTGGAATTGCTGGTAGTGTTCGCATCGGCCAGCGGGTCCTCGTGGGAGGTCAGGTTGGTATTATTGGCCACATCGAGATTGGCGATAACACCGCTATCGGGGCGCAGAGCGGCATTTCCAAAAACATTAGCGGCGGGGCGTGGTGGGCAACACCGGCCGTGCCACTGAGGGAGGCGAAAGAGCAAATGGCGTGGGTGCGCCGATTAGGTAAACTTTTTGCGCGGGTCAAAGAAATCGAGAAGAAGCTCGGTTTGAGCTGAACGAGGCTAAACTGGGCTCGAATCTGGCGAATTAGCGCGAGAATCGGTTCTCGCGGGCTTGGCGTGGAATTTTTAACCGCAGAGCAAAGGGTCGGGAACGGTTGGCAAGCTTAGTGCTTATAGTAAAGATGGTAATTATAAGCATGGCATCTCTTAACCGCGACTCATTCCAGTTCCTAATCATCGATGATGACCCTGCCATCACGCGGTTCCTAATCACTTACCTGCGCCAAAAAGGTCATTCCTGCCAGGCTCTGACCGAAGGATTCCAAACAGCCGCCTGGCTCGCTCACAATGATTGCGAAGTTGTGATTGTCGATCTTAGGATGCCAAAAGTAGATGGAATTTCGCTTATTTCCTTCATTCGCGAAATCAATCCGAAGATTCCCATCGTCGTTTTTACGGGAGTGGGCTACGACGAAGAGAAAATGCACGCAGCTTTGAGGGCCGGCGCAAATGGTTATGTCAGCAAGAATCTGCCGATCGAGCAGCTTTATTGTGTTCTTTCGCGCGTTCTGACGACTTCCGAGCAACGTGCGCATCGCGAAAACTCAGATCGGCCGAAAGCTGCGCTGGTTGACGCTGCCTGAATCACTTCCTGTTCGCCGATTGCCGAAAGCGGGAACGGCTTTCGTGGATTAACCCCCGCAACCTTTCCGGCGAAATGCATTCCGCGCCGCAGGCGCTCACCGTCTCCCGCACCATAAAATCGGAAGTGGCTACGATCAGGTCAAAGCGCGCCGCGTATTTGCCGGCGAGCCGCTCGACTATCGCATCGGCTGTTTGTCCGGTGCGTGAATAAAAGACTTGCACGTCGGGGAGGTCTGGTTGCGCAGTAACCGTAGGGCCTTTCCCATCGAAAACGATGACCACGCGCACCCCGCTCCAGTCCTGATAGTCACGCAGCTGCTTGATCAACGCGTCACGGGCCAGCGACCGGCGGCGCTCTTGAAGTTTGCACAAATCGGGCCACGAAAAAATGATACTGTGGCCATCGACAATTAAGTAACGTGCGCGTCGCCGCATTACTGAAGTGGGCCGGACCGAAGCACCACAGACTTATTCTGTGGCGGGCGAGGGCTTCTTCGGCTTGGGTCTCGAGGCTTCGCGCCGCGTCAATTTAATGGAAGCTCGCCTGCGCCGGAGGTAGGCAATGCGCCGTTTGCGTTTGGCCCGAACTCGATGCTGCTGACCCATTGAGCGTTTTCTATAGATTGAAACCCTGCCAGACGCAAAGCCAATTCCGACGTCCGCAATGGTCGCGATCAGCCGCGGACATCAAAATCAGAATTGCGTTCTTGATTGGTGAATGATTAGAAGAACATTGTTCAACATTGCTTCCAAAATCCATGGCTCTCGATAACTCACCCAAAGCATTACTTGGAATCTCCGTGCTGATTCTGGTTTTCGCCGCTGGTTTCAGCATCCTCAACACTATGAGGGCAAAGGCGCTGCATGCGAATTTGGCAAGCACGGCCGCAGTAGGCAATGCCGCTGGGCGCCGAGCGGCGGAAGAACGCGCGCCAAGTGCTGGTAAGGCGAGTCCAGTGGCTGCACCCGACGCGGACACCGAAAGCAAGGCCGCGAAGGCTGAAGCGGATCTCACGCAGGTCTTAAAAGAAAAAGCCGATCTGCAAACTAAATTGCAGGCGAGCCAGGCCGAGATTGCATCGCTCCAAAACCGGAGAGGAGAAGCTGGCCCCGAGGCTCCGACTTTGAACCCCGGTGCTCCGTCGACCACGGAATTACAAGCGCAACTCGATGATACCCGCCATCAGCTCGATAGCGCGGAACGCGAGAACATGTTCTTGTCCGAAAAACTTGGGACAACAAGGGAACGTCCGGCGCAAATGGCTCAATCGGAAAAGAAGCGGAAGGAAGTGACGGTAACAAAACCAGGAGTTCGCGGCATTGTCCTCGCGGTCAATCAGGCTTATAATTTCGTTGTCTTGAATCTCGGTGGTCGCCAGGGCCTAGTGCCCAATTCGGAAATGATTGTTTTTCGAGAAGGCACCAGGATTGGGAAAATTCGTATTTCTTCAGTTGAACCTGCTACCGCCATTGGCGATATTATTACCAATAGCTTGGCGCGGGGCGTCCAAGTGCAACCTGGGGATACTGTTATTTATGCGACCACTCATTCCTGATCTAAAGAGAAAAATCGCAATCCTGCTCTTGCTGGTGAGCGCGAGCATTTTTGTTTCCGGTGCCGCCGAGAAACAACAGGTTCGCCTGGTCGACGATCCGGATGCGCGGCGTGAATCTACCATCCCTTGGAATCAACGGGAAAAATGGGAAGGTGAGAACCAGCAGTTCGCAGGGGTAACCGATCGGCGCTGAGCGCGACGAGCGAACGGCAAGGATCGACAATCTCACCCGCTGGCCGGCGCTCAGATCCAAAAACCGGCTGGTATGGTCGCGTTTTTTGGCACGACTACAATGCCATCGCGGATGAAGTAATTCTCTGCATCGAAATTCGGCGGCTTTCCTTCCGGCGTAATCACGGCTCCATCGGCGATTCGTGCATTTTTATCGATGATAGCGCGATCAATCACGCAGTTGCGACCGATGCCGATGGATGGTTGCCCGGAATCCGTGGGTCGATCGTGCTCGAAGTAATCTGCTCCCATCACGATGCTGTTACGGATGGTAGCGCCGCTCTGAATAATGCTGCGGATTCCAACGACGCAGCGTTCCAGATGTGCATCGGAAATAACGCAGCCGTCCGAAATAATCGCCTGCCGCAAAGTGGCGCCGTTGATTTTGCTTCCTGGCAGAAAGCGCGGATGGGTATAAATCGCCGCTTCTGAGTCGAAAAAGCTGTACTCCGGGACAAGGTCCGTAAGATCGAGATTCGCTTCATAAAAAGCGCGGATCGTTCCGATGTCTTCCCAATAGCCTTTGAAAATGAACGCGCTCACATGTCGGTCTTTGATCGAGTGCGGAATGATGTGCTTGCCAAAGTCGACCAGATTATTTTCCAGGCATTTGACCAGGACATCCCGATTGAAGACATAAATGCCCATCGAAGCCTGGAATAATTCTTCCTCCTCGCTCGAACCGATCGCTCGCAGCAATTCAGGGCTGATTTTCATTTCCTGGAGCACAGCGTCGTCCGCCGGTTTTTCGACAAAACGAACAATGCGGCGATCCAACCCGCTTTGCATGACACCGAATTCGGAAACCTGCTGTCGATACACCGGTTTGGTCGCGAGTGTGATGTCGGCGGCGGATTGAATGTGCTGGTGGAGGAGAGCGCGAAAATCCATGCGGTAAAGCTGATCGCCGCTCAGGATGAGGTAGTAATCGAAAGGCAGCTCGAGAAAGTAGCGCATGTTTTGCCGCACCGCGTCGGCTGTGCCTTGGTACCATTGCGAGCCCTCCGGCGTTTGCTGCGCCGCTAGAATATCGATGAAACTGCGGGAAAAATTGTCGAACTTATAGCTCGCCTGAATATGTCGATGTAACGACATGCTGTTGAATTGAGTCAGCACGTAAATCGAGCGCAGTCCCGAGTTCAGGCAGTTGCTGATCGGAATGTCGACAATGCGATATTTTCCCCCGAGTGGGACCGCCGGTTTAGCCCGGTCTTTGGTCAATGGAAACAAACGCGTGCCGGCACCGCCGCCCATGACGATGGCAAGCGTGCGCTGCGTCGTGCCGGGTGGCAGCGCAGGAGGAGACAACGTTACAGGCTCTGGAGAAGGATCGCGCCGAGGAGGGTCTTGCGTTGCCACATATTTAATAACTCAGGGTCTGTGCGTTCCGGCAACTTTTTTGGTGTAAGTATGGCGCCGACCACCTTGGCGGGTTGCTACCGTCTCGGGAAGACATTACTTTCCCGCTCTTAGTATGTGCGGAATTGTCGGCTATGTCGGACGATCGGAAGCTGCGCCGATTTTGCTCGACGGCTTGCGTCGGCTCGAATATCGCGGCTACGACTCAGCGGGAGTCGCGATTGTTGATGGCGATCGGGTCGAGACGCGCAAATGCGCCGGACGCATCGCCTCGCTCGCGAAATTGATGGCGGAGAAACCGGCCGCAGGCTCGTTTGGCATCAGTCACACGCGCTGGGCGACACACGGAAAGGTGAACGACGAGAACGCGCATCCGCACTTCGACGCCAGTGGAAAGATCGCGCTCGTCCATAACGGCGTGATCGAAAATTATCAGGCGCTCAAGGAGCAGTTGAATCGTGACGGCGACAATGGTTTCCACTCGCAAACCGATACCGAGGTCCTTGCTCACCTCATCGGTAACATTTATCAGCAGTTGGACGGAAAAGATTCCAAGGTCCGCCTGGTCAATGCCGTGCGCGCGGCTTTGAAACAAGTCATCGGCACCTACGGCATCGCCGTTGTTCACGCGGGCATCCCCAACTTCATTGTTGGCGCGCGCCGCGGCAGTCCGCTCGTTCTCGGAGTTGGCAAAGACGAAAACTTTTTGGCCAGCGATGTGAGCGCGATCGTCGCCTACACGCGCGACGCGGTTTACTTAAACGACTTCGATGTGGTCGCAGTCGAACGTGACAAGTTCGAGATCAGCTCGCTCGCGGGCGAGACCGGCGATCACCAGGTCAGCAAAGTCGAGTTCACCGCCGAGGACATTAAGAAAGGCGATTATCCGCACTACATGCTCAAGGAAATCTTTGAGCAACCCGATTCCGTGCGCGACGCAATGCGCGGACGCCTGAGTCTGGAGGATTGTACAGCCAAGCTCGGCGGCCTGAACATGACGCCGGAGCAATTGCGCAATGTCGGCCGCGTTGTTCTTACCGGCTGCGGGACGGCGCTGCATGCCGCCATGGTCGGGGAATATTTGATCGAGCAGCTCGCCAGCATTCCGACCGAAGTGGAGTATGCGAGCGAATTTCGCCATCGCAATACCCCGATGACGCCGGACACGCTCGTTTTTGCGGTCAGCCAGAGTGGCGAAACTGCCGACACCCTGGGCGCGCTGCGGGAAAGCCGGCGCAAAGGCTATCGGACGCTCGGGATTTGCAATAACGTGGCAAGCACGATCGCGCGCGAAAGCGATGGCGGTGTCTATATGCACGCCGGCCCGGAAATTGGGGTCGCCGCGACCAAATCATTCACGTCTCAACTCGTCATTCTCACTCTCATCGGCCTGATTCTTGGCCGAATGAGAAATCTTTCCACTGCGGAAGGAACGCGCATTATTAAAGAACTTGAAACATTGCCGGAACATATCGAGGAAGTCTTGAAGCTGAGCGATCAAATCAAAGGGATCGCCAAAAAATATGTCGATGTTAACGGCATGCTTTTCTTTGGCCGCCAGTTCAATTTCCCCATCGCATCTGAAGGCGCATTGAAAATGAAAGAGATCACGTATCTTTTCGCGGAAGGACATCCCAGCGCCGAGCTCAAGCACGGAATCATTGCGCTGGTGCGACCCGATCTTCCCTCTATTTTTATAGCGCCCGACGACGCCGTGTTCTCGAAAAATTTGAATAACATCGAGCAGGTCAAAGCGCGCAAAGGCCCGATCATCGCGATCACCAGCGGCGATGGTGCAAAGCAACTCAAAGGGCTTGCCAACGAAATTATTTCGCTTCCGGAAGTGCCTGATTGTCTCAGCCCCATTCTCACCGTCATCCCGCTCCAGCTCCTCGCCTACCATCTCGCGGTTGAACTTGGCCGCGATGTCGATAAACCGCGCAATCTCGCGAAAAGCGTGACTGTCGAGTAACCGCTCGGACCCCGTGCACAAAAACCAAACTTACGTGCTCGACCTTCTCCACGACGCGGGATTGGTCACCCGGCCGCAGATTGAAAGCGCGCGGTCGCGCTTGAACGGCGAGAGCAACGTTGTCGATCTTTTGATTCGAGACGGCGTCGTTTCGGAAGCGGATGTTTCGCGCACCCTTGCCGGCCAGGCCCACATGGATTGGATCGACATCTCCGCGATGGTCATTCCGCCGGTGGTGATCAAGCAAATTCGCGCCGAAGACGCGCGCCGTTTCAAAGTTATCCCAGTAGCGTTTGGAGAAACCGGCTTGATCGTCGCGGTAGGCGATCCGCTCGATATCGACACGATCGATAGTCTGAGTTTTCTTTTGCAGCGCGAGATCGAGTTGGTTTGCACCAGCCCGGCAAAAATCCGCCAGGCGCTGATCAAATACTACGGCACGGCCGATGAGGCAGCTGACATTCTCCAGGAGCAACTGGGCGCAGATGTCGATCTTGGCCTGGAATTGGAAAAGGCTGGCGCAGTGGAAAGCGACGACACTGACGCGCCTATTATCCGCATGGTGTCGATGTTGTTGATCGAAGCGCATCGCGTCGGCGCAAGCGACATTCATCTCGAACCCCTCGACAAAAAATTCCGCGTCCGTTTTCGCATCGACGGCCTCCTTCAGGAAATGCAGGCGCCCCCGAAGCGTTTGCAATCCGCCATCATCAGCCGTCTCAAAATCATGACCGGCTCGATGAGCATCGCGGAAAAACGGTTGCCGCAGGACGGGCGAATTCAGGTGAAAATTAAAAAGAAACCAATCGATCTTCGAGTTTCCACTATTCCGACTAATCACGGCGAGAGCGTCGTCATGCGGGTGCTCGATAAATCGAGCCTTATCCTCGGGCTCCCCGAGCTTGGCTTTTTTAGCGACGACCAGGAAACGTTCGAACGTCTGATCAAGCTCCCGGATGGGATTTTGCTCGTGACTGGTCCGACCGGTTCCGGCAAGACGACCACGCTTTACGCCTGCCTCAATTATATCAACAAGCCCGACCGCAAGATCATCACGGTCGAAGAGCCGATTGAATATCAGATGACTGGAATCAACCAGGTGCAGGTGAATCCGG